>OKSP01000001.1_pt1 | contig 358761 bp, 339 predicted proteins | sample 2434041 | NCBI WGS metagenome assembly OKSP01 (sample SAMEA3879593, study PRJEB24766) | human gut metagenome | biome: human-associated habitat; feature: feces | place: USA | collected 1985/1987
CTCGTTGCGGGACTTAACCCAACATCTCACGACACGAGCTGACGACAGCCATGCAGCACCTGTGTCCAGATTCCCTTGCGGGCACTCCCGACTTTCATCAGGATTCCTGGCATGTCAAGGCTAGGTAAGGTTTTTCGCGTTGCATCGAATTAATCCACATCATCCACCGCTTGTGCGGGTCCCCGTCAATTCCTTTGAGTTTTAATCTTGCGACCGTACTCCCCAGGCGGTCAACTTCTCGCGTTAGCTGTGTTACTAAGCCATGCGGCCCAACAACTAGTTGACATCGTTTAGGGCGTGGACTACCAGGGTATCTAATCCTGTTTGCTCCCCACGCTTTCGTGCATGAGCGTCAGTATTATCCCAGGAGGCTGCCTTCGCCATCGGTGTTCTTCCAAATATCTACGCATTTCACTGCTACACTTGGAATTCCACCTCCCTCTGACATACTCTAGTTAGGCAGTCACAAATGCAGTTCCCAAGTTAAGCTCGGGGATTTCACATCTGTCTTACCCAACCGCCTGCGCACGCTTTACGCCCAGTAATTCCGATTAACGCTCGCACCCTACGTATTACCGCGGCTGCTGGCACGTAGTTAGCCGGTGCTTATTCTTTAGGTACCGTCAGCAATCTCTGTTGTTCACAGAAACCTTTTCGTTCCTAACAAAAGCGGTTTACAACCCGAAGGCCTTCTTCCCGCACGCGGCATGGCTGGATCAGGGTTGCCCCCATTGTCCAAAATTCCCCACTGCTGCCTCCCGTAGGAGTTTGGGCCGTGTCTCAGTCCCAATGTGGCTGGTCGTCCTCTCAGACCAGCTACTGATCGTCGCCTTGGTAGGCCTTTACCCCACCAACTAGCTAATCAGTCATCGGCCGCTCCAACTGCGCGAGGCCTTTCGGTCCCCCGCTTTCACCCTTAGGTCTTATGCGGTATTAGCTACTCTTTCGAGTAGTTATCCCCCACAACAGGACACGTTCCGATGTATTACTCACCCGTTCGCCACTCGCCATCAGAGAGCAAGCTCTCTATGCTGCCGTTCGACTTGCATGTGTAAAGCATGCCGCCAGCGTTCAATCTGAGCCAGGATCAAACTCTTAAGTTCAATCTCTGTTGCTGATTTTTCATCAGCGTCGCACTCATTCAGAATTAAAGAAGAAAATGTTTTCGTCTTTACTTCAAACTTGAGTACCCAGTTTTCAAAGTTTTCTAGAAGCTCGTAAGCTTCTTGAGTCTTTTCACTTCAACCGGATACTCACGCTTATCGGTTCGTTGATCAATTTTTAAAGAACATTTCGTTGCTCTTTCGAGCTGACGAGTTTGAGAATTATAAGACTCAAATTCGTTTTGTCAAGTGTTTTTGAAAATTTATTTTTTATTTTCTTTTTCACTTGACTGTCACCTCGCGGCGACAGGGAGCGTATTATGCAGACTCTTTTTTACCTTGTCAAGAAATTTCTCAAAAAATTTTTTACAAGCTTTTCTCCCTATCTTCTATGCCACTTCTCTATCATTTTGAGCAACACTTTTTTTACCTTTAAATCACTCATTATGAAAAGAGCTTTACTTCTGACCTCTGTACTGATCGGTTTTTCTTCTGCCGCTCTTTGCGCCCCCAGCGATACTGACCGAGTCAAGGTTTTGGTTAAACAAAAGATGAACATCGAAGCAACCAGCGCCAAACGACTCCCCATGGGACTCTATGAAGTAGTTGCAGACCGCAATCTCCTTTACGTTGATAAAGACGTGAAATTTCTTTTTGCCGGTCACATCTATGACATAGCCAACCAAAAAGATCTCACGCAAGCGCGTTTGGATGATTTATCCCGTATTGACATTAAGTCTTTACCCCTGAACCAAGCCATCAAAACCGTCCACGGCAAAGGTGAAAGAAATCTCTATGTATTCGCAGACCCCTACTGCAGCTTCTGCCAAAGGCTCGAACATACGCTTAAAGATTTGGATAACGTCACCATCTATACCTTTATTACGCCGCTCATGAATTCAGCAGCCATGGTTGATCGCATCCTTTGTGCCCCCAATCCTGAAAAAGCCTGGAACGACTGGATGCTGGAACAAAAAGAGCCGCCGGAAATGCCTAAAAACTGCAAGGCTGAAAACGGAAAACTCAATATGGAACTCTTTAACCGCTTCGGTCTTGAGGGACTTCCTACGATGTATTTTGATGACGGCTACCGGCTCGAAGGTGCGGTAAGCGTTGAAGAGATCGAAAAACGTTTTAAAGCAAAGTAGTGTTTAATCAGTGCGACCGATATCCAATACCGGTCGCATTTTTCTAGGTGCAAAAACCTACACTATTTCTGACGAAAGGTTTCACTCGTAATATACTGGCGATATCTTTCCTGTTTAATAATTTCCTTTTATTAAGCATTACTTTTCGTTGGCTCTCATGATCGAATTTATTGAACTTTTTGCGGTAGGCATCGGTGTCGGCGCTTTTGGCGCCTTAGTTGGTATTGGAGGCGGCATGATTATGGTGCCGCTTTTTATGTTAACGATGATGGTGCCCAACGGCTCAACATTTGAAAATGTACAGCAGGTCATTGGTACAAGTTTATTCGGTGTGTTGCTGAATGCTTTATCAGGAACTTGGGCCTACATTCGCCAACACAAAGTAATGTTTAGAGCCGCAGTGCCTTTTGCCCTCGCTACGGTGCCGGGAGCATTTATGGGCAGTTATATCACAGACTACTTCACCGGAAACAGTTTTTCGCTTATTTTCGGTTCTGCTCTGTGCATCCTCTCCATTCTGATGTACAGCAAATCGCGATCCAAAAAAGTCAATGTGTCCGCCACAGAATTTTCTGTTGAAACAGCACAATTTAATGTTTTACTCGGCGTGGCACTCTCATTTCTCGTAGGCTTTTTATCTTCTATTTTAGGAATTGGTGGCGGTGTTATTCACGTTCCGATGATGGTCTTTATATTAGGATTTCCTGCCCATATCGCTGTGGCGACATCAACCTTCATTCTAATGGTCAGTTCCGCCGTAGGTGTTATCGGTCACGCAGCATTAAATCATATTGTTTGGGTTCCTGCCATTGCTGTGGGTTGCGGAGCCATGGCCGGCGCACAAATTGGCGCTCTGTTATCAAAGAAAAGCCGCCCAAGAATCATCATCGTTTTGCTCTCCTGCGTGATGTTCCTTTTGGGCGGGCAATTTATTTATCGCGGTCTTTTCTAATAGCTCTGAATCAGGCTTGGGGATCTACACCATTGGGTAGCAACACCCAAGCCTTTACCTGACTATTTTGCTTTCCGGCGTTCAGTGCCGCTTCATCGCCGCTTCCCCAATAAAAATCAAAACGTATCGGTCCTCGGATCGCACCTCCTGTATCTTGTGCAATAACCGCCCGAGTAAACTTCATGTCTGGGTTTGTTTGCTCGACATCGACAACAATAGGCCAACCAAGCTGATAAAAGCGCCTGTCGACCGCAACCGAGCCCTTTTCTGTCAAAGGAACCCCTTGGGCGCCAATCGGCCCTTCTTTGGGATCCTGATCTTTACGCTCTACAAAGAAAACGTAACTAGGATTCTGATTTAATACCGCCTGAACTTTTTTGGGGTTCTTTCTGGCCCAGGCCTGAATGCTTTGCATTGAAAGCTCGTGGCTCTTTAAGTAGCCTTTTTTCACAAGATAATTTCCGATCCCACGATAAGGGTGGCCGTTCACATCGCCGTAGCCTACCCGCATATAGGAACCGTCAGGCAGCACAATTCGGCCGGATCCCTGAACCTGCAGGAAAAAGGCCGCGACAGGATCCTCTACCCAGGCAATGGCATATCGGTCCAAATTTCTCTTAGTCAATTCTGCACGTGAATCATAGGGGACTAACTTATTGCCTTGAAGTTGCCCCCTTAACCGCATACCTTTGAGTTGGGGATATAGCTCAGCCAAATCTACGATAATGAGATCGTCTGGCATCGTGTGAAGCGGATAAATATAAGGCGCTTTTTTCTTCTTACTGCCATAAAGAATCGGCTCATAGTACCCGGTCATTTTCCCCGTATCACTACTTAGTAATTCACCGTCATTAGTCATACTTTCAGAGACCGCCTGATACGGGGTGAAATAAGCTGCAAAAAATGATTTAGCCTGACTAGAGGGCAATGTCTGAGCAATGGAGCAAACTTCCTGCCAACCTGCTTTTGCTGACATTTTTTTGCAAGATTCTTTAAATGCAGTTAAAGCAGGTTGCCAGTTCTGATCCGGCATTGCTGGCAAAGAAGCATATTCCACTGGCTTCAGTGACAATTTCATTTCCCCCGGCTTAATCACTTTTTCTGGAGGAGTCGTCGTACAAGCCGCCAACAAAGCTGCCAACGCTGCACAAAAACATATTCTGCTTAATTTCATAATGACACCTTAATGAATCTGTTCATTGTACAAAACCCCGTCCTCTTCTTTGACTCTCAGTTACAATTGGAGCATCTTTATTTTTTGCGGGATTCTCGTCATGTCTATTTTCAGCCGCCCAAAACCTTCTGCTAAATGCCGCATTGCCCCGTCAATTCTTTCTGCCGATTTCGCTCGTCTGGGAGAAGAGGTTCGTGATGTTGTTCAGGCAGGAGCCGATTGGATTCATTTTGACGTTATGGACAACCACTATGTCCCCAACCTGACCGTGGGTCCCTTGGTGTGTGAGGCCATTCGTCCACACATCGAGGTTCCTATTGATGTACATTTGATGGTTGAGCCCGTTGACAGTTTGATTCCCATGTTTGCCAAAGCCGGTGCTAATTACATTACCTTTCACTGTGAAGCAAGCCGTCATATTGACCGTACGTTGTCACTGATTCACGATTGTGGCTGCAAAGCTGGGCTCGTCTTTAATCCTGCTACTTCCTTAAATTATCTCGAATATGTCATCGATAAAGTCGATCTGGTTTTACTGATGAGTGTGAATCCAGGCTTTGGCGGTCAGTCTTTTATCCCTTCAATTATTAACAAAATTGCCACCGCTCATCAGATCATCGACAGACATAAAAGAGCGACAGGGCATGAGATTTTGTTAGAAATCGATGGCGGTGTCAAAGTGGAAAATATCGGAGCTTTGGCCGCAGCAGGTGCCGATACTTTTGTAGCCGGCAGTGCCATCTTTGGACAGAAATCTCCCTCGGGGTACAAACAAGTAATTGATCAAATGAGAGAAGCCATTGACCATGATATGGAAATGCTTCGTCGCAAAGAAGTCGAAGAGATGAGTCGAAACCGTGGTTAAAGCACTTTTATTTGATTTGGACGGTACGCTGTTGGACTCTGTAGACGATCTTACAGTGGCAATCAACAACACGTTACTGTCAAGGTCTCTGCCTACCGTCAACAGAAGTGACGTAGCTTTGTTCATCGGCAAAGGTGCAAGAGTTCTTGTGCAGCGAGCTTTAACAAAAGCTTGCGGTTGTGAGCCAGAAGAAAAGCTAATTGATGAGATACTTCCTAGATATCTACAAGAAATGAAATTAGCCGAGGGCACTCGTACCAAGCAGATTCCAACGGTCCCCGATGCGCTCACTCGTTTACAAAGAGCTGGCTTCAAAATGGCCATTGTGACGAATAAGCCCGCAAACGTTGCCAGAAAATTAGTCACGCAATTTAATTTGTTGGATTTTTTTGAAACGGTAATAGGCGCTGGTGATGTCGATACAATCAAACCGGACCCGAAAATGCTTATAGAGGCTGCTCATCGAATAGGAATCAAAATTACTGATTGTCTGATGATTGGTGACTCTATGAACGATTCTATTGCAGCTAAAAACGCACAAATTCATGCACTTTTAGTTAAAACAGGGTATAACGAAGGCATTGCCATTGATCAATGGGCAAAAGAACACGCCCCGAATGACATTGTTTTTGATACCATGGCTCAACTAGCCGACTATCTTATAAAAAACGAACGGAGAAACTAAAGTGAAAAAACTTCTCTTGCTCTGCTCTCTGACGGCTCTGTCGATGCCCGGCCTGTGCTTTGCCCAGGATTCGATCGAACAGTGCTACAAATCGGCAACAACAACTTCTGCCGTACGTGAATGCCTCAAAAAAGAACTTCAGCAGTCACGTGATGAATACCGTGAGGCCATGGGAAAGCTTACTCAGCAAGCCGGCGAATTGGATAGAGTGACCGGTCGCAATGAAGCATTGCCCGCACTGGAAAAAGCCAACACTGCCTTTGATCGCTACGTTGCAGAACAGTGCCGTTTCGAAGAAAAAATGATGGGAGGCGGAACCGGATCAGGTGCAGCCAATCTTGTCTGCCAGATTAATCTGCTACATGTCCGCATGGGAGCAATTGAGTCACATTTGAGTGCGCAATAATTTCCCTCATGTTTTTAGATACCTCTCATGTTCAAAAAGATTGGTTGCCAATACTGTCAGAATTTTTCAGCAGCAAAATCGGCAAATCCTTGGAGAAATTCCTACAAAGCAGGTTGCAAACAGGGGCAGTGATCTATCCACCCACTCCGTTTCGGGCCTTGGAATTAACTTCTCTAGCTAGGACCCGAGTTATCATCATGGGCCAAGATCCCTACCATGGTCCAGGTCAAGCTCAAGGTCTTGCCTTTCATGTAGCAGCAAATTGCAAAATTCCCCCGAGTTTAAAAAATATTCATAAAGAACTTTTTAGAGATCTACATATTGCCGCACCTGCAACTGGAGAGCTTTTTGGGTGGGCCGAGCAAGGCGTCTTATTGTTAAACGCAGTTTTAACAGTTGAAGATGGTAAACCTGCAAGTCACGCTAAGAAGGGATGGGAAGCCCTCACCAATCAGCTATTGTCAGTTTTAGCTCGAGATAAAACCCCAAAAGTTTTTATGCTCTGGGGTAATTACGCTCAATCGAAAGAGCCACTTATAAAAGCCTTCGCTTCTAACCATTTGATCCTAAAAGCTAATCATCCTTCCCCATTGTCCGCACTCAGACCACCGGTTCCCTTCATCGGATGCGGACATTTTTCTGCTGCCAATCGTTGGTTAATCAACCAAAAATGCTCCCCTATTGATTGGTCACTTTTTGGATCCTCTGCCTCATTTGAACAACAAAGTTTTAATTTTTAATCGACTTTGAAATTCTTCAAGCTTAAAAAAGAAATTTATTCTGGATTTTCTTGCAATCTATTTTTTTTTAGGATAAAATGCGTGTCTCTTACGGCGGCTGGGTAGCTCAGTTGGTAGAGCAGCGGATTGAAAATCCGCGTGTGGGCGGTTCGATCCCGTCCCCAGCCACCATAAAATCTCCCGTGTAGTTTTTAGCTACTCGGGATTTTTATTATTCATTACAGCAGGAAAGATTCATCACCCGTTCAATCATATGGTGAAGCTCTTGGGCTAGATCGGAATCAGCTGCGCGATAGAATACTTCTTTACCTTCTCGTCTGCTTTCAACCAATTCACTCATTTTTAATAACCGCAGATGATGTGCTACTGCTGGACTGCTCATATTCATAAAGGCCGCAATATTCAAAACACATTCCTCAGAGTGACACAATAGAAGAAAAATTCGACAACGTACAGGATCACTTAATTGTTTGAAAACTCCGGCTACTAACTCAAAATTGGCCGTTTGAGGCAAAGTCTCAAAAGCCTTTTCGTGATGTCCGTGGTGGTGTGGTAAAAGGATTTCTTCACTCATATTAAATTAAATACTTATTTAATCTTGACAACGTTTAACCTTGCGATTATATTTCGTTTTAACAATTAAGAGATTACTTAATCGATGAATTTTCTCAGGAGATGACCATGAAAAAAACGTACGCAATTGAAGTGGATTGCGCTAACTGTGCTCGATTAATGGAAGAAACCACTGCGAAAGTTGAAGGTGTCGCTTCAGTCGTGGTGAATTTCATGACCCAAAAGATGATCGTGACGTTTGCCGAAGGTGCTGACCCCAAAGCTGTCATGAAAACCGTGCTTGCCGAATGCAAGAAAGTTGAGCCTGATTGCGAAATCGAACTCTAAGAGAGAAAAAGCATCATTCGTTCACAATGATGCTTTTTAAATCAAAAACGATTAAATAAATACTTAATTGAATAAAAGAGTGAGATGATGACGGCCAAACAAAAAAAGATGCTCATCCGTATCGTCATTGCTTCAGTGCTTTTGATTGCATTGGTTCTCAGTCCTATTACGGGATATTTGCGTCTGGCCCTTTTTTTGATTCCTTATTTCATTGTCGGCTATGACATTTTGCTCAAAGCCGCCAAGGGAATCTCAAACGGTCGTATATTTGATGAAAATCTGCTGATGACCGTTGCTACTTTAGGCGCCATTGCTATTGCTTTGTATGACAACACGGGTGACTACACAGAAGCGGTTGCCGTAATGCTTTTTTATCAAATCGGCGAATGGTTCCAGGCTTACGCTGTCGGTAAAAGCCGCAAAAACATCAGTGAGCTGATGGACATTCGGCCTGATTACGCCAACATCGAAAAAGACGGCCAATTAGTCCAAGTTGATCCTAATGAAGTAGAAATCGGCTCGGTGATCGTCGTTCAGCCCGGAGAAAAGGTTCCTATTGACGGTGTAGTCATCGAAGGTGAATCAACATTAAATACAAGTGCACTCACAGGAGAAAGCCTGCCTCGCAATGTTGCTGCAAATGGTGAAATCACAAGCGGCTGCATCAACTTATCCGGTCTTCTGAAAATTCGTACCACTAAGCTTTTCGGCGATTCCACGGTCTCTCAGATTCTGGAATTGGTGGAAAACGCGAGTTCCCGCAAGTCCCGCTCGGAAGCTTTTATTTCGCGCTTTGCCCGAGTGTATACGCCGATCGTCTTTTTCGGTGCTTTGGCCTTAGCCACCATTCCGCCGCTTGTCCGCCTCTTTGCCATGGGGCTTGATGCTCAGTGGGATGACTGGATTTACCGTGCCTTGGTCTTTCTTGTGATCAGCTGTCCGTGCGCATTGGTCATCAGTATTCCTTTGAGCTTTTTTGCCGGTATCGGCGGGGCGAGCAATCAGGGGATCCTTGTGAAAGGTTCCAATTACCTCGAAGCGCTCTCTGAAACTAAAGTCTTGGTTTTTGATAAAACCGGAACGCTCACCGAAGGGGTTTTTGAAGTGGTCGCCATTCACCATTGCAAGATGGAAGAAAAGAAGCTTCTTGAATTGGCCGCTATGGCTGAAAGCGCCTCCTCTCACCCGATCAGCATCAGCCTTCAGAAAGCTTACGGTCTGCCGATTAACCGCAATCGCATTAAGGACATTCATGAAGTAAGCGGTCAGGGTGTCATTGCGAAAATTGATGATTTGGAAATCGGTGTCGGCAATGAAAAACTGATGCGAAGCCTCAACGTTGAAGCAATCCCCTGCCGAAGCGTTGGAACGATTGTTCACGTAGCGATTAACGGTGAATACCACGGTCATATCGTTATTTCAGACCGTATTAAAGCGCACGCAAAAGAAGCGATCCGTGCTATTAAACGTGCCGGTATCCAAAAAACTGTGATGCTCACAGGTGACAGCCGTAAAGTGGCCGAGAACGTCGCTAAAGAGTTGGGCATTGATGAGGTTCGCAGCGAACTCTTGCCGGCTGACAAAGTCCACATCGTTGAAGAGCTGCTCGAGCAGAATAAATCTCGCGGTAAACTGGGCTTCGTCGGTGACGGCATCAATGACGCTCCTGTTCTTTCCCGGGCAGACATCGGTATTGCCATGGGCGCGATGGGCTCTGACGCTGCCATTGAAGCCGCTGACGTCGTTTTGATGGATGACGATCCTTTAAAGATCGCTAAAGGCATTAAGATTTCCAGAAAGTGCCTCGCGATTGTTAAGGAAAACATTTGGTTTGCAATCGGCATCAAGGTGCTTTGCCTCATACTCGGTGCCGTCGGCTTAGCCAATATGTGGATGGCCATTTTCGCTGACGTGGGCGTCATGATCCTCGCAGTCCTCAATGCCATTCGAGCACTATTTGTTAAAAACCTTTAATCCTTGATCTGACTTTTGGGCGGTTAGTGATCTAGCCGCCTTTTTTTGTATTTTGAAACTTTAACCAAAAGCAAAACACTCTCACCGAAGCGTCCTATACTCAAATCAGAAGTACTGGTAATTTCAATCAAGGGGGGTTTATGGGCTACAACTTTGAGAAACTCTATATCAACGGACAATGGCAGGATTCTTCGAGCGGACGATTTATTGAAGTTGAAAATCCGGCCACTTTGGAGCATTTTGCCAAAGTCCCCGAAGGAAACAGCGAAGATATTGACAGAGCCGTTCGAGCAGCTCATGACGCGTTTGAATCCTGGTCCAAGACGGAATTAGGCACAAGAATCGGTCTGATGAAAAAGATGCTCGCAGTCTTTGAAAGCTATAAAGATCAAATTATTGATCTTGAAGTCAAAGAGCTCGGCGCCCCGGTGAGTTTTTCCGTTCAGTCACACTGCGTGTATCAATTTACCAGAACCCGTTCTTATATCGATTGTGCTGCAGAACTGCCCTTGGAAGAAAGCCTTAAACAGTCAACGGTCTACCGCGAACCGATCGGAGTGGTTGCCTGCATTACGCCTTGGAATTATCCGCTGGGTCAAGTCGTTCAAAAGATTATTCCGGCTATTTTGATGGGTAACACCGTGGTATTGAAGCCCAGCCAGCACACGCCTCTTACCGCTTATCTTTTGGTTGATGCTTTTGATCAGGCGGGATTCCCCGCCGGTGTCATCAACATGGTGACCGGTAAAGGCAGTGCAGTGGGTGATGCCTTGGCCTCTCACCCTCTCGTTGATATGGTTTCTTTCACCGGTTCGACCAAAGTCGGCATCAAACTCAGTCAACGGGCCTTGGAAAGCGTCAAGCGCATCAGCTTGGAATTGGGCGGCAAGTCACCTTTTATTTGGCTGCCCGGTGCCGATTATGACAAAGCCGTCTCCAAGCTCTTCGATTCTATTTTCCTCAACAGCGGTCAAACCTGCACAGCTTTTTCTCGCCTGCTGATCCCGCAAGCCGATAAAAAAACTATTGAAGCGCTTTTGCTCAAACACCTTCCCGATTACACGGTGGGCGACCCGACTGACCCCGCCACCCGAATCGGCCCCGTCTCCTCAAAAGCGCAGTTTGACAAAGTTACCTCTTATATCAAACTTGGTCTGCAAGAAGGTGCCACAATGCTTGCGGGCAGCGTCCCTCAGGATTTGTCTAAGGGCTACTACGTCCACCCGGTTATTTTCACGAATGTGAAAAACTCGATGAGAATTGCCAGAGAGGAAATTTTCGGACCGGTGCTTTGTGTCATTACCTATAAAGACATTGAAGAGGCAATCGCTATTGCCAATGACACGCCTTATGGGCTCAACGCTGCTGTGTTCGGCAATAAGACTGAGGCAATTGAAGTTGCGAAACGGATTAAAGCCGGCAACGTGTACATTAACGACGGACCGCGCGACGTGACAGCGCCCTTTGGCGGCTATAAGCAAAGCGGCATCGGCAGAGAAGGTGGATATGCCGGTCTTTTGGAATTTACGCAGCCTAAAGCAATTTTCGATCACTGCACGTTTTAGTTTTTAAGCTCTAAGTTTGAGCCCTGCCCGATTACGGGCGGGGCTTTTTCATTGCGGAAAAAAGTCCTGATTAATGTTTTTTGTCTCTGCAAGACTTACCAGCACAAAACTGATGATAGAAACGACTAAGGCGGGGCTTACCGCATGCCAGCCGCCCAAATCGGGTTTAGCCAAACAGGCCCAGGCATAAACTGCTAAGCCGCCAAGTACGGAAACCCAGGCCCCTTTTGCAGTGGCTCTTGACCAAAAAAGTCCTCCCACCAAGGGACACAAAAAGGCGATTTCAAGACCGCCGAAAGCAAACATATTGATCCAAACGATAATTTCAAACGGATTAATTGCCAAAATAAGAGAGAGCAACCCGATAAAAAACGTACAGATCTTTGCAAAGCGGGCAACTTGTTCACTTCTATCGGGCAATAAGCTGTAGCGTCTTAAAATCAGATCCTTAATAATGGCCGAAGAAGCCGCTATTAAAAGAGAGCTCACGGTCGACATCGTGGCAGCTATCGGTGCAACCAACGTGATACCTGCTACCCACGGATTCATATGGTGCGCAATCAGGTAAGGAATCATGGCATCGGTATTGCCTCCGAAAGCCTCCGATTCCGGCACTGCTGCCCGAGCCAAAAAGCCCAAAAGCGTCATACCGATCATGAGCGCCCCGCAGACCACCGTGCTCACGATCATGGCCAGATGCAAGTCCTGTGTGCTTTTATAGGCCATGCAGCGCACTGCCGACTGGGGCAGGGCCACGGTCGCAAAACCCACCAATATCCAAGAGGAAAAAAGCAGCGTCAAGGGAAGTGCACCGCAAGAAGTCGGATCAATGAAAGCGGCTGCCTGCTGCGCTCCCGCATCTTTTGCAATTTTTTGCATCAGTAACGTCAGGCCGCCAGCCTCGCCGATAATATCTGCAGCCAAAACACCCATACCGGCGAGCATTAAAAGAGCACACACAGTATCGGTGATTGCCACGGCTCGAAATCCCCCAAACGTCGTGTAGAGAACAACCACGGAGCCGAAAAGTACGAGGCCTGCCACATAATGAATCCCTGCGGTCTGTGAAATCAGCTGAGCACCCCCGATAAATTGCCCGACCATCATGGCAATAAAAAAGAATAAAAGCGAAAGGGAGAGAAAGGCGCCCAAAGCGGAGCTCTTAAATCGGGCGACGATCACATCAATCACGGTAATTGCACCGATTCGCCGACTCACTAAAGACATCTTTTTGCCCAAGACACCCAGAACCAAAAAGCCCGTGATAATCTGGGGCGCAGCAAAAACGACCCAGCTCAAACCGTAGCGCCAAGCCAGTCCGGGCCCGGACACAAAAGAGCTCACCGAGCCGTATGTCGCCACGAGCGTCATCGCGAGCACAAACCCCTGAAGAGCTCTGTCTCCTAAAAAGTAGCTTTTAATAAAATCTCCGCCGCTTTTGCAAGCCTCGGAGCGGGCGATAAAAAGCAAAGCCAAAAGAAAGAGAAGAAGCGGGACAAAAATGATCCAAGATGAACCGGTCATGGCTTTTTGTCCTCATCAGAAATCAATTCAAAGTGACGAAATGCTTTCTTTACTAAAAACCAGACGACAACAACGGATAGAAGGTAGCCACCGACACATGAGAGCCAAAACCATAAAGGCAGCCCAAAAAGAAAAACACCGGAGTCTGCAGTCAGAAAAAGCGCACACCAAAAAAACAAAAAGAGCAAAAGGGCTGCCGCAAGCGTATAAGCTGCTTCCCGATGACTGCGCCTGATAGCGTCCTTATAACTGAGCCGCTTTTGCATCACTGATCCATCACTAAGGCATGACTTAGCCGAAGCCTCAATAAAATATTCAACTAGGCGCAGGTTTTCAGGTCTTCCCTGATAGATCCGCTCGGGGTGCCACTGGAGAGCTACGAGGAAATCTTCCCCTTCGGCCTCTACCGCCTCAACGATCTGGTCCGTACTGCTTCTTGCAATGACTTTTAAAGACGGAGCAACACGATCGATCGCCTGGTGGTGGAAACTGTTGACTGTGATCACCTTTTCAGAGCACGCCTTTGAGAGATAAGACTCTCCCAAGAGCTGCACTTCATGCATAGTGGGGGTGCCCGGTGTAACGTAACGATGTTCGGTCTGTGTTCCGATCTGACTGGGAATATCCTCTATAAGATCGCCACCCATTGCAACGTTGATAAGCTGCATGCCCCGACAGATTCCGAAAATGGGACGATGGGCTTGGCGCGCAGCATCAAACAGTTTAAATTCCAAGGCATCACGCACCAGAGCAGGTTTTTGGCAGTATTGGGGATGTTTACTTTCAAAGTACTCTGGGGCAATATCCTGACCGCCTGTAAATAAAAAGCCGCTACACCTGCCGACCGCTTCTTCGATTGCCTGGTTCGAGCCATTCAAAGGCAAAACCATCGGCATACCGCCCGCATCCCAAATCAGTTCCAGATAGTTCTGCCACATCCAACCACATGACTTGATGTCATCCCACAGGGAAGTCACACCGATTAAGGGTCTCATAGAAAACCTCAAATAAAAAAACGGAAATATCTGCTTCCAGATCACCTACTGATCTGAAAGCAGTCTATTTCCGACAGTATATTCAGTTTATTCTGAATTAGAGTTTCTTAGGCAGCAACGGTTCTTCGTCTTCGACGCCAACCAAGCTCAGAGCAGCCAACGTAATGAGCTGCGGACCCAAGTGAGTGTCGATCATTTCGAAGAATTCCTTCACATTGTGGGCATTTTCAGCGTGTCCGCCCGAGCAAAGGCACGTTGACGGAATATCCATACTCATCGGAGCGTTAGCGTCCGTTGAAGAACGAACATACTGAGTTAATTCAATACCCAAAACCTTTTGTGCACTGCGGGCCACTTGAAGCACAGGGCAGTCATGCGGACGGGTGCCGGCAGGACGATCGCCGATTGCGGTCTTCGTGAGCTTCAAAATGCGTTCCGGATCCGTGATCGTCCAGGAAGCATTTTCTTCGGCAACTGCTTCGTCAAACTTCGACAAAATTTCAGCTTCCAGAGCAAGCAGGCACTTATTGTCGAAACTGCGCATGTCGATTTCCACTTCGCAGTGAGCAGCAATGGAATTTACCGTCGTACCGCCCTTGATGGTACCCACCGTCCAAGTGGTCTTGGGGTCGGCTGCGGGACGCAGATCGACAAATTTTTGAATGGCACGGGCCATAGCGTGAATAGCGCTCGGGGTCTTGCCGTATTCGGCAAAACTGTGACCGCCCAAGCCGTCAATACTGATGCGCCAACGGTGAGAACCCGTGGCACCGTAGAGCACACGACCTACGTCGGTAGAGTCAACAGCGATAAAGCCGTCAATCTTATTGTTCTTAACCAAATGCTTGGAACCGCGGATATCGCCGTTGCCTTCTTCACCCACGGTACCCACAAACCAAATGTCACCCTTGGTCTTAATATCGGCTTCTTCCAAACCTCTGAGAACCTGCAAAATAGCACGTAAGCCCGAGCAGTTATCACCGATACCCGGAGCAGAATAACGGATGCCGTCTTTCTTCACGGTGACATCGGTATCGATCGAGAACACAGAGTCCATGTGAGCGCCCAACACCAAAATCGGACCGCCTTCAACCGTACCTTTGCGAACACCGATCACATTGCCGATATCGTCCATTCTGACATCGGTCAAACCGTATGCCTTCATACGTTCCAGCACGGACTGGGCACGTTTTTCTTCCATAAACGTCGGAGCCGGGATTTCACACAGTTCAACTTGTTCATCCATTGCACGCTGAACATCACGTTTGGCAATTTCAAGTGCTTTCTGAACCTTTTCCAACTTAGCTACTTTTTGCACTTGAGCCAATACTGCTTCGCTTAAAGCAGGAAGTTCTTTTGCCATAAAATTCTCCTAATCAAACAAAAACGCACCCGTTCTTTCATTTTCTGAAAGAGGATGAATAAATAAGGGATCTTCAAAATCCTTTGAATTACCTAGTATTTTAAAAGCTTTGACGTGTTAAGAAATGAAATTTATTTTGTCTTAATCAGAATTGTTTTCAGTTTCAGAAAAACCCAACCGTAAAATCACTTCGCGGGCAACTTTTTCACAGTCTTTGATATGTTCTCGGCCGAGATATCGCAAAGCGGCAAAACCCAAAGCTGCCGCACTGATCTGACCGACAACCGGCACCCAGCGAGCCGCCTGTTTGCTGCCTAACTTAATCCCCACGATTTTTAAAATACTGATGGCTATCTGAGCTGTGATGACTTTCCCGGCTAAAACAGTGCCCACCCAATTGATCGCCTGATAGGCAATGATTCTTTTTTCGCTCGGCAACCGATCGATTTGTTCCGGTGTCAAACCGAATTCCTGATTGATATAGTCAATCATTTTGATCATGACCGAGACATCAACGAGCATATCCACTCCCGGAATCGGAACAAAAGTTGCACCTGCGCTCATCAGCGCCTGTCGGTCAACATGCCGTTTGGCCCTCCAGACAGCCGCCCGGATTTTATCTTCATCGGTTGGAATGACCGGTAGTTTGTAACTCATAAGGCAAATTTAATCGGGACGCTATACACTTACGCTTCAATTTTGATTTTAGGGAAAGTTTTTCCCTTTTTCTTTTCATGCACTTACTGACTCTGGGGTTAAATCATACGACCGCCCCGCTCGCGATTCGTGAGCGGGTTGCTTTTGGTCCGGAAGAAATTGCTGAGACTATCGGCAAGGTCCTGTCGCGCCTGGCAGGTAAAGAATCCGGGCACATCACTGAAACATTGATTTTATCGACCTGCAATCGCACCGAACTTTATTGTGCCGCCGAAGATGCCGATTTAGCAATCGGAGCACTGCAGGCATTTTTAGCAGAAGAAAAAGGACTTTCTCTGTCTGAGCTCACGCCCCACACTTATGCGCTCACCGATTTAGAAGCGGTCGAACATGCCTTTAACGTCGCAAGCGGCCTGGACTCCATGGTGCTCGGGGAAACTCAGATCGTGGGTCAAATGAAAAAAGCGGAAAAAATGGCCCGTACAGCCCAGGGCCTGGGCCTGATGCTCAATACGCTTTTTCAAAAAACATTTACTGTGGCTAAAGAAGTTCGTACCGCTACCGAAATCGGTGCTCATACCGTTTCGATGGCAGCTGCTGCAGTACGCCTAGCTAACCGCTTATTCGGTGAACTGCACGATCTCAATGTCCTTTTTGTAGGCGCCGGTGAAATGATTGAGCTTTGCGCCGCCCACTTTAACGGTCAGGCTCCACGCTCAATGACAATTGCCAACCGCTCGCTCGACAGAGGCGAGGCGCTTGCGGCAAGGTTCAATGCTCAATCGATGAAGTTGGCTGATTTACCTCAGCACATTGCCAATTACGACATCATTGTGTCCTGCACGGCAAGCGCCCTGCCTATCATCGGACTCGGAATGATTGAGAGAGCAATCCGAGAGCGTCATCACAAACCGATTTTCATCGTCGACCTGGCTGTCCCTCGGGATGTTGAAGAAGAGGTTTCTCGGCTCGACGATGTCTACGTTTATACCGTCGATGATTTGGGTAAAGTCGTTCAAAGCGGGAAAGCCGAACGGTTGGCGGCAGTTGAAGAAAGCCGTCAAATCATTGCTCAACGCGTCAAAGACTTTTCCGACTGGCTCCAATGGCGCGACAGCGTTCCGACCATTGAAACGATGATCGAACGGGCCTGCGCCCTTTCAGCAAGCTGCATCGAAAGAGCCAAGCACAGCATTAGAAACGGCAACGACCTTGATGCTGCATTAAACCGTATGGCCCATGACATTACCCATAAGCTCATTCATGATAATCTGGCCCTGCTAAAAGACACCGAACATTTGACGACAGCCGAGCGTGCGCACCTGGAAAGCTGTTTCAAACGTTTCTATTTGGAGCGCAGGCGTTAGCTTGGATCGATCCTTGCCCCTTTTTGCCAGACTGCCTTAACATTAGGCAGATCAAATATTGTTATCTCTGTACAGAATTAAATTTTTAGGAGACTCCCCGTGAAAGAGTCAATGCGAAGCAAATTAAAACAAATCGCCAGACGCCTGGAAGAAATAGATGCCATGCTGGCTTCTCCCGATGTCACAAACGATATGAATCGTTTCCGAGATCTTTCCCGCGAAAGAGCCGAAATAGAACCTGTGGTCATGAAACTCAGAGAGTATGAATCTACAGAGGGCGATATTGAAGCGGCTCGAGAATTTTTACAGGATCCCGATTCGGCTGATTTTGCGCAAGAAGAAATTGATAACGGTAAAAAGCATCTCGAAGCTCTTGAAAAAGATCTTCAGATTATGCTTTTGCCGCGCGATCCCAATGACAGCAAAAACATTTACCTTGAAATTCGCGCCGGAACAGGCGGTGACGAATCTGCGCTTTTTGCCGGCGATTTGCTGCGCATGTACACGCGTTATGCAGAACGCCAAGGCTGGAAAACGGAAATTGTCTCAGCCTCCGAAAGTGACCTTGGAGGGTACAAAGAAGTCATTGTTCGCATTATCGGCGAAGGGGCCTACTCGAAGCTTAAATTCGAAAGCGGCGGCCACCGCGTACAGCGCGTCCCTGAAACAGAAAGCCAGGGCCGCGTGCATACTTCGGCCTGTACGGTGGCGGTGCTGCCTGAACTTGACGAAATCGGAGAAGTGGAAATTAATCCTGCCGATCTGCGAATTGACGTCTACCGGGCCTCTGGGGCGGGTGGTCAGCACGTTCAGAAAACCAACTCTGCCGTTCGTATCACGCACATTCCGACGGGTACCGTCGTGGAATGCCAGGATGAACGCAGCCAGCACGAAAATAAAGCCCGTGCCATGAGTGTGCTGATCTCGCGCATCACGGCTAACGAAATTGCCAAACAGCAGGCTCAGGAAGCAAGCACCAGAAAAAGTCTTGTCGGCTCGGGCGATCGCAGTGAACGCATCCGTACTTATAACTATCCCCAGGGACGCGTGACCGATCACCGCATCAACCTTACGCTTTATAAGCTTGATTTCATCATGGACGGTGACTTGGATGAAATCATCACGGCGTTAACCACTGAACATCAGATTGAACAGCTGGCTAGCCTCGGCGAATAACCAATATCAATGACTACGATCCGGCAAGCCGAACAAAAAGCCTCAAAGCTTATTGACCGCTTTGAGGCAAAGCTTCTGCTTGCCTATTGTTTAGGCGTTAACCGAACTTATCTCATTACGCATGATAGAGATGAGCTGTCTGAAGACGTTCTCAGCCGCTATGAAGACTGCGTGAACAAACGTCAAAAAGGGATGCCTGTTCCCTATATTTGCGGTCACCAGGAGTTCTACGGACGCTCCTTTGATGTCACTGCCGACGTGCTGATTCCAAGACCGGATACTGAAACAATCATTGATTTTATTTTGCAGCAATGCTCTAAAAATCAGCCCCTGACACTGATTGATCTGGGAACCGGCTCAGGCTGCATTGCTGTTACATTAGCGTTAGAAAATCCAAAACTTTCGGTCAGTGCAACAGACATCAGTCCTAAAGCTTTGGCAATTGCCCGTCAAAATGCTAAAAAACTCGGCGCTAGCGTCAATTTTTATGAAGGCAGTTGGTTTGACGCTGTTGCAGACCATTCGCGTTTTGACATCATCGTCAGCAATCCCCCTTACATTCATAGTGAAGATGAGCATCTTCGAAATCTTCACTACGAACCCATCGGGGCGCTCACCGACGGGGCCGACGGTCTGCGTCACATTGTTCACATCATTGAGAAAGCCCCCCAATACCTCAATCCCAACGGGCTTTTAGCCTTTGAACACGGCTGGGATCAGGGCAGAGCTGTTCGGGCGCTTTTTGAGTCCTGCCCCTGTTGGCACGAGATAATCACGCTAAAAGATTTAGGCGGCAACGATCGGGTGACTGCCGCTCGTTTTGTGACAATTTAAGTCCTTTTGTCATCAAATCGTCATCTTTTTATCGTCTTTCTGAAATATTGTCCCATCAAAATACCCTCCCAAGATAGCTGTCCTTAATTTTCCGGTCTGTTTTGTTGACCGAACTGATCCACTTACTTGTGATGGAGTATTTCATGACACTGTTACGTCAAACGCTTCTTGCCTCTGTAATGATTTCCTGCGGCTTATTGTCTCAAGCGGCTTTTGCCAGTGCCGAACATATGGTAGTTGCCGTTCAGCAATTGCCGCCCACTGTTGAGCCTCAAGGCGTTAACAATAACGCCATTGACCGTGTTGTCTCTTCTATTTATGAAACGTTAATTTACGCCGATACGCATACTGGTGAAATGAAGCCCGGTTTGGCTGAATCATGGAAGCGCATCTCCCCTGAAACTGTTGAATTCAAATTACGCAAAGGTGTGAAATTCCATGATGGTACGGATTTCACTGCCGATGACGTTGTCTTTAGTTTTGGTCCTGAACGCTTCTCCGGCGAAAAAGCACCTGGTCGTCCAGCTGCATGGGAATTTTTGGGTGGCTTAAAAGAAGTTAAAAAGGTGGATAACTACACCGTGCGAGTCACGATGAAAGCTGCCGATCCCTTGATCGAACGTCGTTTCTCAGCCCGTATGTCTGAAATTATTTCCGAAGACGGTTACAAGAAAGCCGGCTCATGGGAAAACTGGGTGAAGCATCCGATCGGCACCGGTCCTTATCAGATCTCTTCTTTTAAGACAGGCAACCGTTTGGATCTGGTTCGTTTTGATGGCTACTGGAACAAAAAAGCTCCGGCTGCCAAATTGAGCTTTGTTGAAGTTCCGGAATTGTCCGCTCGTGTGGCTGGCTTACGCTCCGGCGAATTTGATCTCATCACAGAAGTTCCACCGGATCAAATCAAACCCCTTTCATCTGACGGTAAAGTCGATGTTGTCGGTGGTCCAATTGATAACATCTACGGCTTAGTCTTTGACAGTCGCTCGTCCAAGGTTATGCAAAGCAAAGAATTGCGCCAAGCTATTGTTCACGCAATTGACCGTGAACTTTTAGTCAACGCTTTGTTTGCCGGTAAGACCGTCGCTGCTGACAGTTTCCAATCAAAGACATTTGGTGATCTCTACATTCCTGAATTAAATAAAAAGCTTTACGACCCTGAAAAAGCTAAGGCTCTGATTAAGGCTTCCGGTTATAAGGGTGAGCCCATTGTCTGGAGAATTCAAGCCGGGTACTACACACTTGAAATGACTGTTTCCCAAGCCATCGCCTCTATGCTCAAAGCTGTGGGACTTAATATTGAAATCCAAGTTAAGGAAAACTGGACACAAGTTGAAGCCGCCGGTGCTGACCGCATGATCAACAATGCGAGCTTCTCTGCCTACTTCCCGGATCCTGCCTCTCAATTGTGGCGCCGCATGAAGCCGGGCACTTCCTGGGATACGATGGGTTACATCGATACGACGAGTACTCAATACAAAGTCTTTGCCGAAAACGGTAAGGTTTTGGAAACCTCTATTGATCCTGCTCAACGTAAAGCTGCCTGGATCAAGATGCTTGAAGCTTTTGCAAACGATCCGCAAGCCTGTCCGCTTTACGCTTTACCGATGATTTACGGTAAGCAAAAGAACCTTCAATGGACTCCTGGCACTGAGGGACGTTTGTACTTAAACGCCGATAACCTCTCGTTTAAGTAATCTTCGACTAACTCTCCCCGCTCCTTGTCGTTATCGACTTAGGAGCGGGTTTCACATTTCAAACTATCTCATGCAAAACGATCCTCTGATCAGTATCCGGGACCTGCACGTTTCATTCGGTTCTGTAGAAGTGCTCCACGGCATCAATCTTGATATCGAACAAGGAGTCATTCACGCCCTTATCGGTGAATCAGGTTCAGGTAAAAGTGTGCTTGCACGCTCTATTCTCGGCTTGGCTGGCAACAATTGCCGCATTAATGGAAGCATCCAGTTTCAAGGTCAAGAACTTTTGACTCTTTCTGCTGAGGAATATAGAAAGTTGCGCGGTGCGGAAATTGCTATGGTCGTACAAGATGCCATGAGCGCATTGAATCCCATGCGGACCATCGGCTACCAACTGATGGAAACCATTGCCTGCCGCCACCCTAACTATCGTAATCAAAACACAGCCAAAGTTCTCGCCGCTCACAAACATGACCTACACGATATAGCGCTCGAACTCTTAAAAACCGTCGGTATTACTGCCCCAGAAAAACGCATGATGTCCTATGCGCATCAACTCTCAGGTGGTATGCGCCAACGCATCATGATTGCCTTAGCTTTAGTAGGAGCACCTAAGCTGCTTTTGGCTGACGAACCGACGACTGCCCTAGATGTTGTCGTACAAAGGGAACTTTTACAGGAGCTGCGTGAAACCATTCACAAACTCAATATGTCTATGCTTTTGGTCACGCATGACTTGCATTTGGCGCACGACGTTGCAGACAAAGTTTCAGTTATGTATGCGGGTTACCTTCTCGAAGAGGGTCCTGTCTCTAAAGTTCTGCCTAATCCGGCACACCCCTACACCGAAGGACTTTTAGATGCTATGCCCGATATGACAAGCGTCAAGGGCACTTTAAAACCGATTCCAGGCGAAATTCCGCCACCTGACAAACTTGGAAACGGCTGCCCTTTTGCCAGCCGTTGCGCAAAAGTCTGTGACTCATGCAGACAAACACTCACCGATTTAGCTGACGTAGATAGTACTGTACATTGGCGCTCCCGCTGTACAAAAGCTCATGAAGCTTTTGAGCATGAACAAAAAGAAGGACTTAGTCAGGTCAGCGACATGATGAAGTCACTGGTCAACATGGAGCAAACAGACTTCCCAACCCTAGTTGACGCTCATATTCAAAAACACTGTTATTACACGCGTCAGGGCCTTTTAGGTCGTAAAAAGCCCTGGGACGTACTCCAAGATATTGAAATTCAGATTGAACACGGTGAAATCTTAGGCCTAGTCGGTGAATCAGGCTGCGGCAAATCGACTTTAGCTCGACTTTTGCTCGGTCACCAAAAGCCCACTCAAGGAGTTGTTCTCTTTAAAAACCAACCAATTCCTGAACCGAGAAGCAAAGCGTGGCGAGCTCAACGCGCTGCCATGCAAATGATCTATCAGGATCCTTACAGCTGCTTTGACTCTCGAATGTCAGTGATTGAACAAGTCGCTGAACCTTTAATGGTTCACAAGCATCTATCAAAAGCGGACGCCCTTCAAAGAGCTGCGGCCGTTTTAAAAGCTGTCGGTATGCCTGCTCACCACATGAACAAACTACCAGTGGTGATGTCCGGTGGTCAGCTACAGCGTGCTGCTATTGCGCGTGCAGTGGCGCTTGAGCCCGCACTTTTAGTCTGTGACGAACCGGTAGCATCTCTGGACGTATCCATTCAGGCTCAAGTTCTTGAGTTGCTTTATAACTTAAGAAACGCAAGCAAAATGTCAATGCTTTTTGTTTCGCATAACCTCAATGTCGTCCGTTACATCTGCGATCGAGTGGTTGTCATGTACCTCGGCCGCATTGTGGAAGCCGGTGACGTGGATGAAATCTTCAAGCGTCCGAAGCACCCATACACCAAACTTTTAATGGCAAGCACCCCAGGGGCAGACGCCAGTGTAATTCACTTTTATCCAAAAGGTTCAATGCCCAGTCCCATTGACCGCCCCAAAGGCTGCGTATTTGCTAACCGCTGCCCGGTTGCTAGCTCCCGATGCCATCTTGAGGTACCGACTCTGACTAAACTTTCCGATAACCACGCCTGTGCCTGCTTTGAGCAAAAAGCCTTTGAAGCACTTCAGGCCTCCGAAGGAGAAGCGTGATGGTAGCGCTTGTTCTACGTATCGTTTTGCGTTCACTGGTGACGCTATTTTTACTCACGGCATGCGTCTTTTTTGCTTTGCACTTAACCGGCGACCCAGCTCGTATCATGCTGGGAGACGGAGCAGACGCGACTGCCTTGGCCGCGTTCCGTGCTCAATGGGGACTCGACAAACCACTCTGGGAACAGTTCCTGGTTTATTTGCAAAAATTCCTCACTCTTGACATGGGAAGAAGCTACCTCACGGGGCTACCGGTTAAAGAGGTCTTTTTGAATGCTTTTTGGCCGACCCTGGATCTGATGATCCCCACTGCCATTGTGACGCTTTTGTTTGGTATTCCTGCCGGCGTGATTGCGGCATTGCACCGCAATAGCAATCTGGATAAAGCCATGATGTTTATTTCGGTTTTTGGTTACGCAGTGCCGAACTTCTTCATGGGTGTTTTACTTTTGTTGATTTTCTCCATCTGGCTTGGCTGGCTTCCTTCTTATGGCAATGCTACTGTCTGGCACTACATCATGCCGATCATCACCATGGCAACCTCCGAAGCGGCTATTTTCTCTCGTTATGCCCGTAGTGCCATGATTGATGCTATGAGACTGCCTTGCGTTAAAGCCGCCCGTATGAGAGGGTTACCTGAAAGGCGAGTCATTTGGCTTCACGCTTTGCCCAATGCCATGCTGTCCATTTTGACCATCATGGGCTTTTTCCTGGGGACACTAGTTGCTGGTGCCGTGATTACAGAAAATGTTTTCTCCTGGCCAGGTGTTGGCAAACTCCTAGTCCAGTCAGTTGCAAACCGTGATATTCCGGTGGTCCAACTGATTGTGTTAGCCACAGGTGCATCGCTGATTATCGCTAACCTTGCGATGGATTTACTGGCTCTGGTTGTCAATCCTCGGCTACGTAAGAGCAATAACTAACGGAGAAAGAGATAAATGGCTCAATTTATTAATGTACAAAAGAAAGGCTCTGACCTCCTTGTGTATTGCAGTGCGGGTCTACTTTTTATCTTTTTTGCGTTCGGTGTTTTAGCCCCCTGGGTCGCACCCTACAATATTGAACAAATGGACTTATCCGCACGTCTGACAATGCCCTTTACGAGCTTTGCTCATATCCTAGGCACTGATGAGCTGGGGCGAGACGTTTTTTCACGCTTGGTTTACTCCTTGCGCTTATCATTTCTACTGGCCATTGCTGGCACAATCCTAGGTGCCATTATCGGTACAACGCTGGGATTTCTGGCAGCACGCTTTGGCGGAATAGTTGATGACGTGTTAAATGCAGCAGTCGACTTCACAGCCTCACTGCCCTTCATCATTCTCGCTTTGACAATTCTTGCTTTCTTGGGCACGAATGTCACAGTGATTATTGTCATCATGGCCGTTTACGGTTGGGATCGCTATGCACGCCTAACAAGAAACCTTGCTCGCTCAGCCTACACAGAGGGCTACGCCAATGCTTTGGAAGGTTTAGGAATTCCGACCTGGCGCATTGCAATCAAACACATTTTGCCCAATATTGCCTCCGCGCTCGTCGTCAATATGACGTTAAACTTCCCCGGCATGATCTTGCTGGAAACCTCTCTGTCATTTCTGGGTGTTGGCGTTCAACCTCCTATGAGTTCACTTGGAACCATGTTGGGTTTCGGCCGTGATTACCTCACGACCGCCTGGTGGATCGCAGTGATCCCCGGTGTCGTAATTGTTTTATCAACGCTCTCGATGTCTATCTTGGGCGACTTCGTACAACAAAAATTAGAACCGCAAGGCAGATAGTAATATGAATAACAATAAAACTCGTTTCGTTATCGTAGGATTTGACGGACTGCGTCCTGATTGTATTAAAGAAGACATGCCGACGCTGGCCGCTTTTATCGAAAAGTCTCACCATTGGACGCGTTACATGGCAACTTTCCCAACAGAAACCTATGTTAACCATCCGACAATTTTTTCTGGCTTCAGGCCAAATCAGCACGGCATCATTGCCAATGCCTATTTTGACCGTTCTGTTCATTCTCGGGAGGCTATTTTCGTTGGTTCGAGTGTTCCGAGTGTTGAAGCTCATGATCTCAACGGTGGGTTAATTAACGTACCAACTCTTGGAGACCGCTTAGGCCAGGCAGGTAAAACCCTTCGTGTGATTTGTGCTAATTCTTCGGGCAGTACCCGCCTGCAACATATGCACGCTGATCGCTATGCCGGCCATCTGAATTGCTGCGTACATGACATGAGTCTTACACTTCCTCAATCCGAACGTGAAGCTCTTAAGGCTCGATGGGGTAACGGCGTTCAATTGCAGTTCCCAGACTTTGACGGCACACGACTGATATCAGAACTCTTTTTTGAGTATGAATTACCCAGAGGTTTAGGTGATGTCACGATTCTTTGGATTGGAGAACCTGATCACTCCAGTCACGAATTTGGCATTTTTGACCCTAAAACTCAACAAGCCAGAAAAAACGCTGATGATGCTTTTAAACAGATTTTGGATTGGTGGGAAAAAGAAGGCAAAGATCAGGGCGTGCAACTTGCTGTTATTTCCGATCACGGGCATGGAGAGGTCTGCGCTCACTTCGACTTGAAGGGTAAGCTGATTGAAAACGGTTGGAAAGTGTTTTCGGGCAAAGATCTAGCTGAAGGACACTCTGTTGATGAGTGCGACTTGGTAATGGTTGGCGACTACACATTGGGACTTTGGCTAACTCAACCCAATGAGGATAAACTCTTGCGTCTCAGAGATGAATTAATGGCTCTTGATGAAGTCGGGATGATTTTTTCTCAGCCTAAAGAGCATGCCTGCATTGAAGACATTGAAGGACGGATCCCGGGAACTTTTTCCGAAGCCCTGGTCTTTTCCGATCACCCAAGAGGTCCGGACATTCGCGTAACAATGAGGAATAATCCTCAAAATGGCAAACTGATCATGGGAGCATCTCTAGAAATTGGTGCCGGTAACCACGGCGGACTTTTGCCAGTTGAAATTCGAAGCCTTTTAGCTATTCAGGGAGACCGGTTCAATTCCTCCGAATTAACACATACTGAACCCGCGGGTCATGATGATTTTGCTCTCACTGTGATGAAACTCATGGACCTGACAGACCCTACCGATGCACTTTTACCGCTACCCGAAGCCCGTTTACTCACAGAAGCGATTGGCGGAAAAGAAAAATTAGACTGCGAAGAAGAGGTACTTACCATGCAGCAAGGGCACTTCATTCAGTATCTTCAGCGGATTCGTTTCGGCAAACACCTCTATATCTCTGAAGGGGCCCGTGCCGGCAACTGTAAAATCAAAGAACTCAATTAACGGAGAACTCATATGGATATCGTCATTGAAGGGATGGGAGCAGATGCTTTTGCAGAAAGCTTGGCTATCAAAAATATTTGGATAAAACCCAATGCTGTTCGAGTCAACGGCGCTGACGACGTATTAACTCAAGACCTGCTCGAACGGGGTACCCAATTAGGCTTTGATGTCAACTGCGTTCCCGATGGCTTGAGCATCAAAAATTTCGGGATTCTTGCTCTGGACATGGACAGCACGCTTATTGAGTTGGAATGTATTGATGATATTGCCTGGCAGTGCGGTGTCGGTGAGGAAGTGGCCCGTATGACTGAAATCGCCATGCAAGGCCATATGCCTTTTGCAGAGTATCTTAGGGAGCGTGTCAAACTCTTCAAAGGCGCTCCGGCACACTGCATGGATGTGACAGCCTCTCACGCAAAACTGATGCCCGGTGCAGTTGAATTGATTAACTTTGCAAAGGCTCATGGCCTTAAGAGTTATATTCTCTCTGGAGGTTTTGACGCTATAGCTAAAGTTGTCTGTGAAAAATTAGGTATGAACGGTTACCTGTGCAATCACCTGATCATGAAAGACGGCTTCTTTACGGGCGAGACGACCGGTCCCGGAGGCGGAGATATTTTGGATGCGGCAGGTAAGCGCCGCGCACTCGACATGCTTTGCATGCTACACGGACTGCACCATAGTCAGGCCATTGCGGGTGGTGACGGTGCGAACGACTTGGAAATGATTAAAACAGCCGGTTTGGGCTTTGCGTTCCACGGCAAACCCATAGTTGCTCAAAGTGCACCCTACCGAATCAATCACGGCAATTTAGACGGCATTATCCCGTTTTTTGTTGAATACTGGGAAGATGCTAAAAAAGAATAATTTTGGCTGAATAATTAAATGCAGAGGCTTTTTTCGTTCCCGTAAAAAGCCTCTTTTTTGCTAAATTATTTACTATTCAATGCAGCCAAACGACTTTGTGCAATGAGCACCATTAGAGTTGATCCGTAAACAATCGCTTCGTCATTAAAATCAAATTCACACTCATGAAGATTGGACAAATGTCGATCGTCCCTGACCCCTAAACGAAAGAGGCAGCCCGGGCGCGCCTGAGTCATAAATGCAAAATCTTCGGCCGTCATTTGCTGAGGCGCGGGCATTAACCCTGCATTACCCAACCAATTTTGCACAATCTCCTTGACCGCTTGGGCCTGCTCCTTGTGGTTTAAAAGAGCAGGATACAAACGCTGGTAATGGCATTGTGCCTGTGCACCATAAGTCGCTGCTACGCCTTGAGCAACTTCACATAAACGCTCTTGAACGCGATCTTGCACTTCAGGCTCAAAACTTCTACAGGTACCGACAAGTTTGGCGGTTTGAGGCAATACGCTCGAGCCATTGGTATCGCCAGCTAAAATAGCCCCGAAACTGACTACAGCAGCCTGAAGAGGATTAACATTGCGACTCACAATAGACTGGGCATTGACAACAATTTGTGAGGCAACCAAAACACTGTCAACCGCACTTTGGGGTCTTGCTCCGTGTCCCCCTCGCCCAGTTACATCAATCGAGAACACATCAGCCGCGGCCATAATGTAACCGGGATCAATTCCGATTTGACCGACTTCAAGAGTTGGTTCACAGTGTGTTGCATACACTTCTGCAATAGGAAACTTTTCAAATAAACCGTTTTCCACCATCAGGCGTGCGCCCGCATAACCCTCTTCTCCGGGCTGAAAAATCACAGCGACCGACCCCTCAAAGTCCCTGTGAGAAGCTAAAAATCGACAGGCACCCAAAGCGACTGTCATATGTCCGTCATGACCGCAGGCATGGGCTCTGTTTTCGTTTACCGATGCATACTCTGTCCCACTGGCCTCTCTGAGAGGCAATGCATCCATGTCCGCTCGCAAACCTACCCAATGGGGAGCTTTCTTTTTGCCGTGAATAACAGCCACAATCGCAGAAGAACCGAATCCCTTATGGATTTCATCAACGCCGTAAGACAGAAGTTCTTTTTCGATAAAGGCCGCAGTTTGTAGCAACTGCAGCCCAACCTCCGGATGGCGGTGCAAATGATGCCTGCAGACTTTAAGGGCCTCTGAGCAATCGGAAAGATAAGACTGAATTTCGCTTGCGGTATACATAATTGATGTTCTCCTGAATATTTCAGCATTTATTCGATTATCTTAAACTTGAAGGAAAAGTCTGCAAAAGAAAATGGGCTCAGCCTAAGCGCTTATCCTTAATCAGTCGATAGATATCCAAGAAAAGTCTGACGGATTTTCTCTTGCAGAAATAGCTAAAATTTGAACATCAATACCTATTATTCATGCTTTTCTATACTTCTTAGGCATACTAATGAACATCCGTGTCATTCGTTATTTCATCGCTACTGTCAGGGCTCAAAGCATCTCGGCTGCCGCCCAACAGCTTTTTGTCACCCAACCGACGTTATCGCGCCAATTCATGGAACTTGAAGAAGAGCTCGGACACAAACTTTTTGAGCGCAGTAACCGAAAAATTAAACTGACGCCAAAGGGCGAGCTATTCTATGCTCGAGCCCTGGAAATAGTGGATTTATTTGACAGGACAAAGGCAGAAGTGAGCGCTGAAGACGAAGTCGTGGGCTCCATTAATATCGCTGCAGGCGAAACACCTGTTATACGTTTTTTAGCAAGGGCTATTCGCCGTTTTCACGATCTGGCACCAAAAGTTCAGTGCAACGTCGTAAGCGGCAGTGAGTTGGAGATTTCTTCGGGTTTACGCAACGGCACTACTGATATCGGTATTTTTATCGGCACCGTTGACTTATCCGATTACGACTATATCAAGTTACCCCAAAAAGATATTTGGGGGTTGCTCACTCCGATCAACGGTCCCTTAGCCGAAAAAGAATTTATCACCGTCAAAGACATCGTCAAAGTGCCGCTACTATGCTCCAGGCAAGCGCTCAATAACAACGAATTTAACGGTTGGTTAGGGCAGGCAGCGGGCGAACTCAATATCGTGGGGACTTTTAATCTGATCTATAACGCTGCGCTTTTAGCCGAAGAAGGTTTCGGTCACGTGCTGGCATTAAAAGATATCTACACGCCGCCGGCCGATTCCAACCTTCGCCACATACCTCTGAGCCCTAAACTTGAAGCCGACGTGATTGTTGCGTGGCCTAAGAATCGGCGCATCAGCAAAGCAACTGAAATGCTGCTCGATATGCTCAGAGAAGATATGAAACAGAATCGTTAAAGGAAGAAAAAGTCTCTAAACTGCTCTATCAGACAAGTCAAAGGGAGAAAAAAATGAAATTGGTATGCCCACCGTTTAAAGGTGAAAATAAAGGTCATTACAGTGCCGGCGTCATCTCCAAAGGGATGCTCTACGTCTCGGGGCAACTGTCCATTGACCCGGATACCCGCGAAGTCTGCAAGGGTGATATTAAAGATCACACTCGCCTTGCTCTCAATAACGTAGACCGAGTCTTAAAAGAAGCGGGCGTCAGACGTGATCAGGTAGTCTTTTGTCGCATTTACACACCAAGCGTTCAATACTGGGGTCCCATTAATGAAGTCTATGCTGAATTTTTCGGCGATCACAAACCCGGTCGAGTCGTCGTTTCCACTACCGATTTGCACTTCGGCTGTCTGGTAGAAATCGAAGCCATTGCTGAAATAGATGAATAATAACGTCTGAGAAATCAAATCATTAGGGTCGGTTTAAAAGCCGGCCCTTTTTTTCTTTTTTCCGCTTAATGATCTCGTCAAAGTACTGACATTTATTAAAAAATGACAGTTTGATGACAAAGTTAAACTTTCAGATAAGTTTTATCTTATTGTTTTTAAAGTCTTTTTAATTTCCTTCAGTTTTCGAGTCATATTTTTGTCACACAATCTTCACCGAACTGTCTAAATCCCTTCACAAGTCCCATCAATAATGTCACCCATTATTGATAGGAGTCCAGTATTCATGCTCGAATTGCGTCATATTTCAAAACGTTTCGGAGATCGTCAAATTCTCTCCGATATTTCTTTGAATATTAATAAGGGAGAGATTGTCTCCATTTTGGGTCCGTCCGGCTGCGGTAAGACAACTTTATTGAATCTGATTTTAGGTCTTACCGATTTAACTGAAGGTCAATTGGTTTTGGATGGTGAAGATTTAAGCCACGTTTCTATGAAGGATCGCGGATTTAATATTGTGTTCCAGGACTTCGCCCTTTTCCCAAATTTAAATGCCCGTGAAAATATCCTCTACGGTTTAAGAAACAACCCCAATGCCTCAACGCCTAAAGAAGTTGAGGAACTCATCGATCTGCTTGGTTTGAGAAAGCATCTTGAACAACGAATCGATGAACTCTCGGGCGGTCAAAAGCAGCGCGTGGCTATTGCCCGCACGTTGGTCCTCAAGCCCCGTCTTTTGCTGCTGGACGAACCGCTTTCTGCTTTGGACGGTATCATCAAAGAATCGATTAAAGAGCGCATCCGTACGGTCGCTCGCCAATATAAGCTCACGACCCTCATTGTGACGCACGATCCTGAAGAAGCGCTCACGCTCTCTGACCGTGTGCTCATTATCAATGAAGGCAAAATCGCTCAGTTTGCTGATCCGCAAACCATTATCAGCAATCCGGCAAACGATTTCATCCGTCAGTTCATTTTGTCGCAGCTCAACATCAAGCGCACCAACATTTTGAAGCTTTTCAGTGAAAGCCTGCCCCAGACAACCCCAGCATCATCTCGCATTGCTAAGCCACAACCCTTTCAAGAGTTCGGTCAGGCCGTAGCCTAAAGAGGAGTCCTTCGATGTTGAACGTTCTGTTCGGTAAAGGACAAAAGGAACTTAAAGTTCTTTACATTCTAATTACGTTGACGTTGGCAGCCATTTTGCTCTACCCGCTTGGCTGTGTGCTTTTTCAATCTGTCCTAACAAAAGACGGCGGATTAGGACTGAGTAACTACTCATCACTGCTGAGTCAACAAAGCTTTTGGACTGCATTAGGCAACAGCTTCACCGTCTCAGGCATTTCTGCTGCCATTGCTACCATTATGGCTTTTTTCTGTGCCTACGGGCTGCACTTCTCCCGTATTCGCCCGGGCGTAAAAAAGGTTATTCAAATCATTGTATTGTTGCCGCTGTTTTTGCCCTCCATTACTTATGGCTTTGCGGTCATTTATTCTTTCGGCCGTTTGGGTTTAGTGAGCCAACTCATCGCTCCGCCGCCCTTTTCAATTTACGGCTTCTGGGGATTATTGATTGCTGACGTCATTTACACGCTGCCGCCTGCGTTCCTGATTCTTTATAACGCCTTTTTTTACGTTGACCGCAACTTCATCACGGTCTCCAAACTCATGGGCGACAGCCCCACACAGACTTTCTATATGACTGCGGTCCGTCCTGTTGTGGGCTCTTTATTGTCTGCCTTTATTTTGAGCTTTTTCCTCTCGTTTACCGACTTCGGTATCCCGGTTTCCATTGCCGGTGAGTATGAGGTGATTGCTACTCAGCTCTACACCACAATGATGGGTGCGATCCCCAATTTCGGTGAAGGTGCTGTGATTGCTATGGCCATGCTCGTTCCCTCCGTAGCCTCTGTAGTCATGCTGCGCTGGGTCGATCGCTTCAATTTCCGCTACAACAAGATTTCCAAGGCAGAAGTCTCTGTCAATCCTTTGAGAGACGCCCTCTACCTCGTGTACTACGGGTTGATTTCCCTTGCCTTACTTTCAGTCTTTGTTGTGATGTTTGTCGTGCCCTTTGTTAAGCAATGGCCCTATCAGCCCTACTTCACATTGGACGTGATCACCCGCATTATCAGTGACAGCTCCATCTGGCAAGTCTACGAACACTCTATCGGCGTAGCTCTTGTCTCGGCTGCCGTCGGTACGATTTTCTGCTACGCCGCTGCACTCGTAAAGGCCCGTTCACAATTGCCTGCCTGGTGCCAGACAACGATGGACTCCTTTGCCATGATCACCAACACCGTCCCCGGTATGGTGCTCGGTATCGGATTTCTCTTTGCGATGAGCGGCACGCCCCTTGCCAATACATTCACGATTTTGGTTCTGGCTAACCTCGTGCACTTCTTTACCACGCCTTACATGATGGCAACATCAGCGTTATCAAAGATGAATGCCGGTTGGGAAACAACCGGTGCACTTATGGGTGATACTTGGATTAAGACCGTATCGCGCGTGATCGTACCGAACTCTCTGCCGACACTTTTGCAGATGTTCCAATACTTCTTCGTGAGCGCCATGGTTACGATCAGCGCAGTGGTGTTCCTCACGGGCGCCAGAACGATGCTTTTAACTACCAAGATCAAAGAACTTCAATACTTTGAAAAATTTGAAGAAATCTTTGTTCTGTCACTACTCGTATTTCTTACTAACGTGGCTGCCAAGCTCATTTTCGATGGACTTAGCAACTACGCTCAAAACAACAATGGTCAGGGTTTATTGACCAAGTTGAATCACTTTTTGCAATCCCTCACGGCTCGAAAAGCGAGCCAATCGATCTAGTATCAAGGAGTTAACTGTATGAAACGCATCTCTGCTCTTTCCCTCTCGGTTTTGACCGCCGCTGTCTTGGGCTTAACGGCCTGCAGCGATAACGGCTCACCGGAAACCAAGAAGACGGCCGCTACTTCTGAACCGGCTAAACAAGTGGTGATCTACACCAACGCCGATGAGGAAGCTCAACAAGCAATGAAAAATGCGTTGGATAACAACGGCTTTAAGGGCGCTTACCTGATGCAATCGTTCGGTACGTCCGAATTGGGAGGCAAGATTGCTGCCGAAGGTAAAAATATCGAAGCTGACCTGGTTACGATCAGCACCTACTATCTGGACAGCTTCCAGGCTAAAAATAAGATGTTCCAAGACTTAAAGTTTAAGGTTGACACGATTAACCCGACTCCGTCTTACTACGCTCCGATTTTAGGTAACACCGGTGCTTTGTTTGTGAACACAGAAGTTTTAAAGTCTTCCGGTTTGCCCGCTCCGAAAGCCATCGCTGATTTAGCTAAGCCCGAATATGCAGGCCACATTTCTGTGCCCGACATCATGGGTTCTTCAACTTCCTGGTTAATGACTCAGGCAGTGCTTTCGGCCGAAGGTGAAGAACAAGGAGCCAAGACCATCGCTGCTATTGAAAAAAACGCAGGCGCTCACTTGGAAAAATCCGGTTCTGCTCCTTTGAAGAAGCTTCGTGCCGGTGAAGTGGCTGTCGGTTTTGGTCTTCGTCACCAAGCTGTGGCCGATAAAGCCAAGGGCTTACCCATTGATTACATTGATCCCACCGAAGGTAACTTCCAGCTTCAAGAAGCTGTCGCAGTTGTTGACAAGGGTGATAAGACCAATCCCAACGCTCAAAAGATGGCCGAAACAATCATCATGCACGGTCGCGCTGAATTGTTGAAGTACTACCCGGTTGCTTTGTACAAGGGCGAAACGGTTTCTGCTGAAAACAAACCCGCCAATCCTCAGCTTTACAAAGAACCTTTGACGGTTGAATTGTTGGCCGCTCACCAAAAATTGGTTAAAGGCCAAAACAAGTAATTTCTCGTTAATTAGATTGACCGCGGGACGAATGACGGTCGTCCCGCAATACTTTTTTAAACCAAAATGACTATGCAAGATCCTAATACCTACAAATTGCTGACTCCCGGTCCTTTGACTACTTCTTTGACGGTTCGAACCGAAATGCTTGTTGACCGTTGCACTTGGGATAAAGACTATAAAGACATGACGCAGGAAGTTCGCTCTTCTTTGCTGGAACTGGCTCACGCTGATCCTAAGGATTACACCACTGTTTTGATGCAAGGCAGCGGTACTTTCGGTGTGGAATCTGTTTTGTCTTCCATTCCGGGGGAAAACGATTGTGTACTGGTTCTTGTAAACGGTGCATACACAGAACGTATGTGCCAAATTCTGACTTACCACCGTATCCATTTCAAACGCTTGGACTTTGCCTGGGACAGCATCCCCGATGCCAAGGAAGTTGAAGAATTTCTCAAAGTCAATCCTGATGTCACTATGGTAGCGATGGTTCATAGTGAAACCACTACAGGTATTTTGAATGACATTGCTGCCATTGGTACCGTAGTAAAAGCTGCTGGCAAAACCTTTATTGTTGATGCCATGAGCTCTTTTGGCGGTGTTGATATCAATGTTCCGAAAATCGGTATCGACTTTCTTGTTTCCTCTGCCAATAAATGTATTCAAGGCGTTCCTGGTTTCTCCTTCATAATTGCCCGCATCGAAAAACTTCAAGCTAGTAAAGGCAATGCTCGTTCTTTGTCGCTCGATCTTTATGATCAATGGCGAGTCATGGAAAAGGACGGTGGTAAGTGGCGATTCACTTCTCCCACACACGTTGTTGCAGCATTTCATCGAGCCATCTCAGAATTAAAAGAAGAAGGCGGAATTGCTGTGCGTAATGCCCGTTACGCCAAGTGCAACCAAATGCTCAGAGATGGTATGAAAGAACTCGGCTTTGAGGCCTATATCGATGCATCTCATCAAGGTCCTATCATCACAACGTTCTTTTATCCGCAAAATGCCAACTTCACTTTTGCCGGTATGTACGACTATTTAAAGACTCACGGCTATGTCATTTATCCGGGCAAACTCACCGAACGAGATACGTTCCGCTTGGGTAACATCGGTGAAATTTATGAAGAAGACGTCGAACGTGTGCTCGCCATTTTTAAAGACTATTTAAACGAGGAAAATCATGCCTAAGATTGAAGCCGTTATTTTTGACTGGGCTGGTACAACAGTGGATTTCGGCTCTACGAGCCCAGTAAGCGCCTTTATGGAGGCTTTTCGCCGCGCCGGTGTAGAAGTTACAGATGAAGAAACGCGTGCTCCGATGGGCTTGCTCAAACGCGATCACATCCGAACAATGCTTCATATGCCCCGAATTGAAAAGGCTTGGCGAGAACACTACAACCGTGCTCCTAATGCTGACGACGTAGAAGCTCTTTATGCAGATTTTGAACCGGCTTTAATGGCTGTGTTACCTCAACACTGCGATCTTAAACCTCAAGTTCTTGAAACCGTAGCCTCTTTGCGCGAAAAGGGTATAAAAATCGGTTCCACCACCGGATTTACAGCCTCAATGATGGAAGTTGTTACTCAAGAGGCTAGCAAATCTGGTTATCGACCCGACATGGTTGTCACTGCTGACGATACAAACGGTTTCGGTCGTCCATGGCCTTATATGGTGTTTGAAAATATGCGACGTCTCGGTCTGCAGGATGTCCGTCGTATTGTCAAAGTGGGAGATACTGTTTCAGATATGCGAGAAGGTAAAAACGCCGGTTTGATCGCTGTCGGTGTTGTTGAAGGCAGTTCGATTATCGGCTTGGATAAAGCCTCTTGGGATAAGCTTTCCGACATGGATCGCTTCGCCCTTCGCAAGAAAGCTCGTGAAACATTCTTTGCCAATGGTGCCGATTTTGTGATTGACACCATGGGCGAACTACCTGGCTTAATCGAAGCAATCGAAAAGGGAGAAAGAGCCTAGATTTCAGATTGTTTTAAAAGAAAAACTCGTTCTCGCGGACTAATTTAGACACAGGAGCGAGTTTTTTCTCTATAGCTTCCTGAGCCTGAACCGGTAAACTCCTTGCCCCTTGCGGACATAGAGACACACAACGCATACACAAAATACATTTGGAAGGATCTGTTTTCTTGGGATCGGTAATCCAAATGGCTAAGGTCGGGCAACGTTGAATACACAGTCCACATTTCACGCATTGATTGCTTACGATCGGTGTCACAGGCATTTTGTTCCAGTCCCTGTAGGGGCGATTGCCTGGCACTTGAACCGGTACAGGGTGCACATCTTCAAATTTTTGCAAAGCAAAACGAGCAAAAACCGACAAATTTTGACAATCCACCTCAGTCGGACGATTTGCTGCCACAGAAGGAACCATAGAATGCTGAGTTACAACAGCTGCGCTTGCAACAGGGATGGCGCCTCTGTCTAAAACCACATCATTGAGCTCTAAAAGTGCATCTTCATACGCTCTATTGCCGTAAGTCACAAGCGTGACAGCAAGCGTAGAGTCAAAACTTACTTTTTGCATTCGTTCAAAAACAAGACCCGGAATGCGGCCTCCATATACAGGACAAGCTACAATAACCCGCTCATTTTTACGGAAAGTAATTTCTTTAAGAAAGGGATCGGATAAGTCGACTAAGCAATCAACTCCACCCATTTGTTCAGCAATGTGTCGGATAACCTTTAAGGTGTGACCCGCTGCACTAAAATAGACCATTGAAATTTTCATGGGGTACCTCTTTTTTAAACTTAATCTCAAAAAACGCTCTTTTTATTTATCAGAAATCAATCATTTCGTTAGAGCGTTTATTAAACCAAAGAAACATAAGACCACATGAAGACCAAAATAATTTGTCCGGTGATTACACGCAAGAACATCGCCAGAGGATAGACTGTGGAATAAGCCACAGCCGTTGCGCTTTTTTCAGACAAAGATGCTGCGTATGCCAAAATCGGCGAATTGGTACACGCTCCAATCAATAAACCAAGAATGGAGTGGTAATTCAATTTAAAGAACACCCGGGAGACGATACCGGTGAGAATCTGAGGAATAAATGTTATGGCAAAGCCAATGCCCGCATAAAGCAAGCCATTTCCAGCCACGAGGCTTTCCACAAAAGTTCCCCCTGCGGTAAGGCCAACGCTCGCCAAAAAAAGTGAAATTCCAATCTCGCGGACAGCTAAATTAGCTGCATTACTCGTATAGGTTGCTAGATGCAGCGATGCTCCAAAGCGCCCCAATAAAATTGAGATAACCAAGGGACCGCCTGCCAAACCTAATTTAATCGGCGTCGGCATACCCGGAATCAGCAAAGGAATAGAACCCACGAGCACGCCACAGATAATCCCCAAGAAAATAGCTGCCAAATTTGGCTGCTCAAGCACTTTAGGATGATTGCCGACGATGCCGGCCAAACGTTTGATACCGTCAATCGGTCCTACACACTGTAAGATATCCCCCACCTGTAAGTGCATTTTTGCGTATGGAAAAAGCTCCATACCAGCTCGCCAAATACGCGTAATGTGTACCCCATCCTTATCGGCAAATTCAAGATCTGCCACCGTGCGTCCGTTCATTGAATCACGAGTTATGATCACACGCTGCCGATCAACCGGAGAGTGTTGAGTAGCAAGATCAATACGCTCATCTTCTTTACCGAAGGCCGCAACAATATCCATCTTTTGATCAGGAGTAGCCACAATACGGATGGTATCCCCATAGTGCAAAACTGTATCGGCAAAAGGACTGGAAATTTCCCCTCTATGCAAAAGGCGAGAACAAACAAACTGACGGGGAATACGACGGCGGCACTCACGAATCGTCAAGCCATCAAGCGTATGGTTTGTAATATAGACGTGAAAAACCACCGGAGCCTGATTGATTTCTTTTTCTTCATCTTCCCAATGTTTGTCTTCTTCGGCCAAATCCACGTGAAAGAGCACTCTTAATAGAATAGCAACCCCAATAATAGTCACTAAACCTAAAGGATAGGCACACGCATACCCAATGGCGATATCTTCTCCGTGGTAACCCATTTCCGCAAGAGCTTCTTTTGTTGCTCCTAAGCCCGGCGTACAGGTAATAGAACCATAGTGGACACCCAGGATTTGAGCTAAGGAAATTTGATCCTGAAAAACAAAAAATAAAATAATCGTTATGGCAATGCCAGTAAAAACAGTCAGCAGCATCAAACCATTGAGAACCAGACCGACACTTTTAAACGATGAGAAAAACGACGGTCCGACCTGAAGGCCTACAAAGAAAATAAAGATAATAAGTCCGAAATCGCGAGTAAAACCCAAAACTTCTGGATCGACTTTCGCCCCAAAGTGTGCAAAAAAGAGCCCAACAAACAAAACTCCAATCACACCCAAAGAAATTCCTTTGACCTTAATGCGCCCAAGCGCTAAACCTAATGTAATAATAGCCGTATAAATCAGGGCAGTATGAGCAATCGAACTTGTATCGGTCAAAAGCGAATAAAACCAATCCATGGCACCCGCTTCCTTGTCTAAAAAAGAGTGTTAAATAATAAAAATAGGTAAAACAACTTACAGGCGTAAGTGTATGCGTTGAATTGAAAAATCTCGATCCATGAATTCCCTGATAGTGCTCTATCTCAGGGAGGCTAAACAGAAAGGCTTTTTAAATAACTAATCGCTCTTTTTATGATTAGGCCCGGTGTTTTTCAAAAAAATTTAATGCCCTATCCTGTTCTTTATTACGATCTCCTGTAAAAACAGCCAGATAATCTTTTTTAGGGACAGTAATTGCCGTTGCAGGATTATTCAAAAGTTCCGTGAAGGCTTTTTTTTGTTTTTCAGGTAAATACGAATTTCTCTCAGGGAAAAACACGAGGCTTGGAACAGAGAGCTCGGGGACAATATCTTTGGGTTCAAGTGTATTGGTCTTTAACGCCCACGAGGCCAAATCTCCTACAATCGGTCCCCAGTGATCCAATAACCAACCTTTTCTCGAGTGGTAAGGAGCTTCCATCACTATGGCTGCTACATCACTTGCATTAGCATGACAAAGCCTCAGAGCTGCATCACAACCGACACCCTGGGCGAAAATGAGAATTTTCCCTTGGTATTTCTGATGAGTTTTCAAATAATCCAAAACAATTTGAGCATCTTCTCCTATACCGTCAAGCTTAAGCGCTCCTTCACTTGCACCCGCTCCAGCGTAGTCAAACACTGCCACTTGATAGCCGCTCAGCAATAAATAAAGTACTTGAGGCAAATTGAACTGCCAATTTCTCAGTCCGGCGTAAAAGTAAAGTACCGTTGCTATGGGCTCAACATCAGGATGACAGATCAAACCCGCAGAAATACGCTTCTTTTTTTCGGGACTTTCAGCAAAAAAGTACTCCCCTTTTAAACCAAAATGCTGAGGTATCCAATAGGAACGGTTATCACATTGAAAAAAGAAAGACTCGACAAAAGAAGAGAGTAAATTCATAACAACTCACGGGCAAAAGTGACAGAACTATGAAATTTTAAATGAAAGACCGTATGGGGCAGTCCAAAGAGCTGCCCCTTTTTAGCATTTCAAATGCTACACCTTGCGGTAAGAGGCGTATTTGTGGAAAAGTGCCTCCATTCTGTCAGCTTCAACCAAATTATGAATATCAAATAGATCCTCAATTACCTCTTCGGGCAATACCTTCAGATCCAAAGCCGCCTGTTTGCAAGTTACATCATGATCAATGGCATAGTGCGCAACCTTTGTACCGATTTCGTAACCGAAAATCGCAGAAATCATGGTTGACAATGAAGCGGACTTCTCTGCCAACTCAGCGCAATGGGCCGCATTAGCCTTAATCTGCACCAAAACTTTTTCAACAAAAAGATTCATTGCATTGGAGAGCATTTCACAGCTTGAAATAATGCAACGCAGTGGGATTCCAGAGGCACTGCCCAAATTAAGCCAACCAGACTGAACGCCTAAAACGACACCAGAATTATTCGCACTGACACGATTGGTTGTCGTAATCAGCAATTCAGCATAATCGGGCTCTTCTTCAGCACGCACCGGAAAGACGATTTCTCTTAACCCTGTTCTCTCACCGCTGGACATAATACGGAGATCTCTAGTGACTTTCCAAATTTGAGTGGACAATGCCAGAATATGTGCATGGGCAACAATTAAACCGTCCAAAGACATCATGCCGTCGACCAAGTTTTCTTCTGCTTTCATCTCACGGCCCAAAACGTCAGAAAGATGTTTATGGATCACCGCACGAAAACCTGGCATACAACCCATTCCAGTGCCAACGGCTGTGCCGCCTAAACATGAGTGATTCCAGCGGGCCTGTTCAGTCACCAGTCTGTTATGCATTCGAGCAATGCCATGTGAATAGCCTTCGAGCTCCTGCCCCATCGTAATGGGAACAGCATCCTGAAGACCGGTTCGACCTAATTTCAAAACGTCTTTAAACTCAACCGCTTTATCGTGCAAAGCCTGAGCAAAACGTTCAGAGGCCTCAATCACTTTAGCCAATTCCCAATAAATCACTAAATCTTTTGCCGACGGAATAACGTCGTTACTGGACTGCCCCATATTCACGTGAGTATTGGGGTGAATTCCGCCTTTAGTCTTATCGCCCGTCAGCATCTCATTGGCTCTATGGGCAATTACTTCATTTACTGCAGCGTTAAGAGGAGTACCAGAGCCTCGGAAAATATTGACATTGAAATTGCCCGCGAATTTTCCTTCAGCAACCTCCCAAGCTGCCTTCTCAATTACTTTTGCTTTTTCAGCATCCAACGCTCCGATTTCGGCATTAGCTCGTGCGCAGGCAATCTTAATTAAAGCAACTGCTTTAATATAAGGCGCATAGTCATCAAGTGTAAAAGGGCCAACATCAAAGGCTACACGATGGCGCTCTGCCACACTACCGTAATACGCTTCATCGGGAAGCATCAATTCGCCTAAACCGTCATGTTCAATACGCATCATCGTGCTCCTTTACTCTTTAAGCCCCATGAAGTAAGACAACTTCTGTGGATTAATACCTTCTTGAGCCATTGTCTTGAGATCAAATAGACAAGCGGCTTCTTTTTCACTAAAAACGCCTTCTTTGATACAGGCTTCTTTACACGAAAGCCCATCTGAGAGCATTCTTGCTTTTACCTTATCGGCTGCACTCTGTCCCTTGAAAGCACAAACAAGATTTACCAAAGAGGGAGAATTGATAACGTGATCGGCATTATTTTCTGATTTAACACCAAAGCCCTTCAGACATTTATCAGTAAAGAGCCTGCAGCCTTTCCCTAGTGTCTCAAGCATTTCAATCATAGTGATAAAAGCTCCGCCCATTTGATGGGTGAGGTCAAAATCCAATTCGTTGACTGCATAGGTGGACATCTGATCGTTTACCGAAACAAACTCGGCAATCTGAAACATCAGGTGGGCCATACTTGGATTAATTTTGCCGGGCATAATAGTTGAGCCCGGAGCAATAGCCGGTAGTGTCACCTCTGTGATACCTGCCCGAGGGCCTGAACCATAAATGAAAAAGCCATGTCCAATTCGGGCATTGATCATTGCCAAGGCCTTTAAGTCACTTGCAAGATAAATGAATTTCTCATTACCCATTAACTCATCCATGAGAGCGCTTTTTGGTACGACTTCATGAACGCTAGCGGGTTCTTGCAGATCAATCCCGACTTCTTTTGATAATGTCTTCAAAAGTTCTCTGGTGTAGTCATTTGATGAAGCAATACTTACACCGAAAAGAGAGTGGCCTAAAAGAACTTCACGATATAACGCTCGATGCGTACTTAAACGTTCTCTTGCCCGATTGACTGATAAAGCTAATGCACCGAAAGTCTGTCCCCAAGTGCCTACTGCGCTTTCCATCAAATGAGTCCGCATCAGGCGAATTTCATCTTTGAACTCATACGCTTTTGCCGTTAGCTCTTTTTGCATGTAAGTGACATCGTCAATTAATTGATTCAATCTGCGGTATATGACAATGCTTTCCACAGTCTGACTGATGTCTTGAATAGATTGCAATAAATTGATTTTCTTCACATCAACAGCAATTTTTTCTGACACCATGCGAGAAAATCGTGTATTTAAGAGCGTTAAATCGCTTTGCCACAATTCAACCTTAAGGCTCTCCGGATTCTGAGCCAAGCTATCACACTCTGCCGCAATAGCATGAGCTTCCTGTTCAGACAAAAAGCCGAACTTTGCATTCGTTAAGGTGTACGCTTTCTTTACCAATGCGAATACTTCAATCACATCCGGAAACTTATCGAGCGTTTTACCGGTGATTTTGATTGCTTCCGATATTGACATACCGAGTCCCTATTTCGTTTAAATAAATTAAACGGGACCGAAGGCTACGACACCCACGGTCCCGTCATTGATATCCAAAAATGAGGATTAAGCCGCGATCATGGCATCGGTCAAAGCATCCAATTCAGCCTTGGCTTTTGCAAGATGTTCGTAGCGCTGAGCGCAAACTGCCTTATCCTTCATCAGTTGTTCCTCGATCATATCGAGCTGATGAGCCACTTCTTCCTTAGCCGTACCACCGATCACCTTCTTAGCTTCAGCAATACGGACTGGATCCAAAGCTTCACGGATCAGTTCATCGGTCATCTTGGTTTCAAAACCAAAGGCCGGAACGCTCACTTCATTAATGGCCTTGCGGTCAATTTCAGCGCAGGTCAAGCCACGGTCATACATATTGCCTACCACTGCGGCAATAATTTCGTGCGCTTCGCGGAACGAGATATTGTCATGGCGAACCAAATAGTTAGCCAATTCGGTCACTGTGCAGAAATTGCGGCGAGCATGATCAAGCATTACATCACGCTTTACACTCATCGTACGAACCGTGAGTTCTGTAAGCACGAAATCGCCTTCCATTTCGAGCATAGCAGCACGCAAATTCTTCGTGGCCTCAACGCTCGTATCCTTACTGTGAGAGTAAATAATCGTCTTCATGCAGGCAAGCATAGCCATCAAGTAACCATGCATATGACCAGCACGGGCTTTAATGTGCTCTAAAGTAAAGGCATTTTTCTTTTGCGGCATGATTGACGAGCAGACAGCGCAACTGTCATCAACTTCAATGTAGCCGTATTCCGGTGTAGCCCAAATGTAGAGGTCAAAGGCCAAACGAGACAATGTATCGGAAGCAATAGCCAAAGCTGAAGTAATTTCCAATGCGTAGTCACGTGAAGCAACCGTATCAATGGAGTTAGCTACCGGCTTATCGAATCCCAAAAGACGAGCAGTCATTGTCCGATCAATGTTAAAGGAAGTAGATCCCATGGAGCAGCCGCCCAACGGACAAATATTCAATCCTTCCCATGCATTTTGCAGACGACGATAGTCACGTTCCAAACCACTTAAAACAGCTGACAGATAGTGAGCCAAAGTAACCGGTTCAGACGGTTGCATATGGGTGTAGCCTGAGAAAACTGCATCGTAGTTTTGACGGGCAACATTAATAAGTGTTTCGCGAGTCTTTAAGAACAGATCACAAAGCTTGAGATAGTAGTCGCGAGTATCCATACGCAAGACCGTTGCTCCCAAGTCATTGCGAGAGCGAGCGGTATGCTGCTGACCGCCGATCTCCAAACCGACCATTTTGATCAGACGGCGTTCTAGGGTCGTGTACAAATCTTCAATACCGGAGTCTTTCTTAAAGTCCGGAGCAATCGGATTAGCTTCAATTTCACGAGTTGCTTTCAAAATAGCTTGGCAAACTTCTTTAGAAATGATGCCTTGCTTTTCGAGCATAATCACGTGAGCACGGTTAATCGTCAAATACGTGAAGTAGGACGTTTCATAGTCGCTCTTAGCGACAGGGTCATTAATATATTTGACCACTTCTGGAGCAATCGGTTTGCGGATACGACCGCGGTTATTGTTTTCGGACATTTAATCTTCTCCTTAGAACATCACGAAAGTCAAAAGATAGGCCGCAACCGTTGCGGTCGTCGTTGCAGTAACGCAGGGAACCAAGAACGAGTGGTTGATCACATACTTACCGATGTGTGTCGTACCTGATTGGTCAAAAGCAATCGTGGAGACTACGACACCAGAGGTCGGCAGGAAGGACGTACCGTTACAAGCCGGGTACAAGCCCAAAAGGGTCGGAGCCGGCATGCCGAGAGCAAAGCCCAAAGGCAACACAGCACGGACCGTTGCAGCTTGAGAGTTCAAGAGCATAGAACCGAAGAAAATCACAAAGGCAAAGAGCCACGGCATCGTTTGGAGCAAGCCACCGATGTCTTGAACCCACACAGCCTTGTGAGCAGAAATAAACGTATCGGACATCCAAGACAAACCGAACACCGTAATCACAGCCGTAATACCAGCACGCATGATGGAGCTAGACATCGCATTGGCTAACTTCGGACGGCAAATCACAAGGATCAAACCGGCAGCCACGAACATACCGATCTGAAGGAACACACCCATATTGATCACTTTGCCGCTATTGGTCGTACGCATTTCAGGGAAGATACCCGTGATCACGACACCGGCCACACAGAGTACGAAGAGCGCTGCGGACAAACCGGCTTTCTTCGGTAACGGCGGACGTTCAGAAGAACTCACCACAGCCTTCACCAGACCAGCCTTCAAACGAGCCTGATATTCTTCATCGTCTTTTAAGTCTTTGCCGTAACGAAGCATGACCGTGGAAACCACCACAACAGCGATTAACGTGGCAGGAATCGTAACCATCAAAATCGTCTGCAAACCGAAGTCATAACCGTTTTGCGTGTACAAACCGATTAAAGCAGCGGTACAGGCAGCCACGGGGCTAGCCACAAGAGCTTGTTGGGCGGCAACGCCGGAGGCCGTCATAGCACGCTCCGGACGAATGCCAACACCGTGAGCCACTTCATAAATCACTGGCATCAGGGATTGGGCAATATTAGCCGTACCGGCTAAGAACGCAAAGAACCAAGTAACAAGCGGGGCTACATACACAATGCGGTCAGGATTGGCACGAATGATTTTTTCGGCAATGCGCACCATGTAATCAACACCACCGGCAGCATCCATCACTGAAGCAGCAGTCGCCACAGCAATCATGATCAAAAGAACATCAGTAGGAGCAGAGGTTGGTGTCAAACCAAAAACTGTTACCAATAAGAACAAACCGATACCGCCCCAAATACCGAGGCCGATACCAGCATAGCGGGCACCAATAGCGATCACACCAAAGACCACTATGGCTTGTAAGATAACGCTCATTTGTAATCTCCGAAGAAGAGTAGATAGCAAGTCAGATCATGCGATCTGCTTCCATTGAAGCCCTTTAAAGCAATAAGCTCAAACATTAGCCGCCAAAGATAAAAGAATTATGCATTTTTGAGATAATAGGTTGGGGTTAACCTTATTTTTTTAAAAATCTATAAAAACTCTCCGTCCCTTCACTACACTCAGTCGTGAAAACTCACTGTGTGGAGGAGAAGATGGTTACAGAAAAAATTGATCAAGTTCTACCGGACTTACGCAATACACTGATTAATTTATCGAAACTCAACTCGGTCACTCCCCCATCCGATACCCGAAATATTGTCTCTTATTCAAAAGAGCTCCTATCTGGAATTCCCGGCGTTGAGATACAAACGATTGAGGAAGTCAGCCCAATTGATAATCTGGTGGCTCATACTAAAGGACATCAACCGGGTAAACATTTACTTTTAAACGGTCATTTGGATACCTTTGAAGTCGTGCAACCGAATTTGTGGCGACACGATCCTTTCGGAGCAGAGATAGAGGATGGCAAGTTGTTTGGCGTTGGCGTAAGCGATATGAAAGCCGGCTGTGCCAGTCTCATTGAAACGTTCATTCTTTTGGGTCGCAATCCCTCCATGTGGAGTGGCGAAGTCACCTTAATGTTGGTTGGCGGAGAAGAGGCCGGCGGCAAACACGGCACTCAATATCTTTTAGAAACCATGCCGGCACTCAGAAATGTAGATGCTTGTCTGATTGCCGATGTGGGTAGTTCACGTTCAATTCGCTTCGGAGAAAAGGGACGGTATCGTTTCAAAATGAGTGCAAAAGGGATTCCGGGTCACGGCGCACATTTACATAAAGCGAAAAACGCTATTGAGCTGTTAATCGATGCCATTGTTGACTATCGGGAAAGAGTCAGAAAATTGCCATCTCGCTGTCCGCCGGACATCATTAATCTTATTAAAGAGGCCGGTCCGATTTCTGAATCTGTTGCCGGTAAGGGTGAAACCCAAACACTTCTCAATGTCACGAGCAATATCGGTGTCTTTCACGCAGGTACAGCTCCTAACCTGGTTCCAGGCTACGCAGAGGTCATTATTGACTCTCGCTTACCTATCGGTATCAGTCCCGATGATATTGAGGAGACGTTAAAGCAGTTATGCTCAGACAGAAAAGAAATTTCTTTCACAACATTGATGCGCTGTGAGTCTCTTTACTCTGATCCTTCACACGAACTGTTGAGTATCTTGAAGTCCAACGCTCAAAAAGTCTTTGGCCTTCCTTGTGCCACAACTATTCGAGTCGGCGGCACTGACGGCAAACATACCAGACGTTACGGGATCAACACATTCAGTTGCGGCGTAGAAGGCGCGAATATGGGCGCACCGGACGAATATGTTGAGTTTTCTGAATTAGAACAATGCTTCAAAATTCATGCACTCAGTGCATTTGAATACCTGAATAAATCCTAAAACCAACTACTAAAAACTTATGTTCCAAATTATGAAACATAGTCTTGCAAAAACTGACAAGTCGTTGCCCAAGACCGAACATGGTTAGAAAATAACTGATGAAGTTTTTAGACAGCTAACACAATGTTGCCTTAAAAAAGTTTATCTACTGACCAAGGAGCAAAAAGCATGAGAATTGAGAAAGATTCACTGGGCGAAATGGCAGTACCTGATGAGGCTTACTACGGGATTCAAACGACCCGAGTCTCACAAAATTATCTGGTGTCTGATCGCACCTATAACGACTACCCTGAAGTCATGCATGCGGTAGCGGAGGTTAAAAAGGCATGCGCCATTACCAATGCTCAAATTGGTGCTCTTGATCCCAAAAAATCAGAAGCAATTCAACAAGCTTGTGATGAAATGATTGCCGGACGCTTTGACGGGCAGTTCCCCATCAATATTTGGCGCAGTCAAGGCACTGGCGTCAATATGAATGTCAATGAAGTTCTAGCCAACCGAGCCAACGAAATATTGACAGGACACAAAGGGTACGATCAGGTACACCCCAATTCCCACGTTAATATGTGTCAATCATCTAACGACGTTTTCCCGACTGTAGAGGCCATTGTCCTACATCGTCGAGTCAAACGAGTTTGCGATGCGTTGAAGCGCTTAGAGAAAACCGTTGCTAAAAAAGCGCTTGAGTTTGAAAGTGTTATTCGTTTGGGCAGGACTGGTTTACAAGATGCGGTTCCCATGACCTATGGTCAAGTCTTTGGTGGTTGGCAAAGTCAACTGCGGCGCAACAGAATCACTCTCGAGCATTACCGTCAAACTTTTGAAGAGGGCGTTCTTGGAGCAACAGTCTTAGGGACAGGTATGGGACAGTTACCCGGATATGCTGAGCATATTTATGAGAATCTCTCCAAAATCATTGGCTTCGAAATGCATTTAGCTCAGATGCCAGGTGATGAGGTCATCCCCGATAGTGCTGTTTTTGACAGTATGCGCAACACAGACCATCAGCTTATTTTGATGGAACGATTATCAGCCGTTGCAACTGCAATGGGGCGTATTGCCAATGACTTACTGCTTTATTCCTCAGGACCCAGAACTGGTCTTTGTGAGTTATACCTGCCTGAATTAGATGAAGAACTTCAAAACTATCTAGGTACAAGTTGCACCTATGTTCCAGAGTTAGTCATTGAAACAATGCAACAGGTGATTGCAACTGAACAAATGGCGATGTTTGCTGCAAACGAAGGTCAGCTTGACCACGGCTCAATTAACTCTGGCGGCATTATTTGCGTCCTTGATGCTCTTAGCATGGTTGAGGATGTTGTCGATATCTTCGCTACAAAATGTATTGAGGGCATTCAGGTTAATGTTGAGCGCTGTAAGACTAATGCAGAACTGTCAACATCGCTGTCAACCATGGTGAGTTCGTTATATGGTTACCCAACTGGGGTGAAGATTGCCAAACTGGCCATCGCAGAAAACATCTCTTGCAAAGAAGCGGCACTTAAAGAACATTTACTACCACCGGAGGTTGCAGAAGATCTCTTTAATGTTAAAAAACTCACCGATTGTCGTGAGATGGTCGCAATGTTTCATAAGTACGGGAAACTGCGCAAGATTTCTTAATCAAAGGTTGGGAGTAATTTGTTATGAGTGAAAAAGAAACAAATGATTTGATGCTGATTGAGAAACTTCAAAAATTGCTCAAAGCTGGGAACCGCACTCTCAATCATTATCCGTATTTAGTCAAAGCCGCCCTCCTTGTTAAGCTTGCTACAACGCTTGCAAATAAAGAAACAGGAGCGCTTTCTGCAGTTAAGGCCGAAGCGATAGAAAAAGCCTGTAGACAAGCCTTGGGAGATATTTCAAAAGTCAATATCCCCATCAACATTTACAGAAGTCTCGGAGCGCCTCTCAATCTGGCGATTTCGGACTATTTAGCAAGAGCTGCCAGTACGGATAGGCTCACAGTGACCCTCGATGATCTTTTAATCAATCAAGCTGATGCGGATGTTACCGCGACAATTAAAACACTTGTTGTTCGGGAATGTATTACACCGCTTTTAGAAGCAGGTCATTGGTTTGCTGATTTAATGGATACAAAAGCCAATGAATTCGAAGATGTCATTAAAACCTCCCGTTCCAACCTTCGAGATGGACTTCCTGTCAGCTTAGGTGATGAATTTAAAGCTTACAGTGTCGCACTCCGTGATTCGTTAGTAAGCCTTCAGCAAAACCAACTCTCTTGGAATGAATCCGCGCTCGGTTTGGGGGAAGCTGGAACTGGGTTAGGAAGCACTCAAGCCTTCCAAAAAGCTGCAAATTCAGCCCTCACGAGTCTAACTGGTTTTGATTGGCAATCCCCGGCAAATGCTTTAGTAGGATTAGACGGTGCTCAAAAACTTGTTCTGACTCACGCTCACATCCAATCAATTGCTCTTGTACTTTGGAGAACAGCGCACGACCTGGGACTTTTGTGCTCGGGTCCCAGAGGCGGCATTCGTGAAATTGCATTTCCTGCGGTAGCACCGGGTTCTTCCATCATGCCCGGAAAGATCAACCCAACAGTTGCAGAGCTGGCTATGCTGGTTTCTGACAACATTTTGTCCAACCAATGGGCCTCTACTCTTGGTGTTCACTCTGGCTGGTTGGGAGCAACTCCTTCATCGACCTTACCCATTAAAACACTAATGGATTCCTGCGATTTGTTGGCCAGAACACTGGAAATTTTCGGCAAGAAAGTTATCCAAGGAATTACCGCTTTCCCAGATAGAGCCTTAAAACAAGCCCAAAGCTCTTTAGCTTTAGCTCGTGCTTTGGACTATTTCTGCACGAAAGAAGATCGCCGCAAGGTCCAGGATCTAGCTAGAAATCAAAATTTAACTTGTCTGCAGGCTGCAAAAGAACTCAAGGTTTTGCCCGATAGTGCATTAGATGAAATTCTAAATCCCGTTAATCTAATCAATACAAAGCGTGTTGAAAACCTGTTAGTGCGTTTTGCAGAACTAAGAAATAAAACAAAGTAAAGAGACATTAAGGCCGGGAATTCTGTTAAGTCCCGGCCTTTTTTTAAAACACTGTGGTCAGGCGACTGGGACGCTCGTCAGGAAAGGCTGGGATGCGATCAAGTGGGCCCTGCCCTTGCACAAATAAATAAGGTTTGAGCCACGGAGCCCAATTGAGTATTTGAGGAATCAGATATTCACAAATTACTTTCTTAATTTCACGGGCGATCTTTTCTGCCATCTTCGAAAAAGCATCATTTTTATAGATTAAAAAGACCTCTTTAGAAGCTAATGGATCGGGCATCTCATAAACATTTACACCCCGCCCGTAGTCTGGAAACTGAACCAAAGAGGTTACTCGTGTTAAAGCCCACCCCATATTGTTCGCTATCATCCCCATCAAAAGAACGTTTAAATCTACCTCAATGCGTCTAATGAAATTTAGTCCGTTTTCATTAAATAAACGCCTCTCCATAGCGGCGCCTGAATTGGCTCGATCATAAGAAATCTGGGGTAAACCACAATACTGAAGTCGTTGCCAAGTTAAAGGCCGAGGCAACACAACAGACTTAGGGGTAACAATGATAGAAGGCTCCTGGAAGACAAAATAACGCTTCAAGTCGTTGCGGTAACTAAAAGGATTGGATGAAACTATAAAATCCACCCGATCCTCATCCAACAACTCTAAAAGGCGAGTGCTCACTGCCGTTAATGCTAAGCCGTTAGCGTACTCTCCATTTAGGTTTTGAAACAAAGGACGAGTCAGGCAATCAGCCATACTTTCAATAATGCCGATTCTAAATGGCATATGAACCAAATTATTTTGGCGGATATCCACCAGCATTTGCTCAAGCGTGCTTTGACATGTCAGCAAAGATTTCTCAAGCAAAAGTCCTGATTGAGTGATTTTGATCGGTCTGGTCTGCCTTTCGACCAGTTGGAATCCCAGCATATTCTCCATTTCTATAATTGAGCGCGAAACAGAAGACTGTGATGTGTTCAGTTGTTTCGCAGTCTGAGTGTAGCTGTGTGTTTTGCACAGACTGAGGAAACAAAGAATGCCAAGCGGGAAAAAAGATTTAAGTAAACCGACCTTTTCTACCATAACCAGTAACCTACAAAACAGAAATTAAACGATCAGGATGCTCTTCTGGAAATAGCGCTACCCGATCCAAAGGACCTTCTCCTTGTACAAACAGATAGGGCTTGATCCATGGCGCCCAGTGAAGCATTCTGGGCACGAGTGAAAAATCAATTATCTGACGTATCTCTTTAGCTATTTTTTGAGCCATAGGAGAAAAAACATCCTTTTTATAGATTAAAAAAATTTCTCTGGAAGTCAATGGATCAGGCATTTGCCTAACCGAAATTTTGTCGAAAAACTGAGCAAATCGTATTAGGGAGCTAACTCTGGTCAGAGACCACCCGAAACGTTCAGCCACCATCTCTACAATCAAACTATTGGAATTAACATCCAATTGGTGCACAAAATTAAGACCGTTTTCACTAAAAAGGCGATCCTCGAGAAATGCACCTGAACTATCTTTATCGTGCGAAATTTGCGGTAAGCCACAATATTTCAAATGATCCCAAGTCATTGGTTCGGGTATTTTTAAGGATTTAGGCAGGATAATGACTGAAGGCTCTTGAAAAAGGAAACAACGCTTTAAGTCATTTCTTTGACTGAAAGGGTTAGATGAAACAATAAAATCTAGCCGATCTTCATCGAGCAACTTTAGTAACTGAGTACTAACCGCTGTTAGTACCAATGCGTTGGAGTAAGCCGATCTTAGGTTTATCAAGAGTGGCTTTGTGAAGCAATCCAACATACTTTCAATAAAACCAATGCGCAGGGGCAGGTGTGTGAAATTACTCTCTTGAATATTCAGCAGAACATTTTCGAGAATATCTTGACAATTTAACAACGACTGCCGCAGCAGAAGACCAGCCTGAGTAATTTTGATCGGACGGGTATCTCGTTCAATGAGCTGAAATCCCAAGCTACTTTCCAATTCCACGATACTTCTCGAAACGGACGACTGTGATGTATGAAGCTCTTTTGCCGTTTTTGTATAACTACGAGTTTTACACAAGTTCAGGAAGCTCAATATTCCTGACGGGAGCAATCTTTGCAATTTGAAGAAGTCACCGTTTCCCATAAGTATGTCCTAGAAAAAAGTCGCTGCCCCCTCAAACATCATTTGTGCAGATAAAGATGCTAGAACCAAACCTGTCAATTTGCTGAGCATTTGAATGCCCTTTTCTCCAATAATACGTTCAATAGAGGCGGATGCATAAAGCAATAAACCGACACTTAATACAGCCAGTGATATCGCAATAGCGGTTGTCGCAATTGCTATAAATCCTTTTAAATCACTACTCATGACAACCAGCGCGCCGACAGAGCCCGGCCCCAAAGTAAGCGGTATAGCCATCGGTACAATAGCCAAATCCATCAAAGAAGTTTTAACATCGGGCACTGTAGGCTTACCCTGGACCAAGGAAATTGCAGATAAAAATAAAAGCGCTCCCGCCCCAATTTTAAACGCTGGAACAGAGATCCCCAAAAGATCAAATAAAGCATCACCAAAAATCAGCAAAATCAAACTGATAACTTCAACACCAATCGTTACTTTGATTGCCAACATCTTTTTAACCACTTCATTGGCGTCACTTGTAAGCGATAAAAAAATCGAGATGATAAAAAATGGCGTCAGCAGGAAAAAGAATTTGATGAAGGTTGAAAAGAACAGTGAGCCCAACTCAAGCATCGCTGCATCTCCTCTTTGAAAGGACTTAGAAAAAGGGGCGGAAAGTGGATCTGAGCCCTTCCGCCCCTAAGGAGCAAAACTGATTTTCTATGCGATGAAGTCTTCAACAGCCTTTTCCAAATCAACCTTAGCTTGATCGATTTGAGCTAAACGAGCCTTGCGTTCTGCCTCATCCTTTTCAATCTGAGCCTCGATCACGTCAAGCTGACGGCTCACCTCAGCTTCAGCCGTGCCGCCCCAACAGGTCTTCGACTGAGCATTCTTGACCGGGTCAAGAGCCGCTTTCAGATCTTCAGCTGTGAGCTTAGAGGTAAAGTTAAAGAGCTTTTGGCAGAACATATTGAGTTCTTCCAACGTGATTTGGTCAGCCATCAAATGCTTTTCATTCAGGTAACCGACTACATCGGCCACAATCTCGTGAGCTTCACGGAAAGAAATCTTGTCAATGCGCACCAAATAGTTGGCTAATTCCGTTACCGTGCAGAAATTGCGGCGAGCACTTTCAACCATATGTTCTTTGTGAACTTTCATTTCACGCAAAGAAGCATTCAAGAGATCCGCATCTTGGAGGAATTCAGTCATAGCCGTCCAGAAATAACGAACGGATTCTGTACTGATGTCACGGCAGTGCATATACGGAACGTTCTTCATGCCAGTGCAAAGCGATACGTAGAAAGCTTCCAGGTGGCCGGACTTCGCGCGTACGTGCTCAAGCGCAATCGGATTTTTCTTCTGAGGCATAATCGAAGAGCAGCCCGAAACAGAGTCATCGAGTTCGATATAGCCGTATTCCGGCGTTGCCCAAAGCGTAAGGTCCATTGCGATACGGCTAAACGTTAACCCTGCCGTGGACATAGCTGCAGCCAACTCGAGTGTAAAGTCACGTCCTGCTACGCAGTCCAAAGAGTTTTCTAATGGCTTGTCAAAGCCCAAGAGCTTAGCAGTGTAATGACGATCAATATCAAATGTTGTTGAACCCATCGAGCCGCCGCCGAGCGGGCATTGATTAACTGTCTTCCAAACGTGAGTCATGCGCTCATAGTCACGTGCCATCGCGTTTAAAATAGCCGAGCAGTAGTGAGCTAAAGTGATTGGTTCAGAAGGTTGCAGATGGGTGTAACCTGACATCACGGCATCGGTGTTTTCGCGAGCAATCTTCAGGAAGCTACGACGAAGATTGTTGAAGTGCTCACAAAGAGTTAGGAAATAGCGGCGCGTGTCATAACGGATCTCTGTTGCAAACATATCGTTACGAGAGCGGGCCGTATGTTGCTGACCGCCGATTTCCAAAGAAGTACGTTTGATCAGATAGCGTTCAAAGTTGAAATACAAGTCTTCAACATCAGGAATGATTTCAAACTCAGGATGCGCCTGCATACCCGCAATATCTTGCGTCACCTGCAAAATCTGTTTGGCGACATCTTTTTCAATAATGCCTTGCTTGGCTAGCATAAGAACGTGCGCTTTATTGATATCCAACAAGGTTTGATAAGAACGTTCCAAGTCCGTTGCAATAGCCGGTCGAATCAAGTAATCCACTAATTCTTTGGCCGGAGCCTTTTTCATCTTTCCGCGTTGAATCGCCATTGTTTTCTCCTAAAATCGGTCTAAACAGACACAACCTTATTATCTGAGCGATATCAAAAACTCACTAGTAGTAATTGCCACTTAAAAGATCATTATTTATCTAACGCATAATGCTTAGAAATTCTGAAGTGCAAAACTAGGGAAAAGAATTATCTGCAATGCAGAGTAGTTAGATAGTCAACGTCACCAGAATCACCAGAATAAAAAAATCGCCAGCTTTTCCAAGCTAGCGACTAATTGATGGTGCCCGTTGACCGAGGAATTTATCAATAAAAATCACATAGTTATCGCAATTTTAGGCCAAATTATGTCGATTGCTGTGGTTTGGCTTGATGTTGCAATTTGAAACAAGATTGCTGCTAATTAATCATTCTGCCCGCTGTTCGAATTGCTTTTTTGAATCCATGAACTCGAACAGTGACCAATCACATTGAAGAACTTCCTGTCAATTGCAAAGCTTCAAACAAGCTCAAACTTTGCCATCTTCATTTACCTACTGCAATAAGAGGCTTGGGCAACTTCCCCTGCACTACCCAATTAGAAAGCGTCTTCGGGTTTCGAACCCACAGATTTTACAGGCTTGGTATTTATCCAGATGATAGAAGTTTTTATACCAATCCTCTGGAACGTGTGCCTGATGTTTTTTTTCTAAGATGTGCACCACACGGTACCCATAATTGATTTAATTACAGATACCGTACTATTAACGTGAAGTAAAAATAGTTAACAAACTGTCGCGTAGCAAACTTGCTGAGTTTCAAAAATTAGTTTGAGACGGCGAGTGCTACGCGCCATCTTTTTTTATATTGCTCCTTAGGTGCCTTTAACTTATCAATAATTATCCTTTGGAGCAAAGGTGCAGGCCGACAACACCAACGATACATACTCCAATAAAAAAAATTTGTCCCTTAGTAAGGCTTTCATTGAAGAGTAAAGCACCTGCTACGAGTACACCAACAGCACCAAGCGTTGTCCAAATGGCATATGTGAGTCCTGAAGGCAGAGTCCTCATCACACGCGCTAAAAGATACATGTTCGCACAAGTGAGAGCTATAGGTATAAGTGCAAAAAATCGACTAAGTGAAAAGTAGGATAATGCTTTGAGGCTGCATCCCCAAGCGATTTCAGTCGCAACAGCGACCATCAACAGAGCCCAAGTTGAAAGCATCTTGAATTTCCTTTATTTTGGGCTCATGATGAAATATCCCTTCTGTCTGCATGGAAACCCACAGATGCAGGCAGAAGCGAGACGGTTACGAACTCCCATCAGGCGTGCTCATTTTAACAAATCTCTGCTTGAAGTTTGACCGCTTGATCATCACTTCTGTTTTATTCTTAAGTGGTAGTTTGTTAATTATTTTTATTTCGCCTTAATAAATTGCACTTTAATCCGATTACTCGTCTGGATTAATGGTGTTGACAAACGGCCAGGGGCCGCTGAAGTCACTCTGGAAAGGCAGTTGACCGAAATGAGTCACCCAACCATCTTCCAAGAAGGTATGCATCGCATAGCCCGGCGTTTCAATAGTCAACGTCACCAGAATCACCAGAATAAAAAAATCGCCAGCTTTTCCAAGCTAGCGACTAATTGATGGTGCCCGTTGACTGACTCGAACAGACGACCTACCGCTTACAAGGCGGTTGCTCTACCAACTGAGCTAAACGGGCATCAAGAGTGCATCATTTTACACGAGAAAAAACCGGTTTGGGAGGGGTGGGACGAATTTCTTCATCTTCAGGTTCGTCACTGTTGGGGCTGAACATCATTCCCTTATTCGGTTCTTCCTGGGGAAACATCCCCGCAATGTTTCTATAGGGCACACAACAGCGCATGGGCAGTTCCCCGAAGCGTGCCTCGAAATTGATTTCCTTGTCACCAAAAGAGAGGTTATGTGTAGCCTCAGATGAAATGTCAAAGATAATCTGTCCGTCTTCAACAAACTCCTTGGGGACAACACAGTGCTCGTCCACACGAACGAGCACGTACGGAGTCAGGCCCACATCAGTGCACCAATTCCATATAGCCTGAACTAGATAAGACTTAATAGACGGTCTGGACATAAGTAAGATCGCCTTTCCTTAATTTAACGACGCATGACTTTTTCAGAAGGAGTCATCGAGTCAATAAAAGATTGTCGAGAGAAAAGTCTTTCAGCATATTTATGCAAAGGTGCCGCAGACTTCGGCAGTTCAATACCGTATAAGCCCAGGCGCCAAAGCAAAGGAGCCATCACAACATCAAGCATTGTGAAATCTTCCCCGAAAATGTACTTATTTTTCGTGAAGATCGGAGCCATAGCGGTTAATTGATCACGAATATTCGTTCTTGCAACTTCCTTAGCTGCCTCATCTGCTTGCCGAGACTCTAAAGTTTTAACATGCGTAAATAGTTCGCGTTCAAAATTGAACATGAAAAGACGAACGCGAGCACGCAAGACAGGTTCAGCCGGCATCAACTGCGGATGAGGGAAACGCTCATCCAGATACTCACAGATGATGTTAGCTTCATAAAGGAAGAATTCTCGTTCAACCAGAACCGGCACTTCACCATAAGGATTCATGGTTAGTATGTCAGCAGGAATATTGTTGACATCGACATCACGAACTTCAAAATCCATTCCCTTTTCATACAAAAGAAAACGGCAACGATGAGAAAACGGACAGGTTGTTCCGGAATACAAAATCATCTCTTCTATCTCCTTGGTGCGCAATAAGCATCAATTACACTTCGCTGTTTATGCCTAAACATTGCACCTTCTGTAATTTTAAAAGTTTCCCCAAAAAAACGCCATTATGACTTTATTTTCTACTTTATTTTCAATGGGTTAAATTGGATTTTCATCATCAACAAAAATACATACCAAGCCCAGCGTTTTTTCTATCCATTCACCTAGTGCACGTATACCTAAACGTTCGGTAGCATGATGTCCACAAACCAAAAAAGGTACTTCACTTTCACGAGCCAAGTGTGTTGTCCGCTCAGTTGCCTCTCCACTAATATAGGCTTGTGCTCCCATACTGATAGCTACTTCAAAAAAATCCTCTGCCGCTCCAGAGCACCAAGCTATTCGGTTAACGACTTTTTTCTCATTTCCCAGAACCAAAGGAGGACGACAAAGTTTGCGATGTAAATCCGAGGCTAAATCAGCCACATTTTTTTGATCAATTGAACCTGACCAAACAAAATTGCCCTCACCTCCACGCATAATATCTTTCGCCCCTAAAAGGGTCGCCATTTGCGCGTTATTGCCGACTGTTTCATGCGCATCTAAGGGCAAATGGTAGGCAATCAAATTAATATCTGCTCCCATCAATGCTCGTAGTCTTTTATGCTTTATGCCTACAACAACCGGATTTTCATTTCTCCAAAACCAACCATGATGGACCAATAAGGCATCAGCCTTTAACGCAATTGCCTGATCAATGACATTCTGAGTGGCAGAAACGGCAGTAACAATCCGACTCACCTCATCTTTGCCCTGTACCTGCAGGCCATTAGGTGCATAATCTTTATAAAGTTCGGGATGCAAAAACGCATCTAATTCGGCTATCAATTGTTGTCGCTTCATGAGAACTCCTCCGTTTAAGAAGAGGGAAGAAAATTTTAAGATTGAGAGTCGTTCGTTTCGTCTTTTTTACCGAATAACTTTACACACCACAATCCCACTTGATAAAGAATGACCAAAGGAACGGCCAATAAACACTGACTCATTACATCGGGCGGAGTCACGATGGCTGCGATAACAAAAGCGCCGACGATAACGTACGGTCTAACCTTAGTAAGAGAGTGATAAGAGGCCACCCCCATACGGTTTAACACCATGACAACAATCGGCACTTCAAAAGTCACACCGAAAGCAAAAAACATGGTGATCACAAAACTAAAATAAGCATCAATATCTGGGGCAAAGTTAACGCTCTCAGGACTAAAACCTGCAATGAACATGAAGACCATTCGAAAGACAATGAAGTAGCAATAAAGCATTCCTGCCGCAAACATTACAATGCTCGAAGCCAAAATAGGAAATATGAGTCTTTTTTCTCGCTTATAGAGCCCGGGAGCAACAAAGGCCCATACCTGGTAGAGCACGTACGGCAAAGCAATGAGAAAAGCTAAAAAAAGCGTAACTTTTAAAGGTACAAAAAAGGGGGCTACCACTCCCGTTGAGAGCATCTTGACTCCCTGTGGCAGTGCAGCCATCAACGGCTGACTTAAGAAGTCAAAAATATGCTTCATGAAAGGCGAAAGCACTGCAAAAACCACTAAAACACTAACAGCTGCCCTCACCAGTCTGCTTCTGAGCTCAAGTAAGTGAGACATTAAAGGCTGCTCACGATCAACTTCAGCATCTTCAGGACTCTCATAAGTGATTTTTTTGTTTTCGGCCATCGAAGATTCTCATCGATAAATACGAGGACGATTAACACGAGAACGTGGCCCATAACGCCTGTTATAGCCGCCCATAGTCTTACGAGGCAGAGCCAGTTCCCGTCGCATTTCCTCAAGTTCTGTGATCAAATCGTCAAGAGATGGACTCGGTTTATAACGTCTGGGGACGTATTGTGAGCGATAGGCATCAGAGCTACTGGGATCTCTCTCCCAACTGAAAGGACTAGGAGAGTTTTCCGATTGAGAAGCCTTCAGAGTCGATTCAGCTTGATTAAACTTGGTGTATGGATCAGATTCGCTTTGCTGGGTACCAGAAACTTGGTCGAGCGCTAGATTTAACTCACGTGTCTGCTCTGTCAGACTCGTTTGTACTTCCGTGACTGACTGTCGCAGACCGGCTGCCGAAGAGGCAATTTCCTCTCGCAGTTTTTTAATTTCCGAAAGCTGAGACTCTCTTTCAAATTCACCTTTCACCTGAGAAATATAGCTTTGTGCTTTTGCAAAAAAACGCCCTGCGGCCCGAGCTACCTCAGGCATTTTCTCCGGTCCCAGCACGACCAGTGCAACCACACCGATCACTAGAATTTCTGTAAAACCCAGATCAAACATAAGCAACAAAAAACGGGCGAAGAGTCACTTGATTCTCCGCCCCAGGGATTCCGAAGGCTAGTTCTTGGTCTCAGACTTTTCCTTGGAGGAAACGTCTATCGTTTCGGTGCGACTTTCATTGGTCACTTTCTTCGGTTCTTCTTCCTGGCCTTCCTTGAGCCCTTCCTTAAATCCCTTGATTCCTCCGCCCAAATCACGGCCCAGGTTCTTGAGCTTACTCGTACCGAAAACCAAAACCACAATCAGCAAAACAATTAACCAGTGCCAAATGGAAAAACTTCCCATCTTATTAACTCCTACGCGGCCACGGTTGCGGTCCGCCCATGACGTGAATATGCAAATGTCCCACTTCCTGACCGCCGTCGCGTCCCGTATTAATCACAACACGAAAACCATTCTGACAGCCTTGCTCTTTGGCCAATTGGGGTACCAAGGCGAGCATTTTACCTAAAAGCGGCGTGTCTTCGGGCTGGGCTTCAGCTAAAGAGACTAAGTGTTTTTTAGGGATCAAAAGAAAATGAATCGGCGCAGCAGGATTTATATCATGAAACGCCAAAACGTCTTCGTCTTCGTAGACTTTCTTACAGGGAATCTCACCCTTGATGATTTTGCAGAAGATACAATCTTGCATAACACCACATCCTCTTAGAAAGATTCAGATCAGGCAATACGCTCAATTTGAGCACCTAACCCCGCCAATTTTACTTCCATATGATCGTAACCACGATCCAGATGATATATACGATCGACTATTGTTTCACCCTTGGCTACAAGACCAGCAATGACCAACGAGGCCGAGGCTCTTAAATCAGTTGCCATTACATTTGCTCCAGAGAGCTCTTGCACACCGGTCACCACTGCCGTATGACCATCAACAGTAATATTTGCTCCCAGGCGCTGAAGTTCTGGCACGTGCATAAAACGATTTTCAAAAATTGTCTCGGTTATCCGGCCAGTCCCCTCTGCAATGGTATCCATCGCCATAAATTGTGCTTGCATATCGGTTGGGAAACCAGGGTGAGGAACAGTTCTCACACTGACCGCTTTAGGCCGCTTATCGATAAAGACACGGATCCAGTCTTCGCCTGTCTGAACAGTTGCTCCAGCCTCCCGAAGCTTATCCAAAACAATATCCAAAGTGTGGGGCGCCGCATGAGTGACCGTCACATCACCCCTAGTCATTAAGGCTGCGACCAAAAAACTTCCCGTTTCAATTCTATCTGGAAGTACAAAGTGATGAGCCCCGTGCAGTTGTGACACGCCTTCGACTTCAATAACAGGTGTTCCGGCTCCTCGAATCTTAGCGCCCATCGCCGTCAGACAATTAGCTAGGTCAACCACTTCAGGTTCCCTAGCTGCATTTTCAATCACCGTTACTCCATCGGCAAGTGTTGCAGCCATCAACAAGTTTTCTGTTCCGGTCACCGTTACCATATCGGTCACAATATGGGCACCCTTGAGCCGTTTTGCCTTCGCAACGACATAGCCGTGATCAATCACAACTTCAGCGCCTAATGCCTGCAAACCTTTAATGTGCTGATCTACCGGGCGAGCACCAATTGCACAGCCGCCAGGCAAAGAAACTCGGGCTTCCCCAAAGCGAGCCAGCATCGGACCTAATGTCACAATTGAGGCGCGCATTGTTTTGACCAATTCATAAGGGGCGGTCAGCGTTGTCAAACTCTTGGCATTCAAAGTGACTGTTTCGCCCTCGCGCTCCACTTTCATGCCCAAACCACCCAATAACTTACCCATTGTTCGAATATCGGACAAGTGGGGCACATTACTTAAAATAAGATCATCGGCTGTCAGAAGTGAAGCTGCCAAAATTGGCAATGCAGCATTTTTTGCTCCTGAGGCCTTCACTTCTCCACTGAGGCGACATCCACCTGTTACTTTCAGTTTTTCCATAACCTGTACCGGTACCCCCTAGGGTACTCAACTTCAACCAAAGACGGCTTAATAATAAAGGAAAATCATGCCGCTACAGACGCAAACAGCATGATTTTTTCCAATGGTTACCGATTCGTCTTGCCGAACTATTCAGTTTTGTGACAATAAGGCCGAATCAGTTCCCTGACGCCATAAAGTTTAGCCAAACTCCACATACCTTCTGGTAAGTTTACAATGTGTGGAGTAAGCTTCTTTTCTTGAGCCTCTTTAAGCCACTTAAGTATCAGAGCCAAAAGGGCACTGTCGGCATTTTTGACAAACGAGCAATCAAACACGGCGTCAGACTCACCGAGAGCCTCTTGAGCACGGATCTCCCAATGCCCAATATCATCAAAGGTTACCGTTTCCTGATCAATTTTCATAACAACTACTTTTTAGCGGCCTGCGGTTGATCCACTCGTTGCTGCATACGTCGAATCAAACCTTCAATTCCTTCCTGCGCAGCGATAGGACCGTATTGGTTACGGTAGTTACTCACCAACCACACTCCCTCCACATTCACGTCAATGACCTTCCAACCTTGATCCTTTAGATTGCGCAGGCGATACACCAATTGAATTTCAGGCTTACCGGGATCCGAAATGGAACTCATACCGGTGCGGACTATTGCTTCGGTTCCATCATTTTGTCCGCGCGGCAGAATCCGAACTTTTTGATCTTTGGCCATGCTCAAACCGCCCGAATAAACCTGAATAAGCGTTTCACGGAAAAGGTGCTGAAGTTGTTCGCGTTGCGCAGCAGTTGCTTCCCTCCACTTTGGACCTACAGCCATACGTGTCATACGGAGAAAATCCACAGCAGGCATCATTTTTTCATCAACCAATGCTTCTACAGCCTTCTTATCGCCCTGTTGTAGCTTCGGATTGTTCTTAATCGCATCCAAAATTTCATTAGAGACTTTCAAGACAAATTCTTCCGGTGAACTCTGAGTCGGAGCGGCCGACGCATTCAAAGTAAACGAGGCGATTGCAAGACAACCTAATAGTGATAAAAAAACTCGTCGCAACATAGAAAGATGCTCCTTTACTGTTGTTGATCGTACTCTTCGTCTTCAAACTCATCATCCATCAATGTCAAAGGAGGATTACCGTCCCAGACCTGATTTTCACGATTTTGAAGATAAGCTTCACGCACTGCTACGTAAGGATCCAAAGCGGTTTGAAGCATTGCGTCGGTTGAGAGCAACTTGGCACGGGTGTTGACGGCATCAAGTGCTGCCAACCCAATTGCGTAGCCGGTCTTATCACCTTCTCCCCAGAAGTAATATGTCGGAGGATACGTTGCCCAATCCACAGGAATGCCCACGGTGTCTCTCACGGTACTCGGGCCCAAGAACGGCCAAACAACATATGGCCCCGGTCCTACGCCCCAACTGCCGAGCGTTTCACCAAAATCCTCAGGAGAGTACTCCAGACTCATATGAGAGGCTACATCAAAAAGCCCAGCAATACCTATCGTTGAGTTGATCAAAAAACGCGCCAAACTGACGGCACCTTCTTTAAATTTCCCTTGCAGGAAATTATTGAGCATATTGCCCGGTTCACCTAAATTGGAGAAAAAGTTATCCACTCCTTCCTGCACCGGTGTCGGAACATACTCAGAGTAACCTACTGCAATCGGGTGCAGGACATACTCATCCATTGTCATATTAAATGCATGAGTCTGACGGTTGAATGTCTCCCAGGGATCATTAGGATTGTCCCCTGAATTCGGAGGAACCACTGCACAGGAAGCCAATGTTGAAACCAGTGCAATCACCAAGAGAGAGCGTTTTAAGGTTGCGGACATAACCTAGTTTTCCTATTGGTTGCTGTCTTTGTTTTCCACAAAGCTATACATGAATTTACTGATCATTTGTTCAAGCACCATAGCAGACTGCGTTCTGCGGATTTTGCTTCCAGTCTCCAGCACTTCTTCATCGGCCCCTGCCACAAAACCGATGTATTGTTCGCCGAGTAAACCCGAAGTGAGAATCTGAGCTTCGGTATCGGTCGGGAACTTGTACTGCGAATCAATAGTCATGGTCACCTTTGCCTGATAAAGATCATTATCGAAAGTCACACTTTCAACCCGGCCAATAACCACTCCGGCACTTTTAACAGGTGCTCTAGGCTTTAAACCGCCGATGTTATCGAAAAGAGCTTCTACGGTATAGGTTTTCTGAGACCATGAAAAGCTTCCCAAGTTAGCTGCCTGTAGTGCTGTAAAAAGCAAAGCTGCAAAACCTGCAACCACAAAGAGCCCTACCATGAGCTCCACCCCACGTTTACGATCTGTTTTGCATTCCATTAAAAACCCCTTTCTAGACCGAGAACATCAGAGCCGTCATGATAAAGTCCAGCCCTAAAACCATTAATGAAGAAATAACCACCGTCCGGGTTGTGGCACGAGAGACACCTTCCGGAGTCGGTCGGGCGTTATAGCCTTGATATAAAGAGATGAGTCCGACTGCAACTGCAAAGACAACAGACTTAATTACGCTATTGCCGATATCGGAAAAAACATCTACGCCTGCCTGCATTTGCGACCAGAAAGCGCCACCGTCAACTCCAATCATGACCACACCGACAATCCAGGCTCCAAAAATACCCACTGCGGTAAAGATACAGGCTAAAAGCGGCAAAGAGATCAGTACTCCCCAAAATCGAGGGGCAAGCACTCGTCTGACAGGATCTACCCCCATCATTTCCATCGCTGCGACTTGTTCACCAGCGCGCATCAAGCCAATTTCCGCGGTGAGTGAGGTTCCTGCACGACCGGCAAAAAGCAACGCAGCCACAACCGGACCCAATTCACGCGCTAGCGACAATGCCACCATGACACCCAAAGCCTGCTCACTTCCATAACTCACAAGAATGTAATAACCCTGCAAAGCCAAAACAAAACCCACGAATAGCCCCGAAACAGCGATAATCAATAAAGAATAATTACCGATAAAGTGAATCTGCTGGACAACCAGCCAAAAGCGACCAAGTGCTGCAGGCAGTTCTTTAAAAAGCTGAACCGCAAAAATCGCCATCCGACCAACATGCCGAATTTGCTCCAGAGTCCAGGCTCCTAAATCCATCAATGCATTCATGGTGCGTGTACTCCAAACTCTTTATCAATCGGCTCTGCAGGATAATGGAATGCCACCGGACCATCAGGCGCCCCATCAATAAATTGCCGAACGTAAGGATCTTTAGAAGCTGAAAGCTCTGCAGGCGTACCCTGAGCAGCAATACGACCCGAGGATATCATGTAGACATAATCAGCAATAGCGAAAGTTTCCGGTACATCGTGAGTAACGATAATGCTTGTCGCATTTAAAGCGTCATTCAAATCACGAATTAGTCTTGCCGTCACACCCATTGAAATGGGGTCAAGGCCAGCAAAAGGCTCGTCATACATGATTAACTCAGGGTCAAGAGCTGTTGCTCTGGCCAAAGCCACACGACGGGACATGCCGCCGGAAATTTCACTTGGCATCAAATCTGCCGCACCGCGTAAGCCGACAGCGTTAAGTTTCATGAGCACCATTCGCTGAATCAAATCTTCGCTCAAATTCGTCTGCTCACGGAGGGGAAAGGCCACGTTGTCCAAAACCGACATATCCGTAAAAAGAGCCCCAAACTGAAAAAGCATTCCCATGCGGCGGCGCTGCGCATAAAGCTTATCTTTATCGGACGTATCTAACGGCTCTCCGTCAATCAAAATCATTCCTCTGTCCGGAGTTTCAATGCCGCCGATCAGCTTCAAAAGAGTCGTTTTACCCATACCGGAGCCGCCCATTATGGCGACAACCTGCCCCTGGCCGAAATGAAGCGTCACATCGTCCAGAATCACTCTTTTCCCATAACCGAATGTTACGTCCTGTACCGTTACAAAATCATTCACTGGTAAACCCAATCAATACTAGAAACAACAACACTGAACAATCGTTCAGGAATTGCATCATTATACGCTGAGCTTAGCTCAATTTATTGGATGATCGGCTCAATTACTTGAATAAATACTTGTCGTTACACGAAGATTAGTAGTGAGGTTCAAAACGAACTCCTCGAGCAATTCCCAAGTCCACAAGTCGAGCATCATCATTATCGATAATGGCAAAGCGCACGGCAATATCATCAGGAACATCCTTGACTCGCCCGGTCTTATAGTCAATATATACCCACTCAGTCGCTCCGAGGCTCACCAAACAACTACCGCGCTTAATAGCATAGCGTCTAAGTGAGCGAGGACCGGAAAGATTTTCCACCCAAGAAAAAATTGTGAGTTCGTCACCTTCGTAGCAAGGTCTTAAATATTCAATCCAATGCTCACGGGCAACCCAAACTTCTCCCCGCGTTAAACACTCCTTGGCTCCACACTCTAAAAGGGAAGCATGTTCCATTGCGGCTTTTTCCATCCAACGAAGATACTCCCGATTGTTAACATGCTTAAGAATATCAATGGATTCTGGTCCAACTTTGAATTGATACTGATAGATCTCAATCATTTCGGCTAAAGCTCTTCTGATAATGGGAAAAATAATTTTGTCATAAGAAATAGGCACAGTGAAGAACTTTTTACATCTTCAGATACTTCTTTTACACCATTTTTTCTCTAAGTTCTCGCAAAATATAAACAAAAACGGTAGCATTCAGTCCGTCATATTGCTCGCTGCAGAAGGTACATGATCGCTCACTAATTAGCAGCAACGAACTCTGATTGGTATGAAAACTAAAAAAAATCAAAATTCCTGGTTAAAAAAAGCGTTTAAATGGTTGACAATCACCGGACTGTGCGGCGCAGGTGCCGCTGTCGGTCTGGGTCTTGTTGTCTTTTCAGTCGTTTACTATCAGCTTCCTCCTATTGACGCTCTCACCCAATACCGTCCCAAAGTACCACTTCGTATTTACACGGCTGACGGCGACTTGATCGGTGAATTCGGTGAAGAGCGACGCGATTATGTGCCTTTTGAAGAAATTCCACGGCATGTCAAATTAGCCATTTTGGCGGCAGAAGACGATGGTTTTTACGAGCACTCTGGTATTGAATTTATGGGAATTGCCCGTGCTGCGTTAGCAAACCTCATTACCGGACGAAGAGGACAGGGCGGCAGTACCATCACTCAACAGGTCGCACGTAACTTTTTTTTGAGCTCCGAGCGCAGTTACACGCGTAAACTTTACGAAGTTGCTCTCGCCATTAAGATTGAGCAAAACCTGAGTAAAGACAAGATTTTTGAGGTTTATGCCAACCAGATTTTTTTAGGTCACCGCTCATACGGTTTCGGCAGTGCTGCTAAAACCTATTTCGGCAAAGATTTACGAGACTTATCAATTTCAGAGGCAGCAGTATTGGCCGGTCTTCCTGTTGCACCAAGCGCCTACAACCCGCTGGTCAATATGAGACGAGCAACCATGAGACGAAACTATGTCTTAGGGCGCATGTTCAATTTGGGCTACATTGATGAAATTACGTACGCCTCTGCTATAGCTCAACCCATAGAAGTACGCCAAAGCACTGCTGAACAACAAAAAACTCAGCTTCAGACTCAGGAACTACATGCTGGTTACATTGCTGAAATGGCCCGTATGCTGATGGTCCCCTACTTCAAAGACACTATCTATGACCAAGGCATTAATGTTTATACGACAATCAGAAGCCGAGATCAATTGATCGCCAGTAATACCGTTCGGCAGAACATGATTGAGTATGACCGTCGCTACGGTTATCGTGGTGTAGAAGGTTACGCAGACCTCTCTCATCCCGATACTCGAGACGCTAATATCCGCTTGGCTTTGTCCAAAGTCATCTCAAGCTCCAATTTACTGCCCGGAGTGGTAACAGAATTAACAGCTAAGCATATGACCGTCCAACTCTATAACGGAGAAACCGTTACTTTAGACGATAAAGGATTTGCCTTCGCGCAACGCTTTATCGCCAAAAAAGGCCAGGTATTAAAAGGACGCTATAAAGAAAAAGAGCTCAAAGTCGGAGCAGTGGTTCGTGTTACCCAAGACAGCAAAGGAAAATGGTCTTTGGGACAAATTCCTGCAGTGGAAAGTGCATTCATCTCTGCAAACTTCAATACCGGTGCAATCTATTCGCTTGTTGGCGGCTTTGATTTCAAGATCAACCAATTTAACCACGTAACTCAAGCTTGGCGACAGCCTGGTTCCAGCTTTAAACCCTTCATCTATTCAGCTGCTTTGGATAAAGGCTTTACCCCAGCCACAGTCATCAATGATGCACCTCTTTCAATTGACCCGCGTTTGACCGGTGGCAAACTTTGGGAACCAAGAAATGATGACCGCAAATATGACGGCCCAATGACTTTGGCTGATGCCATTGCACGATCAAAAAATCTGGTGTCTATCCGAATTGTGCAGGCCATTGATCCCTATTACGCTCAACAATATATTTCGCGTTTTGGCTTTGATCCCAAAAACCATCCTCCTCTTCTGACAATGGCTTTGGGTGTGGGTTCTGTGACACCGTGGGAAATGGTGGCAGGTTATTCCGTCTTTGCAAACGGCGGTTACCTAGTTCAGCCCTATTTGATTGAAAAAGTCACTGATTCAGAAGGCAACGTTCTTATGCAGTCGCACAATGCGAAAGTGGGCGATGGTGCACCACGCACAATTGACGCAAGAAACGCTTACGTGATGAATTCTCTTTTGCACGGGGTAGCCGTCCGAGGTACCGGACGCCGTGCCGGTAACGCACTTAAACGTGAAGATATGGGAGTCAAAACCGGTACAACCAACGATGCATTAGATGCTTGGTTTGCGGGCTATGCAGGAGAAATTGCCGCAGTCGGCTGGATGGGCTACGACCAGCCTAAGTCGCTCGGTGCTAATGCTTATGGCGCAGGTCTTGTTTTACCGGTTTGGGTTAATTACATGAAGGCCGTACTCAAAAACGCACCTGAGTACTATCGACCGCAACCGGCCGATGTGGTTGAAATTAATGGACAGTCTTTCTATGCAGACCAGGTAGGTGATACGGTGCAGACTCTGGGACTTGGCGAAACCACAATACCTGGTGAAGTTGACCCAATCACGGAAACGATCCGTGATCAGATCTTCTAGAACATCAGGTTAACGAAGAATCAAAGCTCGACCAATCGGCCGAGCTTTTTTGATAAAAGAGCAGACAAATCCTCTGTAATGCTGTGTTTGGAAGACGTATCCAACCAATCTGAGCTGCAAAACTCATAATGATGACCGCCTTTGAGGCTTGCTAGCCAAATTTGCCTTGTTGGTGTCTGCAAATTAATTACAATCTGGAATCCGTCGTCAAATTCAATTGTCAGAACGTTGCCTTGCCTATCTACATCCAAATCTTCATCAACTTCTTCGACAGCCGACTGGATTCGTTGTAGAGTTGATTCTGCAAGTTCTATAAACTTTGTCTCTGTCATATCTAACCGTACTTTTATAAAAAATATGAAGCAAATTTTAGCGATTTTAACTGCTGCCGTTCTTTTGACTGCCTGCGGAATTAAGGGCGATCTTTATTTGCCAAATCCAGGGCAAGCGCCTCAAGAATCTGTAAGCGATATTGAGGCTGATCCCTTAAACGTACCGCAATAGGATTTTAAATGGATTCGCTTCCGTCTCCTTACTTCAGTTACCGCGACCGTTCTCTGTACTGTGAAGGGGTTTCATTGACAGATTTAGCCCGCCAATTTGGCACGCCTTTGTACGTGTATTCACAAAGAACCATTGAAGAGGCCGCAGCTCAATACGAAAAAGCTTTTAGCTCAGTTAAACACAAGTTGTGCTATGCCGTTAAAGCCAATTCAAATCTGGCAATTTTGAAGCTCCTAGCTAGCAGAGGATGGGGATTTGATATCGTCTCTCTGGGTGAATTAGCTCGAGTGCTTCAGATCGGAGCCGATCCTCAAAAAATTATTTTTAGCGGTGTAGGAAAAACCGAGGAGGAAATTAGGGTAGCTCTATCGGCCGATATCGGGGCGTTTAACATTGAAAGTGAGCCTGAATTTGATCGCCTGGCCTCGATTGCTGAAGAGTTAAATTGCTGTCCAAAAGTTTACTTTCGCGTCAATCCCGATGTTGACGCCCATACACACCCTTACATTTCCACGGGATTAAAAACCAATAAATTTGGTATTGATTTTTTCTCTGCATTCGCTCTTTTAAAGAAAGCTGCCGCCTGCAAAAACGTCAATCTTGTCGGCATTGACTGTCATATCGGTTCTCAACTAACTTCTTTTACTCCTTATTTTGATGCCTGTGACCGACTCATTGATTTGTTGGAAAAACTCAGGGCCGCCGGCATCGAAATGAAAGACATTGATTTCGGTGGCGGAGTTGGGGTGAGATATCGCGATGAAACGATTGAACCTCTAGATAGCCTTGTCGACGGATTACACAGCAAATTGGCACAGCGGGGTTTTTCACATTTACGAATTGTCGTTGAACCCGGCAGATCAATTGTTGCTGCAGCAGGACTTCTATTGACGACTGTTCAGTATGTGAAGACCACTCCCGTGAAGCATTTCCTCATTACTGATGCCGCGATGAATGATTTAATTCGCCCTGCCCTATACGCCGCCTGGATGCCTGTTTTACCTGTCAGGCAGAGCGATGCTCACACAGAAGTGCTTTTCGATGTCGTGGGTCCTGTTTGTGAATCAAGTGACTGGTTAGCTCGAGATCGGGCTTTGCCTGCCCAACAAGGAGAGCTGCTTGCTGTCACCATGGCAGGCGCTTATGGTATGAGCATGGCATCGCGTTACAACTCCAGAAGGTTGCCCGCCGAAATTCTGGTTAACAATTCAGAGGTACACCTCATCCGAAAAAGAGACTCTCTGCAAGCGCTTTGGAGCAACGAAATCGTTCCAGCAGATATCTAAGAAAAATAATTAAAACGATATTCCTTAACTTGTTGAGTAATTAGGGATTTTTACTATTTCGGATTTTTCTGTTTAGTGATAAATTCCGTGGCATTTCTTATTCGTTCATAAAAGCGTTTTAGTCAAAATGGACTGGCTGATTTCTCTTTTTTCCAATCCGAACTCGATAGCACATATCTTGTTTGTTTATTCCATTGTTATTGCTTTGGGTATGGGACTTGGCCGAATTAAAATTTTCGGTGTCTCGCTAGGTGTTACTTTTGTGCTTTTTACCGGGTTGCTCTTAAATTACCTCGGTATGAAGATTGACCCTACCGTCTTAGGCTTCATTCGAGATTTCGGTTTGATCCTATTTGTCTTTTTCATCGGTCTGCAAGTCGGACCTTCATTTTTTGCCTCTTTTAAAAGTGGCGGTATTGTCTTAAACGGCCTAATGATTCTCGCGGTGGTTTTAAGCGTCGCTGTGACAATCGTGCTCTACTTTTTCTTCTCCGATACGGTTTCACTTGCTCAAATGCTTGGCGTGCATTATGGTGCTGTGACCAATACACCAGGGCTCGGTGCAACGCAAGAAGCTCTCGCCCAGTTGAACTACCAGGGAGAAGACATTGCCGTAGCCTATGCTTGTGCCTATCCTTTAGGGGTTGTGAGCATTATTGGCACAGCCATTGCACTTCGCTTTATTTTCAAAATTGATATGAAGGAAGAAGATCAGCACTGGGAGGCAGAGGAAAAAGCGAGTAATCACGTCTCTATTTTCTTTCATGTTCATGTCACCAATAAAGCCTTAGAAGGACGCAAAATCGGCGACATCCGTGCCTTTATTGCAAGACCTTTTATTTGTTCCAGAATTCAACACAACGGAGAAATTACCAGCCCAAATTCAGAATCTATCGTACATGTGGGCGATCTCATTCGTGTAGTCTCTGGCGAAGAAAATAAAGATGCAATTGTTGCCTTCTTCGGAGAGGAAGATACCAAAGCAGACCTGGCAACCGAGCACTCTCCGATTACGAGTAAACGGCTGTCTGTCACGCGCCCTGAAATCAATGGGCTCACAGTTGGCGATCTTCATTTAAGCCACTCAGATGGCGTCAATATTACCCGAGTTTATCGCGCAGGCATGCAACTTTTCCCGTATCAGAATCTGCATATTCAAATGGGCGATGAACTCTATTGTGTCGGTCCGATGAATTCCATTAAGCGTCTCGAAGACCGTTTAGGCAACAAAGTCAAACGCTTGGAGCATCCCAATTTGATTGCCATTTTCATCGGTATAGCCATCGGCATATTGTTCGGTTCTTTACCGATTGCCATCCCGGGGATGCCTGTGCCACTGAAATTAGGCTTAGCTGGCGGACCTTTAATCATTGCTATTCTCTTAGGTCGATTTGGTTCCCTTTTCAGACTTGTCACCTATACAACCTCTTCGGCTAATTTGATGTTGCGTGAATTAGGTATTTCACTCTTTTTGGCTAGTGTCGGTTTGGCAGCAGGTGAGAATTTTGTCGATGCTTTGTTAGTTGGTAACGGTCCTCTTTATGTTGTCTTGGGACTTTTTGTCACAATCATTCCCTTACTGACGGTAGGCTGTATTGCACGACACTTTTTCCATATCAACTATCACAGCATTGTCGGGTTAATGGCCGGAGCTACAACTGACCCTCCGACACTGGCCTACGCTGCCACACTGTCTGAAAAGAATTCTTCAGCGGTAGCCTATTCCACGGTTTACCCATTAGCTATGTTCTTGAGAATTCTCACAGGTCAATTGGTTTTACTGGTGATGTGGTCCTTTGTTACTGTCAGTTAATGTGTGTCTTAAACCTAAAGGAGCCTCCTTTAGGTTTAAGTTTTCAAACTAAAACTTAAACTCCGCGTAAGGTTCTCGGTCTAATATTGCGCCTCAATATTTCAAAGAGGTATTCGTTTTGAGTTTATTTGACAGCGCTCGGTTTCGTCTTTCTGTTTCCCAATTGCAAGGGCTGCCCCCTGGAGACGTTCCAGAGATCGCTTTTGCAGGACGCTCTAATGCCGGCAAATCTACGACTATCAACGTTTTGACCCGACAGGGCCGTTTAGCATTTGCCTCTAAAACCCCAGGCCGTACGCAACTAATTAATTTTTTTGATCTTTTCCAAAAAAATGAACTTGGTCACCGCGACCGTGTCGCTTCTTTAGTCGACTTACCAGGATACGGTTTTGCTAAAGCGGCGGAAGGTACCCGCAAAACGTGGTCTGAGCTAATTGGAGGTTACCTAGCACAACGAGACACTTTAACCGGAATTGTCGTTGTGATGGACGCCCGCCGTCCTTTTATGCCGACGGACGAATGGGTTATCGATTTTTTGAATACTCGCCCTGTCAAAATGCACTTCTTGCTCAATAAGTGTGATCAACTCAACAATCAGGCTAAAAAGGAAACGCTGCGTATGGTTCGTAGTCGCGCAGCCGAACTTGGACCTCATATCTCTGTTCAGCTTTTTTCTGGTCTTAAGCGCGAAGGTGTTGATGAATTGAGAGATACGCTTTTGCGCTGGATTCATCGAGAAGAACTTCGAGCATAAATTGTTTTATAGGACAAAATTAAATGCATGTTTTAGGTCAATATCCTCAAAAACGCATGCGTCGTATGCGTCATGATGAATTTTCACGTCGTCTGATGCGTGAAAACACACTAAGCGCCTCGGATTTGATTCTTCCTGTGTTTGTAATGGAAGGCCAAGGACGCCGCCAGGCCGTTCCGACGATGCCGGGCGTAGAACGCATGACGCCAGATGAACTCTGCAAAGTTGCTCAAGAAATGGTGGATTTGGGTATTCCCATGATTGCGCTGTTTCCCGCCATTGATGATCATTTAAAGACTCCTGACGGTCGCGAGGCTGCTAATCCCGACGGCTTAATTCCGAACGTTGTGCGCCTTCTAAAAGCAAAATTCCCGCAATTAGGTGTCATGTGTGACGTAGCTTTGGATCCTTACACGACCCACGGCCAAGATGGTCTTATCGATGAAACTGGTTATATCCTCAATGACGAAACCATTGAGATGCTCGTTAAACAAGCTTTAGCACAAGCTCGAGCAGGTGCTGATGTTGTTGCCCCGAGTGACATGATGGACGGGCGAATTGGTGTGATTCGGCAAGCTTTGGATGAAGAGGGCTTTATTCACACACGTATCATGGCTTACTCCGCCAAATATGCAAGCGCCTTTTACGGTCCCTTCCGTGATGCAGTCGGTTCTGCTGCTAACCTCGGCAAAAGCAATAAAGCGGTCTATCAAATGGATCCAGCCAACAGTGATGAAGCCCTATGGGAAGTGGGCTTAGATCTGCAGGAAGGAGCGGATATGGTCATGGTTAAACCCGGTCTACCCTATCTGGATGTTTTGCGCCGCGTAAAAGATGAGTTTAAGGCCCCTACTTTTGCTTATCATGTAAGCGGTGAATATGCTCTTTTGAAAGCTGCTGCAGCCGCGGGGTATATTGATGAAAAGAAATTTACTCTTGAAACAATGATGTGCTTTAAACGCGCAGGAGCCGATGGCATTCTGACTTACTGTGCACTGGATGTAGCCCGCTGGCTTAAAGAAACGCCAATCAGGTTATAAAAACTAATCTTTGCAACGCCGTCCATTGCCTTTTTCGCAACGGACGGCTTTTTGTCAATAGCCTCTTAAACGCCTTAATTCACGCCCCTCTCGCTTTGTGGGTCGTCCCTTGGAGCTTCTATCCAAAGCAGGTTCTACAGCCAATTTACGAAACTCTGCGCGCTCCAGACGCTTTCTTTGTCCATCCTCTGTTTCCATGTAAAGATTTCTGGCCACTGTAGCTGGACCTCTTTGCAAGTTAAACCCTGCTACCAGGACTTCATAAATGTCTTCCCCTCGATGAATTTCCAGCCTATCTGAGAGCTTAACTTCTTTGGAGGGCTTAACACGTTCTCCATTCAGCTTTACCCGACCTAGCTCTACTGCTTCCTGAGCCAGGCTTCTTGTTTTAAAAAAACGAGCTGCCCAGAGCCATTTGTCAATTCTTTCGCTAATTAGTTCCGTCATAGATCAATTGAATTTTTGTTTTATTGGCCAAATCCTATCAAGAAACCGTGATATAAACTTCACAAGAATACCCACTAAGAATGCGGATATCAGCGTTCCTTCCCGAATGCCATAGATTTCATTTAAGCAGAAAAAGCCAAGAATAGCAGCCAGAATCACCATCGTGATGTCATTGCCAATTTTGATACGGTAAAAAGGTTGGCGTGTGACGACAGAGACCGCGATAACAAGCCCTTCTCCCGGCAATGGGATGCTCTTTGAGCGAACTTCAAAAGCTACCCCCAAGGCTAAGAAGAGGTTACCGAGCAATGACAAAACCAAAAGTACCCAGTAGTTCTCAAAAGAGAGTTCCGACAAAAACCACATCCAAAAATCCGTAAATAAGCTAAATAGAAAAACAAGCGGAATCTGTAGAAAATTTAGTTTTGAAAACTCATGACGCAAAAGAAGAATCTGAATCCCAAGAAAAACAATATTGCACAAAAATGTGGTTGTACCAAAAGTTAAGTCGCAAATTTTAGACAACGTCCATGGAAGACTGCTAATAGGTGTTGTCCCCAAATGAACCGCCGAAATTAAGCAAATTCCGAAGGACATAAAAATAATGCCGAGCAACAGCTGAGTAACATTACCCAAAGCGGCAGGGAGAGACAGTTTCATACTAGAAAACAAATGAAAAAAGGGAAGTTCTACAGTGAACTCCCCCTCTATTAACCTGAGCGCTAAGCGTTCAAATTATTCGGCTTTAGCTTCTTCGGTGGCTTCAACAACCGGAGCAGTCTTTTCAACCAATTCCATATAAGCCATCGGGGCGTTATCACCAACGCGGAACCCCATCTTCAAGATGCGGGTGTAACCACCGTTACGGGCAGCAAAGCGCGGGCCGAGAACGGTAAAAAGCTTCGTAACCATTTCGCGATCACGCAAACGGGCAAAAGCCAAACGGCGATTAGCAACCGTATCAACCTTAGCAAGAGTGATCATCGGTTCGACAACGCGACGCAATTCCTTAGCCTTGGGCAACGTGGTCTTGATAGCTTCATGACGCAACAAAGAATTCATCATGTTGCGGAGCATAGCCAAACGGTGAGCGCTGGTACGATTCAGCTTACGTAAACCATGACGGTGACGCATTTTTAATTTTCCTTTAAAAGTTAGTCTTATGAGCCCCTTTCAGGGCGCTATCCCATCTTCTTCTATCCGAATATATTCGGCGGGCGGGTAAAGTTTGAGTCTTAAAAAGACTCGAAGGACGAGATTTTATTCTCTCGTCCTTGATTTAGCAAGTCAATGCCAAAATTAATGTTGGTCAAGACAGGCAGGCGGCCAGTTTTCCAACTTCATACCCAAGGTCAAACCGTGAGCAGCAAGCACTACCTTGATTTCATTCAAGGACTTACGACCCAAGTTCGGAGTCTTGAGCAATTCATTTTCAGTGCGTTGGATCAAGTCGCCGATATAGAAGACCTGTTCGCCCTTTAAGCAATTGGCGGAGCGAACGGTCAATTCCAGATCGTCAACCGGACGCATGAGAATCGGATCAAGCGGCGGCGGGTTATTGGCGTCTTCTTCCTGAGCAACCTTACCGGCCTGTTCGCTCTTAATAGAACCGAAGACCGTCAATTGATCCTGAAGAATGTACACAGCTTCGCGCAAAGCCTCTTCCGGTTCAATAGCTCCGTTAGTTTCAATCGTCATCACAAGCTTGTCGAGGTCGGTACGTTGAGCCACACGGGCGGCACTGACTTCATAAGCAACGCGGCGAATCGGGCTAAAGGAAGCGTCCATGATGATGCGACCGATCGTGGTCTTGGAATAGTCATCACGGAAAGCACGCATATCACCGGGTTGATAGCCGCGGCCTTTTTCGACCTTAACCTGCATATCCAACTTGCCGTTGGCAGCCAAGTGAGCAATCACGTGATCAGGATTGATCACCGTCACGTCGTGCGGCAGGTCAAAATCAGCAGCCGTCACCACACCTTCGGTGCTCTTACGCAAAGTAAGCGTGACTTCATCGCGACCTTCGAGCTTAAAGACAACACCCTTCAAGTTCAAAAGGATATCAACAACGTCTTCAAGAACGCCGTCAATTTGTGAATATTCATGCACGACACCGGCAATCTGAGCTTCCGTAGGAGCATAACCGACCATGCTGGCAAGCAAAATACGACGAAGTGCGTTGCCTAGCGTATGACCGTAGCCACGTTCGAAAGGTTCAAGGGTGATGACTGCAAGATTGGGATTGTTTTCGTCAACCACAGCTTCAATGGTGGTCGGCTTCAACAAAGTAGTATTGGCCATTTTGTAGACTGTCCTTTTCAATACCCTCGGCTCGTTACACCGATAAGGCTGATGGATGGTCTGGGGCTTAAGTAGAGCAAATGCGACCGGTGCCCCAAAAGGACCGATCGCACGAATTGTAGCAGGTGCGGCACACTCTCGCGCACTACACAGAGTGCACCGACCGAACTAACTATTAACGCGAATAGAATTCGACGACCAGGGATTCGTCGACGTCTTGACAGATTTCGTCACGAGCCGGCAGAGCCTTGAACGTACCTTCAAACTTCTTCGCATCAACAGACACCCAAGACGGGAAACCGACTTGAGCGGCAAGTTCCAAAGATTCCGTAATACGGGCTTGCTTTTGGGACTTTTCGCGAATAGAGATAACATCACCGGGTTTGACACGGTAAGAAGGAATGTTCACCTTGTTACCATTGACCAAAACGGCGCAGTGGCTCACCAACTGGCGAGCTTCCGCACGGGTGCAACCAAAACCCATGCGATAAACAACGTTGTCCAAACGGCTTTCGAGCAAATCGAGAAGCACTTCGCCGGTATGGCCCTTTTCACGTTGGGCTTCAGCGAAGTAACGACGGAACTGGCGTTCGAGAACGCCATACATGCGGCGAACCTTTTGCTTTTCACGCAATTGGGCTGCATAACCCGATTGACGAGCACCAGAAGTCTTACCGTGCTGGCCCGGTTTGGTGATCGTATCGGAGCCCTTGCCGACTTTGCTCGACAAGGAGCGACGCGCGCTCTTCAAATTAAGGTCACAACCCTCGCGGCGCGCGAGCTTGAGTTTGGGACCGGTATATCGTGCCATTTAATATGCCTCTCTTATCCTGTGATCAAAGTCACATTCAGTCTATCTATCCTCATAGACAGACGCGGGATTAGAAAAAGTAGTTAGACGCGACGACGCTTGGACGGACGCACACCATTGTGAGGAATGGGGGTCACGTCTTGAATCGACGTCACACGAATGCCGAGCGCATTGAGCGCACGAACGCTGGATTCACGACCGGGGCCGGGACCCATGATGCGAACTTCAACATTCTTCAAACCATATTCAAGAGCGATACGACCAGCGTGTTCAGCGGCGACTTGCGCGGCGAACGGCGTGGATTTACGAGAGCCCTTGAAACCTTGAGCGCCAGAAGACGACGCAGCAATAGCGTTGCCTTGGCGATCGGTGATCGTGATGATCGTGTTATTGAAGGAAGCGTGAACGTGCGCGATACCTTCCGTAACGACCTTCTTCACCTTTTTGCGAGCACGTTGCTGAGCAACTTGCTGACTGCTAGGAGTTTTGCCAGCCATTGTTATCCTTTAATGTTTACTTCTTAAGCGCGACGCCGACTTTCTTCGGGCCCTTACGCGTACGAGCATTCGTACGGGTACGTTGACCGCGAACCGGCAAGCCGCGACGATGACGCATACCACGATAAGTGCCTAAATCGATAAGGCGCTTAATCGAGAGTTGAACTTCACGACGCAAGTCACCTTCAACGGTGTACTGACTGATCGCATCACGGATGCGTTCGAGTTCGGCGTCGTCGAGATCTTTAATTTTCTTGGTGTATTCCACACCAACCTTGGACAAAATGTCGCGAGCGCGGGAACGGCCGATACCATAAATGGCAGTCAAACCGATTTCTGCGTGTTGGTTAGGCGGAATATTAATACCGGCAATACGAGCCATCTTTTACCTCTTTAGCCTTGACGCTGTTTGTGACGCGGATCAGAGCAGATCACACGAACAACGCCTTTGCGCTTAATGATCTTGCACTTGCGGCACATTTTTTTGACCGAAGCGTTAACCTTCATTGTTATCTCCAACCGTGTTATTCACGGATCATTGCTGTCCACACGACAGGAAGTTCGAGAGGATACTCTCTTTTCCTGAACTCTTCAAGTTTCGTTGTGACGTAGTGCATCAAAACGTAACTCTCTGAGACAGAATCAGGAGGAGTCAGACTCCTCCTCAATTCTGCGTGTCCTCGAGGCGTGAAGTATGGCCCCGAGCGGACTCATTCAGTTTTGTTCTTCCGAAATTTACATCCCGGCAGAACCAAAGCCCTTGAAGTTAGTCTTCTTGAGCAAATTTTCATATTGCTGCGACATCATGTAAGCCTGCACCTGGCTCATAAAGTCCATCGTTACGACCACAACGATCAGCAACGATGTACCGCCGAAGTAGAACGGAACATTGAAACGCATATTCAAAAATTCCGGTACCAAGCAGACAAACACCAGATAAATCGCACCGCCGAGCGTCAAACGAAGCAACACCTTATCGATGTAGCGAGACGTTTGCTCACCGGGGCGAATACCCGGGACGAACGCACCACTCTTTTTCAGATTCTCTGCAGTTTCACGCGGATTGAAAACCAAAGCCGTGTAGAAATATGCAAAGAAAACAATCATTGCAGCATAAAGCAGGGTGTAGAGCGGCTGACCGGGAGACAAAGCTGCTGCCAGGTCACGAATCCAACGAGTGGAATCGCCGCTGGTAAACCATCCAGCCAACGTAGCCGGGAACAAAATTAAAGATGAAGCAAAAATCGGAGGAATTACACCCGACATATTCATCTTTAACGGCAGGTAAGACGTTTGGCCTCCATAGAGACGATTACCAACCTGACGTTTAGCATAGTTCACGGTAATGCGACGTTGACCGCGCTCAATGAAGACTACAAAAGCAGTCACGAGCGCAACGATGGCAATCACGAAAATAGCGGATAATGGACTGATAGCTCCAGTACTCACCAGCTGGAATAAGCCGGAAATAGCTGAAGGTAATCCTGCAACGATACCAGCGAAAATAATGATCGAGATACCGTTTCCCAAACCGCGTTCAGTGATTTGTTCACCGAGCCACATCAAGAACATCGTGCCCGTCACCAAGGAAACCACGCAAGTGAATCGGAACATCATGCCCGGATCCAAAACGAGTCCTGCTTGGCTTTCAAGCGCGACAGCGATTCCGAAGGCCTGAAATACACCCAATAACAACGTACCATAACGTGTGTATTGAGTGATCTTACGGCGTCCGGATTCACCCTCTTTACGCAAACTTTCAAGCGAAGGGAGAACATACGAAAGCATCTGCATAATAATGGATGCAGAAATGTAAGGCATGATCCCCAACGCAAACACTGAGAAGCGCGATAAAGCGCCACCAGAGAACATGTTGAACAGCCCGAGAATGCCGCCTTGCTGTTCTTGGAACAAACGAGACAGCATGTCGGGATCGATGCCCGGCACCGGCACATGAGCACCGATGCGGTACACGACTAAGGCAAGCAGCAAGAAGATGATACGACGCTTTAAATCGCCGTACTTCGGGCCGCTTGCTTGATTGGAACTAGGGCTGGTCGCCACGTTGTTCTTCCTAAAAAGCGAGTTACTCTTCCACGGAGCCACCAACTGCTTCAATAGCAGCCTTGGCACCCTTCGTGGCGCTCAAACCGCGGAGCACAACCTTGCGGGAGATTTCTCCGGACTTGATTACGCGAGCGGACAAAGCGCGAGCAGAAACGATATTGGCAGCTTTCAACACAGCCAAATCAATTTCTTCCACGGACAAACCTTGGAGTTCGTTCAAGCGAACTTCTTCGCAGAAACGACGCGTCAAAGACGTGAAACCACGCTTCGGCAAGCGACGATGCAGCGGCATTTGACCGCCTTCGAAGCCCACCTTGTGGAAGCCACCGGCGCGGGACTTTTGACCTTTGTGGCCACGACCGGCCGTTTTGCCCCAACCGGAACCCACACCACGACCAACGCGGTGACGAGCGCTCTTAGAACCCACAGCGGGTTGCAAAGTATTTAATTGCATCATCTACCCCTAATTACTCGGCACGAACCAAGTAAGCAACCTTCGTGATCATACCGCGCACGGCAGGCGTGTCTTCGAGTTCACGTGTTTGGTTCATCTTAGACAAGCCCAAGCCACGCAACGTAGCACGGTGATCGGCCTTCGTGCCGATCGGGCTCTTGATCAACGTAACTTTAATGGTCTTCTTAGCCATTTCGAATCTCTCCTTCGGAATTAAGCCATAATTTCTTCGACCGTCTTACCGCGCTTGGCAGCAATTTCAGCCGGAGAACGAAGAGCTTCGAGCGCCTTCAAAGTGGCACGAACCATGTTGTACGGGTTCGTGGAGCCGTGAGCCTTAGCAACAATGTTGCGAACGCCCATAGCGTCAAACACAGCGCGCATCGGACCACCGGCAATGATACCGGTACCTTCCGTGGCAGGAAGCAACATAACACGAGCAGCACCGTGGTGAGCTTCAACAGCATGGTAAATCGTACCGTTATTCAACGGAATACGAACCATGTTGTGGCGAGCATGTTCCATAGCCTTTTGAACGGCAGCCGGAACTTCACGGCTCTTACCCGTACCCATACCAATACGGCCGTCGCCATCACCAACAACAGTGAGAGCAGCAAAAGCCATAATGCGGCCGCCCTTCACAACCTTGGTAACGCGGTTAACCGCAATCATATTTTCACGCATGCCGTCGTCGATAGCGTCGACAGCCGCATTCTTTCCTTGAGCCTTAGCCATAAGTCCCTCTTAGAACTTCAAGCCAGCTTCACGCGCGGCCTGAGCCAACGCAGCGATGCGGCCATGAAAACGGTAACCAGAACGGTCAAAAGCACACGTTTCGATGCCAGCGGCCTTTGCCTTTTCGGCCAAACGCGTACCAATCAACTTAGCAGCCTTGACGTTGCCGCCACGGCCTTGTTCATTAGCCAACTGAGCGCGAACTTCGGGTTCGAGCGTGGAGGCGGAAACCAACACGCGACCACCGTCAGCGCTGATGATGCTGGCGTAAATGTGCAAGTTAGTACGATGAACCGTCAGACGATCCATCTTTTGCAACTTAATGCGGGCACGAGTAGCACGTGCACGACGCAGACGATTTGCTTTTTTATCGATCATTTCTGTCTCCGCCCCGCTTATTTCTTCTTGGTTTCCTTGATCACAACGACTTCGTCGGCGTAGCGGACACCCTTGCCCTTGTAGGGTTCAGGCGGACGGTAGCCACGGATAACGGCAGCGGTCTGACCGACCTTCTGCTTATCAGCGCCCTTGATCACAATTTCCGTTTGACTCGGGGTTTCAGCCTTCACACCGGCGGGCATCTTGTGCACCACAGGGTGACTAAAGCCGAGCGATAAATTCAACGTGTCCCCGCTGGCTTGAGCACGGAAGCCCACACCAACCAACGTCAACTTCTTTTCGAAACCGACGCTGACACCTTTGTTCATGTCATTGACCAAAGCACGGATCGTACCGGAAGCAGCATTGGCTTCACGGCTGCTGTCAACAGCTTCGAAGTGCAAATGATCACCGTCTTGCTTGATGGTCACCAAAGGATTGAGCTTCAAGCTCAATTCGCCCTTCGGACCCTTCATAGAGATCATTCCGTTGTCGATCTTGCAGTCAACACCCTTGGTAATGATCACAGCTTCTTTAGCGATTCGCGACATTCTCTATCCCTCCTCGCTCATTAAGCTACATAGCAAATGACTTCGCCACCGATGCCGGCTGCACGGGCCTTACGATCAGTCATCACGCCCTTCGGGGTAGACATAATCGCGATACCCAAGCCGTTCATCACTTGCGGAATCGTTTGATGGTTCTTATACACACGCAGACCAGGACGGGAAACGCGTTCGAGGCGTTCAATCACAGGACGGCCGGCGTAGTACTTCAAACCGACGTGTAATTCAGCCTTACCGTTGTTGTTCACAACGCTAAAGCCATCAATGTATCCTTCATCCTTCAAGACTTGAGCGATAGCCACCTTCAACTTCGAGGAGGGCATCACCACTTCCGTCTTGTCGACAGTTTGACCATTGCGGATGCGGGTCAACATATCGGCGATCGGATCACTCATGCTCATGATAATCTCCTCGCTTACCAGCTAGCCTTGACAAGGCCGGGAATATCGCCGCGCATAGCGGCTTCACGAATCTTGGTACGAGCCAAGCCGAACTTGCGGAACGTTCCACGGGGACGACCCGTCAGAGCGCAACGGTTGCGCAAACGGCACGGGTTAGCGTCACGGGGCAACAATTGCAATTGCTGACGAGCTTCCATACGTTCTTCGATAGAACGGGTGGCGTCATTAATAACCGCTTTCAAAGCGGCGCGCTTTTCCGCAAACTTAGCGACCGTGCGGGCACGCTTCAAGTCACGGTTAATCAGTGCGAGTTTAGCCAATTCACCACCTCGATTAATTACGGAACGGAAAGCGGAAAGCGGCGAGCAAAGCCTTGGCTTCTTCGTCAGTTTTCGCAGTCGTCGTGATAGAAATATTCATCCCACGGATCTTGTCGATCTTGTCGTATTCAATTTCCGGGAAAATGATTTGTTCTTTAAGACCGATGTTGTAGTTGCCGCGACCGTCGAAAGAACGACCGGAGACACCACGGAAGTCACGAACACGCGGGAAAGCGATCGTGATCAAACGGTCCAAGAAATCATACATACGTTCACCGCGCAAGGTCACCATGCAACCGATCGGCATATTTTCACGGATCTTAAAGTTAGCAATAGCCTTACGGGTCTTGGTCACCACCGGCTTTTGACCGGCAATCTTGGTGAGATCGGCAACAGCGTTGTCGATCAACTTTTTATCGTTAACCGCTTCGCCGACACCCATGTTCAACGTAATCTTCGTGATACGCGGAACTTGCATTGTGGTTTTGTAACCGAACTTCTTAATCAATTCGGGCACAATGGCTTCACGGTAGAGAGTTTGGAAACGAGACATCGATTTACCCTCTATTAAGCCTTAGCGCCGACAATGCTGCCGTCGCTCTTAAACACGCGAACCTTCTTACCGTCGACTTCTTTGAAGCCAACACGTTCGCCCTTACCAGTGGCCGGATTGACGAGCATGACGTTCGATTGATCGATCGGCATAACCTTGTTGACAATACCGCCGGTAGCACCCGTCATCGGGTTCGGGCGAGTATGCTTCTTGACAACATTGATGCCTTCGACCGTCACGTGACGATCGTCGACTCGGGAGAGCACGGTACCGCGCTTGCCCTTGTCTCGGCCGGTGATAACGATAACTTCGTCACCTTTACGGATGCGTTGCATCGCGCGTCTCCTTACAAAACTTCCGGAGCCAAGGAAACGATCTTCATAAATTGTTCGGTACGCAATTCACGCGTAACCGGTCCGAAGATACGAGTTCCGATCGGCTCTAATTTAGAATTGAGCAACACAGCGGCGTTGCCATCGAAAGAAATGGAAGAACCATCAGCACGGCGCACACCCTTAGCGGTACGAACCACAACAGCGTTGTAGACTTCGCCCTTCTTGACGCGGCCACGCGGAGCGGCTTCTTTAACCGTCACCTTGATGACATCACCGATGTTGGCGTAGCGGCGCTTAGAACCGCCCAACACCTTGATACACATCACTGAACGAGCGCCCGTGTTATCGGCCACGTCCAGTTTGCTTTGCATCTGAATCATGATTACCTATTTCCCAACTTATTCCGCTATGCGGATAGTATTGGTCCCGTTATTGGGAGGAAGAACAAATATCTTATTTCGCAGAAAGCCCAGCATTGATGGGTTGCTACACAAGATAAATGCTCTTGACGAATACGGTTGAGGTCGACCGATCAGTCAACCCCAACCACGAAGCCGCAAGTATATCTAAGAAATAGAAAACTTGCAAGGCTAATTTATTAGATGATTTCGGCTTTCTTCAAAACCTTCGTCACAGTCCAAGCTTTGGTCTTGGAAATGGGACGGGTTTCAGAAATTTCAACCGTATCACCTTCGTTCAGGTCGTTGGACTCGCAATGAGCATGATACTTCTTGGAGACCAACACAAACTTGCCGTACAACGGATGCATTTCCTTGCGTTCAACAAGAACCGTAACGGTCTTTTGCATCTTGTTGCTGACAACTTTGCCGACCAACGTACGAGCTAACGTAGTCTTTTGAGTTTCTTGTGTCATTTCGAAGCCGCCTTTTGAGCGAGAATCGTGCGAACGCGCGCGATATCACGACGCGTCGTGCGCAGCTGATTCGGGTTTTGAAGTTGTTGAGTGCCGTGTTGCATGCGCAGTTTGAAGTGCGCCTGCATCAAGTCAGCCAGTTCCTTCTTGAGAGCAGCTTCATCCATGGCGAGCAATTCTTTTGCGTTCATTGCCGTCTCTCCTTACATGCCGATTTGGCGGACAACGAACGTGGTCTTGACCGGCAACTTGGCAGCGGCGAGAGCGAAAGCTTCGCGAGCCAATTGTTCGTCAACCCCGTCCATTTCATAAAGCACACGACCCGGTTGCACCAAGGCTACCCAGTATTCCGGATTACCCTTACCGTTACCCATACGGACTTCGGCAGGCTTTTCAGAAATGGGCTTATCCGGGAACACACGGATCCACACGCGGCCACCACGCTTAATATGGCGAGTAATGGCACGACGAGCTGCTTCGATTTGGCGAGCCGTCAGACGACCGCGTTCGAGCGTCTTCAGACCAAACTGACCGAAGGACACATTGGCGCCGCGGGTAGCGAGACCATAGTTGCGGCCCTTTTGATCCTTGCGGTATTTGCGTCGATTAGGTTGCAACATCGCTTATTCTCCGTCTTTAGCAGCGGCAGCCTTCTTAGCACGGCGAGCGGGCTTCTTTTCAGCCTTTTCACCGTCAGCAGCTGCGGCTTCCGTCTTCTCAGCAGTCTTGCGAGCACGACGAGCAGGTTTGGCTGCGCGTTCGCCGGCAGGACGACGAGAACGACGATCTTCACGTTCAGTCTTTTCTTGGGCTTGAACTTCTTCGCCGAAGTTATCACCCTTGTAGACCCACACCTTCACACCAATCACACCATAGGTTGTATTGGCTTCAGAGAAACCGTAATCGATATTGGCGCGCAATGTGTGAAGAGGCACACGGCCTTCACGGTACCATTCGGTACGGGCAATTTCTGCACCGTTCAAACGACCGGCAGACATGATCTTGATGCCTTGAGCGCCCAAACGCATAGCGTTTTGCATAGCGCGCTTCATAGCACGACGGAACATCACACGCTTTTCCAATTGTTGCGTGATGCTGTCAGCGATCAATTGAGCATCGAGTTCGGGGCGACGAACTTCTTCGATGTTGACGTGAACCGGCACGCCCATCATCTTTTGAACTTCGTTCTTCAAAACTTCGATGTCTTGGCCTTGCTTGCCGATAACCACACCCGGACGGGCGGAGTAAATCGTGATACGAGCGTTCTTAGCAGGACGTTCGATCAAGATACGGCTAACAGAGGCGTTGCGCAACTTCTTTTGCAAGAAGGAGCGAACCTTCAAATCTTCACCCAAGGTGCGGGCAAAGTTACGGCCTTCCGCATACCAACGCGAGGTCCAGTCACGCGTCACGGGGAGACGGAAGCCGGTGGGATTAATTTTCTGTCCCATAATTCACCTTTACTTCTTAGCGTTAGCGTCACCAACGGACACGTAGATGTGGCACGTTTGCTTGTTGATGCGAGTACCACGACCCTTGGCGCGGGCACCGAAACGGCGCAGCGTCTTGGCCTTTTCCACATGGATCTTCGTTACACGCAATTCGTCAATGTCAGCACCGTCATTGTGTTCGGCGTTGGCAATAGCGCTTTCGAGAGCCTTCTTGATGATCACTGCGGCTTTCTTTTGCGTGAACGTGAGAATGTTTAAAGCCTTATCCACGGGCTTACCGCGGACGAGGTCGGCGACTAAACGACCCTTTTGAGCCGAAAGACGAACGCCACGAACAATAGCAGAGGTTTCCATTATCTAACTCCTACTAGTTATTTCTTGTCGGACGCGTGACCCTTGAACGTACGGGTCATAGCGAATTCGCCCAACTTGTGGCCGACCATATTTTCATTAATGTACACCGGGACGTGTTGACGACCGTTGTGGACGGCAATCGTCAAACCGATGAACTCAGGAAGAATCGTCGAACGACGAGACCAGGTCTTCAACGGACGCTTGTCACGGCTGGCTTGTGCAGCTTCGACTTTCTTCATCAAGTGCCCATCAACAAACGGGCCTTTCTTTAACGAACGAGACATTTGGCCCCCTTATTTACGGTTCCGGCGCTGCACGATCATAGCATCGGTGCGCTTGTTGTTACGTGTACGATAACCCTTGGTCAATTGACCCCAGGGCGTCACAGGAGCGCGACCGGTACCCGTACGACCTTCACCACCACCATGCGGGTGATCAACCGGGTTCATAGCAACACCGCGCACCGTCGGGCGAATACCGCGCCAACGCTTTGCACCGGCCTTGCCGAGTTCACGCAAGCTGTTTTCTTCATTGCCAACCATACCGATCGTGGCGCGGCATTCGATGTGAATGTAACGCACTTCACCGGAACGCAAACGCACTTGAGCGTATTCGCCTTCACGAGCGATCAATTGGGCAAAGGAACCGGCAGAACGCACCAATTGTGCACCCTTACCCGGCTTCATTTCGATACAGTGAATCGTGGAACCGATCGGGATATTACGCAACGGCAGCGCGTTACCCACTTTAATCGGAGCTTCCTGACCATTCATCAGTTCAGCGCCAACAGTCAAGCCCTTCGGGGCAATGATGTAGCGACGTTCGCCATCGGCGTAAAGCACGAGGGCAATATGAGCGGAACGGTTCGGATCGTATTCAAGACGTTCAACACGGGCAGGAATGCCATCCTTGTTACGCTTGAAATCGATGATACGATATGCCTTCTTGTGACCACCACCCTTATGACGGCAGGTGATGTGACCATTGTTGTTACGACCGGCGATACGGTTCTTCTTTTCAAGAAGAGCGGCAAAAGGCTTGCCCTTATGCAACTCGGGGCTCACAACCTTAACAGCGTGACGACGACCGGCCGACGTCGGTTTCAATTTGACGAGAGCCATTACTTCACCTCTGCAAAGTTAATTTCTTGACCAGACTTCAAGGTCACATAAGCCTTGCGCACATCGCTGTGCTTGCCGGCGAAACGGCCAAAGTGAGCCGTCTTTCCCTTGATGTTGACCATTTGAACGCTTTCGACCTGCACCTTAAAGAGCAGTTCGATTGCGGCCTTGACTTCTTGCTTCGTAGCGTCGGGAACAACATGGAAAACAACTTGACCATGCTTTTCACCAACCATCGTGCTCTTTTCGGAGACAACCGGAGCAAGGAGCACCTTCATTAAACGATCTTGGCTCATCATCCCCACATCTCCTCAAGCTGAGCGATCGCATCTTTGGTCACTACAACTTTCTTATAGAAGATCAAAGAAAGCGGATCAGCATAACGCGGTTCCACCACAAAAACATTCTTCAAGTTGCGAGAAGCCAAATAGAGGTTTTCGTCAACTTCCTTGGTGATGATCATGACGGATTCAAGACCCATAGCCTTCAACTTCTGTGCAAAGGCCTTGGTCTTCGGGCTGTCGGCACCGATAGAATCAACAACCACGAGACGGCCGTCAGCAACAAGCTTGGAGAAGATCACGGCCATAGCGGCACGGAACATCTTCTTGTTGACCTTGTGACCGAAGTTTTCGTTCGGCGTATTCGGGAAAGCGCGACCGCCTCCACGCCACACCGGAGAACTCGTCATACCGCTGCGGGCACGACCCGTACCCTTTTGACGCCACGGCTTCTTGGTCGAATGATGCACGTCGGCACGCGTCAATTGAGCGCGAGTACCTTGACGAGCATTGGCTTGGTAAGCCACCACAATCTGGTGCACCAAGGCTTCATTGTATTCACGACCAAACACGGCGTCGGAAGCCGCCAACTTAGCGGTTTCATTACCTTGTTCGTTCAGGACATTCAGTTCCATTGATCGCTCCTTAAGCCTTCACAGCCGGACGGACAATAACTTTGCCGCCCTTAGCACCGGGGACAGCGCCACGAACGAGCAACAATTGACGTTCGACATCAACACGAGCCACCACGAGGTTTTGCGTTGTGCGCTGCACATCGCCCAAGTGACCAGCCATACGCTTGCCCGGGAACACGCGGCCCGGATCTTGACGGTTACCGATAGAGCCCGGTGCACGGGTCGTAACGGAGTTACCGTGAGAAGCGCGGTTGGAAGAGAAGTGGTGACGCTTGATTGCGCCGGCAAAACCCTTACCGATCGTGATACCGGTCACGTCAACCTTTTGGCCGACCGTGAACATTTCCACGGACAACGTGGTACCCACCTTCAAATCGGCGAGCTTATCAGCATCGATATGGAACTCTTTGAGCATTTCGCCTGCTTCGACGCCGGCCTTAGCATAGTGACCGGAAAGCGGCTTGCTCACGCGAGACGGCTTCTTAGAGCCGAATGCAACTTGAATGGCATTGTATCCGTCGGTTTCTTCCGTCTTCACTTGCGTGACACGGTTGCCGGCCACTTCGAGCACCGTCACCGGAATGGATTCACCATCCTCGGTAAAGATGCGCGTCATGCCGACCTTACGACCGACTAAGCCGAGTTTTTCACTCATTGTTATCTCCACCCCGGCTACGATTGGCCGGGACCATTTTTAAGAAAAATCGTGAAATTTATTTCCACGAGAAAGGCGCGATTGTACCTTGCTAATAAAAAGCTTGCAAGTCAAAAGCAAAAAAGTTATTGTACCTTGATTTCGACGTCCACGCCGGCAGCCAAGTCCAACTTCATCAAAGCGTCAACCGTCTTATCGGTCGGATCGATGATGTCCATCAAACGTTGATGGGTACGGATTTCGAATTGGTCACGGCTTGTCTTATTGACGTGCGGAGAACGCAAAATATCGAAACGTTGGATGCGGGTGGGAAGAGGAACAGGACCACGAACCACAGCACCGGTGCGCTTGGCCGTGTCAACGATTTCTTGAGCTGATTGATCGATCAGCTTGTAATCGAACGCCTTAAGGCGAATGCGAATGCGTTGAGATTGCATTTCGTTTTTCCTTTAAAAAGAACACTAAAGAACAACAGAGGATGCGGAGTTTACCTCTGCATCCTCTGTTTGTCAAATATTTTCAGTAACTAAGTTGCTGAAATTATTCGATGATCTTGGCAACCACACCGGCGCCAACCGTACGACCACCTTCACGAACAGCGAAACGCAAGCCTTCGTTCATGGCGATCGGGCTGATCAATTGAACCGTCATCGTCACGTTGTCGCCAGGCATCACCATTTCAACGCCTTCCGGCAATTCAATCGTACCCGTCACGTCCGTCGTGCGGAAGTAGAATTGCGGACGATAACCCTTGAAGAACGGCGTGTGACGACCGCCTTCATCCTTGCTCAAAACGTACACTTCAGCCGTGAACTTCGTGTGCGGGGTAATCGTACCCGGCTTGGCCAACACTTGACCGCGTTCCACTTCTTCACGCTTCGTACCACGCAACAACACACCAATGTTGTCACCGGCCTGACCTTGGTCGAGCAACTTGCGGAACATTTCCACGCCCGTGCAGGTCGTCTTTTGCGTCGGACGGATACCGACGATTTCAATTTCGTCGCCAACCTTCAACACACCGCGTTCCACACGGCCCGTCACCACCGTACCACGGCCGGAGATCGAGAACACGTCTTCAACCGGCATCAAGAACGGATGGTCAACGTCACGCACCGGCGTCGGGATGTAGCTGTCCATCGTTTCGGCCAACTTCAAAATGGACGGCACACCGATTTCAGATTGGTCGCCTTCCAAAGCCAACTTGGCAGAACCCTTCACGATCGGAATTTCATCGCCAGGGAAGTTGTAGTTGCTCAACAGATCGCGAACTTCCATTTCCACGAGTTCGAGCAATTCAGCGTCGTCCACCATGTCGCACTTGTTCAAGTACACAATGATGTACGGAACACCCACTTGGCGAGCCAACAGGATGTGTTCACGCGTTTGCGGCATCGGACCGTCAGCTGCAGACACCACCAAGATGGCACCGTCCATCTGAGCAGCACCCGTAATCATGTTCTTCACATAGTCAGCGTGCCCCGGGCAGTCCACGTGAGCATAGTGACGATGTTCCGTTTCGTATTCCACGTGGGCCGTGTTAATCGTAATACCACGGGCCTTTTCTTCCGGAGCCGCGTCAATTTGGTCATATGCACGGGCTTCACCGCCAAACTTGGCGGCCAATACCGTCGTGATTGCAGCCGTCAACGTCGTCTTACCATGGTCGACGTGACCGATCGTGCCCACGTTCACGTGGGGCTTGGTGCGTTCAAATTTACCTTTAGCCATTTCTATGGATCCTTTAATTGGTAATTTGTTAAATTAGATACAACTTTTTAAGTCTACTCTTATTTGGTCTTTTCAGCGATCACCGCTTCAGCCACATTGCGCGGGGCTTCAGCGTAGTGCTTAAATTCCATCGTGTAGGTTGCGCGGCCTTGCGTCAAAGAACGCAACGTTGTGGCGTAGCCAAACATTTCAGCCAACGGCACTTCAGCGCGAATAGCCTTACCGCCCCCGGCGATATCATCCATACCCTGGATCACACCGCGGCGAGAAGACAAGTCACCCATCACGTCGCCCATCTTTTCTTCAGGCGTTTCGACTTCAACAGCCATGATCGGTTCAAGCAAAACCGGATTGGCACGGCGCATACCTTCCTTGAAAGCCATAGAAGCGGCCATCTTAAAAGCGTTTTCGTTGGAGTCCACTTCGTGGTAGGAACCGAAATGCAACGTAACCTTAACGTCCACAACCGGATAACCGGCCAACACACCAGCCTTCAAGGTGTCTTCCACACCCTTTTGAACAGCCGGGATGTATTCACGCGGCACAACGCCACCCTTAATGGCATCGACAAATTCGAAGCCCTTGCCGGGTTCCTGCGGTTCAAGTTTAAGCACAACGTGACCGTATTGACCACGGCCGCCGGATTGCTTAACAAACTTGAATTCGGCGTTTTCAACCGTAGAGCGGATCGTTTCACGGTAAGCCACTTGAGGTTTACCGACGGTAGCTTCTACGTTGAATTCGCGACGCATACGGTCAACCAAAATTTCCAAGTGCAATTCACCCATACCGGAAATAATCGTCTGACCGGATTCTTCATCAGTACGTACGCGGAAGGACGGGTCTTCCTGAGCCAAGCGATTCAAGGCAATACCCATCTTTTCTTGGTCAGCCTTGGTCTTCGGTTCAACAGCCTGAGAAATCACCGGTTCCGGGAATTCCATACGTTCGAGAATAATCGGATGAGCAACGTCACAGAGTGTGTCGCCGGAGGTCACTTCCTTCAGACCCACGGCAGCGGCGATATCACCGGCTTCTGCTTCTTTGATTTCCTTACGTTCGTTGGCGTGCATTTGAAGCAAGCGGCCGATACGTTCCTTCTTGTTCTTCACTGAGTTCAAGACCGTTTCACCGGAAACGAGAACACCGGAGTAAACACGCAGGAAGGTCAACTGACCGACATACGGGTCAGTCATGATCTTAAAGGCCAAAGCAGAGAACGGAGCGTTATCATCGGCTTCGCGCGTGACTTCCTTGTCGTCAAGGTCAACACCCTTAACCGGAGGAATGTCCACCGGAGACGGCAAGAACTGAATCACAGCGTCCAACATGCGTTGAACACCCTTGTTCTTAAAGGCGGTTCCGCAAAGCATCGGCTGAATTTCACAGGCGATCGTACGAATACGCAAACCTTGAACGATTTCTTCTTCGCTCAATTCACCGTTTTCCAAATACTTGTTCATCAAGTCTTCATTGGCTTCGGCGGCTGCTTCAATCATATTTTCGCGCCATTTCTCAGCTTCAGCTTGAAGTTCGGCAGGAATTTCACCGTATTCAAACTTCATACCTTGGCTGGCTTCGTCCCAAATAATGGAGCGCATCTTCAGAAGGTCAACAACACCTTCAAAAGTATCTTCAGCACCGATAGGAATCACGATAGGCACAGGATTTGCCTTCAAACGAACTTTCATTTGGTCATAGACCTTAAAGAAGTTCGCACCGGTACGGTCCATCTTATTTACGAAAGCCAAACGAGGAACGTGATACTTATTAGCTTGACGCCAAACAGTTTCGGACTGCGGTTGAACGCCACCGACAGCGCAGTACACCATGCAAGCGCCATCCAACACACGCATGGAACGTTCCACTTCAACCGTGAAGTCAACGTGCCCCGGGGTGTCAATGATGTTCAAACGATGTTCGGGGAACTTGCCGTCCATGCCGCGCCAGAACGTGGTCGTAGCGGCAGAGGTAATGGTAATCCCCTTTTCTTGTTCCTGTTCCATCCAGTCCATGGTAGCAGCACCATCATGAACTTCACCGAGCTTATGAGTAACGCCCGTGTAGAACAGAATACGTTCAGTGGTCGTGGTCTTACCCGCGTCAATGTGGGCAGAAATCCCGATGTTGCGATAACGCGAGATCGGAGTAGTACGAGCCATTATCTTTCCCCTAGTTGGAGATGATGCGCTTGCACCTCATAAGTGTTAAGCGCATCTGGTTAATCAAATTAGAAACGGAAGTGAGAGAAAGCCTTGTTGGCTTCAGCCATACGGTGAACTTCGTCACGCTTCTTCATGGCGCCGCCACGGCCTTCGGCCGCATCCAACAACTCACCAGCTAAGCGTTGGGGCATCGATTTTTCAGCACGCTTCTTAGCCGCTTCACGCAACCAGCGCATAGCCAAAGCCATGCGGCGGACAGGGCGAACTTCAACCGGGACTTGGTAGTTAGCACCACCAACACGGCGGCTCTTAACTTCCACGAGCGGGCGGACATTGTCAAGAGCGGTCTTGAATACTTCCAAAGCATCCTTACCGGTCTTAGCTTCGATTTCACTTAAAGCGCCATAAACGATGCGTTCAGCGACGGCCTTCTTGCCATCGAGCATGATTACGTTCACAAACTTGGCGATTTCAACACTGCCGAATTTCGGATCCGGCAAAATTTCACGTTTCGGTACTTCGCGACGACGGGGCATTTTTTTCCTCTTTCGTAGTCTTCAGTCTTAAACAATGCGATCACTCAATCAGGATCGCGACTTACTCGGTTCACTCATCAAACTGAAACGGATGAGTCAAACCGTTCACGGCTACAATGCGCCGCGAATTAAGCTGCCTTCGGGCGCTTGGCGCCGTACTTGGAGCGAGCTTGCTTACGATCCTTAACACCTTGGGTGTCCAAAGAACCGCGGATGATGTGGTAACGCACACCAGGCAAGTCCTTAACACGACCGCCGCGGATCAACACGACGCTGTGTTCTTGCAAGTTGTGGCCTTCACCACCGATATAAGAAATGACCTCAAAGCCGTTGGTCAAACGCACCTTGGCAACCTTACGCAAAGCAGAGTTCGGCTTCTTCGGGGTTGTGGTGTACACACGCGTGCAGACGCCGCGTTTTTGCGGGCAGTTCTTCAGCGCGGGGCTCTTACTTTTGTCGTGCGTGAGCACACGGGGCTTGCGCACTAATTGGTTAATGGTAGGCATAAATTTCCGTATTAAAAATTCTCCGACCAGGCTCTCGCATGGAAGGCAGAATTGCTGGTTTTAAAACGTCCGAAAATACAATGCACAACCGCCCCTCATTGAGTTGAAAACTCAAACCAATGATATGGGCGCTGTAACATCAGCTTCGGGAGGTAGGGATTTTCGTATTTTTTTCTCTTATTGTCAAGACCTTAAGAGAAAATACGCAAAAGACCCGAGGGTCGAAAATCTCTAAAATCGCCCTTCGGGTCTGCGCTCGGGCTTGCCAAAAAGGCTCGCCCGATTCATGACTCATTGGTCATTATTCTTCCTGAGCCTTGGTCTCAGCAACCACGGCTTCATCAACCGGCTCCTGAGCAGCAAAACCGGAAGTAAAACCTGCGGCTTCTTCGGCTTCGGCCGCCTCATTAGCCTTCACGGCTTTGTGGTAGGCCAAACCGGTGCCGGCAGGAATCAAACGACCGACAATCACATTTTCCTTCAGGCCGCGCAATTCGTCCTTCTTGCCCATGATGGCAGCTTCGGTAAGAACACGCGTTGTTTCCTGGAAGGAAGCAGCGGAAATGAAGGAATCCGTAGACAAGCTCGCTTTCGTAATACCCAAGAGAACGTTTTCATACAATGCGGGACGCTTACCGGCGGCAATAGCCTTGTCGTTTTCATCCAACATTTCAGAACGTTCAACCTGTTCATCACGAATGAACTTCGTATCACCCGGATCGGTAATCTTCACACGGCGCAACATCTGACGAACAATCACTTCAATGTGCTTGTCATTGATTTGCACACCTTGCAAACGATACACATCCTGAACTTCATCAACGATATAGCGAGACAGTGCCTCGATACCGAGCAATCTCAGAATATCGTGCGGATCAGCCGGTCCTTCAACGATTTCTTCACCCTTTTGAACCACTTGACCGTCGTGAACAAGAATGCTCTTATCCTTGCTGATCAAGAATTCGTGATCAACACCTTCGTTATCGGTGATGACCAGGCGTTGTTTACCCTTGGTTTCTTTGCCGAACGTAACCGTACCCGTCACTTCAGCCAAAACACCGGCATCCTTCGGTGAACGAGCTTCAAAGAGTTCAGCCACACGGGGCAAACCGCCGGTAATATCACGGGTCTTTTGTGATTCAACCGGAATACGAGCGAGCACTTCGCCGCGACCGATCTTCTGACCGTCGCGAACCACAATCAAAGCGCCCACCGGCAATTGAATCGTCACACGGTGATCCGTTCCCGGGATCTTCACTTCGTTGCCGTTTTCATCCAAAAGGCGAACAGCCGGACGCATCACTTGAGTGCTGCCCTTCTTGCCCTTTGCACCGGCGACCGTTGAACGTTTCGGGTCAATCACCACAAGACTTGACAAGCCCGTCACTTCATCGGTCTGACTCATCACCGTCACATTGTCAATGACGCCTTCAAACTGAACCGTACCACCGTATTCGGAAATAATCGGACGGGTCATCGGATCCCACGTAGCTAACTGCGTGCCTGCCTTAATCTGTTGATCAGGCTTGGCAAGCAATGTTGCACCATAGGGCACCTTATGACGTTCGCGTTCGCGACCGTTATCGCTGATGATGATTTCACCGGAGCGGGAAATAACCACCAAATCACCCTTGGCGCTCGTCACATAGCGCATAGCCGAAGAGTAGCTCACTTGACCGTTGACCTTAGCTTCAACGGAACTGGCCACTGCAGCACGGCTTGCAGCACCGCCGATGTGGAAGGTACGCATCGTCAGCTGAGTACCCGGTTCACCGATGGACTGAGCAGCGATCACACCGACGGCTTCACCCACATTGACGAGGGATCCGCGGCCTAAGTCGCGACCGTAGCACTTCGCGCACAAACCGTAACGGGTTTGGCAGGTGAGCGGCGTGCGAACCATGACTTCGTCAACACCCAATTTTTCAATGATGTCGCATTCATCTTCGGTAAGAAGCGTTCCGGCAGCAATAGCCACTTCTCCGGTTTCTGGATTGACGACATCTGCGCTTGTTACACGACCCAACACACGATCGCGCAACGACTGAATGACATCACCGCCTTCAACCAAGGCCTTCATGCTCACGCCCTGCGTGGTGTGGCAATCTTCTTCGGTCACAACCAAGTCTTGCGTCACATCGACCAAACGGCGGGTCAGGTAACCGGAGTTAGCGGTCTTCAAAGCAGTATCAGCCAAACCTTTACGAGCACCGTGGGTTGAAATAAAGTACTGCAGTACGTTCAGACCTTCACGGAAGTTTGCGGTAATCGGTGTTTCGATAATGGAGCCGTCAGGCTTAGCCATCAAACCACGCATACCGGCCAACTGACGAATCTGAGCTGCAGAACCACGAGCACCGGAGTCAGCCATCATGTAGATGGAGTTAAAGGACTCTTGCTTGGTGAGTTTGCCGTGACGGTCAACGACAGGCTCGGTGGACAATTCTTCCATCATCACCTTACCAACTTGGTCGGCCGTACGACCCCAAATATCCACAACCTTGTTGTAGCGTTCGCCCTGCGTCACCAAACCGGAAGCGTACTGCGCTTCGATTTCCTTCACTTCTTTTTCAGCCGCAGCAATCAATTCTGCCTTCTTTGCCGGCACTGTCATGTCACCGATGCAAATAGACAAACCGCCGATCGTTGAAAGCGCATAACCGCGATCCTTCAATCGGTCAGCAAAAAGAACCGTTGCACGCAAACCGCACTTGCGGAAGCAGGTGTTAATTAAGCGCGCGATTTCTTTCTTCTTAAGCGTACGGTTGAGTTCGGCAAAACTCATGCCTTCGGGCAAAATCTCAGACAACAGAGCTCGGCCGGCCGTTGTTTCATAACGAACGATCTTTTCGGTCTTTTCACCCGTCTTCTTGTTGACTTCGTACTCTTTAATACGAACCGTGCAGCGCGTCTGCAGTTCGATCTTCTTATTGTCCAAAGCACGACGGACTTCAGCCACGTCGGCAAAGAACATCCCCTCACCCTTGGCATTGATACGTTCACGGGTGGAGTAGTACAGACCCAACACCATGTCCTGTGACGGAACGATGGAAGGATTGCCATTAGCCGGGAAGAGCACGTTGTTGGAGGCAAGCATCAATGTACGAGCTTCCAATTGAGCCTCCAGAGAAAGAGGCACGTGCACAGCCATCTGGTCACCGTCGAAGTCAGCGTTAAAAGCTGCGCAAACGAGCGGGTGCAACTGAATGGCTTTACCTTCAATCAACTTCGGTTCGAAGGCTTGAATACCCAAGCGGTGCAGCGTAGGAGCACGGTTAAGCATCACCGGGTGTTCATAAATCACTTCTTCCAGGATGTCCCAAACGACCGGTTCCTGATTATCCACCATCTTCTTGGCCGCCTTGATCGTCATGGCCAAGCCGCGGCGTTCCAGCTTATTGAAGATGAAAGGCTTAAACAGTTCCAAAGCCATCAACTTCGGCAAGCCGCATTGATGCAGACGCAAGTACGGACCCACCGTAATCACAGAACGACCGGAGTAGTCAACGCGCTTACCCAAAAGGTTTTGACGGAAGCGGCCGCTCTTACCTTTGATCATATCGGCCAAAGACTTCAACGGGCGTTTTGACGGTCCCGTCATCGCCTTACCGCGACGACCGTTATCGAGCAGGCTGTCTACAGCCTCCTGCAACATACGCTTTTCATTGCGAATGATGATGTCCGGAGCCTTAAGCTCAAGCAAACGCTTCAAGCGATTGTTACGGTTGATCACACGGCGATACAAGTCATTTAAGTCAGACGTTGCGAAACGACCGCCATCCAACGGCACCAACGGACGCAGATCCGGCGGCAACACCGGCAACACTTCCATCACCATCCATTCGGGCTTAACGCCGGAGCGTTGGAAGCCTTCGAGCACCTTCAGGCGCTTGGAGAACTTCTTGATCTTAGCGTCCGAAGTGGTGTCTTCCAATTCCTTGCGAAGCGTTTCGACTTCATGATCAACGTCAATCGTGCGAAGCATTTCACGAATAGCTTCTGCACCCATCATGGCCTTGAAGTCAGAACCGAATTGTTCAACCTTTTCAAGATATTCGTCTTCGGTGAGCAATTGACCGCGCTTTAAATCCGTCATACCGGGATCGACCACGCAGTAGGCTTCAAAATAAAGCACTCGTTCAATGTCACGCAAAGGAATATCCAACACCATACCCATGCGAGACGGCAAGCTCTTCAAGAACCAGATGTGCGCAACGGGGCTTGCCAATTCAATGTGGCCCATACGTTCGCGACGCACCTTGGATAAAGTCACTTCCACACCGCACTTTTCGCAGACAACGCCACGGTGCTTCAGTCGCTTGTACTTACCGCACAAGCACTCGTAATCTTTCACCGGTCCGAAGATCTTGGCACAAAACAGACCATCGCGCTCCGGTTTAAAGGTACGGTAGTTAATGGTCTCGGGCTTTTTCACTTCGCCGTAAGACCATGAACGAATCTTTTCAGGCGATGCAAGACCAATCTTGATCGCATCGAAGTGATCGTCCTGATTAAATTGCTTAAACAGATCGATAAGCGGATTCATATCTGTTCAGTCCTTAGTTACGTTCGAGGTCGATGTCAATACCCAACGACCGGATTTCCTTCACCAACACGTTGAACGATTCCGGCATACCGGCTTCGAGCACGTGTTCGCCCTTGACGATGTTTTCGTAAACCTTCGTACGGCCATTCACATCGTCAGACTTCACCGTCAGCATTTCTTGCAAGACATAAGAAGCACCATAAGCTTCCAGAGCCCACACTTCCATTTCACCGAAGCGTTGGCCACCGAACTGAGCCTTACCGCCCAACGGCTGTTGCGTCACCAACGAGTACGGACCCGTTGAACGAGCGTGCATCTTATCGTCAACCAAGTGGTGCAACTTAAGATAGTGCATATAACCCACTGTGACCGGACGATCGAATGCTTCACCCGTACGACCGTCATAGAGCGTGCACTGAGTCTTAGAAGGCGTCAATTGCAAACGCTTAGCCACTTCTTCAGGGAAGGCCAAATCAAGCATCTTGCCGATCTGCTCTTCGCTGGCACCGTCAAACACCGGCGTAGCAAAAGGCACACCATTTTGAAGGTTTTCAGCCAAACGCATGATTTCTTCATCAGTGAGGCTGTCTAAGTCTTCTTTCTTGCCGGTTTCGTTATAGATCTTGTCCAAGAAGGCGCGCATCTGGGCCACTTGGCAGCTCTTTAACATTTCACCGATACGCCAGCCCAAGCCCTTGGCTGCCCAGCCTAAGTGCACTTCAAGCACCTGACCGATATTCATACGAGACGGCACACCCAAGGGGTTCAATGCCACGTCTGCGGGACGACCGTCAGCCATGTAAGGCATATCTTCAACCGGGCAGATCTTGGAAACCACACCCTTGTTACCGTGACGGCCTGCCATCTTGTCGCCCGGTTGCAGACGACGTTTTTCAGCGATGTAAACCTTCACCATCTTCAGAACGCCCGGGGGCAATTCATCACCTTGGGTAAGTTTCTTGCGCTTGATATCAAAGGCACGGTCAAACTCATGACGCTTGTCATCGAGCTGAGCACGCATGTCTTCGAGCAACTTCTGATCGGCTTCTTCAACCATGCGCAATTCAAAGATTGCAAAGCCCTTCAAGCCTTCGAGATATTCCTTCGTCAGGACACTCTTCTTTAAGCCGTTGGGACCGCCTTCAGCTTTCTTACCTTCAAGCTGACGAGCCAAACGGGCAAAAGCATCAGTTTCAACGATACGAAGCTTTTCATCCAAATCCTGACGATAACGCTTTAAGGATTCGTCAATGATGGAATTGGCACGCGCGTCGCGTTCCACACCTTCACGCGTGAACACCTGAACGTCAATCACGGTACCGGTCATACCGGAGGGCACACGCAAAGAGGTATCCTTCACGTCGCTTGCCTTTTCACCGAAAATCACTCGCAGAAGTTTTTCTTCAGGCGTGAGCTGCGTTTCTCCCTTCGGAGTCACTTTACCGACGAGCACATCCCCTGCCTTCACTTCGGCGCCGATTTGAACAATGCCGCATTCATCCAAACGAGCCAATTGATTTTCTGACAAGTTGGAAATGTCGCGCGTGATTTCTTCGGCACCGAGCTTCGTATCACGGGCTACAACAGACAGCTCTTCGATGTGAATGGACGTGTAGCGGTCATCGGCAACAACTTTCTCGCTGATCAACACAGAGTCTTCGTAGTTGTAACCGTTCCACGGCATGAAAGCCACGAGCAGGTTCTGACCGAGAGCGAGTTCGCCCATATCCGTAGAGGCACCGTCGGCCAATACGTCACCGCGAGCCACTACGTCACCGCGAGAGACGATCGGACGCTGGTTGATGTTCGTGCTTTGGTTGGAGCGGGTGAATTTTTGCAAGTTGTAGATATCAACGCCCACTTCACCGGCGACATTTTCTTCGTCGTTAACACGAATCACTACACGGTTGGCATCCACATAGTCCACCACACCGCCGCGTTTGGCCTGAACTGCCGTCTTGGAGTCCACAGCCACCGTGCGTTCAACACCGGTACCAACGACCGGTTTTTCAGGACGCAGGCAGGGCACACCCTGACGTTGCATGTTTGAACCCATCAAAGCGCGGTTAGCGTCATCGTGTTCCAAGAACGGAATCAGAGAAGCAGCAGCGGAAACCACCTGCAGCGGTGAGACGTCCATGTATTGAACGCGTTCCGGGCTCACCATAACCGTTTCACCGTTTTCACGGGCACTCACGAGTTCCTGAGTCAGACGACCTTCGTTATCGAGCTCTGAGTTAGCCTGACAGATAACATATTTACCTTCTTCGATAGCGGAGAGGTAATCAATCTGATCCGTTACCTTGCAGTCAATCACCTTACGGTACGGTGTTTCAAGGAAACCGTACTCATTTAAGCGGGCATACAGAGCAAGCGAGTTGATCAAACCGATGTTCGGACCTTCAGGCGTTTCAATCGGGCACAAACGACCGTAGTGAGTCGGATGCACGTCGCGAACTTCGAAACCGGCACGTTCACGAGTCAAACCACCCGGACCCAAAGCGGAAATACGGCGCTTATGGGTAATTTCAGACAAGGGGTTGGTCTGATCCATGAATTGACTCAATTGGCTGGAACCGAAGAATTCACGGATTGCGGCAGAAATCGGCTTACTGTTAATCAAATCCTGCGGCGTGAGGTTATCAGACTCAGCATGAGCCAAACGCTCACGAACTGCACGTTCGACACGCACTAAACCGGAGCGGAATTGATTTTCCGCCAATTCACCGACACAGCGCACACGGCGGTTACCCAAGTGGTCGATATCGTCCACTTCACCGCGGCCATTGCGCAACTCAACCAAGACCTTGACAGTATCAACGATATCTTCATGGGTCAAGGTACCCGGACCTTCAGCGGTCGGACGGGCCAAACGAGCATTGACCTTCATACGGCCGACGCGAGACAAATCGTAAGTTTCTTCAGAGAAGAACAAACGATTCATCAACATTTCGACAGCTTCTTCTGTCGGCGGTTCACCCGGACGCATCATTCGGTAAATGGCGACACGGGCAGACATCTGATCCGGCGTTTCATCAATACGCAAGGTATCGGAAATGAAACTACCCTGATCAAGCTCGTTGGTGTAAATGGTTTGGAAGCCCTTCACTTTGGCTTCACGCAACTTGGCGAGCAAGTCCTCAGTGATTTCGTCATTGGCTGCAGCAAGCACCTCACCCGTTTCACCGTCAATGATGTCTTTTGCCAAGACGCGACCGATTAAGAAATCGTCATTGACAGACACCGTCTTCATATCGGCCATCTGACGGATATGGCGAGCTGTGATGCGCTTGTCTTTAGGCACAATCACTTCACCGTCTCGACCGACGATGTCAAAGCGGGCGACTTCGCCCTTGAGGCGTTCCGGCACCAAATTCATCGAGGCACTGCGTGCACCCAACTTAAAGGTATCAAATTCAAAGAACGTTTCAAGGATCTGTTCTGCATTCATGCCCAAAGCTTTGAGCAGAATCGTCACCGGCATCTTACGACGACGGTCAACACGGAAGTAGACAAGATCCTTGGCATCGAATTCAAAGTCAAGCCAAGAGCCGCGGTAAGGAATCATACGGGCAGAAAAAAGTAACTTACCCGAACTATGCGTCTTACCCTTATCATGTTCAAAGAACAGACCTGGTGAACGGTGCAATTGGCTGACAATCACACGTTCGGAACCGTTAATGATGAAGGAAGCTTTTTCCGTCATGAGCGGGATTTCGCCCATGTAAACATCATTTTCACGAATTTCCTTGATCCTGCTCTTAGCGGGATCATCGCGATCAATAATTTCCAGGCGGATACGAGCGCGCAGGCGACTGCAGTAAGTCAGACCGCGCAACTGGCATTCTGCCACGTCAAAAACCGGCTCATCGAGTGAATAACTCTCAAAAACCAAACGAGCTAAGCCGTTATGACTGGAGATCGGGAATATAGACGTAAAGGCCGACTGCAAACCAAAATTCGGATTGCGGTTAGCGGCGGCAACATCGGCTTGCAAAAATTCGGAATAAGACCGAAGTTGCATTTCCAACAAGGAAGGCACTGCGAGAACGCTCGGACGAGTAGCAAAACTCTTTCGAATGCGCTTCTTTTCAGTGAACGAGTACGACATGGACACTCCGTTCGACGTGAGATTGATGAAAAAAACGATTTCAGCCTAAGTAAGAAGAAAAAAGAAAGACGCCAAAAGCCGCTCCAGGTATCTATTAATACCTGTGCGGCAATTCGGTAGGATAAATTTCAGTCAATCGTATTTTGCTGCTCACTCAGAAGACTTAGAACTGAATTCTTTTCAGTAACTCAGTTCAAAGTCCTCCTTTGGAGGACTTTGGGCAACATTCTGTGGAATATTGCCCGATTTTTAACAGAACAGCAAGAATTACTTGAGTTCGACCTTGGCGCCAGCGGCTTCCAACTTCTTCTTGGCTTCTTCAGCGTCAGCCTTCGGCAAGCCTTCCTTAACAGCCTTCGGAGCACCTTCAACCATGTCCTTGGCTTCCTTCAAGCCCAAACCGGTCAATTCACGAACAGCCTTAATAACAGCGATCTTGTTAGAACCGATTTCAGCGAGAACAACGTCGAATTCCGTCTTTTCTTCAGCCGGAGCAGCAGCACCAGCAGCCGGAGCAGCAACAGCCACAGCAGCAGCGGCAGCAGAAACACCGAACTTTTCTTCCATCATCTTGATGAGTTCGGAAACTTCGAGAACAGTCATGGACGCAATTGCGTCGAGGATTTCTTCTTTCGTAAGGGCCATTTTATGACTCCAATTAAAAATTTCGTTTGTTAAATAAAAATTAGGTTAGGCAGCAGCCTTTTCCTTAGCATCGCGAACAGCAGCAACTGTGCGCACCATGCGCGCAGGCACTTCATTGAGCGTACGGACGAACTTAGCGATCGGTTCGTTCATCGTAGCCATCAACTTGGCCAACAATTCTTCGCGGCTCGGCATCGTAGCGAGTTGTTCAACACCGGCAACGTCTAAAACGTTGTTCGGCATAGCACCACCCTTGACAACGAGCTTATCGTTCTTCTTGGCAAAGGAGACTAACACCTTGGCAGCAGCAACCGGATCAGCGGAAAAACCGTAAACAAGGGGACCGACAAATTGGTCAGCCAAACCTTCAAACGGAGTACCAGTCACGGCACGACGCACCAGAGTGTTTTTCAGCACGCGCAGTTGGACACCTTCCTTGCGAGCGTTAGCACGCAATTGAGTAACCGCTTGTACGCTCAGCCCACGGTATTCGGCAATAACGATCGAACCAGCGTTGGCAACAATACCACTCACTTCTTCGATAACTGCCGCTTTATCTTGACGATTAAGACCCACGGTCTGGCTCCACTCAGAGGTACCGATTAAAATCGGCACCGGTTTAAAAATAACCGGCAACTCTCCGAGAGTCTCGCTTTTCATGCCAAAATGCACGATCAAACGAAATTTTCTCTCTTCGGTAGCCGTCTGCGCTGGACATCTTGCTCACTCGGCAGTTTTTGACGTTCACTCACCGGCATCAAGATAATTAAAACAAACATCTGAAGCTTTTAAGTCGTCCAAGCAACTTCAATTTGTTTCCAGCGGTCTTTGACAGCGGAAAGTTTTCACTTTCCACCCAAAGCCCTCGAGGCCTCACGACCTCTTTTGCGGATCCGGATTTTACCGAATCCGCGGGTAAAATCAATTAGGCAACAACGGTTGAAACATCAACACGCACACCCACACCCATCGTAGAGGACACAGAAACCTTACGCAGGTACTGGCCCTTGGAGGAGGCAGGCTTTGCCTTGATCAAAGCATCAATCAACGCTTTCAAGTTCGTTTCCAAGCGAGCAGCTTCAAAGGAAGCGCGACCGATGGAAGCGTGAATGATACCGGCCTTGTCAGCGCGGAATTGCACTTGACCTGCCTTAGCGTTCTTAACAGCTTCAGCCACGTTCGGCGTAACGGTACCGACCTTCGGGTTCGGCATCAAACCGCGCGGACCCAAAATCTTACCTAACTGACCGACGATACGCATTGCATCCGGAGAAGCAATCACAACGTCAAAGTCAAGTTGACCAGCCTTCACTGTAGCAGCTAAATCATCAAAACCAACGACATCAGCTCCAGCTGCCTTAGCTTCTTCAGCTTTAGCACCTTGAGCAAACACTGCTACACGAACAGTCTTACCCGTACCTTCAGGCAACACAGCAGCGCCGCGGACAGCCTGGTCAGACTTACGAGGATCAATACCCAATTGGATGGCCACATCAACAGATTCGTCGAATTTGGCACTAGCCGTTTCCTTAACCAACGTCAAAGCATCGGTCAAGGCATAAAATTTTTGCGCTTCAACCTTAGACTGAGCGGCCTTCATACGCTTCGTTAACTTAGCCATATTACAGACCCTCCACTGTGATGCCCATGGAACGAGCGCTACCAGCGATTGTACGAACAGCTGCATCCATATCAGCGGCTGTCAGATCGGGCATCTTCGTCTTGGCGATTTCTTCGGCTTGAGCACGCGTAATCTTACCCACCTTATCCGTATGCGGACGGGAAGAACCCTTCTGAATCTTAGCGGCCTTCTTGATCAAAATCGTGGCCGGAGGGGTCTTCATAATAAAGGTGAAGCTCTTATCGGCGTATGCAGTGATCACCACAGGAATGGGCAAGCCCGGTTCAACACCTTGTGTACGAGCATTGAATGCCTTGCAGAATTCCATGATGTTCAGGCCGCGCTGACCGAGAGCAGGACCGATTGGGGGCGAGGGGTTAGCCTTGCCGGCGGGAACTTGCAGCTTAATATAGCCGACAATCTTCTTAGCCATTTGAGGTTTCCTTTTAGGTTCTAGCGCCCAGCAACTTAATTTGCTTAGGCTCCCTAGTTTTATGTTTAAGAAAGAGCGCGATTATGCCACCGAATTTTTGAAAAAGCAAATTCGGCGACAAAATCACTGTTTTTTAAATCTTTTCTACGCCGCTGAAAGAAATATCGACAGGGGTTTCACGACCGAAAATTTCAACTGTCACACGCAGACGGCTTCGATCATAATCTACTTCTTCAATGCGACCGTTAAAGTCAGCAAAGGCGCCTTCCTTCAAGCGCACTGTTTCACCAACTTCGAAACTAATCTTGGGACGCGGCTTTTCAGCAGTTGCTTCCTGCGTTTGCAAAATAGCTGCAATTTCGTGATCGGCCAGCGGAGCAGGCCGATTGCCGCCCAAAAATCCCGTGACACGAGGCGTATTTTTCACTAAATGCCAAGTGTCATCATTCATAACCATATGCACTAAAACATAACCAGCGTACATACGGCGTTCAGTTACATAACGACGATTGTTGCGAGTTTCAACGACTTCTTCCGTCGGAACCAGAACTTCACCGAATTGCTCAGGAAAAGCACAACGACCGATGCGTTCAGTGAGAGCCCTTTGCACGCTTTTTTCCATACCGGAATAAACATGCACAACATACCAACGCATCTTCGGCGTGGAGACTTGTTGCTGATCTTGCATTTCAGTCATAAGAGACTCCCTATTATTAAAGGCTGAGCTTTAACAAAACGTCGTACAAGCCCCATTCAACGATCATATCGACCAAGAACAAGAACACAGCCACGACAACGACAAACGCAATCACCATACCGGTCGAATTCAAAGTCTCTTTGCGTGTCGGCCAAACAACGCGACGCAATTCATCATAGGATTCTCGGCCGTAAACAATAAAGCGCTTGCCCGAGGGACTAAACCATGCGACCAACACAGCCAATACCAAACCGCCGATCAACACACCCAAACGAACAAGTAAAGTTTGGTCACTTAAAAAGCTAAAGCCGCAAACACCAGCCAAAGCCAAAATTACCGCCAAAGACACTAAAGCCATGTCCGAACCGGACTTTTTTTCTTCAGGTTTTGCGTTTTGTGTACTCATAATTTTTCTAAACCAGTAAAAACTTCACAGTCTTTACAGGTAAATAAACTAATAAAAATAAAAGTGTTTCTAACAACACCAAGCCGCGATCACTTGACCGCGGCTTGCTAACACTAAATCTTGGGTGGCAGGGGCAGAAGGAATCGAACCCTCAACCTACGGTTTTGGAGACCGTCGCTCTGCCAATTGAGCTATACCCCTATCCCTTCAAAAGGACTGCCATCAGCAGTCCTCATTGAATCCGAGATTACTCGATGATCTTGGCAACCACACCGGCGCCAACCGTACGACCACCTTCACGAACAGCGAAACGCAAGCCTTCGTTCATGGCGATCGGGCTGATCAATTGAACCGTCATCGTCACGTTGTCGCCAGGCATCACCATTTCAACGCCTTCCGGCAATTCAATCGTACCCGTCACGTCCGTCGTGCGGAAGTAGAATTGCGGACGATAACCCTTGAAGAACGGCGTGTGACGACCGCCTTCATCCTTGCTCAAAACGTACACTTCAGCCGTGAACTTCGTGTGCGGGGTAATCGTACCCGGCTTGGCCAACACTTGACCGCGTTCCACTTCTTCACGCTTCGTACCACGCAACAACACACCAATGTTGTCACCGGCCTGACCTTGGTCGAGCAACTTGCGGAACATTTCCACGCCCGTGCAGGTCGTCTTTTGCGTCGGACGGATACCGACGATTTCAATTTCGTCGCCAACCTTCAACACACCGCGTTCCACACGGCCCGTCACCACCGTACCACGGCCGGAGATCGAGAACACGTCTTCAACCGGCATCAAGAACGGATGGTCAACGTCACGCACCGGCGTCGGGATGTAGCTGTCCATCGTTTCGGCCAACTTCAAAATGGACGGCACACCGATTTCAGATTGGTCGCCTTCCAAAGCCAACTTGGCAGAACCCTTCACGATCGGAATTTCATCGCCAGGGAAGTTGTAGTTGCTCAACAGATCGCGAACTTCCATTTCCACGAGTTCGAGCAATTCAGCGTCGTCCACCATGTCGCACTTGTTCAAGTACACAATGATGTACGGAACACCCACTTGGCGAGCCAACAGGATGTGTTCACGCGTTTGCGGCATCGGACCGTCAGCTGCAGACACCACCAAGATGGCACCGTCCATCTGAGCAGCACCCGTAATCATGTTCTTCACATAGTCAGCGTGCCCCGGGCAGTCCACGTGAGCATAGTGACGATGTTCCGTTTCGTATTCCACGTGGGCCGTGTTAATCGTAATACCACGGGCCTTTTCTTCCGGAGCCGCGTCAATTTGGTCATATGCACGGGCTTCACCGCCAAACTTGGCGGCCAATACCGTCGTGATTGCAGCCGTCAACGTCGTCTTACCATGGTCGACGTGACCGATCGTGCCCACGTTCACGTGGGGCTTGGTGCGTTCAAACTTGCCTTTTGCCATGGCGAACTCCTGAACCTTTTATTGAAGATGTTAAGGTCTCGCACAATTCGAGACGGTTAGAAAACTGGTGCCCATGACGCGGATCGAACGCGTGACCTCTCCCTTACCAAGGGAGTGCTCTACCACTGAGCCACATGGGCTGAAATTTGGGACTGTCCACGAAATGTGGAGCGGGTGAAGGGAATCGAACCCTCGTCGTAAGCTTGGAAGGCTTCTGCTCTACCATTGAGCTACACCCGCCTGCGTCGAGAGATTTTCCGCTCCCGCTAGCAATCCTGGTTTCGCTACAGTATAAGCGAGCTATCGCTTGGTGGAGGGGGATGGATTCGAACCATCGTAGGCGTAAGCCAACAGATTTACAGTCTGCCCCCTTTAGCCACTCGGGCACCCCTCCGTAGCGAGAGTGGCATTATGCGGTGTTTTAAAATAAATGTCAAGTTATTTTTTCAAAATTCTTGCAAAGTGTCACATTTCCATCAAAACCAAAGCTAACAAACCACCCAACATCATGTATGTGCCCAAATTGGATAGCCAGCCCAATAGCGGTTTTTCGTTTTCTAATTCGTCTTGAATCTTTTGCATTCTTTTTTTGAAATCGTCAAAGCTACCAGCAAAATTATCCCAGTCGAACATCTCTTTTGGCGTTCTGAAGTACGCGACTATCAATTTCAAAGATGCACCCAACAAAATGAATGAGCCACCCACTGCACCGTTCAGTAACATTGCCAAACCAATACCAGCCAAAGGTGCTGAAATCACAATCAAAACCATTTCAAAAGTCGTTTTTTTCATAGCTTTTTTCCGCTTTCACGCGTTAAACTACAGTGAGATTTGGATTAAATTATGTTCTTTTCTTTTTCCGAGCCCATTACGATCATTGGGTGGTGTGCCGTCCTTTTGCAAATTAGCCTCACCATCGGCGTCATTTTACGCGTTATGCTCACACGGCATCCGCCGGGCAGTTCTTTTGCTTGGATTTTGCTCACTGCTATTCTCCCCTACGCAGGCTTCGTGCTTTATTTGCTTTTCGGTGAAAGAACTCTGGGCCGCTGGCACGCCAGAAAGTTACGTAAAGAAATGCGCAAACGCCGGCAAATCTTTCGACACATAATGCACACAGAGGCCATTGCGCCTGAGGAATACCGCGACATTTCCAAAATGGCAACTAGACTCGGAAAATTCCCTTTAACCAAGCACTCATCACTTCGCCTACTCGATGACTCAGACGAAACTTTGACCTTGCTCATTCGAGACATCAATAACGCAAAAGAACTCATAGCCATGGAGTTTTACATCTGGGATGTCGGCGGCAAAGCAGATGATGTTTCGGCTGCTATTATCAGAGCTGCCAGGCGCGGCGTACAGTGCTACATCTTAGTTGACGCCATTGGATCATCAAAATTTCTCTCAAGCGACTGGGCTCGAATGTTTCGTTATGAGCCAAAGATTCACTTAGAAAGTGCGTTGCCGGTATCGTTATTTAGCGCCCTCTTATCCCGAGCAGATATTCGATTACACAGAAAAATTGCTGTTATTGATTATCGTGTCGCCTATAGCGGTAGCCTCAATATGGTTGACCCACACTATTTCAAACAAGGTAGCAATGTCGGTCAATGGGTTGACGCAATGGTTCGGGCTAAAGGCGAAATTGTCTCGAGTCTCTATCACCTTATACACTTCGATTGGAAGGTACTGTCAGATTCGGATGCGCCTTTCCCCGACTTTAAAGACTCTCCTAACCCTCAATATGACATCCCCGATCAGGCAACAGTTATGATTGTCCCATCGGGTCCGGGAACAACTAATGATGCAAATCAAAGACTGATTCTGGAAGCTATCCATAGGGCTAAACGAAATATTGAGATCGTGACACCTTACTTTATTCCTGGTGAAGCTCTAGCGCTTGCGTTACAAAATGCTGCAATCAAAGGCGTACACGTAACACTGCTACTTTCTGAGAAAAGTGATGCTCCTATGGTTAACTACGCCTCGCATCGCTATTTTGACGATTTACTGAAATCTGGCGTCAGAATCCTTCTATACAACAAAGGGATGCTCCATACCAAAAGCATCACAGTTGACGGTGAACTTTCATTATTCGGGACCGTTAATATGGACATGAGAAGCATGCACTTAAATTACGAGTTAATGCTCTTAGTTTTTGACAAAGAATTCAGCCGCAAAGTCTGCGCTTTGAATGCTAGCTACGCTGAATTTTCCTCTGAGGTCAACCTATTTCTTTGGTACAAACGCTCAATTTTCGAGCGCATGAAAGAAGGGGCGAGTTATCTACTCTCACCCCTGCTCTAAATGGCTAAATTTTATTGCCCTTCTTCTCGCTTTTTTTCTTCGACGACTACAGCATCTTCCACCGTTTGTTCTCTGGAGCGAAATTGCATTCTTCTGCCTTGGCGCATGCGAGCCTCTGCCGACTCTCTGACCGGTTCAGTATCGGGGTGAGATGTTGGATTGACTCTCATTCCATTTTGCCGTTGATAAATTCGATCCCAAGGATTTCCATAGATCCAACGGTAAATCAAGCCTGCAACGACTAAAAATACGATCACTCCTAAAATGATCAATGCAATTGCTCCGATTACTGGCAACAGCAAAACCCCGAGCCCTATCACAACAACAAAAATCCCCACACTGATCAGAAGACGCAAAAAAGGATTCTGGGGCTGAGGATTCGGGGAACCGCCCCGATAAATATAAATTGGCATCCGTTCTTTCTTCCCTTTAAATCATTTGGTTTCCTACTAATCATTAATTTAAAGGTATTCATAAAACTTTGCGAATTTAACATTGCCCATTTGGTGTCTATTTCCCTCATCTGTTACACAAATTCTGCGCTCTGAGTTATTTCAAAAACCATTCGATTTCGATTAGTTGCGGCAACTAATATTCTTTGTAATGTTGTTCTTTAAAAAACACTTAGAAACAATTTTTTAAGAGCATTTTTCTTTTTTTTCAATTTTCCCCTTAAAAGGTTCGCAAATTTTCCTGTTTTTAGCGACAATTACGCCAATCATGAATACGAAAAATTTATCAAACAATAATTTGCCGGATGTCCAATCAAGCGCTGACCCTCGTAATATCGCTATCGAATACGTTGGGGTGCGGGGTGTTGAGCTACCGATAACCGTCGCAAGTGAAAATGGCATTCAGCCCTCCGTGGCTCAAATCGGAATGTACGTGGCGCTACCGGGAGAGCATAAAGGCACACACATGTCGCGCTTTCTTGGTCTGCTCAAAGAACACGAGAAACCGCTTTGCAAAAAAACGCTAATTGAATTGATGCACTCAATGCTTGCTGCGCTTGAATCTAATGCAGGCAGCATTGACTTCGACTTCCCGTTTTTTGTTAAGAAACTTGCTCCAGTTTCAAAACTAGAGTGTTTAATGAACTATCATGTTCATTATCGTGTTGAGCATAAAAACGGTCGGACGACTGTTACTCAAACGGTCACAGTCCCAGTAACAAGCTTGTGTCCATGTAGCAAAGAAATTTCGAATTATGGCGCTCACAATCAGCGTTCCCACGTTACTATCTCAGCTCGTTTAAAAGGAGACTTATCGCTTGAGCGTCAAATCCGATATGCAGAGCAAAGCGCCTCTTGCGAATTATGGAGTCGACTAAAGCGAGTCGACGAAAAGTACGTTACCGAAAAGGCTTACGAAAATCCCAAATTTGTCGAGGACCTTGTTCGTGATGTAGCTGTGGCTTTAAACGGTGATCAAAATATCGAAGCCTATCGTGTGCAGGCTGAAAATTTTGAATCTATTCATAACCACTCAGCCTATGCACAAATTACTAAAGGTTTCGACGATTAACTGATAATAACTTTAGTGCCGTGCTCGTCTGGACTTGATCCGGCGAACGGCGTGTTTTGCTGAAAAATTTTTGTTACTGACAAATAACGCATTATGTTAAACGATCAGAAAATTGCGATTTCATCGCTTTTTAATGAAGCATTAAAAAATATGGGAGTGAGCGAAGTTACGATTTTGCTCGAACGCCCCAAAGTCGCTGCTCACGGTGATCTTGCCTGCAATGTCGCTATGCAGCTTGCCCGTCAATTGAAAAAAAATCCCCGGCAAATTGCCACTGATTTGATTGAGCAGCTTCAAGCCTTACCAGCAACTCAAAATCTTATAGCAGAATTTGAAATTGCTGGTCCCGGTTTTATCAATATGCGTTTAAGTCAAGAAGCAAAAACTTTTGCTGTCAGAGAAGTTCTTCGCTTGGGTTCAGACTACGGCAAAAGCCAGACTCACCAAGGCGAAAAAATCCTCATTGAATACGTTTCAGCCAACCCAACAGGACCTTTGCATCTGGGACATGCTCGTCAGGGTGCCTTAGGCGACGTTCTTTCCAACCTAATGAAATCCCAGGGCTGGCAAGTCTGCCGTGAGTTTTACTACAACGACGCCGGCGTACAGATTCAAACTCTTACGGAATCTGTTCGCCTGAGAATTAAAGAACTGAACGGTGAAACCGTTACATTCCCTGAAAACGGTTATCAAGGTCTGTATATCAAAGACATTGCTAGAGATTTCCTTGATAAAAAAACTATCAACACCCGCGATGGACAAACCATTACAGCTAGCGGCGACGTAGAAGATTTGGCTGGCATTCGTGCCTTTTCTGTCGGCTATCTAAAAAATGAACAAGATAGCGACCTCAATGCTTTGGGAGTGAGCTTTGACAATTTTTATTTAGAAAGCTCCCTTTATTCCGATGGCTTAGTCGAACGTGCTGTCAACGCTTTAATCGCTTCCGGTCACACCTATGAGCAAGACGGAGCTCTTTGGCTTCGAACAACTGATTTCAAAGAATTTGGTGATGATAAAGACCGTGTTATGCGCAAAAAAGACGGCACCTTCACCTACTTTGTCCCAGATGTAGCTTATCACTTGAGTAAATTTGAACGCGGCTTTATCAAAGCTGTTGATATTCAAGGTTCTGACCACCACGGAACAACCGCGCGAGTTCGAATCGGCGTACAGGTTGCCGGCAAACAGTTGGGCTTAAATGTTCCCAAAGTTTTCCCCGTCTACGTTTTGCACAAAATGCTCAAAGTCGTTAAAAATGGCGAAGAGGTCAAGATGAGCAAACGTTCCGGCACGTATGTCACACTACGTGATCTGGTTAATTGGGTCGGTCGTGATGCCGCACGCTTTTTCCTTGTCAGTCGAAAAGCCGATAGTGAATTTGTTTTTGACATTGACCTTGCTTTGTCACAGTCGGATGAAAACCCTGTCTATTATTTGCAATACGCTCATGCACGTATTTGCTCGGTTCTTGCTCAAGCCAAGGAAAAAGGATTCTCAATTCCCACTGCCGATGCGATCGCTCAAATGGATCTCACTGCTCTGAGCGACAAAAATGCTCAGGCTTTGATCGCTAGAATCAGTGAGTTTTCCGAAACACTTTCTGTGGCAGCAAAAGAATGTGCTCCGCATACACTTTGCTTCTACCTGAAAGATCTCGCGGGTGATTTCCACGCCTTCTACAATGCCGAACGTGTTTTAGTCGAAGATGAAAGAACTCGTAATGCTCGTTTAGCGTTGCTTTTGGCTGCTCGTCAGGTTCTGCGCAATGGTCTGGATCTGCTTGGAATCAGCGCTCCCGAAAAAATGTAAGGACTTCAGATGCCATACTCCCCAAAAAACGGCTCTTTTTGGACTGGTGCCATGGTCGGCATCATGATTGGTTGCATCGGCAGCGCAGCTGTTGCTCTTTTTGTAACTAACGCTCCTATACCTTTCGTAGAAAAAGTACAAAAGCAGTCCACTCCCGTAGATGCTGCAGCATTGGACGGCAAAGATCCCAACGAAGCACTATATGATGCAGGAACTCGCGGCACACCGGCCGATGATGCGTTGTCAGCCATTAAAACTGTTCAAGCTCCGACGGCTCATGAGCGAGCTCAAGAACCAGCTAATGCAGCTGAAATGTCAACAGGTGAAAGTTACAGCATCCAAGCCGGCGCTTTCCGCAATGAAAAAGATGCTGAAAAAATTCGAACAGAATTAGCCTTCATTGCCTTGGAAGCCGATGTTGTGAAATCAACCGATGCCGGCGTTACCCTTTATCGGGTGTTTTTAGGTCCCTTTGATACTGCCCGGGAAGCCAATGAGTTACAGCAACGCCTGACATCAAACGGCTTTGATGCTATGGTAATTAAAAATAAATGAAGTTACTTTCGAAATCTATCGCGGCCCTTGCAATGGCTCTTGTAGCCATGCAGGCCACGGCATTCCAAGCCGTTGAAGGAAAAGATTACCGAGTTGTCTCACCCTCTGTTGCTACCTCTGAAGAATCCATCGAAGTGGTAGATTTTTTCGCTTATACCTGCGGACATTGTCAAAGACTTGCGCCAATGCTGGAAGAATGGATAAAGGAACAACCCGCTGATGTCATTGTTCGGCGGGTCCCTGTTGCTTGGGAGCCGGCAACTCAATTTCTATCACGTATTTACTACACATTTGAAGCGCTCAATCGAGTATCGGATTTGCATCCTGTTTTTTGGCAAGGCATTTTGAGTGGCAAGATTACAAGTGAAGCCGATCTGCAAAATTGGCTCTTCGATCACAATGTTGATCTGAAGCAATGGAATGCGGCATATAGCTCATTTGCCGTGACTATGCATACACAACAGGCCCTGCAAGCCTGGCAAAATTACCAGTTAGACGCCACACCCTACATTGCAGTGGCTGGCAAGTATTTAACGGCCCCGCACATGGCAGGATCGAGACAAAAAACGATAAAAGTTCTCGATTGGCTTATTGAGCGCGAGCGTCAACAACGTCAAAAGCAATAACTAGGCACACTATCATGCAAATAGATCCTTCCATTTTCAAAGCCTACGATATCCGAGGCGTAGTCGATAAAACATTAACCGTAGAAGCTGCTCGCGCAGTAGGCCAAGCATTAGGCGCGCTGGCCCTAGAAAAGCATATTGATACTTTATGCGTCGGACGTGACGGACGACTTTCTGGCCCCAAACTATCCGAAGCCTTAATGGAAGGCATTACTGACATGGGAGTCAATGTGAAGTCCATCGGAATGACTCCAACACCCGTTTTGTACTTTGCAACATTTTTGACTGAAACGGGCTCTGGCGTTGCAGTGACTGGTAGTCACAACCCTCCCGAGTACAATGGCCTGAAGATGATGATGGCAAAAGACACGCTTTACGGAGAGGGCATCCAGGCTTTGCGAACTCGTATTGAAAAAGGCATTGAAACTGCCCAGCATAAGGGGCAAATTGAAGAAATCGATGTCCTTACCCCCTATCTCTCCAAGGTCCTCGGTGACGTTAAACTCGAACGTACAATGAAAGTAGCCATTGACTGCGGCAACGGCGTCACCGGTCCTTTGGCAATGGAACTCTTCAAGCGCTTGGGCTGTGAGGTCACTCCGCTTTATACCGAAATTGACGGACATTTCCCTCATCACCATCCCGACCCATCTAAACCGGCCAATTTGGCAGATTTGATTGAGACGGTAAAAAATTCTGACGTAGAACTAGGTTTAGCTTTTGACGGCGATGGGGACCGTTTGGGCGTTGTTACCAAATCTGGACAAATTATCTATCCAGATCGACAGATCATGCTTTTTGCTGCCGATATTCTTAAACATAATCCTGGTGCTCCGATTATCTATGACGTCAAATGCACACGCCGATTGGTTCCATGGATCAAGGAGCACGGTGGCGTACCAACCATCTGCCGTACTGGCCACTCACTGGTTAAGGCAAAGTTAAAAGAAACTCAAGCTCCCTTTGCCGGTGAAATGAGCGGCCATTTATTCTTTAACGATAAGCGTTGGCCAGGATTCGATGACGGCTTATATGCTGGAGCCAGAATCCTTGAAATTCTGTCTCGTTACGAAAATCCTTCTGCAGTTCTCGAAGCATTGCCAACAGCAGTTAATACTCCTGAACTACACATTGAGATGGCAGAAGGTGAAAATAAGCGTTTCGTACAGAAACTGCAGCAACAGCTTCGTTTTGATGATGCAACCGATATCATCACGATTGATGGCATCCGTGTTGAATGGGAAGACGGCTTTGCTTTGGCCCGCCCCTCTAATACGACCCCTGTTGTTGTCCTTCGTCTAGAAGGTGATACGCCTGAAGCATTGGAGCGCATTAAGACTTGCTTCGGTAACGCTCTGAAGAAAGTGGATGCCTCGATTGTTTTGCCCTTTTAAGGCTTGAAGTAATGTCTATGAACGTTTTCATCACAGGAGCCTCCAGCGGCATCGGTGCTGCATTAGCCAGAGAATTCGCCAATCGTGGAGCTACTTTAGGCTTAATGGCACGCCGTCAGGAAGCGTTGGATGACTTAATTAAAACACTACCAAATAGTGATCGTCACCACGGCTATGCCTGTGACGTCACCGATCGCCTGCGCCTGATCGAATTAGCCCGCCAGTTTGATAAAACAGTGGGCGGAGCTGATATCGTTATTGCTAATGCTGGTATTAGTGTTGGTGTCAAAACGCAATACTTTGAAGATTTGGAAGTGATGGAGAAGGTCTACGCGACTAATGTTTTCGGCATGGCCAGCACCTTTCATGCCTTCATTGAGCCGATGATGCAAAGAAAGCACGGCACACTCGTCGGCATCGGAAGCGTTGGAGGCATCCGTGGCATGCCCGGAACTGAGGCATATTGCTCCAGTAAGTCTGCAGTAATTACCTACTGTGAAAGCCTGCGGGTAGAGATGAAAAAGTATGGTATTCAAGTGACTACCATTAGTCCTGGTTTTGTTAAAACACCTCTGACTGATGTTAATCCTTATCCTATGCCTTTTATTCTGACGCCCGATGAATTTGCTAAACGCGCTGCCAATGCTATTTTGGCTGGTCGTAGCTATGCCACAATTCCCTGGCAAATGGGACTGGTAGCCAAAATTTTGCGAATTTTACCCAATCCCCTCTTTGACAAGATTTTTGGGAATCGAAAGCAAAAACCGAGAAACTCTGAAATCCATCGTGCCTAAAAGAATTTTGCCCGAAACTATTCGGGCAAAATTCTTCATGCGTCCTCGTGTCTCTTACTTTTTTCTTCGCTATACCATTGCCCAACGATTTCGCAGACCGCACTGCCATAGCGCTCAATACGCTTTTCACCAATACCACAAATACCTTCTAGCTGCGAGGGTTTTCTAGGCTTACGTTGAGCTATTTGAATAAGTGTCGTGTCCGGAAAAACGTTATAAGCTGCTACGGCATTTTGATTGGCATAAGATTTGCGCCACTGACGAAGTTTCCCAAACAAACGCTGTTCAGCGTCATCCAAATCATCGTGATCAACGACTTTTCTAGAGGATAAGCGTTTATCTCCCTCAAGACGAATCAGAAATTTTTCCTCCCCTAACAATAGGGCCCGAGCACGCGCATTGACGCTGAGAACGTTATAGGCCTGATAGTTGACATTGACATAATGCTTAGCAATGAGCTGCCGTAAGATTCGTCTCCAGTACTTCATGGTGTGATCCCGGCCGATCCCGAATGTACTTAATTCATCATGGCGCTTTTCAAAAATTGAGTCGTTCACCTCACCACGAAGAACTTTGATGACATGTGAAGCTCCAAAGCCTAAACCATTGGTTTTAGAGCAACGGTATATACAAGACAAAAGTTTTCTCGCATCATCAGTAGCATCTCGTGTTCGTGGCGGATTTTCACAATTGTCACAGTTGCCGCAAGGGTGATCCAATTTTTCTCCAAAGTAAGCTAAAAGCTGAATACGCCGGCATCCCACAGATTCGGCCAACCCTAACATACTGTCGAGTTTATGCAAAGATACTTGTTTGTAGACCTCATCAGCATCGCTTTTATCGATAAAGAATCTTTGTTGTACCAAATCTTCTAAACCATAATAGAGGACTGACTCCGCAGGTTTGCCGTCACGCCCTGCCCGACCGGTTTCCTGGAAAAAATTCTCGATCGATTTCGGCATATCAACGTGAATGATGAATCGCACATCGGGTTTATCAATTCCCATTCCAAATGCAACTGTCGCTACCATGACACACGGGCGATCAAAAAAGCTCATTTGAGCAGCTTCCCGATCTTCATTTTCCATTCCAGCGTGATAAAAAAGTGCATCAATTCCATTTTTTTTCAGGTAAGCCGCAACAGCCTCTGCTTTGTTGCGAGTGGCACAATACACAATCCCACTTTCGTTAAGATGCTCTCCTAGGATAAACTGTACGATGCTGTCTAAATATCCCTTTCCTTTTTCATACATCCTATAGCGGATATTAGGACGATCAAAACTCGCGATAAAAGAGCTTGGCCGATCCAAAAGTCTGGCAACTATTTCATTTCGGGTCTGTTCATCAGCCGTAGCTGTCAAAGCCATGCGAGGAACATTTGGAAATAATTCTTTCAGACAGTCAAGCGCTTGATATTCAGGTCTGAAATCATGTCCCCAAATGGAAATACAGTGCGCTTCATCAACAGCAAAAAGGCTAATAGGCAGACTTTTTAACAGCTCTAAAGTGTAGGGTTTTATTAAACGCTCAGGAGCCACATAAAGCAGTTTTAATTGACCAGATTGCAGTTGTCTGTAGACCTCTTTTACCTCTTCAGTGTCTAAGGTGGAATTCAATGCGGCAGCAGCAATACCGACATCTTTGAGCATATCCACCTGATCCTTCATCAAAGCAATGAGTGGTGAAACAATGACTGCTACTCCATCCTTCATTAGGGCTGGCACTTGATAACAAATACTCTTGCCGCCACCTGTAGGCATGAGCACCAAAGCGTCACGCCCCTGCAAAACAGTCTCAATAACTGATTTTTGGAAGCCGCGAAACGCTTTGTAGCCAAAATAGCGTTGGAGTATTTCTTCTACTGTCATATGATTTTCTAGGGACAAACACGCAGAAGTATACAGGCGAAGAAGACGGTTGAATTGTTATACTGAACCCAGAGGCACGTAACTTCCGACACAACGGGTGTGGTTGCGTGCAGATTTTTCAAAAGGATCGGATTATGTTCACGATTATCAAAAATGCCAATGTCTACACTCCGGCTCCTGTCGGTAAGAAAGACATCTTAATTTGCGGTGAAATGATCGCCGCTATTGAAGACAGTCTGGAAAATGTGCGCCTGCCGGGTGAGGTTAAAGTCATTGACGTAGAAGGGGCTACTGTTACACCGGGCTTTTTCGACCAACACGTCCACCTGACGGGGGGCGGCGGAGAAGGTGGTTTTGCAACGCGTGTTCCGCCTGTTATGCCCTCTCAACTACTTTTGGGTGGTATTACAACAGTCTGCGGTGTCATGGGAACGGAAGGTACAACAAAGTTTCCTGAAGAGCTCTACGCAAAAGTTATGGGATTGCGTCAAGAGGGTCTAACGGCTTATATGCATACTGGTTCCTACCAATTCCCCTCTCCGACTATTACCGGCAATCCCAGAAAAGACATTATCTGTATTGAACCCGTCCTTGGTGTGAAGCTTGCTTTGGCAGATCATCGTTGCTCATTCCCCAATGATGACGAAATGCTTAAATTGGTGGCCGATGTTCGCATGGGCGGTATGCTTTCTGGTAAAAAAGGTATTCTTCACGTTCACTTAGGTGATTACGGCGGAGCTTACGAACAATTCGAGCGAATCATTGCTCGTGGCCTACCCCGCCATCATTTCTCCCCGACACATACGGGTCGCGAACCTAAACTTTTTGAACAAGCCATTGAATTTGCGAAAAAGGGCGGCGTCATTGACATTACCTCCGGCGGCGGTAATTACTATCCGTTTGTTGAATGTGTGGAACGCGCCTTAAAGGCCGGTGTTGACCGTTCTCGCATTACAATGAGCTCTGATGGCAACGGTTCTATGCCGAAATTTGAAAACGGCATCATGGTGGCTATTGTTGCAGCTCCTGTTAATGCCAACCATCAAATGCTCAAAGAAATGGTACAGGCAGGCATCGATTTCGAAACAGCACTCATGATGACGACATCCAACGTTGCTGACTCTTTAGGGGTGAAAGAAGCCCGTTTGGATGTAGGTATGAAGGCAAATCTTTGTGTTCTCACAGAAGCGCTCGATATTGATACCGTGATTGCCCGAGGCACAACGTGGGTCAAAGGCGGCAAGAGCGTGAAACACGCCAATTTTGAAGCCTAGAATTCAAGCTAAAAAGGGGTGTTAGAAAGGTCTAATTCATAGGCTTAATCAACACCTCTTTTTGTTTTGTATTTATAAAAGTCTTTAACTTTTTTGATTGCAGTTTTCTTTTCTGAATTGTCCGGTTCTGCAAAAAAAAATCGTCCTATATTGCAGGTCACTTAAAGAGTTGAGAATGCATCCAATTTAGATTACTTCTCTACCTGTATAAGCAATCAAGCTCAAATCGCTTCAAAACAGCTCATGGTAAATCTCTTTCATCGTAACATGCACTGAGCTTGATTCTGAATACGTACTTTTTATTGTTTTCCATAAGTAGGAAATTTTTGAACAAATTAAGAAGGGGGTTACTTAATTGTTTCCTATAACAGTACTTTTGTAACACCCCTTTTTCTCTTTGTGTTAATTCTGTTTAGTTTTTCTTTTGAAGCTGATCGTTTATTTCCTGTTCTCTGCGTTCGCGTTCTTGATCAATTCTCTCTGCTCTTAAACAAGCTGCCGCAGTAAAAAGCACATCAGAAGAGGAATTCAGCGCCGTTTCTGCCGAATCCTGCAATACACCAATAATGAAGCCGACAGCTACAACCTGCATTGCCATGGAATTATCAATACCAAACAGACCGCAAGCCAATGGAATCAACATCAATGAGCCACCCGGCACACCCGATGCTCCACAGGCACAAACCGAGGCAACAACACTCAACAAAATAGCCATCCCGAAACTTGTTTCAATGTGCAGACTATGGGCAGCAGCCAAGGTGAGAACCGTAATCGTGATAGCTGCACCAGCCATATTAATCGTTGCTCCTAAAGGAATAGTAATCGAATAAGTACCGCTATCCAGATTCAAACGACGGCACATCCCCATATTTACGGGAATATTGGCTGCAGAAGAGCGCGTAAAGAAAGCGGTAACACCACTCTCTCTTAATGTGGCAAAGGTTAACGGATAAGGATTACGGCGAATATAAAGCCATACCAAAAGCGGATTAAGAATTAAAGCAACAAAAAACATACTACCAATCAAAACGAGCAGTACTTGAACATAACCTGCCAGTGTTTCTATCCCTGTTGTTGCAACTGTATTAGCTACCAAACCGAAAATGCCGACCGGAGCAAAGCGGATAACGACGCGCACCACAAATTCAACACCGCGGGATAGATCCGCCATAAATTCGCGCGAGGAATCAGAAGCATGTCTCATCGCAACCCCTAACCCTGCGGCCCAGGCTAAAATCGCCATATAGTTTCCATTGCTTAAGGCATGAACTGGGTTATCCACAACACCTAACAAAAGATTATGTAATACCTCAACCAAGTCACCCGGAGTGGAAGCCTGCGCCTGGGTACCTGTCATAAAAATCGAAGTCGGAAATAAAAAACTGGCGGTCACCGCTACTAGAGCCGCTCCAAATGTCCCTAACAGATAAAGAACCAAAACCGGTTTGATATGAGCTCTGGTTTCAATATCTTGATTGGCAATCGCAGACATCACCAAAACAAATACCAAAAGAGGGGCTACAGCTTTTAAAGCAGAAATAAATAATGAACCCAAAAAAGCACAAGTCTGAGCAGTACTTGGAGAAAAGTAAGCTAGTACCACACCCAAAATTAGTCCAATCAGGATTTGCTTGACTAACGATGCTTGTAAAAACGGCATCGCGAACCGTTTTAATGAATGACGAGCCATACCCTAATCACCCCTTTACTGAAAAAACTTTGGCTACCATAACATTTTTTCTCGTTGGCGACGTCATTTTTATAAGAAATTTCGTTACAGCCTCAGGTTTTTTACTTATGAGCTTCATTTCATCAGAAATAGAAAATAACTTTAAATAATTGCCAGTCCTAACCTGTCTTAGAATTTTCTTTGTACACTAATAGCTAAGTTTATCTCGTTGATTTTTGCACTGTTATGAGAACTTTGAACCGATTACTGATTGGACTTTTACCCCTACTTTTAAGTGCCTGTGCCACCGTTGAGCAGGCCGATATTAATCCTCCTGAATCCACTCATGCAGTGCTCAAACTTGACGCTTCTGGCGAACAAGTTTTTCGCTGTGTCCACGATATGAAAGGATGGTTTTGGCGATTTGAGGCTCCCAATGCTTACCTTTTCCTGCCCTCTACTGGTCAAGCTGTTGCCAAACACGGTTATCGTTTCTCTTTTGTACACAATGACGGCTCCAAGATTGCCTCCTCCCGAATCACAGGCATAGCAGCAGGAGACGGAAAAAATTTACCCGACGCTTTATTTACCGTCACAGCTCCTGCCAGTCACGGAACCTTTTTGGGAGTGAAATACATACAGCGGCTCAACGCTCAGGGCGGCATTCCCCAAGCTAAATGCACACCAGCTCGTCAGGGACAAATTAATCGAGTACCTTTTGAAGCACAATTTATTTTCTGGCGGTAACGCAAGTACTGAAAAATACTCAGGAAAATATTCTAGATACTGGAGTTAAATAGGATTTAAGTGTAAAATTGGGGGCTTGTTTTTCCCAGATTTTAGGGGATTTTTTCATGTCGACAGTTGGAGATTACCTGCAAAACCTACCGCCTGATCGTCGAGTGGCAATGGCAAAAATCTGCAGTCTTATTCGTCGTTCAGCCCGCGGTGTGCGGGAAAGCATGCGCCACGCTTTAGCTTTTTATGAGCTCCAGGGACCGCTTTTTGCCTTGGAATCCGGTGAGAAATCCATGACTTTGTATGTCGCCGAGGAGTCTGTCCTTGAAACGTTCAAAGATAAACTGCAAGTTGATATGGTGCACCGTAGCATTTTATTTAGTGACTTAAACCGCATCCCCCTTGATAACATTGAGAAAATTGTCCGCGATTCTGTCACTGCCCGTCGTGCCCGTGTAGCAAGCGGCGAAGTCCCAACTCAAGCACAAATGCTTGAAATTTGGGGCGTAACTGAAGAGGATGCCAAAGCTCCGCCGCCTGTTGTCCGTATTTCGATGAAAAGTCGCGATGAAGATGTCATCGAGCTCATTGATGACACAAAGTCCATTGCAAAGAAATAGTTCTTACTTCATTGCAGAAAGCGAGTCACCTGCGGCTCGCTTTTATTTTATTGAAACGATAGTTTTTATCCTATCGGCTCTATCAAAATACTCCAGCAGTCAGTATGCTTACACTTGACATGTCAGAACTCAATAAATCCTCTTCTCTCACTAACCGACAATTGCTCGTCAAAGTGGCTTTCACTTTGGCCTGCAAGATTGCGGTTATAGTTTGTTTAGGTTTGCTTTTTTTCAGCTCTGACAATCGTGTTGAGACAAATGCTCAAAGTGTGAGCCAAGTTATTTTGGCCGACACTACTGCAAACACCTGCACAGAGAAAAATCTATAAAAATTTCCTCTGGGCCTTATCTCTTCGAAAGGTTTTTTATGATTTCGACCGAATTAGTTGATCTCTCAAGATGGCAGTTTGCGCTGACATCAATGTATCACTTCATTTTCGTGCCTCTTACCCTCGGTCTGTCCTTCATGCTGGTCGTAATGGAAGCCTGCTATGTTGTGACAGGCAAAGAAGTCTATAAAGACATGACCAAATTCTGGGGGAAGCTTTTCGGTGTGAATTTTGCTTTAGGCGTAGCCACCGGCATCACAATGGAGTTCCAGTTCGGTACAAACTGGGCTTATTATTCACACTATGTCGGCGATATTTTCGGAGCGCCGCTCGCCATTGAAGGTCTCATGGCGTTTTTCCTTGAATCAACCTTTATCGGACTATTTTTCTTTGGCTGGAAACGCCTTAAAAAGTCCACCCACCTGATCGTAACGATTTGCATGGCATTGGGCTCCAACTTATCCGCTTTGTGGATTCTAATTGCTAACGCCTGGATGCAGTATCCCATCGGAGCAGACTTTAACTTTGAAACCATGCGCATGGAAATGACTAACTTTTTTGATGTGGTTTTAAGCCCATGGGCACAGGCTAAATTCGGTCACACGATTGCTGCAGGTTACGTCACCGGAGCCCTTTTCGTGTTGGCAGTTTCTGCTTGGTATATGTTGAAAGGACGAGATCTGGAATTTGCCAAGCGCTCATTCAGAGTAGCGGCTGCTTTCGGTCTCGTTGTTTCAATTTTCACCATCCATTTGGGCGATGAATCCGGCTACCTTGTAGCCAAAGATCAACCGGCGAAGATGGCGGCTATGGAAGCTGCCTGGGAAACTGTTCCTGCTCCAGCTCCCATGACGGTATTTGGCTTCCCAGATGAAGAAAATCAGGTTACTCGCGCTAATATCGAGATTCCGTGGCTTTTCGGCATTATTGCCACTCGTTCACTTGATACGCCAATTCCTGGCATTAAGGACTTGATTGAGCAAAATACTAAGCGAATCCAAAACGGTATTGTTGCCATGCAAACGCTGAGTGCTTTGCGCAAAGACCCCACGAATGGCGACTTGCAAAATCAATTCAACAGCCTAAAAGCTGACTTAGGTTATGGGATGCTTTTGCGTAAATACACAGATGATCCCGCACGGGCAACACCTGAAATGATCGCTCAGGCCGCCCGTGACACAATCCCTGGTGTCAACATCATGTTTTGGAGCTTCCGGGCCATGGTCGGCTGCGGTATTGTCCTGCTTTTCATTTTTGCCTTTAGCCTCTACTACTCTGCTAAAGATCTGATTGCTTCTCGCCGCTGGCTTCTAAAGGCTAGTTTCTTTGCCCTGCCTTTGCCGTGGATTGCTTGTGAACTGGGTTGGATGGTTGCAGAGTACGGCCGTCAGCCCTGGAGCATTTATGAAATTTTGCCCGTACACCTCTCGACCTCCACATTATCGGTCGGTAGTGTCATGGGCTCTCTCATTGGTTTTGTTCTGCTGTACTCCGCTCTGTTAGTTGTAGAAATGTGGCTGATGACGAAATTAATCAAAACAGGTCCCAGTTATTTAGGTACGGGCCGTTATTTCTTTGAACGCAATCAAACAAGCGATAAGGAGTAATGCATCATGATCGATTATGAAATTCTCAAACTCATCTGGTGGCTCTTTGTCGGTGTGCTTTTGGTCGGCTTTGCTGTCATGGACGGTCAGGATATGGGCGTTGGCTCCCTTTTGCCCTTCCTCGGGAAAAATGACACCGAGCGCCGCGTCATGATCAATACGGTTGCCCCGCACTGGGACGGTAACCAAGTCTGGCTTTTAACTGGAGGCGGCGCAATTTTTGCTGCTTGGCCTTTGGTGTATGCAACGGCTTTTTCTGGTCTTTACTGGGCTTTGTTTATTGTCTTAGCCGCCCTTATTTTAAGACCGGTCGCCTTTGACTACAGAAGCCGTGTTCCGGCTGAAAAGTGGCGCTCATCCTGGGACTGGGCCCTTTTTATCGGCAGTTTTGTCCCTCCGATTATTTCCGGTGTGGCTTTCGGCAACATGCTCCAGGGAGTACCGTTTCACTTTGATGAAACCCTTCGCTCTACTTACACGGGCAGCTTCTGGGCTCTTTTAAATCCCTTTGCACTGCTTTGCGGCGTTGTTTCAATTGCCATGATTATTTTCCACGGTGCCAATTACCTTCTTCTTCGCACCACGGGTGAACTTCAGGCCAGAGCCCGCAAAGTAGGAATGGTTGCCGGGACTGCCACCGCCGTCTTATTCTTGCTGGGCGGCATTTGGGTTTACTTCGGCATTCAGGGCTATGTGGCTAGCGGCATTGATCCGGCCGGTGTCGCCAACCCGTTGCTGAAAACCGTGCAGATGAGCCAAGGAGCCTGGTTTACCAACTTCTTTAATTATCCGGTGCTCTTTGTCGTGCCCTTTGCAGCCATTGCAGCCGCAGTGATCGGCGTGCTTTGTGAATATGTCTGGCGTCCGCTCACATCGGTACTGGCCAGCGCCGTGAGCATTCTTTGCATTGTGCTCACGCCTTTAATTGCTATGTTCCCCTTTATATTGCCTTCTTCGAGTCATCCCGTCTCGTCGTTGACAATGTGGGACTGCACAAGCTCTCAGCTTACGTTGCAGGTTATGTTTATCGTGACTTTGATTTTCCTGCCGATTGTGTTGATCTACACAGGTTGGGCCTACAAAGTCATGAGCGGCAAAATGACAGCTCAATACATTAAAGAAAACGATAAATCGCTTTATTAATGGAGTGACTCACTATGTTTTACATTTATTGGTTTGTCGGATTGCTGTTGGCGATTGTTTTTGCAGTTTTAATGGCAGCAATGTACGAGTTAAAAAAAGAAGACTCCGCTCAAAGTTAGTAATGTCAAGAGGAGTTTTATTTCTCACTCGCGTTCTTTCCATCGTGGCGGCTCTTGCCGTCACGGTGGTGATTGTCTGTTTTCCTCGATTGATCGCCGTTGATATGCACAGCGTCCCACATGGCTGGCTTGTCTGTTTGTTGATAGGGATGAGTTTTTCGTACATCTACGGCTTCGGATTTATCCCGGAAAATAAAGTTCTTCGGATCCTATTTTCCCCTGTGGCTGCCTGGCCCCTGATGATTGTCGGGGCTTTGATGATTACTTTCTAATCTCTTCTTAAAAGCCAGTGCATTTGCACCTGAGCCGTATTGACACTGTCTGATAACCAGACAACACTATCTTGAACCGTCACAGTCAAATGCATCGTCCGCCCTATCAACGGAATCATTTGAGCTACTTCAGTATCTTTGAGCATGGCTACAGAAAGTTTTTCAACTTTTCTCATGTCGGACATATTTTGCTTCCACCAAGGATCAATTCGATCCTCACCGTAAGCGATTACGATTTCTTCGTTGCTACGTCCAGCAGCTTTTCTAATTTGCCGAATATCGGGCACCCCAACATCAATCCAACGGGCTATAGCGCCCGTATCATCAATTTCCCAAAGAGTAGGCTCTCCTTCTGTCGATAAACCTCTGCCAAATTCCAATCTCATATCGGTTTCACCGACATAAAGGCAGAAAGCAAGCATTCGTACAGCAAGGCGCTCTTCTGTCTCCGAAGGATGACGAGCTAAAGTACAGATATGCGAACCATAATATCCGCGATCAACATCTGAAATATCAATATTTGCTTTATAAATGGTTGCCCCTAACGCCATAGCTTTGCCTCAGTTATTAATCGCGCATTATGTTATTACGCCCCTAAAAGAAAAGCCAGCTCTCAAACAATTGAGATGCCGGCTTTTTGATGGTTTAGGCTAATTTTAAATTAGAAACGATACTGCATTTGAACGCCAACCAAGTAAGCATCCAATGTGTCATATTCGCCAATCTTCTTGCCGTCAACACGGTCATAGAGATCTTTATCACCAATACCCATCAAGTAGGTAGCACCCACATCAAATTGCAAATCTTTCGTGGCGTACCAGGAGGCACCTAAAGACAGCCAGAGACGATCGGTATCCGGAATCACAGCCATACGGGTCGATTGATCATCGATCGGGCTTGTTTCATAAGCGATACCACCGCGAACCGTAAAGTCACTATTGATCTTGTAGTCAGCGCCAATGGAGAAGAGCCACGTATCTTGCCAATCGTTTTCAATAACTGTTTGCTTTAGTTGACCTTGAGCGCCAGCTAAGTAACCTTGGAGAGCCATGGCTTGTGATAGATCAATTTGTTTATTAATCAACATTTCTTGTATTGCACTACTGGCTGCGTTGTTAATAAGGCTTAACATGCCATTGGATACACCATTATTAATCTTCAACTTATCAAAATTTGACCAATTAGCCCAACGAATCAAACCAGATAAGCGCAATTTTTCAGTAGCTTCCCATGTACCGGTCAACATAATAGTATCGGGAGTTTTCAAGCTGGCTTCTGACCCTACAGTTACAGAATCTAATCCAACCAAACTATTCAACAATTGACTATTTGATAAATCGGTATGTCCATCAGCGTCGTGCTTAATTGCAGAGCGGTAAGCTAAACCAAAGCGTAATTTATCAGTTGGGCTAATCATGATGCCCAAGTTGTATCCCCAATCCCAGCTATCAGCTTCAAGCTTGGCGTGACCAATGCCACCCATGTTAGGTATTTCTCCCATACCCATACCTAACTTAGCTTTAGCGTATTGGACAGAGATACCACCACCGATACTGATGAAGTCGCTTACTTTGTAAGCAATGTTCGGATTCATATCGAAGGTATAAATCTTGGCAGAAGTACCGCGTTGATTGCCTTCCCAATTACGGTCATATTCCGTACCCATACCGTAGGGAACAGTCATAGCAAAACCCAACCACACCTTGTCGTTGACTTGGTGGGTCACATAGCCTGCAGGAATCATTTGACCTTTCAAGCGACCGTTCTCAGACGTACCATCGCCATCATAGTCAGCATTAATACCGATCCAAACGCCACCGGCTTGGAAACGCGTGCCTTCCAACAACGTCATACCAGCGGGGTTGTAATGTACAGCAGACAAGTCATCACCGACGATACCGGCACCAGCATAAGCACGGCCAGCACCCAAAGAGGATTGTTCCGTTAATTGGAAACCGGCAGCAAAAGCCGTAGACACTGCAACGGAGACGCCAGTTAACACTAACGCAGCAGTACTCTTTTTCATGAAAGACATCTCTTTCTCTCTCCAAAATGGGAAAAATTGCAAAAACAAAAGCGTAAAGGTTTTGGAACAAGCAGGAACAGAACCTTTACGCTTCCGAACGGAGGAATTTTGCGGATTTTTTGTTGCGATTTTTTACGTTTTTTATAGGTATAAACCCTAACTATACCCTAAACAGCTTAATCTGCTCAAAGGTTGAATATGCAACTTTAATCGTTATAAATAGGCCGATACTGACGAAGCCGTATCCAACCGATAGCAATTCGGTAGGCCACCCAGATTCCCAAAACGATAAAACCGCCCAACCAAATAAAAGGACCGATAACAAGAGGCGTCAAAACGATGCCAATGATCGCCACCAAAATGGTCCAAACCATTCCGTACCAAAATGTTCTAATCTGCCAAGAAAAATGTGACTGCAAAAAAGTGCCCCGTGCATCCGGCGCCATAATGTAATTTAAGATCACTGCCGCAATAGAGGGCCATCCGAAAAGAAAAGCTGAGATAATCGTAGCGCCTGTCATCAACCCGATAACAATACTTAAACCATGCAAAATGTAGACCAGCTGGGTGATGAACAACAAACTCTTTTTCGGTCCCTGTTGATCATACGAAGTTAAGTCTGACATTTTTACTTTTCCTTCTCTTTATAATTTTCCTTACACTCAAACTTAGCATACTTATCGATTTTCTTGCGAAAGTTTTAATTTTTTGTACATTTTCACCCTTCAGAGAGTTTTTTGGATTAAGGAGTTAGCCGTGAGACTTTTATTGGTTGAAGACGATCCAATGATTGGAGAAAGCGTTGTCGATGGACTCACCGATGAAGGCTATGCAGTCGATTGGGTGCAAGACGGCCATTCTGCTCTTTTGGCTTTGCGCACCACAGAATTCTCGCTAATCATTCTGGACTTAGGTCTGCCTGGTAAAGACGGAATCAAGGTGCTCGAAGAAATGAGAGCTGAGCGCAATCTAACTCCGGTACTGGTTACCACAGCACGCGATACAGTTGAAGACAGAATCAAAGGACTTGATGCGGGAGCTGACGACTATTTAATTAAGCCCTTTGATTTAGATGAGCTTTTCGCTCGAGTAAGAGCCTTATTACGGCGCTCTGCCGGTCGTGCAGAACCCATGATTGAGCGAGGAAGGTTACAAATAAAACCAGCCACCCACGAAGTGATTTATAACGGTGAATCGATTTTATTGTCGAGTAAGGAATTTGCGCTACTTTTAGCCTTAGCGGAGCGACCTGGTTTAGTGTTATCCCGTTCTCAGTTGGAAGAAAAACTCTATAACTGGGACTCTTCAATCGGCAGCAATGCCATCGAGGTACACATTCACCATCTGAGAAAAAAACTCAGTGAAGATGCTATCAAAACTGTCCGCGGTGTAGGCTATATCCTTGAAACCTGATTTTGATCATGTATTCCATCCGAGACAGACTGCTTTGGACATTTTGCATCGCTTTGCTTTTAGCTGGTGTGGCTGCGACCTATATGACATTTGTTTCAGCCAGAGGGGAAGTTGACCGTTTTTTAGATACTGAACTGCAGCAAATTGCGATTTCCTTAAGTGTACATTCTGACGGACAATTACCGTCTATGAAATCGACTGGTTCTGATGAGCAACACATTGTTGTTCAATTGACCAATATACAAACGGGTCAGACACATTTATCAAGTAGCCTTGCCTCACCCTTTCCATCCCCAAGAACGGCAGGTTTTGCCAATATCCGTCACGAAGGTCAAACCTGGCGAATCTACAGTCTTAAAACCGATCAAAATCTTCTCATCATCACGGCGCAACCCGTTGATGTACGCGTCAAACTCGCTTTCAGTTCTGCGCTACATATTCTTCAGCCTTTAGTTCTACTTTTACCTTTTTTGATTGTCGCTGTTTGGCTTTTGGTAGGGCAGGGCTTGGCTAGCCTTAATCGAACTGCAAAAATTGTTTCTACACGCTCTTCCACATCGCTTGAACCCCTTCCGGTAAAAGCTCTACCTGTTGAAGTCAAACAACTGGTTTTAGCACTCAATGACCTCTTGGCTAAACTTGCTCAGAGTCTAGAAGCTCAGAAGCGCTTTGCCTCTGATGCCGCTCATGAGCTTCGAACTCCGCTTACCGCACTCAAACTTCAGGTTCAATTAGCCGAGAGAGCCAAAACTGAAGAAAGCCGTCAAAAAGCGTTTAATCGTCTGCATGCAGGCATTGACCGGGCAACCGGTCTGGTTCAACAATTATTAGTCATCGCACGGCTTGACCCCGATGCGCACAAAAAACCATTTGTTAAAGTGCATCTTGACCAAGTTATTAAAAGCGTTGCTGATGAATTAATGGTTCTCGCTCAACAAAAAAATATTACGCTCGAAACCTCTGCATCAAACATAGCCGTTGATGGCATGGAAGATGCCTTAAAACTGCTTGTAACAAATCTAACCGACAATGCTATCCGGTATACACAAGACAACGGTCGTATCCGTCTTTGTATCAGAGAAGACAACCATAGCGCTGTCATTGAAGTAAGTGATAATGGACCAGGAATTGCTCCCGAAGAGCGTGAGAGGATATTTGATCGTTTCTACCGAGCGCTGGGGACCAAAGCTCAGGGACATGGCCTGGGCTTAGCCATTGTCAAACGTATTGTAGAAATTCATCACGGCCAAATATTCGTTGATGACGGCTTGGACGGTAAGGGAACAACTATGCGGATTAAATTGCCACTACGTACCTAGATTCACTAGTCTTTGTTACAAATAAAGGTGGATCGAAACAACCCGACAAACAAAAATCGTCTGTTTTTTATTATCGTTTCAATGTTTGGCAAACCAATCAATGAATTGCCTCAAAGAATTTCATTCGGAGTTTTTAGTTATGGTTAAAAAGAGTGTATTGAAATCGTCCATACTGGCCGCTGCGCTGGCTGCAGCGTTGAGTATCACCCCTGTTGCGCAAGCTGAAGTTCCTTTTTTCTCCTCCGAAGATTCCGGCTCTCAAGTAACGTTGCCGGACTTCACTAAACTTGTTGAAGAAAATGGTAAAGGCGTTGTAAATATTTCCACCATTCGAAACGCCAGAACACAAACAATTCAATCACCTTTTCCCGGTTTGGATGATCGCACAGCAGAACTTTTCCGTCGCTTCGGTTTTCCCATTATGCCATTCGGTCCCCAAGAGCAGCGAGTCCCGGAACAACGCGGCACAGGTTCAGGTTTTATCATTTCCTCTGACGGCGTCATTCTCACCAATGCCCACGTTGTTGAAGGGGCCGATGAAATTCGCATACGTTTGACCGATAACCGAGAATTCTCCGGTAAGGTATTAGGACTCGATAAAAAAACCGATATTGCCGTTGTAAAGATTGATGCAAAAGATTTACCAGTTTTGAAAATCGGCTCTTCTGAAAAGTTAAAGGTCGGTGAATGGGTTGCCGCTATCGGCTCACCTTTCGGATTGGATAACACCGTCACCGCCGGTATTGTTTCGGCTAAAAGCCGTGCTTTGCCTTCTGAAGAGTACGTCCCCTTTATTCAAACGGACGTTGCGGTTAACCCCGGCAACTCGGGCGGTCCGCTTTTCAATATGAAGGGTGAAGTCGTGGGAATTAACTCACAAATCTTCTCTACTTCAGGCGGTTTTATGGGTTTGTCCTTCTCCATTCCGATTGACTTGGCTATTCAGATTAAAGATCAATTGATTGAAAACGGACGTGTCATTCGTGGCCGCATCGGTGTCGGTATCCAAGCCGTCACGCAGGATTTGGCAGAAGCTTTCGGCATGAAGACTCCGCGCGGCGCCGTCATCACTCAGCTTGAAAAAGGCCAGCCCGGTGAAAAAGCAGGCTTAAAGGTGGGCGATATCGTCGTAGCGTTAAACGGTCAGAGCATCAATAGCGCAAATGACCTGCCCGTGAAAATCTCTGCAATGAAACCCGGTACAAAAGTGAAGTTAACGGTTTTGCGTGACGGTAAAGAAAAAGACGTAACGGTTACGGTAGCTGAAAATCCGGAAGAAAGTGCCGGCCCCAATGAAGTCAAACAAACTCAGGGCAAACTCGGCGTCTCTGTCCGTGCTTTAAATGAACAAGAGTTAAAAGAGCTTGACCTCACCAACGGATTGCTCGTCACTGAAGTTCGCGCTGCAGCCGCAAGAGCGGGCCTCATGCCTCGGGACATCATTTTGAGTGCTAACGGTAAAAGCGTGAAAACGGTCGGAGATTTGCGCCGTGTAGTCTCGGGTGCTGACAAGGTGGCCCTGTTAGTCCAACGGCAAAATTCCCGCATCTTTATTGCAGTTGACCTCAAATAAGGAGCAAAACAACAAAACAGCCAGTCTTCTTAATTGAAGCTGGCTGTTTTTTTATTATGCAGCTTTTGATTCAAGCTCCTTTATTTTTTGCTTTAACTTTTCTCGCGGCGTATAAATGCGTTCAGCAAGAAGTTCGCAAACAAGATCAAAATTTAAATCAGGGTTACGCAAAAATCGCATCCCGATCCCTTCAATAGTTGCCATACCCAATTCAACACGAATCCAATCAGACGGATCATTGCTTTGCGGATAGCAAATTTCTTTCAGATGAGTACGAGCCTTAACATCGGCTTTCTGAAGAACTTTTTCCAATTCGGGATCGCGAGAGGCCTCCGTAAGAAGCTCAAGTGACAAAACGATTCTTTCTCGTCTGAAACAATCGCCAAATACTCGTCTGACTTGCTGAAGAGTCTCCTCGTAGCTACCCTGATTTTCCTGAAGAGCACACGAATTTTTGTAAAAATCTTCCATTCCTCGGGAAATAACTTCCTCAATAATGGCCGTTTTACTCGGAAAATAGTTATAAATATGCCCGGCACTCATGCCGAACTCCCGGGCAATATCGGCCATTCCGGTAGCATGAAAGCCCTTGGCAATGAAACACTTATGCGCCGCCTTGATAATTTCCTCACGGCGCTGCTGAGCGAGATTTTTTGACATGTTTTATGCCTCGCTTTTCACTTCTGCCGTTTGAGCAGTTTTATCCTCAGACGTGTTCTCTAAATCAACAGCACCGCCCCCCAAGACTTTATACAAGGTCACCAAACTCATAGCACGGGCTTGCTGAGCTACCGCTAACTGAGTTTGAGCACTGACGTACTGCCGTTGGGAATCCAAAACCGTTAAGAAACTCTCTGAGCCGTGACGGTAGCGTGCCTGAGCCAATTCATAGGCCTTTTTGGTTGCATCAGCATAGTCCTGCGTGGCTTTGAGCTCCCGTTCAATGGTGCCCTCAGTTGCCAGAGCATCTGCCACTTCGCGGAAAGCAGTTTGAATCGCCTTTTCATAGTCGGCAACCGCAATGTCTCTTTCCGTTTCAGACACACGCAGCGTTGCCCAGTTAGCTCCGCCCGTGAAAATCGGCAAAGAGATCGAAGGCGAGAAGCTCCACAGGCGCGTTCCGCCTGAGAAAAGGTCGTCTAACTCCGTGGCACCGGTACCGCCTGAGGCAACAAGAGTAATTCTCGGGAAGAAATTGGCTCTGGCAGCTCCGATATCTGCATTGGCAGCCATCAGCGTGTACTCAGCCTGAGCGATATCAGGACGATTTAAAAGCACTTCTGAGGGCACGCCCTGAGGCAGCATGCCTGCCAAAGTTACGACCTCAACCTTTGTCGGCAGAAGCGACTCAGGCACTTCGGTACCCACCAACAATGCCAAAGCATTTAAGTCCTGAGCGACAGCCCGTTGAGTGGAAGCGTAAGAAGCTTGGGCACTGGCGTACATTTGCTTGGCTTGGTTTAACTCAAGCAAATTAATAGCACCGGCTTTATAGCTGGCTTCTGAGAGCTTGTAGGATTGCTCCTGACTGTCAAGCGTTTCTTTTGCAAAAGCCAGTAACGAGCGATCAGCGCCCAACTGCAGCCACAAATTCGCGGTTTCGGCAATCAGTGTGACCCGAGAGCTCTTTCTTGCTTCTTCAGTTGCAAAATACTGATTAAGCGCTTCATCGCTTAAGCTGCGGATACGCCCGAAGAGGTCAAGCTCATAAGAGGCCATCGCTAAATTAGCCGAGTAAACGTGGCTGACCGCATCCTGACCGGTCGCGCTAAGCGTTCGGGGAGTTCCGGAGTGTTCACCCGAACCTGCAGCAGAAATGCTCGGCAGGAATTCAGAGCGCTGAATATTGTAGGCATAGCGCATACGCTGAACATTGAGCATTGCTACGCGATAATCACGGTTATTTTCCAATGTGAGTTCAATTACTTTGCGTAAGCGCTCGTCAGTAAAGAACTCCCGCCAATCAGGCAAAGCTTGCTGATTCAACTTCGCTTCAGCATAAGCTTCACCCGTTGGCCAAACGTTCAGAATCGGCGCCTGAGGTCTTTCATAGCTAGGAGCCATCGACATGCAACCAGTCAATGCCAAAGCTGCCACCAACGGTAAAAACTTAAAGGTCTTTTGCATGCTTATTCCCCCTTTTTATCTGCTTTAGATGAGTTGTTGCCTTCAGAGGCAGTTGCTTGAGGGGACGATTGAGCAGAATCATTTTCCTTATTCTCTTCACGTTCATAGAACGTGAGTTCGCCTTCTTTGAGAGCCTTTGCTTCAAAAGCTGTTTCAGCAGCAGCGGCCTGTAAATCGACATTACGCTCATTGGCACTGCCCGAAATGCGCATAATCATGACGTAGAAAAGCGGAACAAAGAGCACACACAAAAGCGTACCTGTAATCATACCGCCCAACACGCCCCAACCGATAGCATTCTGAGCACCGGAACCGGCACCGTGGGCCAAAGCCAAAGGCAACACACCCAAGCCGAAGGCCAAAGAAGTCATCACAATCGGACGTAAACGTAAGCGGACTGCATCAATTGCCGCGTGAACGATATCCTCTCCACTATCGTGCAAGTCTTTAGCAAATTCCACAATCAAAATGGCGTTTTTACTCACCAAACCGATTGTTGTAATCAAACCCACTTGGAAGTAAATATCGTTATTCAAACCTCTTAACCCTGTTAGGGCCAAGGCACCGATCACACCCATCGGAATGACCAAAATCACAGCAATAGGAATAGACCAGCTTTCATAGAGGGCTGCCAGACAGAGGAACACCACCAAAATGGAAAGTGCGTACAAGGGGGCTGCCTGACCGCCTGCTTCCCGTTCCTGATAAGACACACCTGTATAGGCAACACTGTAGCCTGTCGGCAATTTTTGGGCGATTTCTGCCACAGCGGCCAACGCATCACCCGAACTGAAGCCAGTGCGGGGGTTGCCTTGAATGTTCACGGCAGACAAACCGTTAAAACGCTCCAGACGCGGTGAGCCGTACTTCCAGGAAGTGGTTGAGAATGCAGAGAACGGCACCATTTCACCGGCACTGTTTTTCACGTACCACTTACCTAAATCCTCAGGCTTTTGTCTGAATTGGCTGTCGCCCTGAACATAGACTTTCTTCACACGACCCCGATCAAGGAAGTCATTGACGTAGGTACTACCCCAAGCTGTCGCCAAAGTTGAGTTAATGGAATTAATCGAAACACCTAAAGCGCGAGCCTTTTCAGTATCGATTTCCAGATGCAGCTGCGGCGTATCTTCCATACCGTTGGGACGAACAGCCGTTAAATGCGGATGAGCATTACCCAGACCCAGGAACTGGTTGCGAACGGCCATCAACTCGTCATGCGTCTGACCGGCACTTGCCTGCAGATAAATATCAAAGCCATCGGCAATACCCAATTCAGGCACAGCGGGCGGCGGGAACGCATAGGCATTGGCGTCTTTGTACTGAGAAAATTCAGCCATAGCGCGGGCCGTGATGGAATTGACATCCTGACCGTCTCCCTCACGTTCAGCCCAGTCCTTCAAGCGTACGAACATCAAACCCGTGTTTTGACCCGTACCGCCGAATGAGAAGCCCGAAACCGTAAACACTGACTCCACGTTCTCGGTTTCTTTCGTTTGGAAGTACTGACTCATACGATTCAATACTTCTTGGGTTCTTTGCTGAGAGGTACCGGCAGGAGTAATCACCTGTGCAAGCAACACGCCTTGGTCTTCACCCGGCATAAAGCTGGAGGGCAACTTCCAAAAACCGAACACCACACCACCCAAGATAATGGCATAAACCAAAATCGTACGAAGTGTATGCGGGATGGCTTGACCGACTATTGTGCGAATCCATAAGGAGAACTTTTCAAATCCGCGGTTAAAGCGGCCGAAAAATCCCTGTTTGTTTTCATGGTGTTCGGAATCAATGGGCTTAAGAAGCGATGCGCAAAGCACCGGCGTCAAAATCAAAGCTACCAATACAGACAGCACCATAGCCGACACAATCGTGACGGAGAACTGACGGTAAATGATGCCAGTAGAGCCGCCAAAGAAGGCCATCGGGACGAACACGGCAGCCAACACCATGGCAATACCCACCAAAGCGCCCTGAATCTGTCCCATGGACTTTTCTGTGGCCTCTCGTGGTGAGAGCCCTTCTGTTCTCATCACACGCTCAACGTTTTCCACCACCACAATGGCGTCATCGACCAATAGACCGATGGCAAGCACCATAGCAAACATGGTGAGCACGTTAATGGAGTAGCCCATGGCCTGCAACACACCGAAAGTACCCAAAAGCACTACAGGCACAGCAATCGTCGGAATGAGCGTCGCACGCCAGTTCTGCAGGAATAAGAACATCACGCAGACCACAAGCACAATAGCTTCAAACAGCGTGCGAACCACTTCCTGAATAGAAATTCGAACGAAAGGCGTCGTATCAAACGGCACCACCCATTCCATTCCGTCCGGGAAGTTGACTTGCATTTCATTGAGACGGGCCTTCACGCGATCGCTCGTAGCCATAGCATTGGCACCGGAAGCCAAACTGATGGCCATACCGGTAGATTCTCTGCCGTTATAAAGAGCAATGACGTTATAGCTTTCTTCCCCCATTTCTACGCGGGCCACATCTTTCATCAAAACGCGAGAGCCGTCCATGGAGGTTTTCACCATGATGTTTTCGAAGTCAGCCACCGTTTCCAGAAGTGACATCGAATTAATCGTGGCATTTAACTCATAGCGGGTGTTGGAAGGTAAGTTACCGATAGCACCGGATGAAACCTGAACGTTTTGCTCTTCAATCGCAGCGACAATTTCATCGGTTGAAAGCGAATACTTATGCAGTTTTTCTGGATCCAACCAGATACGCATGGAGTACGAGCTACCGAACACTTCGACTTCACCGACACCGGTAATACGAGAAAGCGGTTCCTGAACATTGTTGACCAAGTAGTCAGAGAGGTCAGCACTGCTCATCTTGCCGTTTTTATCGACAAAGCCCACCACCATCAGGAAGTTGGCCGCAGACTTATCCACGTTCACACCCAGCTGCTGCACTACTTGCGGGAGACTGTTTTCAACCGTTTTCAAACGGTTTTGCACCTGAACCTGAGCAATATCCGGGTCCGTTCCTGCTTCAAAGGTAATATCAATTGAAACGCGACCCGATGAGTCCGAATTGGATGCCATATATAAGTAGCCATCCAAACCGGTCATAGCCTGTTCGATCTGCTGAGTGATCGTATTTTCAATTGTTTCAGCCGAAGCACCAGGGTAAGTGGCGGTAATCGTCACTTGAGGAGGTGCAATTTGCGGGTACTGCGACACCGGTAGTCTTGTAATTGACAAGATACCGGCCAACATGATCACAATTGCGATCACCCAAGCAAAAATCGGCCGTCCTAGAAAAAATCGAGACATAAACTATTTCCTTTGCCTTGTCTAATTACTTTGCCGCTGCTTGTGCGGCAGGTGTTGAAGCTGCAGCAGGTTGAGCAATCGTCACCTTAGCGCCGATGCGCACCTTGCCGATACCGTCAATCACCACTTTTTCGCCGGCTTTCAGCCCGGACTCAATCAACCAATTGGTTCCGATCACACGATTGGCGACGACGTTGCGTTGTTCAATCGTGTTATCAGGTTTAACCACATAAACGTATGCCTGACCTTTCGGATCGCGCATCACACAACGCTGAGAAATCACAACTGAATCCGGTCTGGCGCCTTCTTCCAAACGGGCACGCACGAACATTCCCGGGAGCAAATCACCGTTGGGGTTTGGGAAAATAGCACGCAAATTAATCATGCCTGTCCCTTCATCGACTTCTTCTCCCGTGAAGGTCAATTTGCCCTTTTGGGGATAAACAGAACCGTCTTCCATCAAAAGCGTCACTTCCACCGCTCCGTCTTTATTCGCTTTAACTTTGCCTGAGGCAATTTCGTGCTTTAAACGAAGCATCTCAGAGCTCGTCTGACGGACGTCAACGTAGATGGGGTCGAGCTGCTGCACCGTTGTCATAAAGGTTTGATAAGCATTAACCAAAGCACCAGGAGTGACTTCAGAGCGACCCACGCGGCCGGAGATCGGGCTTTCAACCTTGGTGTAGTCTAAGTTGGTCTTAGCCGTCTTCATGGCTGCACGAGCGGTCTTCATTTGTGCCTGAGCGGCATCATTGTCTTGCTTACTGACAGCGTTGACCTTCACCAATTGGGCAGAACGTCTGGCATTGGCACGCGCCAATTCGTAATTCGCTACGGCCTCTTCGTAGGCAGCCTCATAGAGTGCGGGATCAATCTGATAGAGCTGCTCACCCTCTTTGACCATCTGCCCTTCTGTGAAGATTCGCTTTTGAATAATGCCGCTGATTTGGGGGCGAACCTCAGCTACTTGGTAAGCGCTTGTGCGCCCGGAAAGCTCTGTTGTCATCACCGGAGTAGACAACTCAACGGTCACGACACCAACCTCCTGGGGACCTCTTTGAGCACTCGGAGCGCTGTCTTTGCAGCCTGCCAACGACAAGGCCGCTACCACTGACAAGGCTACTGCCGCATACTTAGGTGCATACTTTGAAAACATCTTTTCTTATTCTCCAAACATCGGTGCCGATGATGACCGACACAAAAAACCAAAAATGACTGAACGTTCATTCAGTCAAAAAGTGAAAGCTTGTTCATTGTCTCAAAATTCCCTAGAAAATAGGGTTTTTAAAAAATTCTTTAAGGTAAAAATTATTTCAAGATGTAACTCATATTAGGGTTTATACCTAATGATCTTTTTTTGCTAATGGAGAAAAATTCCCCAGATTTTTTTACTCTTGCTTTTTTCATCATGTCACTTGAGATCTTCCACCTACAATACTTTCTGGCTGGGCTTGTGAGTTTGCTTGTCATCACCAATCCTCCTTCGAAGATCCCGCTATTTATCAGTCTGACCCAAGGCATGGATCCGGAACAACGTAAAGCTCAGGCTCGTTGGGCTGCAATTTATGCGGCCATTATCATGTTTGTCAGTTTATTGGCAGGCAACTTATTGCTTGCCTTTTTTGGAATTTCCTACGGGGCTTTGCGTATTGCCGGTGGCTTTATGGTAGCGGTTATAGGCTATCAAATGCTTTTTAGCCAACAGACACCCTCACCCAATAAAGCTCCTCTGGTCAGACGAGACCGCGAAGACTACGCCTTCTTTCCCATTGCTATGCCCATGATCGCCGGTCCGGGAACGATGGCAGTAATTATTGGTTTTTCAACCGAAATCGCTGAATATCCCCATTGGCAAGATCAAGTGGCGACTTTCTTTATGATGACTTTAGCTATTATTTTCTGTAGCTTAGTGTGCTGGGCCGTCATGCGATCAGCAGATTTCTGCGGTCGAAAGCTTGGACCTTCAGGCACAATTGTGATCAGTAAATTAATGGGTTTTTTACTGGTTTGTATTGGTGTACAGTTTATTGGTTCTGGTATCAGAGCTTTTGCCACCGGTATGTAACATCAAAACTTAATGTAAAAAGCCTCCCTTCATTGCTTGAACGGGAGGCTTTTTAATAGTTTCGTTGTCAGTTGATATTAATATGTGCTATTCAACTGTGACACTCTTAGCTAGATTTCTTGGTTTATCAACATCGTTTCCTCGGATAAACGCTGTATGATAGGCCAAAAGTTGCAGAGGAATCACGTGAAGAATCGGTGACAGAGGACCATAGTTTTCCGGCATACGAATCACATGAATGTGTTCACTTGATTCCAACCCTGTGTCAGAGTCGGCAAACACATAAAGTTCACCCTTTCGTGCCTCCACTTCTTTCATATTGCTCTTGAGTTTTTCCAAAAGCTCGTCGTTAGGTGCAACCGTTACCACAGGAATAGATTCATCAACTAAAGCAAGCGGTCCATGTTTAAGCTCTCCTGCCGGATATGCTTCTGCATGGATATAAGAGATTTCTTTTAGTTTGAGCGCACCTTCCAATGCGATCGGATAGTGAATTCCGCGACCTAAGAACAACGCATGCTGTTTGCTTGCAAAACGCTCAGCCCATGCCATAACCTGAGGCTCAAGAGCCAAAACTGCGCTGACTGCTTTGGGAACGTGGCGCAATAGCCGCATATATTCCATCTCACCGTTAGGCTCTAAACGACCCTTCACCTTTGCCAAACTGAGCGTAAGCAGGAAAAGCGCCGTCAGCTGCGTTGTAAAGGCCTTCGTAGAAGCCACCCCAATCTCAACACCGGCTCGGGTGATAAAACGCAACTGACTCTCACGCACCATTGCACTGGTGGCAACATTGCAAATCGTCAGTGTTTTCGTCATACCCAGCTCACGAGCATGCTTAAGTGCAGCTAAGGTATCAGCCGTCTCCCCTGACTGGGAGATAGTCACAACCAGTGTCTTTGGATTGGGAACACTTTTACGATATCTGTACTCGCTAGCGATCTCAACATCACACGGTATTCCAGCAATAGCCTCTAACCAATACTTAGAAGTCAGCGCTGCATAGTAACTTGTCCCGCAGGCAATCATGAGCACGCGCTCAACATTTTCAAACACTTCCTGTGCTTGTTCACCGAAAAGTGAAGCCTTAACCTCTCCTACCGCTTCTAGCGTATCGGCAATAGCTCGAGGTTGCTCAAAAATTTCCTTTTGCATGTAATGACGATAAGGCCCAAGTTCCACAGCATTACTGAAGGCCTCTACCTGACGGACCTCACGCTCAACCGGCAAAAATCTTTGACCTTGATGTGAATAAATGGCATAAGAGTCTTGCCTCAAATCAGCAACATCTCCATCTTCTAAGTAAATGAAGCGATTGGTCTCTCCTGCCAAAGCCATCGTATCAGAGGCAGCAAACATTTCCTCGTCACCAATACCTAAAACCAAAGGTGAGCCTTGGCGAGCCAGCACTATACGATGCGGATCCTCCTTACAAAAAACAGCAATAGCGTAAGCACCTCGTACTCGATTGAGTGCATCCTCAACCGCTTTGAGCAAATCGCCTTGGAAGCAATCACGCACTAAGTAAGCCAACACTTCAGAGTCAGTTTGACTGGCAAATTGAACGCCCTTTGCCTTTAATTCATCACGAATTTCTTCATAATTTTCGATGATGCCATTATGAATCAAAGCGATTTGATCACCAGCAAAGTGTGGGTGAGCGTTACAAACAACAGGCTCGCCGTGTGTAGCCCAGCGAGTGTGGGCAATACCCATAAAACCCTTCAAACCTTCTTTTTCAATCTGATCAGACAATTCCGAAACCCGGGAAACGCTTCTGACACGCTTTAAACCCTGATCCCAAACAGCAACACCGCAGCTATCATAGCCACGATATTCCAAACGCTTTAAGCCCTGAAGCAGGAGCGGAACAATATTTCGATGTTTAGATGTAGCTGCAACAATACCGCACATAGCTTCTTTCCTCTATTACTTTTTTGTTGGACGTTTCCAACCTTTAATCGTCACCTGGCGTGCTCTGGCTAAAGTTAATTCACCGTCAGGAGCATTTTTTGTAAGCGTCGTGCCTGCACCAAGAGTGGCCCCCTGACCTACAGTGACCGGAGCAACAAGCTGCGTATCCGAGCCGATAAAAGCATCATCCATAATGGTTGTTCTGAACTTATTCACACCGTCGTAATTACAAGTTATCGTCCCTGCGCCGATGTTAACCCGAGCCCCCATGTCCGTATCTCCAATGTAGGAGAGGTGATTAACTTTACTAGCTAAGCCGATGACAGACTTTTTAATTTCAACAAAATTACCGATATGAGTTCGATCCGCTAAAGTTGTGCCGGGACGTAAACGACTGTATGGGCCTAAGCGAGCATTATCACCTACATGAGCTCCTTCGAAATGACAAAACGGCAAAATCTCAGTTTCGTTGCCAATGTCGACATCTTTCAGTACACAATAGGCCCCTACTCGAACGCCATCTCCTAAAGTTACTTTTCCGCTGAAAACGCATCCCACATCAATCGTGACATCCTTACCACAAATGAGTTCACCTCGAATATCAATTCTTGCCGGATCAATAACAGTCACCCCATCATTCATCAGCTGCAAAGCTTTCTCTGTCTGGTAAGCCCGTTCCAGTGCAGCCAACTGAACTTTATTGTTTACACCTTGAACTTCTGTTTCACTTTCGGCAAGTGCGGAATTTACAGCAATTCCTTCCGATACGGCCCTGGCAATCACATCAGTCAAATAGTATTCTCCCTGGGCATTCTGATTACCTAAATCGTTTAACCAAGAGTCTAAATAACGTGTTGGCAAAACCATAATACCGGTATTAACTTCCTTGATCTTTCGCTGAGCTTCAGTTGCGTCCTTTTCTTCCACAATGGCACAAACCTGACCTTTCTCACGCACGATGCGACCGTAGCCTTTAGGATTTTCCAAGCAAACAGTCAAAAGCCCCACATCTTCTCCAGCAGCCTTAATTAATTTTTTTAGGGTTTCCGGGCAAATTAACGGCACATCTCCCAAAAGCACTAACGTGGGTTTATCCTTATCGCAATATGGCAACGCCTGAAGTAAAGCATGACCGGTTCCCAATTGCTCGGCCTGCAAAGCGAAAGTAATTGTCTTATCTCTTTCGAAATAGGACTTAACCACTTCAGCACCATGACCGACAACAACGATCAAGCGATGATCAGATCCTAAAAGACGAGCTTTTTCAATGACGTGCTCAAGCATAGGCTTATCGGCAATTGGTTGAAGCACCTTAGGCAAGCGCGAGCGCATCCGCTTACCCATGCCGGCGGCAAGGATAACAATATTCATAAGATGACTTTACTATGGATATACGTCAGTTAGTCGTATTCTACCCGATTCATTCAACGGACTTAGACGTAGAAAAGGCCTGAAACAAAAAGGGCCACACCTTTTGATGTGGCCCAATACCTTCGAGTGAATCTAATTTATTGAGGTGAATCTTGATGAATACCTGCCAAAAGCCAACCAGAGTTACCATTAACCGGTTTGACTAAAATCCAAGTTTCATCAACTCGTTCTGCTTCCCCACTGACATTGAGTGTGCCGTCAAAATGTACACCGGCCAAATACTCATCGCCTTCGCGAACAATACCTCTGAAATCGGATTTCAAAGTGACAATTTCCGTTTCGTAGTTTTGAGCTCCACGCTCACGTAGCTGATGTGTAACGGTTCGGAAAACTTCATCATTGGTGAAATCTGAAATGGAAGTGACATTACCCGTATCCCAAGCTTTTTGCATCAATACAAAATTCTCCTCTGCAACCTTCAAGAAGCCTTCCACATCGAAATCAGCCGGTAAATCAACTTTTTTTGCTGAGCTCGGATTGTTTAACTCATCTAAAACACTGCCTGCCATCGGAGATGCAGAGCTAAAAGCGGTTTGAGCGGCTTGAGTTTCTTGGGGCCGAGAATAATCATAACTTGTCCTCATGGTTTCTTGCTGATCGTTAGAATTTTGGCTCCCTGGCATCCCGGCAGGTCGACGTTTCACGAGGAACAATCCCAAAAGCAAACGCACGATATAGAAAGCTGCCAATGCCATTAGAGCTACCATCAAGAACTGGGCAAATCCCTCACCCAAACCCAGGGCATGGGCTAAGGCTGTAATACCCAAAGCCGCAGCCAAGCCCATCAGCATACCGCGCATAGGACTAGGAGCTGCTTGAGGAGTACGGGGCTGCTGACTAGGAGCAGCTTGTTGCTGACGTTGCTGCTGAGAAGAAGGATTAGCCTTTTGTTGATGCAAGCCTGTGGCTGGTGCCGGCGTAGCTTTATGCTGCAAAGTCGGAGCAGAACGACCGAAACTCATACCACCACCGAAACGTCTCGCAGCATCAGCCGATACCGACAAGGACATCATTGTCAAACCAATTGCTAAAATCGCAATCCATTTTTTCATAGGATAAACTCCAAAGTTCCCGAGTTGATAACCTCTTCAGACTAAGAGGATAAATATATTGCCGTTAATTATTTCAAAGGTTTTTGACCAACGTGTAAAGCACAGACTCCAAAAGTTAGATTATGCCAATGAACATCAGTCAGCCCCGAGTTACGCATCATCTCAGCCAATACCGGCTGACTCGGATGCATACGAATAGACTCTGGCAAATAACGATAACTTTCACTATCGCCAGAAATTTTTCCACCAAGCCAGGGCATTAAATGAAATGAATAAAAATCATAAAACGGCGCTAAGAGCCTATTGATTTTTGAAAACTCCAAAACCATCACTTTACCGCCCGGGCGGCAAACTCGGCACATTTCACTGAGCGCTCTATCCTTGTGAGTCATATTTCGCAGTCCAAAACTCACCATCACTACGTGAAATGTATCGTCCGCAAAGGGGAGATTTTCACAGTCACACTGCACAACAGGCATGTTAAAGCCTGCCTCTCGCATACGTCGAGCACCAATAGAGAGCATCGAGCGATTGATATCTGTCGGCCAGACCTCACCATCACGCCCAACTTTTTTAGCAAATTGAAGTGACAAGTCTGCTGTTCCAGCAGCCAAATCTAACACTTTCATTCCGCGGGCAACATCAGCTTTATATATGGCATATTTTTTCCAGAGGCGATGCATGCCAAATGAAAGCACGTCATTCATCAAATCATATTTAGGCGCAACAGAGTCAAACACTTCCCTGACCTGTCTGGCCTTATCTTCCTCAGCGACGCGCTTGAAACCAAAATCGGTTTCATGTTTACGGTTATCCTGCTGCATATCAATGGTGGCAAGTTTTTCTATTTTGCGGTTTAAAAGATTCATTTCGCGGATCATCGGGATCACGGCTAGCTCCAAGCTCCTGCAAATGCTTCAGATATTCTTGCCAAAGATTATCTTTGCCTGTAGCTAATTGGTATAAATAATTCCAATCATACAAACCGGAATCATGACCATCCGAAAAAATTATTTTCAATGCATAAAGACCTACTGGTTCAATCCCTACAATAGAAACATCCCGCTTCCCCACTGGTAATTGAGCTTGATCAGGTGTATGACCCCGAACTTCAGCTGATGGACTCATTACCCGTAAAAACTCTGCTGACAACAAAAAACTTTTTGCGTTTTCGTAGATGAGTTCCAACTGTTTAGACTGACGATGATATGCGATATCTATAGGGACCAGCATGGTCTTTGTGCCGAATTGATTGGGTGGTACCTCCGACAGGAATCGAACCTGTGACGCGACCTTCGGAGGGTCGCATGATATCCACTTCACCACGGAGGCAAGGACTGACGATTATAAAGAACTTTTTTTAAAACTATTATGTTTTAGGTTAAGAAGTATTTCAAAACCAATAGTTAGCTATGTAATAAAGTCAGATATTATCTGGGACTTAAACATCCATCGGATCAACATCCATAGTCCAATGCACAGAACCTGGCATGGAGCAAAGCTTTTGATACCACTGACGTAAAAATCGTCCCATAATTTGACGAGAAGCTGCCTCGACAAGTAGCTGAGCACGTTCCTTGTCTGCTACTTTCATAAGTGACATCGGAATGGGATCGTAAATCACCACCGAATGATTATCTTCTGAATCAAGTAGTTGCAAACCCATTTTCATTGCTGAAGTCAAAAATTCAAGTGCTCTATTGATATTTGTATCGTCAGCCATTAGTAGTGCCTGACAAACAAAGGGGACACTATTTTCCGCTTGTCTGACCTGTAACAGATAATCAGCAAAACGATTGTAATTTTGTTCTGCCAACGCAGTAAAGATCTCCCTATCACCAAATCGGCTTTGAACAATTATCCTTGCTGGCAATCCAAACCTTCCAGCGCGACCCGCAACCTGCATTAAATTAGCGAATGCTCTCTCCTCACTACGCGGATTAGCACTGACAAGTTGTGTGTCTATGTTGAGGACAACAACGAGCGAAACATTTTGGAAGTCATGCCCTTTTGCCACCATCTGTGTGCCAACTAATATATCAACTTCACCACTATGAACCGCTTCAAAAGCTTCTTTAGCTGCATTTTTTCGCTGTGTTGTATCACGATCGATTCGTAAGATCCTTGCCTGAGGCCATAATTGCCCCAGTGTTTCTTCTATGCGCTGAGTACCGGCCCCCAACGGAATTAAATCTACATTACCGCAGTCTGGGCATCGCGAATAAACAGGCGTAGACCAACCACAGTGATGGCAAATAAGTTTCCCGTGAAACTTATGGTACACAGCATAAGTTGAACAATGAGGGCATTTTGAGAGCCAACCACAACTCGAACAGGTTAAAACAGGAGCATATCCTCGTCGATTGAGAAAGATAATCACCTGCTCTTTTTTCTCTAAGGTTTCACTGATAGCATCAATAACTTCCGGAGTCAGTCCTTTTATTAACTTTTTATCTTTTGGGTTAACCACTGTCAGACTAGGGAGGACCGCTCCTGGCACCGCTCTTTTAGTTAAAGTAAGTAAGCTATAGTATCCTCTTTTCACCTGGCTCCAAGTTTCCAACGAAGGCGTAGCTGATCCCAGAACAACGGGAATTTGTTGAAGCTGAGCCAATTTTACTGCCAGATCTCTAGCTGAATACCGAATACCATCTCCCGCCTTGTATGATAGGTCATGCTCCTCATCAACCACAATCATCGCAAGGTTCGGTAAGTCAGCAAATATCGCCATTCGTGTGCCGATTAAAATCTGGATACGCTTTTCATGTCCGGCCAACCAGGCTCTAGCACGCTCTCCGTTTGCCAATCCAGAATGCAATGATGCAACAGTCCTATCTGGAAAGTGGCTTCTAATCCTTTCTTCAAGCTGAGGAGTCAGATTGATCTCTGGCACTAGGAAAAGCACTTGTGCCTGAGGCTGACGAATAAAAAGATTATCCATCATTTTTAGATACACCTCAGTTTTGCCGCTACCTGTTACACCGTGAAGAACAAAAGGAGAAAAGCCTTTCGCTTTGTCGAGGCCCTCAACAGCTCTTCGTTGCTCATCATTGAGCTTAAGCCAGACATTCTTTTGTTCTGTTTCTTTTACTTTATAGGGTTTTCTCAACCGATCTAAAGATTGCTGGTATCTCGGACCTGGTTTACTTCGGAAAAAAGTGGGCAAAGAAGCAATCGCTACTTCACCCCAACCGTGTTGATAATAATCCGAAGCAAATTTAGTGAGCTTTAACCATATATCACTCAAAGGAGCAGTTTCGCTGAAAAGATGAATCAACGATTTTTGTTTATTTTCTGCAATATCAGTCTGATTATGCAAGGCAACAACAATGCCTACCTCTTGGCGTCGACCTAGAGGCACAAGGCAACGATCTCCAATCCGGGCAACCATACCTTCGGGTACTCGGTAGGTTAAAGCCGGAAGCGAAGGAACGTCCAACACTACACTGACAAAAGGAGTTGTTACTGACATTCAAAGTCTCTGAAAAATTCGATGCTCATTGTATAGGAGCTAATGCCCTGATTGAAAAAACAATTACATTTTCAATTAAATCTCTTGATTTGATCCTGTGCAAAACTTAAGCCCCTGAAATTCTATTATTTTCAAATAATTAGAAATTTTTTGTGCATTAATGTGGATAACTTTGTGGATAATTCATCAGTTGTCTACTTTTTAAGCAAAACCCTCTGATTACAGGATAAAGCACTGAAATCAGAGGGTTTTATTATTTCCCTTTTAAAATCAATAGGTTAAAATTGTCACATTTCTGTAACCATATAATTTTCAAAGGTTTTTCTTTATCCACTATTATTGTGGATAACTTTGGGGACAATTTAATTACCGATGAAACTCAGCACTGTATCGATGTACTTCATCGACTAAAATACTGACTGATTCTGGCGGAGTGAATTGATTAATCCCATGGCCAAGATTAAATACATGGCCGCCATTGCCAACTAGTCCAAAATCCTCAATCACCCTACGGGCTTCTTGACGAATTAAATTCTCAGAGCCAAAAAGAACCATCGGATCAAGATTACCCTGTAGCGCAACACGATCTTGAGTTTGCTTTCGTGCTTTTGCCAAACTGCTAGTCCAATCCAAACCGACAGCATCGGTTCCACAAGAAGCTATTAACTCAAGCCATTGACCGCCACCCTTTGTGAAGACAATCACTGGGATACGTTCACCGTCATAATTTCGGATCAACCCTCCAATAATTTTCTGCATGTAAGCCAGAGAAAACTCTTTAAAAGCAGGTTCAGATAAGGTTCCACCCCAAGTATCAAAGATTTGTATAGCCTGTGCACCAGCTTGAATTTGGGCATTTAAGTACTCGGTAACACTTTGCGCATTGATGGACAGAATGCGGTGCAACAAATCCGGTCGTGTGTACATCATCGTCTTGATTGTTCGATAGTCTTTACTTGACCCGCCTTCAACCATATAGCAAGCAAGGGTAAACGGACTACCAGAAAAACCAATCAAAGGCACAGAATTCTTTAAAGCATGTCGAATTTCGCTTACAGCATCCGTAACATAACGAAGCCTTGAATCTATGTCAGGAACTCTTAGAGAAGCGACGTCGTCCTCTGTACGGACAGGTTTAGCAAATTTTGGCCCCTGACCGCTCTGAAACGACAATTCCAATCCCATGGCATCCGGAACGGTCAAAATATCTGAAAATAAAATCGCCGCATCAAGCTTAAAGCGTTCAACTGGCTGCAGTGTTACTTCACAGGCTAAGTCGGGCGATTGAGCCAACTTGAGAAAACTGCCCGCTTTAGAGCGCGTCTCGTTATATTCAGCCAAATACCGTCCGGCCTGTCTCATTAACCATACGGGCGTAAAATCGCATTCTTGTCGTAAAAGTGCCCTTAAAAAAGTATCATTGTTCGGTCTCATGGTTATGGATTCCAATATGGCTTCACCTTCGTGGTTAATCGGTCAAGCGCAAGGCGTATTAATCAATATTCATGCACAGCCCGGCGCAAAAAGATCGGCTGTTGTCGGTGAATATGGCAGTCGCTTAAAAATTGCCATTTCCACACCCCCAGTTGACGGCAAAGCCAACGCAGCGCTTATCATTTTTTTAGCCAAAACACTGTCAGTGCCAAAATCATCTGTGTCCCTTGTCTCTGGAGAGACATCAAGACAAAAACGATTTTTGATAAAAGGTATTTCTCAAACAGATTGTCTAAAGAAAATCCTGGCCACACTATAGTGGCCAGGGCTTAACTCTGGGTTAAGTGCAACGATCAGAACAATATTCTATTAGCGCACAACTAACACGGGACGGTCAATCTGAGCAAGCGTCTTTTGAGTCTCACTGCCAATAAAGAGGCTACCTATACTACCCATACCACGGCTAGCCATAACCACGTAATCAACATCCTCATCTTTCGCTAGCTTAATAATGCACTGCCAAGGAGCTTCACCGTGGACAGCCATAACACGACAAGGCAAACCTGCAGTTTTAGCTGCCTCATAGATGTCGCTTAAACGCTTTTGGATATCTGCGCTTTCGCCAGCCAATCCGTCTTTGGGCTCCTCTCCCTTTACGGCTGTCATGCCGATTAATTCAGCCTCCAGAGGTAATGCCACGCCAATCGCTGCCTCTATAGCCTTTTCGCTCAACTTAGAGCCATCTGTACAAACGAGAACCTTCATACTTCCTCACACAAAATCATTCGGTCAATAGAGCATCTTGAAAGACACCCACCATAGTACTTATCCTACCCCTAATGTTTCCAATAGGTTATGACACAAAACAAAAAAGGACAGATGCTAGAAAAACATCTGTCCTTCTTCGTCGTATCGCGCTTAGTGATGGCGTTTGAGCTTTTCGATAGCGGCCATCTGAGCTGCCAAGAAAGCCAATTGCGCATCGAGTTTGGCCAAATCGGCCTCGCTCGTAGCCTTGCTGCGTGCTTCGCGAGCAGCAGCAATCGCCTTTTCTGTCTTGGCACGATCCATCTCTTCAGAACGGATAGCGGTATCGGCCAAAACCGTAACATGCTGCGGCTGCACTTCAATCACGCCACCGGCAACAAACACTTGCTTAACTTCTTTGGAACCTGGCATCGTAATTCGAACGAAACCCGGTTTAATCAACGAAATCAGCGGCGCGTGTTGCGGCAGAATACCCAATTCGCCAGACTCACCCGGCAGGGCAACAAATTCGGCGTCACCGGAGAAAATCTGCTCTTCGGCGCTAACGACGTCAACTTTAATCGTAGACATAAGTTGCTCCGTGGTCGTGATTTGGTAATCAGGCAAAGCTGCCTGATTTACCAAACCCGATTAGTGCATCGTCTTAGCCTTTTCAAAGGCTTCGTCGATTGTACCAACCATGTAGAAGGCTTGTTCAGGCAAAGCATCACATTCGCCGTCAACGATCATACGGAAACCGCGGATCGTTTCCTTAAGCGGAACGTACTTGCCGGGAGCGCCCGTAAACACTTCAGCCACATGGAACGGTTGGGACAGGAAGCGTTGAATCTTACGAGCACGCATAACTGTAAGCTTATCTTCCGGAGCCAATTCATCCATACCTAAAATGGCGATAATGTCGCGTAATTCCTTGTAACGTTGCAAGGTTTCTTGAACGCGGCGGCAAATCGTGTAGTGTTCCTCACCGATGATCAACGGATCAACCTGACGGCTTGTGGAGTCAAGCGGATCCACTGCGGGGTAAATACCCAAAGCAGCAATATCACGAGACAACACAACCGTAGCATCCAAGTGACCGAAGGTGGTGGCCGGAGACGGGTCAGTCAAGTCGTCAGCAGGCACGTACACAGCTTGAATGGAGGTAATAGAACCAACTTTCGTAGAAGCAATACGTTCTTGCAACTTACCCATTTCTTCAGCCAACGTCGGCTGATAGCCCACAGCAGACGGCATACGACCGAGCAAAGCAGAAACTTCGGTACCAGCTAAGGTGTAACGGTAAATGTTGTCAATGAACAACAGAATATCACGACCTTCATCACGGAAAGCTTCAGCCATTGTCAAGCCGGTTAAGGCCACACGCAAACGGTTACCCGGCGGTTCGTTCATCTGACCGAACACCATGGCCACCTTATCGAGCACGTGAGACTCTTCCATTTCGTGGTAGAAGTCGTTACCTTCACGGGTACGTTCACCAACACCAGCGAACACGGAATAACCACCATATGCCTTAGCAATATTGTTGATCAATTCCATCATGTTCACGGTCTTACCCACACCGGCACCGCCGAAGAGACCGACCTTACCGCCCTTAGCGAACGGGCAAATCAAGTCAATCACCTTAATACCGGTTTCGAGCAAGTCCACAGAGGGGCTCAATTCGTCAAACTTAGGAGCTTCTTGGTGAATAGCACGACGTTCTTCTTCACCGATCGGGCCGCAGTTATCAATCGGGCGACCCAAAACGTCCATAATGCGACCCAAGGTCTTCGGGCCGACAGGCACCGAAATACCGGCGCCAGTACTGCGAACCTTCATGCCGCGTTGCAAGCCTTCAGAGGCGCCCATGGCAATGGTACGAACCACGCCGTCACCCAACTGTTGCTGCACTTCGAAAGTCAAACCTTCTTCGGCAAGAGTGTTCTTTTCATCCTTTTCTAAGATAAGGGCATCGTATACTTTGGGCATTTGATCGCGCGGGAACTCAATGTCCACCACGGCGCCAATGACCTGAACGATCTGTCCGATACTCATGGGATATCCTCTTTAAGACACGGCGGCAGCACCACCAACGATTTCAGTAATTTCCTTCGTGATGGCCGCTTGACGGGTCTTGTTATAAACCAATTGCAGATCACCGATAAGCTTCTTAGCGTTGTCGCTGGCAGCCTTCATAGCCACCATACGGGCACTTTGTTCAGAAGCCATGTTTTCTGCAACGGCTTGGTAAATTAAAGCTTCGATGTAGCGCTTTAAAAGCACATCGAGAACCGTGGCGTCACTGGGTTCGTAGAGATAATCCCACGAATAATCCCGACGTTTTTCGCCAATTTTCTCAAGTCGATCACTCGACAAGGGCAAAAGCTGTTCAATGACCGGTTCTTGCTTCATTGCGTTAATAAAACGCGAATAAGCAAGGTAAACCTTGTCCAACTTTCCGGCGCTGTACTGTTCAATTTGAGCATTGATCGCACCAATCAATTTTTCCAATTGCGGACGATCACCCAACTGCACAGCATGCGAGAGCAAATCAATGCCGGCATGCTGCATAAAACCAAGGCCCTTATTACCGATGGCCGTACCCAAAACGGATACACCTTCAGCGTTCCAATCCTTGACCTTGTGAAGCACAGCACGTTGGATGTTTGTGTTCAAAGCACCGGCCAAACCTTTGTCCGTCGTCACCATGATCAGACCAACTTTCGCAGCACTCGTAGGATGCTGACGCAAGAAGGGATGCTTATAGCTCGTCGTAGCCGTGGCCAAATGAGCCACGATATTACGGATAGCTTCTCCGTATGGACGAGCCGCATGCATGCGGTCTTGCGCCTTACGCATCTTGGATGCCGCTACCATTTCCATCGCCTTGGTGATCTTGCGCGTATTTTGTACGCTTCTGATCTTGGCGCGAATTTCCTTGGTACTAGGCATGTGGTCCCCTTAGGTGTTTATCGACTTCCACAATTAGTAGGTGCCGTTTTTCTTAAATTCTTGAACAGCAGCCAAGAGAAGTTCCTTGTCTTCAGCGACCAATTCTTTCTTCTCTTCGATGCGTTGAACCAAATCAGCGTGGTGACCTGCTACAAATTCGCGGCAAGCCTTTTCAAAGCGCAATGCATCCTTAGCGTCAACATCGTCATAAATGCCCTGTTCAACGCAGAAGAGCACCAAAGCTTCTTCCCACACTTGCAGCGGTTGGTATTGAGGTTGCTTCATCAATTCAGTCACAACCTTACCGCGTTCCAACTGCTTACGGGTTGCTTCGTCCAAGTCAGAGGCAAACTGTGCGAAAGCTGCCAATTCACGGTACTGAGCCAAAGCCAAACGGACACCGCCGCCCAACTTCTTAATAACCTTCGTTTGAGCTGCACCACCCACGCGGGACACGGAAATACCCGGGTTAATAGCAGGACGGATACCAGCGTTAAACAAGTCGGTTTCCAAGAAGATCTGGCCGTCAGTAATAGAAATCACGTTCGTCGGCACGAATGCGGTCACGTCACCGGCCTGCGTTTCAATGATCGGCAAAGCCGTCATAGAACCGGTCTTACCCTTCACAGCACCCTTCGTGAAACGTTCAACATAGTCGGCGTTAACACGAGCGGCGCGTTCGAGCAAACGGCTGTGTAAGTAGAACACGTCGCCAGGGTAAGCTTCACGTCCAGGCGGACGGCGCAACAGCAAGGAGATTTGACGATAAGCCCAAGCTTGCTTGGTCAAGTCATCATAAACGATTAAGGAGTCCTGGCCACGGTCACGGAAGTATTCACCCATCGTAGCACCGGCGTACGGAGCAATGTATTGCAAAGCAGCCGATTCAGAGGCAGATGCAGCCACAACGATCGTGTATTCCATTGCACCGTGTTCTTCCAACTTACGAACCACGTTTGCGATCGTAGAAGCTTTTTGACCGATTGCGACGTACACGCAGATAAGGTCTTTGCCCTTTTGATTAATGATCGTGTCCAAAGCTACGGCTGTCTTACCGGTTTGACGGTCGCCAATGATCAACTCACGTTGACCGCGGCCGATCGGCACCATAGCATCAATAGACTTCAAGCCGGTTTGCACCGGTTGAGAAACAGATTGACGATCGATCACGCCCGGGGCCACCTTTTCGACCACGTCATATTCATCCGTGTCGATCGGTCCCTTACCATCGATCGGCTGACCCAAAGCGTTGACCACGCGGCCAATCAACTTCGGACCAACAGGCACAGAAAGAATGCGGCCCGTCGTCTTAACGGTATCGCCTTCACTAATGTGCTCGTAATTACCAAGAATAACTGCACCCACAGAATCACGTTCCAGGTTCAAAGCCAAACCGTACGTGCTGTTGGGGAATTCCAACATTTCACCTTGCATCACGTCAGAAAGACCGTGTACACGGCAAATACCGTCGGTCACAGAGACCACGGTACCTTGGGTGCGAAGATCAGCGGAGACCCCAAGGCCTTCGATACGCTTTTTCAGCAGATCGCTGATTTCACTAGGATTGAGTTGCATGTCTTACAGCTCCGAAATTTATGCGGTGAGTGCCTCTTGCATTTGAGCAAGTCGCGTCTGAATCGATCCGTCCAAAACTCTGTCACCAACACGCACACGCACGCCGCCGATCAAAGCTTCGTTGATCGTGACAATCGGTGTGAGCTTCAGTCCCGGGAAACGCTTCCCGAGATTGGCAACTAAGTCATCGACTTCCGCTTGCGTCATCGGCATAGCGGACTCAATGTAGGCGTCAGCGACGCCTTCGGATTGATTTTTAAGTTCGCGGAATTGACGTGCGATTTCCGGCACGGCTTCCAAGCGACCATTCTCAACGACCACCTTGAGCAAGTTTGCAGCCTCTTCAGGCAACTTCACCTGTCCGAGACCAGCAACAATAAGATCGTAGATTTGCTCCGAGCTCAGTTTCGGATCTCCAATCACAGAAACCAACTCGGGCGTGGTCACCACTTGGGCAATACCATCCAGAACAGCAGCCAAATCGGCAGCTTCTTCGGGTCCCTTCTTTGCGTCTCGCAAAGCCAAAAGCAATGCATGAGCATAGGGACGGGCAATCGTCGAAAGTTCAGCCATGATTAAAGCTTAGCCTTCAATTGTTCAAGCATTTGAGCGTGAACTTTAGTGTCAACTTCGCGACGAAGGATTTGCTCGGCACCGGCAACAGCCAAGCGAGCAACTTCTTCACGCAACTGTTCGCGCAAACGTTCAGCCTCTTGAGCTACTTCAGCCTTAGCCGATTCAATGATACGATCGGCTTCAATTTGGGCTTGGGCTTTTGCTTCTTCAACAATAGCCTGACCGCGCTTTTCACCGTCGTTCATAATTGCTAAAGCTTGAGCACGGGCTTCAGCCTTAATCGCTTGACCTTCCTTTTGGGCTTCCGCTAAGGCCATTTCACCTTTGTCGGCAGCTGCCAAACCTTCGTCAATCTTCTTTTGCCGTTCTTCGATTGCTCGAATAAGCGGCGGCCAAATGTACTTCATCGTGACCCAGGCACCGAAGAAGAACACGGCCATCTGTACAAACAGAGAAGCGTTGATGTTCATTATTTGAACCCCGTTATGTCAGCTCGCAAGCTCTTTCTTAGCGTGAGTGCTTGCTGACGTCGTTAATAAAAGAAACTAAAAAGCTTTTATTAGCCGACGAACGGATTGGCAAAAGCGAACATCATGGCGATACCAACACCGATCAAGAAGGCGGCGTCGATAAGACCAGCTAACAAGAACATCTTGGTTTGCAAGGCATTCATCAATTCAGGTTGACGGGCAGCGGCTTCGAGGTACTTGGAACCCATGATACCGATACCGATACAAGCACCGATAGCACCGAGACCGATGATGAGGCCAGCAGCCAAGGCAACAAAAGCGACGTTGGTCATTGCAAAACTCCTTAATCCTTAAAAATGGAGTAAAAGTTAATAAAAAAGTAAAGAAATCAAAACGCTAGTGTTAGTGACCTTTATGAGCTTGACCGATGTAGACCAAGGTCAACATCATCATAATGAAGGCTTGTAAGATAACAATCAACACGTGGAAGAGCCACCAGCAGATCCCTGCCACAGCGTGTCCGAATACACCAAAGATGCTCAGGCCGTCGAATCCGACCCAAAGACTACCTAAAAGTGCAATCAAGAAGAACAACAATTCCCCAGCGTACATATTACCGAACAACCGCATGCCTAAAGAAACGCACTTGGCCAAATATTCGATAATATTGAGCGCGAAGTTAAACGGCCAAAGCAAGGGATAATTACCGAACGGGGCCACGAACAACTCGCGACCAAATCCGCCAAAACCCTTGATTTTGATACCGTAATAAATCATGAGGAACAGCACGCCCACAGAAATACCCATAGTACCGTTCAAGTCGGCCGTGGGAAGCGGACGCAAATAATGGATGCCGAACCAACCAGCGATCATCGGTAATAAATCAACCGGGATCAAGTCAATGGCATTCATCAAAACCACCCAAACAAATACCGTCAATGCTAACGGAGCAATAAAAGTGCGATCTCCGTGCACGATGGACTTTGCCTGTTCATTCACAAACTCGACGAGCATTTCAACAGCACATTGCCATTTTCCGGGAACGCCCGACGTAGCCTTTTTAGCACCTTTATACATAAGATAAAGGGCGCAGGCCATCATCAGGATGGAAAACACCAACGTGTCCATGTTGATGACTGAGAAGTCAATAATCGATGACTGCCCAGCAGCACCAGCGGTCGACAAGTGATGAAGGTGGTGAGTAATATACTCGGTAGCGGTGAGAGCTTCAGCTGCCATGTTTATTCTCGGGTTAGAAGTCCCAAAAAGGAACAATTTAAGACCACAATAACCGAACCGATCATTGCGGGCCAAACCAAGTCCTCATACAACATTACAATCAGGCATAACAACAGCGCGATTGCAACGATCTTAACGAACTCGCCAATAAAGAAGAAAAGCGGTGAATACGAAGGACTCAGCCGAACCAAGACACTCAGATTCAACGCAAACAACGCATTCGGCACCAAACAGGCCAGACCTGCCAGGAACGCCGAAAGGGCCGCACCCTCCCCTCCGAACAGAGCGGAAATTGCAGCTACTCCAATAGTGGCAACGATCTGTAGAAGTACTATTTTCTTCATAAAAGTTAGTAGTCACCCCTACAAACCATTATTCTGTGCGGATTATACGATAGGTTACTTATAGAAACAAGGGTTTACACCAAGGTTTTGACGGTGTAAACCCTTAATCCTATCGGACATTTTTTTAATTATTCCCAACCTCGTTTTCTGGACGAAGGTCAGGAACCTATATATAACGATACGTCAATCAAAGTTTCCGAAATGAGCAATAATGCCATCAAATTGGTCTAAATCCGAAAACTCAATGATCAGTTTCCCCTTTCCTTTTTTATTGGTATCAATCCTGACCGTTGCTCCTAAAAAATTAGACAGATCTTCTTCCAAACGAAGCGTATCTGAATCTTTAGCCGTTTTTTTAATATTTTTGCCCTTGGACAGCTTTTTCAAAGCCATTCCGGCAACTAAAGTTTCAACTTGCCGAACCGAAAGCCCTTTCTTCACAATTTCATTGGCCACAGCAACCTGCATGGCAGGCTCTAAACTTAAAAGAGCACGTGCATGACCCATAGAAATTTCATTGGCCATTAATCTTTCCTGTACGGGTTTGGCTAAGTTCAAAAGGCGCAAAAGATTCGTTGTGGCTGTTCGACTTCTGCCAATCGCCTGAGAAGCTGTCTCATGCGTCATATGGAATTCATCCAATAATCTTTGGATACCGGCAGCCTCTTCTAAAGGATTTAAATCCTCGCGCTGGATATTTTCAATTAAAGCCCACGCCAGAGCTTTTTCGTTTGATATTTTCCGAATCAGAACCGGAACCTTTTTCAAACCAGCCAACTTAGAAGCCTGATAACGTCTTTCTCCGGCAATAATTTCATAACGATTCTTAGCAATCGGACGAACAAGAATGGGGGAAATTAAACCTTGTTCTTTAATGGATTGGGCCAATTCCTCTAAAGATTCCTTGTCCATCCTTGTTCTCGGCTGATATTTCCCCGGCAGAATCTTATCTAAATCAAGCTCTGAGGCATCATCCCCTTTTGCATCAGCCAAAGTAATCACTACCTCATCTTTCTTTCCGAGCAAAGCATCCAGACCCTTGCCCAATCCGCTTCTCTTTCTTACGACCATCTTATTGCTCCTTGCTTTGCTTCTTATACTTTTTCATTCTCTTAAGAAATTCGGTACCAAATTCCAAATAGGCTTTTGCACCTTTGCTGGATTTATCGTACAAAACTCCCGGCAATCCGTAACTTGGCGCCTCGGCAAGCCTAACATTTCTTGGAATCACAGTCTTAAAAACTTTGTCACCAAAAAATTCTTTCAACTGTTCACTGACTTGCTGCTGTAAGGTCACCCGAGGATCAAACATAACCCTTAGCAGTCCAATTAATGTCAAATCCGGATTTTTAGCCGCCTGAATTCTTCTTACGGAACCAATTAAATCGGTTAATCCTTCCATCGCGAAGTATTCACATTGCATAGGAACGATCACCCCTCTGGCAGAACACAGAGCATTAATTGTCAGCATAGAAAGTGAGGGAGGACAATCAATAATTACAAAATCGTAATTTTTATCCTGTTCCTGCAATATTTTCTTTAACCGTTCATCTCTGTCATCGAGCTGAACCAATTCTACTTCTGCACCGGCCAATTCTCGGTTAGCGGGCAATATATCGTACCCTGCTTCTTCAGTATGAATAACTACCTGCTCAAATGAAGCCTGACCGAACAACAAGGGATAAACCGTCTCAGTTATCGAATCCTTGCCAACACCGCTTCCTGTTGTAGCATTACCTTGAGGGTCTAAATCAATCAGTAATACCCTTTGTTTTAACTTTGCTAATGCCGCTGACAAATTAACAGCAGTTGTGGTCTTTCCGACACCACCCTTTTGATTTGCAACACAAAATGTTAAAGCCATTTTTATCTAACCCTTTACGCTTTTGGCATAGAAAGCCACAATTCAGTAAATCCTTGCCAAAGGATGGAAATACCGATACACAGCAAGATAAAAGCAAATACCCTTGACAAAGCATCTGCACCGGTTGCCCCGACCGCCTGACTTACTCGGTCGCAGTATCTATAGCACACATATACCGTTAATAGGGTTGCCACCGTAGCCAACAAACAACCGATTAAGTTTTCCGTTCCATGACCTATCATACCTGTGCCGATAGCCGTGGAAACGGCAATCATCCCCGGCCCCATTGTGAGAGGCAAAGTTATCGGATAAAAGGCCATAGAGAGTAATTTTTTTCTTGATTTTGGAGGCTCAATATTTGAGTTATCCGTATCATCGTGAGCAGCTTCATTGAGTGCCTTCCAACCGGCTGAAATCAATACCAAACCACCCCCAACTCGCAGAACACCCATAGAAATACCGAAGAAACTTAATATAAGATGACCGGCAAATAAACTTATCAACATGATGATCATTGAATAAAAAACTATTCTATTAACCATCATTTTTCTGGTTTCCTGATCAATATTCGGGGTCAAAGCCAGAAAGAACATCGCCCCACCAAAAGGATTCAAGACAGGAATAAACGAGGCAAAGGCAAACAAAAATGTACTGACGACCTGATCAAGCACGTCAAACCTCACTCAATCTAAAAAAAATCGAACAAACTCATTTTTACATAACTAAAACAAAAAATCTGCCGTATTAATTTATTTTCATAAAAAAAATCTCGCAAAAACGAGACGAAGTGTTTCACATGAAACATAACAGTTTATTTATTTTTCTATATTTATTTATTTTGCTTAAATTATAGACATTAATAATTTCACATCCTAATTAAAAATAAGTTTTATCTATTTGTTTTATGAGATTTTTTCTTACATTTGCTCATTATTTGGGCAATTTAAAAATCAATTAATAAGAACTATAATGTACCAATTCGTTTAATCAAGACTAAATTTCTTTCTTCAGGCAAAAAAGGTACGCTTACTGAGATTACTTTATTTGTAAAATTCTCACCTAACTCTAAGAGTTCACCTGAAGGATTTTTTCCTTTAAGAGCAATCCATATACCGTCATCTTTTAATAAATGATTAGAAAGCGAAACAAAACTCGACAAAGAGGAAAAAGCCCTAGAGGAGATAACATCGTATAAAGGCGCAGTGATGTTCTCTACTCGATTATGAATTACCTTTATATTTTTAAGCTTTAAATAAACTCCTGTTTGAGTGAGAAAAGCTGTTTTCTTCCCTACAGGATCAATCATTGAAACAAAAGAATCTGGAAATACTATTGCCAAAGGAATAGCCGGAAGCCCCCCACCGGAACCAACATCCAGCAAAGATTTCCCAGGTAAAAGATAGTGAGAGAAAGTAGAAACAGTCGCTAATGAGTCAAGAATATGATGTGTCAACACCTCTTCTTTATCTGTAATGGACGTTAAATTAAAGGTTTTATTCCATTTAAAAAGCATTTCAGCATAAGCATCAATTTGTTGAATTTGATTGTCTGTTAAAGAGAGATTTAACTCTCCCAAACCTTTAATCAATCTATTTAAATCCAAAAAATTACTCATAAAGCTTACCCGGATTATCTTCTTGATTTGATGAAAATTAACAGAAGGCTAATTGCTGCAGGCGTAACACCACTAATTCTCCCCGCCTGACCAATCGTTTCAGGATTTTGGGCTTTTAGCTTTTGGCGTACTTCAAATGACAATCCTTTGACTTTGTCATAATCAAAATCAGCAGGAATTCTGGTCATTTCATGCTCTAAAATTTTCTGAACTTCATCCTTTTGCCTATTGATATAACCAGAATATTTAGCGGTTATTTCTATCTGCTCAATTTCAGAATTGGACAATTGCGGAGCTTGCCCGACTAATGAACCATCATTTTTTGTCAAAGTTTTTAATGTTTCATGTGAAACATTGGGTCGAGACAGAAGATTAAAAAGTGAATATTCGCGCTCAACATCCCCACCTAATACTCTTCGTGATTCTTCACCGGAAATCAGTCCAGGATATACCCAAGTTCCTTTCAATCTTTCAATTTCTTTAGCAATCGCATCACGCTTACGATTGAAGAAATCCCATCTTATATCATCAACCAAACCCAACTTGCGGCCTATTTCTGTCAATCTATCATCCGCATTGTCTTCTCTGAGACTTAAACGATATTCTGCACGAGAAGTAAACATTCGATAGGGTTCAGTTACGCCCTTTGTAATTAAATCGTCAACCATCACACCAATATAGGCTTGATCTCTTCGCGGAACCCATGGTTCTTTACCCTGAACCTTTAATGCAGCATTTAGACCGGCTAACAATCCCTGAGCCGCAGCTTCTTCATAACCAGTTGTTCCATTAATCTGACCTGCAAAAAATAAGCCCTCGATTTGTTTTGCTTCTAAAGATGTTCTTAATTCTCTTGGATCGTAATAATCATATTCGATTGCATATGCAGGTCTCACAAAATGAGCATTTTCAAGTCCCGGTATGGTATGCATAAATGCAATTTGAACATCAAATGGCAAACTGGACGATATTCCATTCGGATAATAAATATTAGTTTGCAACCCCTCAGGTTCTAAGAAAACATGATGGGAGTTTTTATCTGCAAAACGTACCACTTTATCCTCAATCGAAGGACAATAACGTGGTCCAATCCCCTCAATTATTCCTGAGAACATTGGTGACCGATCAAGATTAGCCCGAATGATGTTATGAGTTTCTGTATTTGTATTAGTGATCCAACACGGCACTTGCTTAGGATGTTGAATCTGAGGCTCCAATAATGAAAAACTAGGTACAGGGTCTAAATCTCCCAATTGCTTTTCACATTTTTCAAAATCGATCGATCTACCATCAATTCTCGCGGGAGTCCCAGTCTTCAGTCTTCCTTTCGGCAGTCCTAAATCAATTAAACGCTCAGCCAACTTAATACTTGCAGGATCTCCCACTCTGCCGGCTTGATAATGCTCTAACCCAATGTGTATGAGACCATGTAAGAAAGTACCAGCTGTAATAACGACTGTTTTTGCATAGATCTTTATATTTGTTTGAGTAACAACCCCAACTACACGATAGTTTTCAACAATTAAGTCATCAACCCCCTGCTGAAAAACCCATAAATTCTTCTGATTTTCAATACGTCGACGCATAGCTATCCGATACAACTCTCTATCAATTTGCGCTCTGGTTGCTCGAACAGCCGGTCCTTTTGAACTATTTAATACCCTAAACTGGATCCCCGCCTCATCCGTAACTTGAGCCATCGCTCCGCCCATAGCGTCAACTTCTTTAACCAAATGACTTTTACCGATACCACCAATAGACGGGTTACACGATAACTGGCCGATTGTTTCTACATTATGTGTAATCAATAAAGTTTTACAGCCCATTCTAGCCGCAGCTAAACAGGCTTCAGCGCCAGCATGACCACAACCAACAACAATTACATCATAACGAACAGGATAATCCATTTTAGTCCCCGTTTCACGTGAAACAAATTATTTATTCAATAAAATCAATTACTTACCAATGCAGAAGCGACTAAAGATCATACCTAAAATATCATCCGGAGTCGTTTCACCGAGTATGACTCCCAATTCATCATTGCTCAGTCGCAATTCTTCTGCCAACAACTCCAAAGGAGGATCGCTCATGTTCACAAATTGGTTTGCTAATTCTAAATGTTCATAAGCATTTGACAATGCTTGTAAATGCCTTTCACGCGCCAAAAACGTGCTTTCAGGTTGATTTTCCCACCCAACCAATTCAAGAAGTTTATTCTTTAAACGATCAATCCCCTCTCCTGTTTTAGCCGAGATCGGTAACCAACTGTCATCCGGAATCTTATGATCAAGATCACATTTATTTAAAACCTGAATCACCGGCACCCCAGAGGAAACTCTTTGCATCACTTTATGAAGTGTTTTTTGACCTTCTTCATCAGAGTACTCATTAGTGGCATCTACCAGATGTAAGACAATATCAGCATCCTCTACAGCCTGCAGCGTCCTTTCAATCCCAATACTTTCAACCTTATCTGTGGTTTCTCGTACCCCTGCAGTGTCAACCAGACGCAATGCGACGCCATTAATACTGATTTCGTTTTCAATTTTGTCCCGAGTTGTACCCGCTATATCGGTCACAATAGCAATATCTGATCCGCTCAGACAATTCATTAAAGATGACTTTCCGACATTAGGACTGCCAACCAAAACTACTTTTACGCCTTCTCTTAATATTGAACCCTGTTGAGACTGGTGCATCAAATGCTCGAAATCAACAATGATTTTGCTCATTCTTTCGCGAGCTTGAGTACTCTTTATAAAGTCAATCTCTTCTTCCGGAAAATCCAAAATAGCCTCAATCAATGCCCGCAATTCAATAATCTGGTCTCCAACAGCATGAATACTTTTAGAAAAGTCACCATTTAAAGAACGAGAAGCCGCTCTGGCAGCCCCTTCTGTTGTTGCATCAATTAAATCAGCAACTGCCTCTGCCTGCGACAGATCAATACGCCCGTTCAAAAAGGCTCGTTTGGTAAATTCCCCCGGTTCAGCCAAACGCAAACCCGCTGAGCGGCCCAATCGTAAAATAGAATGCAATAGCATCTGCAACACAACCGGTCCACCATGAGCTTGCAACTCGAGAACAGACTCACCTGTATAAGATCTTGGGGCCGGGAAATAAAGAGCTAGTCCTTCATCAAGAAGAACCCCCCTATCATCTTTAAACTGGCGATAGTGAGCATACCTTGGTTTTAATTTCTCTTGAGAACCAAAGTAATCCTTAATAAAACCACTTATAAAGCTATCACTGCCCGATAAACGGATAATTCCGACACCTCCCCTACCGGAGGCTGTAGCAATAGCAACAATTGGATCACGATCAGAATATATCGGCATAAAAACCTCTAAAAATATGGGTTAATTATCGCACTGACAAACCGGCGTTTTTCAACTTCAAATAAAAAATTTGCTACATTGAGGCCAAATGAAACTAAGGAGTTTAAAGCGCTATGTCTTTAAAAAATGATGAGTCCTCTTTTTTCGGAAATGCATTAATCGGAGCATGCTGCGCAATAGCTACATCAGTTCCTGTCTCAGCTTACATAGCGGCATTTCTAGGTGACACCTATCTTGTTCGTGTCATTGTTTACGGTCTCACTCTTTTATGGGTTATTTGCGGAGCTATCGCAATATTTTTCAAAACATACAAGGCAGAACGAAAAAAATTATCAATTAAATTCATGCTCCTGTGGTTTATTTCTGTTTGGCTATGGCCATTACTTCTTCTTGCAGGCAAAAGTCGTGAATAATAAAAATGGGGGCTTAAGTAGCCCCCATTATTCTTCATGCCTAGGTCAAAAGTTTTTAAGAAATTGTTCTTTTCCTTCTTTCTTCCTCAATCTGTTTATTGACATACCACTGTTGCCAAATAGACAGAACGTTGTTGGTTAACCAGTACAAAACCAAGCCAGAAGCAAAGAAGAAGAACATGACACCGAAGATAATCGGCATAAACATCATCACTTTTGCCTGTGTCGGATCCGTAGGTTTCGGACTGATCTTCATTTGGATGATCATGGTAGCGACCATCAAAAGCGGCAAAATAAGATAGGGATCGGGACTGGCCAAGTCACTGACCCACAGTAACCAACTTGCACCGCGCAATTCGACCGTTGCCAAAAGAACCCAATACAAAGCTAAGAACACAGGAATCTGCAGCAAAATTGGGAAGCATCCCCCTGCCGGATTGATCTTTTCACGGCGATACAGTTCCATCATAGCCTGATTCAAAGCCTGTTTATCGTCACCGTACTTCTCTTGAATAGCTTTCATTCTCGGAGCTACATCACGCATACGGGCCATAGACTTATAACCGGCTGCAGAGATCGGATAGAGAATGGCTTTGACCAAAACAGTGAGCAGAACAATGGCCCAGCCCCAGTTTCCTACCAAACCTTGCAAGAAGGCTAATAACCAGTAAATAGGCTTAGCTAAGAATGTCAACCAACCGTAGTCAACCACCAAGTCAAGATTGGGAGCAATATACTCGAGGCGACGCTGATCTTGCGGGCCGACGTAGAGCATACTGTCAACAGTTTTTTCAGCTCCCGGAGCAACTTCACCCACAGAAACAATCGATCCGATAGCAAACAAATGCTTATCCAACTGGCGCGTGTAAAGTTCACGAGCACTGTTTTCCTGAGGCACCCACGCTGTCAAGAAATAGTGTTGCAACATTGCAATCCAACCTTCGTTAGAACGGCTGGGTAAACCGGTATCTTCGTCAGCTATAGAGTCAAAGTCGATTTTCTGGAATTTTTCATCTTCCGTATAAGCTGCCGGTCCTGTAAAGGTATTGTAAAAAGCACTGTCGCTCGCAACCTTTCCATCGTCTCTGGTCAGCTGCATGTAAACAGAAGGAGAAATGGCTACATTACCCTTGTTTCGTACTTCATGCTTGACGTCAATACCGTAATGACCACGGTGGAACGTATACGTTTTCACTAACTCTACATTGCCTTGATTGGCAGCAAAGCGTACTTCTAAAGTATCTTGACCGTCTTTCATGGTCAAATTGTCACTGACCAAGCGGAATGACGTACGATGATTGGGGAAGTTTCCGCCAACAAGACCGGTTTCAGCCTTATAAACGTGCTGTGCAGATGTATCGAACAGCACAACATTACCCACATCCTGCTGTTCTTGTTCGGAAGAACCGAAAATCAAGCCGGGTAAGCCGCGTGTTTTCCAATCAGGAGTTTGACGCTCTTGCAATAGTTCAGCACGAGCTACTGAGGCACCATTTGCATCAAACGTGATCTTAAAGAGGTCTGTCGTTACTTCTACCGGTTTAGTGATAGTCACATTCACCTCAGAAGCCACTGCCTTACTATCGGCCAATTGTGTAGCCGTATCTGCAGTTCCAGACTTTACTTCATTACTCACCACCTGTTCTTCTACAGGAGCCGGAGTACCGAAAAAGGAAGGATTACCGTTACGAACCTGCCATGCATCCCATAGCATGAAAAGTCCTAACAAGAAAATCATCCACAAAAAAGCACGTTGTAATTCGCGTCCCATATGGACTCTCTTATCTATTGTTGAAATGATGAAAAATCAGTTGTTTTTCCAAGGAAACCACCGAAAAGATTCGGGAACCGGATCAAATCCATGACCTCCCCAAGGGTTGCAGCGAACAATACGCGCCACCATCAACCAACTTCCCTTAAGCGCTCCAAAGCGTTTGATAGCCTCTATAGAGTATTGAGAGCACGTTGGATAGAATCTGCACTCTCTGCCCATCCAAGGAGACAATGTCACCTGGTAGAGCCTAATGACAGCAATCAGAATTTTTGACAAACTCTGCATCCCCTGCCCTTTGATAGGATACCTTTGAGACAAAATAGTCAAAAAGCCTATCAATATCGCTTTGAATCATTTTTTTTCTGGCCTTTTTACTAAGACCGTTTAAGCTGCAAACAGGTAATTTTCTTTTAAGCCGGAAATTGATATCAAGACCATATTTTCGACCTTCTAACGCATTGAGCAGGATTAAACGAGACTGACGGGCCTTTTCCCTTAACAGTCTTTTAACCATAGCTCTTTCTACTGATAGGTGAGCGTTTTGCTTTCCAACTGTAAAACCAAAACGTATACAGCCAACGTTATCAGTTTTGAGCGCTGAAACAGAAAAAAAATCCGAATAACTCCGAATTAATTTTGTTTTATTTGCAGACAAAACCGCCCCGAACTCCGTTGATTTTATCAAACGGATACTTCGAGGCAGCCCATTCGGTTTCTTAACCGCAACATTCACGGCTATCGTCCGCCGTGAGACTCTCTGGAAATTAGAGAGCGAGAACGTGACGACCCTTGGCGCGACGAGCAGCCAGGACACGACGACCGCCCTTGGTACGACTGCGAACCAAGAAGCCATGCGTACGAGCGCGCTTGACCTTAGACGGTTGATAAGTACGTTTGGTAGCCATGACGACAAATCCTTAAAAAGTATTTGATATTTAAAATCAATAAGGACCGTAATTTCGATCCTCAAGCACAGACCCTTCCCGATCCCCTCTTATGAAGAGCATACAGATCCGTGAAAAACATGGTATTACACATCAAAACCCTATGTTTTGTCAAGTTTTTTTCCTTTCAACCCCCTATTTCGTCCTGAAGCACACTTAGAGACTTTTGTCAGTAGGAAAAATACTAGGTTTAGATAAAAAAAATTTTTATCCAATATTTTGTGTTTTTTTTACCTTAATAGAAAATATTTTGAGTTATCCACAATTTTGTGCTTATTTTTTAAGCAAGCAGTCAAAAACAAAGCTGACTTTTATCAGTACAATGAAAAAAAGCTTCCGTTCATGCAGGAGGCTTTTTCGTTTCAACTATTATCAGCACAAAGATCGTTAATACGTTGAAATCAATAGATAAATTATATCTTTCACCTTAATTTTGAATGCTATTTTAGTCTCAGTGAAAGATGAACGATTAAATACTGAATTTGCTTATTGACAGCTATTAAATCTAGTGAGTCAATCTTTATAAGCAAATTGATTGGTCTACTGCTAATTCATCTGTAATAGACCGTTTGTGGAGTGTTTGTATGAACTTCTGGGAACAGTGCTTGATACAGTTATCGAGCATCATGAAACCGCAGGATTTTGATCGTTGGATCAAAACCCTTTCCTGTATCAATTGGGATGAAAAAAATCATATTCTTATTTTGGGTCATAAAACCTTACAGGCGATTGAAACAATTGAGGCGCATTTCGACGCAATGATTGCTTCTGTTGCCTCTTCTGTTGCTCATGATGTTGTTACTGTTCGATATTTGCAAACTGAAGGACAGGTAGAGCCGGCACAAAGTCAACTGAAGTTGGTTCCGGCCACCAAAGAAGAGACTTCTATTTCAGATCAGGCATACGCTTGCGGGCTCCGAGCACAGCAAACATTCGAAAATTTTGTTGCCGGCTCCTCTAATCAATTGGCTTATGTGGCTGCCAGAAGTGTTAGCGACAATCCCGGAAAAAACTATAACCCCCTATTTATTTACGGCGGGGTCGGCTTAGGCAAAACGCACCTCATGCATGCTGTCGGCAACCAAATGTTAAAAAATAATCCTGACGCTCGAATCCTTTGCGTGGGGACTCAAACATTTATTAATGATTTCACAACAGCAGTAAGAGAAAATAATTACTCGGCTTTTGATCATAAGTACCAAAATCTGGATGCACTCTTTATTGATGATATTCAGTACCTGGGAGGAAAAAGACAGATTCAGCAAAAACTTTTTGAAGTCTTTGAAAAACTGGTCCCTCACGGCAAACAAATCATCTTTACAAGCGATACTTATGCCAGAAGTCTCAAAGACATGGATGAAAGACTGATTTCACGTTTTACATCCGGCTTATCCGTAGAGGTTGAACCTCCGGAACTCGAGACCAGAGTAGCTATTTTGCAAAAGAAATCTTTAGCTCAACACTTTGATTTACCGGACGATGTAGCTTACTTTATTGCTCGTCACCTTAAAAGCAATGTCCGAGAACTGGAAGGGGCTCTTAACTGTGTTATCGCATTTTCAAGATTTAGCAATGAAGAGCGTTTAACCGTTGAAAAAGCCAGAGAAGCCCTGCAGGGTATGTTAGTAGCCTCTACCGCTCAATTGACTGTGGAACGCATTCAAGGTGCTGTCGCTGAATATTTCAAAATTTCCCTGGCTGACATGTACTCAAAAACAAGAGTTAAAAAGATTGCTGTACCCCGGCAGGTTGCGATGTATCTGTGCAAAGAATTAACTCAAAGCAGTCTGGCTGAAATCGGGGAACGCTTCGGTAAAAGAGACCATACCACTGTGTTGCACGGTGTGAAAAAAATTACCGATGCACGGGCAAAAGATAAGGATCTGAATTATCAAATTCACGTTCTTGAACAGATGTTAAAAAATTAGGTTAAAACCGGGTTCGCTTGTCGCACCAAATCAATAGAAAATCCACTAAAATGGAGTGGTTAAACAGCGGATAGAGTATCCGTTTCTAATTCTTTTAAAGGATATGGGAATGCTAATCATCAAGAGCCCGCGAGAAGCTTTTGCAACTCCGGTCCAAGCTGTCAGTGGTATTGTCGGTAAACAACGCCAGACGTTGCCTATTTTGTCCAATATTTTGATTTCTAAAGTAGGCACTCGAGTTGATTTTACGGCTACCGATCTGGATATTGAGATCAAGACCTTCGCTGATATCGGTGCTGAAGGTCCTGATATCAGCGTCACTGTGGATGCTGCAAAGTTGCAAAGTTTAATCAGCGCCTTAAATCACGGCTCTGAAGTAACACTGTCCCAACCGAATCAATCCGATCCCACGGTTGAACTAAAGCAAGGTAAAAGTACATTCAGACTGAATACTTTACCTGCAGATGAATTTCCGAACAGACCCCAAGCTCAGTTTTCTCAGAGTTTCACTATTGCGGCCAATCAATTACGTCATCTGCTTCAATTAGTCCATTTCTCAATGGCCCAACAGGATATTCGTTATTTCCTCAACGGTATGCTGTTGTCAATTGAAGGGGATGTCATTCGAGTGGTTACGACCGACGGACATCGTCTGGCCTATTGCGAAGGTAAGTTAGAGGCTCCTCTTGCTCAGAACGTACAGTGCATCGTACCTCGCCGCACGGTCATGGAAATGCTTCGCTTAATTCCTGATAACGAAGAGGCAATCACTATTGCTATTTCTGAAACGGAAATTCGCATTACCTGGGGCAATATTACCTTGTCATCCAAATTGGTTGAAGGTAAATTCCCGGATTACAACCGAGTAATTCCCGTTAACAATAACAATATCTTTGTCATCAAACGTGATGTCCTTCTGGGTGCGTTGAAGCGCACGGCTATTTTGGCCAATGCGAAGCTTCGCGGAGTGAAGTGGGAACTGAAAAATGGTACTTTAACCATTCAAAGTACCAATTCGGACCAAGAAGAAGCTAAAGATGTGTTAGATATTGATTACAACGGAATTGATATTGAAATCGGCTTTAATCTCCTCTATCTGCAAGATGTCTTAAACAACTTAAGAAGCGAGGAAGTCCAGTTTGCTTTGCATAGCAACACAGGAGCCATGCTCATTACCATGCCGGACAATTCTTCGTTCAAGTACGTTGTTATGCCGATGCGCACCTAATGGGTGAATGCGCGGCATCAGCTTTCGAATTACACACCCGTCCTAAGTCATATTGGGGCGGGTGTAGTAACAATTAAGAACCGACTTTTTTGATAAATTAGCGACTGATTTTTTTGAAAATTAAGAGAATTAACCTATGAGTGAAGCTGACAAAACCCTCAATCCTAATGACTACGGTGCTGCTGCTATTGTGGTGTTGGAAGGCCTTGAAGCCGTAAGAAAACGCCCGGGTATGTACATCGGTGACACCGCTGATGGTTCCGGTTTACATCACCTGATTTATGAAGTCGTAGATAATTCGATTGACGAAGCTCTTGCCGGCTTTGCTGATGAGATTATTGTCACCCTGCATACAGACGGTTCTGTTTCGATTGAAGATAATGGAAGAGGCATTCCTACTGATATCAAAATGGATGATAAGCATGAACCGAAACGCAGTGCAGCGGAAATTGCGCTCACCGAGTTGCATGCCGGCGGTAAGTTTTCAGAAAACAGTTACAAAATCTCCGGCGGTTTACACGGAGTCGGTGTTTCTTGTGTCAATGCACTGTCCACATGGCTCAAACTTACGGTTTATCGCGAAAACAGGATCCATTTTCTTGAGTTTGAACGTGGCAAACTGATCAATCGTAAGATAGAGGTTCTGCAAACCGTTAACGGCCCGGTGGAAGTTTCTCCGATGTCAGATTTAGGACAAACGGATAAACGGGGAACGCTGGTACATTTTTACCCTGATAAAGAAATTTTTTCAGACATCACTTTTAGCTTCGAGCGCTTATCCGAGCGCTTGCGTGAACTCTCTTTCCTGAATTCGGGAGTCAATATCTTATTGCTTGATCAAAGAACGGGAAAAGAGGAACGGTTCCACGCTCAAGGAGGTGTCAGAGGTTTTGTTGAATTTATCAACCAAAACCGTGTCGTTTTGCATAAAACACCTTTTTATGCATTAAAAACAGTGGAGTCTCAAGGTGTCCCTGTGACAGTTGAAGTCTCCATGCAGTGGAACGATACCTATAACGAACGTCTTACAGCCTACACAAACAATATTCCTCAAAAAGACGGAGGAACGCACGTCACAGGCCTAAGAAGCGCCATGACTCGCGTAATCAAAAATTACATTTCAAAGGAAGGCTTGGATAAGAAGCTGAAAAACGATATTGATGGTGAAGATATGAGAGAAGGCTTGACCTGTATTCTCTCAGTCAAGGTGCCTCAGCCGAAATTCAGCTCACAAACCAAGGATAAACTTGTTTCCAGTGAAGTGCGCCCGGCTGTCGAAGACGTTATCAACACCGAGCTTGCCAGCTTTTTGGATGAAAATCCTGTTGAAGCTCATGCTATTTGCGAAAAAATCGTAGCCGCCTCCCGTGCACGTGAAGCTGCAAGAAAAGCACGGGATATGAGCAGAAAATCAGTGTTAATGTCCGGCTCATTGCCCGGTAAACTGGCTGACTGTCAGGAAAAAAATCCGGCTTTAAGTGAATTATTCCTCGTGGAAGGGGATTCAGCAGGGGGATCGGCCAAAACCGGACGAAACCGTAAAAATCAGGCAATTTTACCTCTCAGAGGCAAGATTCTTAATGTAGAGAAAGCGTCACATGAGAAGCTCCTCGACAGTGAGCAGGTCAGAACGCTTGCTTTAGCTTTGGGCTGCAGCATCGGTAAGGATTTTGATATCGAAAAATTGAGATATCAACGCATTATTATCATGACCGATGCTGACGTGGACGGTGCGCACATCTCCACTTTACTTTTGACATTCTTCTACCGTCAGATGACGCCCTTGATCGAAAGAGGCTACGTTTATATTGCTCAACCGCCTCTCTATAAGATCACGGTCAATAAAAAAGATATCTACGTGAAGGATGACCACGAATACAATAAGGTCATTTTAGAGATTGCTCTTAAGGATGCAGAGCTCTACCGCAGCCAAGAGGCGTTTGAAAAAGGAGAAAAAATTTGGGGAACAGAACTTGAAAATTTAGCTGACAGCTACATTCAAAGTTCCGAAGTTCTTCAAAGATTAAGCCTTGTCATTGATCGCGCAGTTCTGTTAGCCATTACTGCCGGTGTTCAGATTAATCTGGACAACCTGGATAATGCTCAAAACAGCGCTAAGATGCTCATGGATCAAATTCGTGACAAGCATTTAAAGATTATTGCTAAAGAAGACGCTGATACACACCGAGTCTACTTGTCGATTGAAAGAATGGTTTACGGCAACGTGCGCCACTCTCGCATGGACGCTCACTTCTTAAACACCGCTGATTACGCTTTACTGGTTAAAACAGCCCAAACTCTTCAAGGTATTGTTAACGAAGGGGCAAAGGTTGTTCGAGGGAATAAGTCTCATCCGGTCAAAAATTTTGAAGAAGCCATTCAATGGCTAATGTCTGAAGCCAGTTCTGGCTTAACTCGTCAGCGCTACAAAGGCCTTGGGGAAATGAACGCCGAACAGTTGGCCGAAACAACCATGCAGCCGGAAAATCGTCGCCTGCTGAGGGTACGATTAGAAGATGCAGCCAGTTCTGACAATGTCTTTTCCATGTTAATGGGTGACAATGTTGAACCAAGAAGAAAGTTCATTGAAGATAACGCCTTATTCGTTAATAACATCGATATTTAAACAATACGAAACGGGAGATCATTCTCCCGTTTCTCTTTTTTAGGATTCTTCTGATGTCAAACCAAAGTTCGGAACAATTAGTGGTTGCGGTATCAAGCCGTGCCTTATTTGATCTTGAAACTGAGCATAAAATCTTTGAAGATCAAGGAATAGAAGCCTACAGAGACTATCAGATCAAACACCTTCAAACACCTCTCAATCCCGGCGTAGCTTTCCCGTTTGTCAGACGTTTGTTGAGCTTAAACGAGTACTTTCCAAAAGAAGAAGAGCCTTTCAGAGTCATTGTCCTTTCCAGAAACAGTCCGGAGTCCGGACAGCGCTTTTTTAATTCCTGTAAACACTACAGGTTACCGATTCGAGGGGGCGCATTTACTTCCGGTCAACCAACCTTTCCTTACATGAAAGCTTATGGTGCATCACTTTTTCTCAGTGCCAACAGTAAAAGTGTGATCGAAGCAACTCAAATGGGTTATCCGGCTGGATTGGTTCTTCCGTCACAAGCCAAGGATGATCTAAATGACAAAGGACTGAGGATTGCATTTGACTTTGACGGTGTTGTGATTGATGACGACAGCGAAAAACAATATAAACAATCGGGGCTCGAAGGTTTCCAGGATTATGAAAGTCGCCATGTCCATTCTCCTCACAATGCCGGTCCTTTAACAGAACTTTTCAAAAAATTAGCTTATTTCCAAAAACTGGATATGCAAAGAAGAGGTCAGCAGGATCCGTACTATCAACCGGTGATCAGGATTTCTATTGTGACCTCTCGTGGAGCGCCCAGTGAAGAGAGATTGATAACAACATTAAAGAGCTGGGGAATGAACGCTGCCGAATTGTTTTTAATGGATGGAATGCCTAAACAATTTGTACTTGAGCAATTGAAACCTCACATCTTTTTCGATGATCAAATTCAGCATTTGCAATCTGCAGCTCATGCTGTTCCCAGTGTTTTGATCCCTTTTGGAGTAACGAAAGAATCTTCGGTGCGTAAATTAATGGAAAGTCAGGAAGGTTAAGATTTATCCACAAACTTATCCACCGTAAGCGATTACTCTAAATCCCTATAAATACAGGGGGTTATTTTTTAATCATCACTATTCTGAGTATTATTTGTTAAAGTAAAAATCGTTTTAAATCAAATAGTTATAATGTAGACTCAGAATAGTGAGAGTTATTTTATTTTCTTATAAATAACAACTACTTATCGGATATATCCTCAGTAATTCACAAAGTTATCCACAAAGATTTCCACTTCATAATTTATTTAGGTTGATTGACTGAGAATTATGAGGATTATTAAATGAAGTTTTTTATATTAAATTAATAGTCATAATAATAAGCGCTGCGATATCTGTGGATAAGTCTAAAAAATCTTTTATTTTTAAATGGTTAACCTGTTAATTTGTTACGTTATATCTCTGGGAATTTTATGGGAATTGATTGTTAAAAAATGTGGATAACTTTTTATAAAATAATGAAACTTCTGAGTTATTCACATTTTTATTCGGTTATTCACAGAGTTTCATTTAAGTTTTGCACATCTGTTTCTTTAATTCATTGACACTTTTTGATAAGTTAGGACGAAGTTAGAGGTCTTTAGATAGACTATACTGAGAAAAAAACATCAAGGTAATGACTGCCATGCGTACAAAAACTTTAGTTTTATGTCTTTCAGCCCTAACAATAGGGGTTACCTCAACGACGGGTTGTGTTCCTGTATTAATCGGCGGGGCTGTTGGTACAACAGCCTTCGTGACAACCGATCGACGTACAACTGGAGCGCAGATGGCCGATGAGGTCATGGAAAAGCGCATTAATTATGAAATTTCACAGGCTGTGCCTAAAAACTTACATTTAACAGTCACCTCCTATAACCGCCGTATTTTATTGACCGGTGAAGTAGGCAGTGAAAGCGATAAATTGACTGCTCAACGTGTTGCTCAAAATAGTTTGGAGGTCAGCTCCGTAGTCAATGAATTAATGGTCGGACCTGTATCGTCTCTGTCTCAAAGAATGTCTGATTCGACATTAGCCGGCAAAGTCAGAACACAGCTTGTGGCCACTTCCGGTGTTTCATTAAATCAGATGAAAGTCACGGTTGATCGTGGAATTGTTTATTTGATGGGATTGGTCACTCAACAAGAGGCTAATAAGGCCGCTGATGTAGCTTCCAGAGTTCCGGGAGTGAAATCGGTTGTGACGGTTTTTGAAGTTTTGACGCAACAGGAAGTTCAGGAACGTTTGAAACTGTTGACACAAGAAAAACCTCAGTCTCCTGCGTACACAACAACAAATAATATTGTTGAGGATACTGAGACCTCGTCGACGGAAGTTCGTTTACAGTAGTTTATTAACAATTGATAAAAGTGCGTTCCATTGTTCTGTCCGTCTGGATGCCGCTTGCGCTCTTGTTGCTCTGGTGGCTGGCTTCGAGCTATGGCTGGGTAACTCCTTATTTACTACCCAGCCCGGCTAGAGTTTATTCGGCTTTTATCGAACTTTTAGAAGACGGGACACTCTTTGAGCATATCGGAGCCAGTTTGGGACGTGCTTTTGGCGGTTACTTTGCTGCCGTCTTGTTTGCTTTGCCGATGGGGTATTTTTTTGCTAAGAGTGATTCAGCCTATAAACAGACTCGTCTGATCTTAGAGAGCCTCCGGATGATTCCTCCCTTGTCACTTATTCCTTTATTGATTTTATGGTTAGGGATAGGGGAGGTCGCTAAGCTGACCATTGTTCTGTTGGCGAGTTTTTTCCCAATCTATCTGAATGCATACAGTGGCTTTAAACAGCTCGACTATCGTTACGGTGAATTGGCTAAGACGCTTGATCTCAATACGTATGAAAAAATCCGACACATTGAGTTTCCCGGGGCTTTACCGTCAGTGTTTACAGGGTTGAGATTGGGATTCGGTTACAGTTGGCGGGCTTTGGTTAGTGCAGAGTTGATTGCAGCCTCATCGGGTCTCGGTTATTTAATCTCTGATGCCTCGGAAATGGCTCGCACCGAGGTGGTCTTTGTCGGTATTTTGATGATTGCTATTTTAGGCATCATCGGCGATCTTTTATTTCAGAGTGCGCTAAAGAAAGTGGCTCCATGGAGTGTGAAATGAGCGCAGTTAGTTTAAAAGATGTGAGCTTTCAATACCCAGGTCACGCGCAATGGATTCTAAAGGATCTGTCCTTTGAGCTTGAGCAACATAAAGTCTTAGCTATTATCGGTAAAAGCGGTTGTGGAAAAAGTACTTTGATTCGCCTGATAGCCGGTCTGTTAAATCCGACTCAAGGTCGAATAGATATCCATTCGTCACATAAAATAGGAGTCGTTTTTCAGGATCCTCGGCTATTGCCTTGGAAGACCGTTTTTGAAAATGTGGCCTTACCCATTCGTCAGCAGTCTCCTGCAAACCAACACAAGGTTGTAAGAGAAGTACTGGATTTAGTAGGGTTAAGTCATACGGAAAACTATTATCCCTCTGAACTATCGGGCGGCATGGCTCAGAGAGCAGCATTGGCAAGAGCTCTTGTTCAGGCACCGGATATCTTATTGATGGACGAACCTTTCGGGGCCTTGGATGCCATCACTCGAGCTCAAATTCAAATGGATTTTGAGACGATCCAGCAAAGAAAAAAAATGACTGTGGTTCTCATTACACACGAAGTCAATGAAGCTATTCGATTGGCTGACTCGGTGATGGTATTGGCTAATTCACAGGTAGTCGACAAGCTGGAGATTAATCTGCCGCATCCTCGTGCTGTAACAGATATGCATGTAGTCCAGTATGCTGCAAAGGTTTTAAATTTACTAACTCACTCTTAAAAGAGGTTCGCAATGAAATTGAGAAAATTGCTGGCAGTTTCCGCTATGGTCTTAGCAGGCTCTTTCTCGACAATGGCACAAGCGGCTGTTGATCAGATCAATATTGCCTACGTTAAAGATCCTTTTAACTTACAAAATATCGTCATGAAACAAAACCAATCCCTTGAAAAAGAGTTTCAAAAAGACGGTATCAAAATTAATTGGGTTTCGATTAATTCCGGCGCTCAACAAGCACAAGCTATGGCCGCCGGTTCATTGGATGTGAGCGCTGTCATGAATACGGCCTCTCTTTTAATGGCTAACGGCGCTGGCAATAAAGTGTATGTTGCAACCGGGGTAGCTCGTCCTAGTCAGGTTTTTGCAATTGTCGGTAAGCCCGGTGCGCAGATGAAAATTGAGGATCTGAAAGGCAAAAAAGTTGTCGGTCCTAAAGGAACCGTGTTGCATCAGGTTTTAGTGGCAGCTTTGAAGTCTAAGGGGATGTCAATTGATGATGTGGAATTCATTCAGATGGACCCCGGTAAGGCCCATGCTGCTTTGCTGGGTAAGCATGTTGATGCCGCCTTGCAGGCTGCTGCATTGATTATTAAAGACAACCAGGCAGGAGCCAAGACGATTGTTACCGCTGACGGTTTGGTAAATCCTTTGTTGGTAATGGCTGTCAGTGAAAAGTTTGCCAATGAGAATAAAGCTCTTTTAGAAAGAGTTGTCAAAGTACATCGTGAAACCACAAAGTGGATTGCTGATCACTATGATCAGGCCATCGCTATGGGTGCTAAAGAAGCAGGCGTCAGCATTGACGACGCCAAGAAATTGGCACAATGGAGTCATTATTTTGATGTCATCACCGATGCAGACATGCAAAGTCTGAAGCTTGATCAGGCATTTTTAATTGAAAATAAGATGATGAAGAACAAGGTTGATACCGACAAACTGGTTCTTCCGATGGCTCGTCAATAGTGTTGCCTAATGACGCATCGCACTTCATGCGATGCGTCATTGAGCAAACCAAGTCAGATAAGCGTGAATTAAAGCCCCAAGCGTTAAGCTGAGAGCAAAAAGAACCTCCAGCTTGACAGTGGCAAAGAGGGTGGCATTGAGCTCCAGTCCGCTTTTTGTTGCCAATTCAACCGGTAATTTCCAGGCTTTTAACAGGGTTACAAAAACCAGCAAATAGGGGTATTTAGTCCAGTCCATGCCAACAATGCAGAGAATGAGGGCATAAGGAACAAATAACATCAGCCTATAGGCGGCAATAGTCATTGTTTTTCCGAGCACCACAGCCATTGTGTATCTGGCTATAGACTCATCATGCTCCCGATCACGGAAATTATTGACGCACAAAACCGCTGCTGCAATCAGTCCCAAAGCACATCCAACCAATAAAATGGTGACCGAAACAGTCTGAACCTGAAGGTAATATGTTCCTGCTGTTGCAACCAAACCAAAGAAGAGAAAAACAACAATTTCTCCGTAAGGGGAGTAAGCGATCGGACGTGGTCCTCCCATGTAAAGGTAGGCTGCTGCAATAGAAGCAACGGTAATGAGTAAAAAGAACCAATGTGTGAGGTAAATAAAATAAGCCGTAATGGCAATCGCCATTACTGCGGCAACCGCTATACCGATTTCTACTTCTTTTACAGTTAATAAGCCGAGAGAAGTAGCCCTAGGCAGACCTTTTCTGTTAGTTCGCTCTGCCTTGCGTTTGCTGTACCCCGAATCATTTTCCATATTAGTGATGGCTTGCATCAAAATAGCTAACAAGGCTGTCAGCAACGCAACTAAGGGGTTGATGGTACCTGTATCCGATAGACAAACAGCTAATGCAGCTAATACGGGAGCTACTGCAACTCCAAAAGTTTTAGGACGAATAGCAAGCAGCCACGCATGAATGGAATGCGCAGGGACGTTTTCTGGATTTATCATTACAGAACGACCTTGACCATGGGGTGATGGGTAAGTGCCATATAGATGGAGTCAAGCTGTTGACGGCTGGTTGCATGAATGACAACGTGCAAAGCCTCATAACGGCCCTGTTTGCTGGGGCGTCTGGCTATGGTTTCGGGATTAAATAAAGGATCAAATTCCTTAATGAGTTCGCCGATAGTGGGGGCAAACTCAGGATCTGTATATCCCATAACCTTAATCGGAAAATCACATGGGAACTGAAGTAATTCTTTTTCTTGCATTCTTTTTCTCTTTACTGCAATCCAAAAATAGCCTTAATTCGCTGGAACTGACGACGCCAAAAATTTGATTTCTGAACGTCATGCAGAGCGATTAAATCTGCTTTTACGACGACTTTTTCATTAAAAGAAATGGTTATTTCGCCGATTGTTTCTCCCTCTCGGATGGGAGCAACTAAGGGATCCAACCTTGAAACTTTGGCTGAAAAACCTTTAGCGCCTTTTTGTAATATAGCATCACGAGGTAAGGTGACGTAGACATTTTCTCTCACGCCTACTCGAACTTTCGCCTCATCGGTCAGTTCAACCGGAATTCTGTCAATGGTTTCAAGCGCGGGGTACAACAACAGAGTTTTGTAATTGTCAGCTCCCCAATTAACCAATTTCATTGTGTCGTCGGTATTTTGGGAATTACTTTCCGCCCCCATGACAACGGCTAACAGTTCTCTGGAGAAACGGGTATCAGCTTCTAAGTAATCGCGGGAGTAATAAATGACACTGTGCCATGACCGCATTTGAAAATTCGAGCGGTGTAAGCCCTTGATGGAATCGGTTCTCCATAAGAAACTGTTGCTGTTATTGTGATTTAAAACACCGTTGCTGATTGTCTTGGCCGTCCACATATCGTTTAATTCCGGACAGTCGTTTAATAATGCATTGGCCAAAATCAGTGTATCTTTTGCACTCGAATATTGCCCCTTATCAGACGTACCGATCAGTGAGACGTAGTGAGTATTTTTCATACCCAGCGCCTGAGCGTTTTCGTTCATTTTTTCAATAAAACGATCAATGGTCTTATACGTCCCCTCGGCTAAAGCAACCGCAGCATCATTGGCACCCATTACGGCTACGGCTTTTTCTAAATTTTCGATGCTGACTTTTTGGTTGGGCTCCAGATAAAAGCGGGCTGCGTTCAAAGGCGGAATAGACAGGGCATCATTATTAATGGTGATAAGGCTATCGCGAGAGATGTGGTTTTCATCAATAGCTTTTTCAACAGTGTATAATACCATCAGAAGGACGCTGTTGCCCGGATTAACGCGCAAATCGGCCTGATGATCGGCCAATGTGGTATTGGTCAGGCGATCGATCATGATCCATGATTGCGACTTAAGCTGAGGTGAAGTCGCAGCCCAGGCGCTGTTGGACAATCCGATAATCAGACAAAATAAAATTACAAACCGTTTTATCATTCGTACAAGCGTTATGAAAATCTTTACACTGAGTTATGAGAATTTTAAAGTAAGCAAATAATTTTAAAGAGCTTTTTATTTTTTTTTTACGACTTAGGCCTAATTTTTTTCATCTTTTCAATAAAAAAATCAAAATGACTGTCGGTAGTGACCAATTTTTACTGGAATGCGTTGAGAAAACAGGTTCCACCAATACTGATCTTCTGGAGCGAATAAAAGCGGGCGGCATTAGTACCGTTACCGTTAGGAAGGCTAGAAAACAAACTTCGGGAAGAGGCACAAGAGGACGTTCGTGGAGCGGCAATAATGGATGTTTAATGTTTTCAGTTGCAGTGCCGATCGGAAAAACTCTTCAATTGATCAATGGTATAACCTTGGCTATCGGAACTGATATCGTATTGGGTTTAAGAAAATTAGGAGTTGCAGCTGAGATAAAGTGGCCTAACGATATTTTGCTAAATGAAAGAAAATTAGCTGGCATTTTAGTTGAGGTAGCTAAGGCGCCTGACCAAACTTATGTCTTAGTGGTAGGTGTCGGCTTTAATTTAAGGACTCAGGATACAGCAACAGCCTATGGGCATGCGTCATTGTCAGAAGTTTTATCGGATGAGCAATTAAAAGATGAGAGCTATTGGCTGAGTTTTCTCTCCCAAAGTATCATTCATTCTGTTCGTTCTTTTCCTGACAATGGACTGAAACGTGTCCGAAAACTCTGGGATACAATTGCGGCTTACCGAAACCGAACTGTGCACATTGTTGAAGAAAATCACCTCAATTACGAGGGCCGCATGTTAGGTATTGATGATAAGGGTGCACTCTTGGTTCAAACTGAAGACGGTATAAAGACTCTGTTGACGGGTACTGTGAGTATTCGTGTAAAAAAATGAATTTATTGATTGACTTAGGTAATACGGCTTTAAAATGGGCGACTTCAGATAATCCTGAATCGCCGCATACATTGGTGCACGGAGGTTCACACCATTTTTCAGAAAAACTTTTACAAGCCCTGAAGGATCAATCGATTAATCATGTTTACGGTTGCTCTGTCGCTTCCAGAGATTTAACTTTATCGGTGACACGGTTATTGGCTTCTCAAGGTGTTAAGGTAACGTGGCTTAAGGCGCAATCAAGATTTGACGGTCAGTTTTCGTTGGTCAATTCATATAAAACTGCGGTGCAGTTGGGCTCGGATCGCTGGCATGCGGCAATCGGAGCTGTGAGTTTTTTGCCGGGACAAGCCTTGCTGGTTGTTCATCTCGGCACGGGAAGTACGGTTGACTGTGTGTTCCCTCAAGGTAATCAAATGGTGTTTGCCGGTGGACGAATTGCTCCGGGAATGGTTTTAATGCGTGACAGCTTGGTGACCGGTACGGCAACCTTACCTAAAGCAGACGGAGACTATGCTGATTTTCCGACTGATACGATGACAGGAATTGTGACCGGTATTATTGATTCGCAGTTGGGCTTGATTGAGCGCGGAATGCGGGTTATGCAGCAGCATGGCTTTGAACCTAATTTGGTTTTAGCGGGCGGAGCGGTGAGTCGTTTTGCTCCTTATCTGCAAAAAGAGTTTCCTAACAGCATTATCAAACATAATTTGGTCCTGAGAGGACTGGCTTTGCGCTCGGAGTCAGAGATCGTAGCATGAGAACTGTTGCAATTTTGCTGTGCCTGATTTGTGCAGGTTACTATGGTTGGGAGGCTTTTGAAGGTTGGCTGGTTGAACCGCAAAAACCGGTTCAAAAATCTTCTGCTCAGGCTGAAGTTTTTCCTTCAGCCATGCAGCATATTGTTCCGATTGATGATCTTGAAAATTATGTGAAGCAAGAGCGACTCGCAGCCTCTGAGGAGAAAAAAGCCCTGGAGGAAAAGCAAAGAGAAGCTGAAGAATTAGCCAAACAAGAAAAACAATTGGTAGAAGCTAAGAAAGCAGAGCCCCTTCCCATCCCTATTCCTCAGCCCCAAAAAGAAACGGGCATTACTGAGGAAACTGTCTGTTTCAGAATGGGACCTCTTTCAACAAAAGCGCTGCCGTCTATTAATCGCTCAATTGAAAAAGCCGGTCTTTTAGAAACGGTTCGTGTGGAGTCGGTTTTATCAGCGGACTCATACGTGATTTTTATTATTCCGACGACAACGCTCAAAGGTGCAGAAGCGTTGATGAAGCAGGTCAAAAAACAAGGTTATCCTTCTGCTCGCGTCATTGAATCCGGACCTTTAATGAACGCAGTTCAATTGGGAGAGTTTAGCGACCCGGACAGAGCGCAAACTTTTTTCGAAGAAGCTTTGAACAAACTTAAGATGAACGATATCCGTCTGACCCGGCTCATCGGTGAACCGAGTGGAAAAGTTCACCTGATTTTTTCCTCCCTATCTGAACAACAGACAAGAGCACTAAAAAATGTTGCCCAAAAACATGGGCAACATCTTTACAACTGTCAATTTTAGAAAAGTTCCGACAACGTTTTGGCTAAGACCTCCTCGGTCTGTTTAGCATCTTGTTGCCAAGCTGTCAGTCTTTTAGGCGAGACTTTTCTTTGTTGTTGGCCCCAGATTGACTCTGGAAAATGAGCGTCGTCACGATAACGAGCAATAATATGCCAATGAAGATGTGGTACTAAGTTGCCAAACTGAGCTAGGTTGATTTTATCCGGTTTCATTTGTTGACGGATAACCTTTTCAACAGTTAGCAATACTTTCTGAAGCATTTCTCTGTCTTGATCGGATAAATCAGACATCTCTGCAAGATGGGTATTCCAAATTACCCGGAAGTAACCTGGATAAATAGGGTCGTCAACCTGAATTACTCGCATCTGCGCATTGCTCCAGAGCACATTTTCATTAGTTGGATGACATAAAATGCAATTCATGTTGTCATTTCCTTATTTAGTGGATTGGACGATAAAAGGAGCCAGATTTAATCGGTTCGCCTTCAATTAACTCAACTCCACCAGCGCCGTCGTCAATGAGCTGGTAGTCCCATTTTTTGCGTCCATTAGAGTCTTCAAGCCAAACTGATATAGGCCAGTCCAGCTCGTCCAAGTTGCTGTTAATATAGTCTTTTGCTTCTAGAACAGTAGCGAAATTTTCAGTAAATTCTCCGTAATCAACAATCACTTCAGTGACAACGTCACGTCTCATTATTTGTCTCCTGCGCTACGATGAATGGCATCAGCAATAACGGCAGATAGTTTTTTAGTGTACTCAATATCCAATGACTCATTAGGAGCGTGAGCATTGGATTGGGGGCCTAAAACTCCTGTCAAAATAAACGCGCCGTTGGGGAATAGTTCCTCAAAAGTATTGATGATAGGAATGGATCCGCCTTGTCCCAGGAAAACAGCCTCTTTACCGAAAACTGTTTTAGCAGACTCATTAAACAAATCCTCAATTTCTACCGCATTATCTTTAGCAGACCAACCGGGGTGATTTTCGGGGTATTGCCAAGTGACGTGGCAACCATAAGGGATGTTGCTCGTAAGGGCATGTGCAATATCTTGTTCAGCAGCCTCAAAATCAATCTCAGGGGGAATGCGCATAGAGACTCTAAAGGCGACAGCATGTTGAATAACATTACCAGCTTCTTCAATGCGTGGCATACCATCAATACCGATAATGGTGAGGGCTGGTTTCCAAGTTTCCTGAATTAAAATTTCATGTCCAGAGCTACATTTTGTTGTGACTTCTGGTAGAAGTGGAGCATGATTCCAGACCAGGTCACCAAGAATATCCGCAGCTTTTTTAAGTTGCTGAATGCGACGTGGCGGGATGGCGGCGTAGCACGAGGAGATGTTAACGAAACCAGTGACCGGATCATGAAGTCTGGCAACAAGAGCTTGAGCAATTGCAAACGGATCAGGAACCATACCGGAGTAAGTACCAGAGTGTACACCGTATTGCATACTCTGAATTCGTAGAGTTCCAGAAATGACGCCTCGAACGGAAGTACTGAGCCAAACGTGCTCATAGTCACCGCAATGATTGTCAAGGATAATGAAGAAACGAGGTTTACCAAAACGATCTTTAAGTTTTTTCAGAAAATAGGGTAGATCATTGGATCCGGATTCTTCTTGGGTTTCAAAAATACCGATGATGCGGGGATGTTTTAGGTTTAGTTTCTCAAGAGAAACGATAGAAGTCATCATCGAAAAAAGACTGTACCCGTCGTCAGCGGCTCCTCTGCCATAGAGTTTCCCATTTTCAACAACAGGTGTCCAAGGTCCTAAACCCTCACGCCAGCCCCCAGCTTCAGGTTGTTTATCTAAATGACCATAAAAAACAACGCTATGCTCACAGTTTTTCTCTGTTGCAGGAATATCAACCAGTAAACAAGGCGTCTTCCCCTTTTCTTCAATGATCTCAACATTAGCACTGGGTAAGACTTCCTTAATCCAGTTTTTTCCCAATTCGCAACATTGCTTTAAAAAACCATGAGATTCCCAAAGCCTGTCATAAGCTGTGGATTTAGCTGGAATCTCAATGTATCGCATTAAAGCAGGTTGGGCTTGATTGTCCCAAAACTCATTAATGACCTTTTGTAATGACATTTCTATTTCTCCTAAGGAATTTGGAGAGGAACTAATTTTTTACCTAAATTTTCGCCAAGTGTAAGAGCCTGGATAGTCGCTTCATCTTGAGATTCGAACTCTCCTATTGTGACTCTAAATAGGTTGCCATCAACTCGAACACTGACTGGTTGGTTTAGTTGTGACCGAAGAGTGTTGGCGTAATTCGTAGCGTTTTCTTGTGAGCTAAATGCTCCTACTTGTACACACCAACGATTAGCTGAGGTGTGAGCTGGTGTTGCTACGTCAGTTAGGTTAACCTCTGTACTTACCATATCTAATTTAGCAGCTTCCGTTAGATTAACAGCGCCTTGTAAGTCTTCAGGATTACTGTCAAGTGTTAAAGAGGTTGTCGGAGACGATTCAATTACGATGGTGTTTGGCTCTGTCACAGCAGACTGTGTCGTACTCTTAGGACTTTCCTTTCTCTTATCGCTGACAGCCCGAGCCACACTGGCCGCTACTCCGATAACACTGGCTATGGCTGCAACATCAGCACTGTTTTCTGTTATCTTGCTATCGTCAATCAATTTAATTAAGCCGTTTGAAGAAGTTGGGATTCTTCCATTTTTAATATCGGCCATACGAATGCGTTCTATCTTAACAGGTGCCGTTCCGTTTTTTACATATCCCAACTTACTAGCGGCAGCGTATGAAAGATCAATGATACGGTCATCGACAAAAGGCCCCCGATCATTTACTCTAACAATGACGCTCTTGCCGTTTTTAAGATTAGTAACCTTGGCGTAACTGGGTAGCTCCATTGTCTTATGAGCAGCGGTCATTGAGTACATATTGTAAGTTTCGCCTGTAGAAGTTTTTCTTCCGTGAAACTTTTTTCCGTACCATGAGGCTGTGCCTCTTTGTGTCATAGGTTTATCGCCTGTAATCGGGACATACCTTTTACCACCGACTACGTAAGGCTTATTTGCTCCGCTGTGAGGTTTTTCGTATTTAGGAGTGGCATCCGGCAGATTGCTGTAATCTGAGTTGGCGAAAAAGCCGGAAGGAGGACCATCGTCTTGATAGTAGCCGCCTCTGCTAGAGCATGCTGAAAGTGCAACTGCAGCGGTAATGACAACGAGGCTGTGGAATAAATAGCGGATATGCATAATGAATAAAATACAGATAGTGGATTGATTATTGCCCAAGTGCCTATGAAAAGCAAAGCTCGAAACATTAGGATACCTTTATCTTTAGGATCCCGGGAGCACAAAGAACAGTTGAGAGTAAAAACATTCTAAAAGTAGTGGAAAATCATTAAAATTCTCAAGTTAACTCTAGTCGTTTCAGTTGTCGGCTGATCGATTTTTTTTAGAAGGCGGGTATTACCCGTTTAGATTGGAATTGTCTATGACTTTGGCTCTTGAAGATATTCGTCGAATTGCCAACCTCAGTCACTTGGAACTCAATGATGAGCAAGCAGTTCGTATGCAAGGCGAATTGAATAATATTTTCCAAATGATTGAGCGCATTCAGGCTGTGGATACAGAGGGTGTTGAACCCATGCCTCATCCTCATGATGGCTCTCAGCGTCTTCGTGAAGACGTAGTTCGAGAAGTAAATAATCGCGAAAATAACATGAAGAATGCCCCCGAACAAGCCGAGGGTCATTTCTTAGTTCCGCAGGTGATTGAATAATGGCAAATGAACTTTTTCATGCTTCTGTCGTTGAGCTCAGTGACAAACTTGTCCACAAAGAAGTCAGCGCAGTAGAGCTGGCCCAAGTATATTTGGACCGTATTGAGCAAAATAAAGATCTCAACGCTTATTTGGATGTTCGACCGGAAGAGACTTTAAAGCAAGCCCGCGAAGCGGATGCTCGTCTTGCTAATGGCACAGCAACTCGTTTAACGGGGATTCCGATTGCTCATAAGGATCTATTTGTCACCAAGGAATGGGCAACCACTGCAGCCAGTAAAATGCTTGAGGGCTATATGAGCCCCTTTAATGCCACGGTTGTTGATAACCTTCAGAATGCCGGAATGGTTTGCCTTGGCAAACTTAATTGCGATGAGTTTGCAATGGGTAGCGGAAACGAAAACTCTGCTTACGGCAAGGTTTTAAACCCCTGGAATAAAGAATGCGTTCCGGGAGGTTCTTCCGGAGGTTCATCTAGTTGTGTGGCAGCTAATCTGGCTCCGATAGCTACGGGTACTGATACGGGTGGTTCCATTCGGGAACCGGCTGTCTTTACTGGTGTCACAGGGTTAAAACCGACATATGGACGTCCTAGTCGTTGGGGGGTGATCGCTTTTGCCTCCAGTCTTGATACTCCGGGGTTATTAGCGCATTCAGCTCAAGACTGTGCTTGGGTTATGAATGAAATGATTAACTTTGATCCCAAAGATTCAACTTGTGTGAATTTACCCAAAGAAGACTTCACTCGCTGTCTTGATATGAGTATGCAAGGAGTGAAAATCGGTGTCCCGCGTAGCTGGTTTGCTAAAGGACTTGATGAAGAGTTGGGGGCCAGTATTGAGGAGGTACTCCACACATATGAACGAATGGGAGCAAAGATTGTTGATATAGAGCTGCCAACAGTTAATTTGGGTGTACCTGTTTATTACGTTGTTGCCTGTGCAGAAGCATCTTCTAATTTAAGTCGTTACGATGGTGTCCGCTATGGTTACCGTGCCAAACATTACACGGATATTCAGGACATGATTAAACGTAGTCGATCCGAAGCTTTGGGTGCAGAACCGCAGCGACGGATCATGATCGGTACTTATGTTCTTTCTCACGGTTACTACGATGCCTATTACATCAAGGCTCAACGAGTGCGTCGTTTGATTGCTAATGAATTTAACAATGTGTGCCAGGAAGTTGATGCCATCATTAGCCCGGCGACAACAGGACCGGCTTACCGCTTCGGTGAAAAGAGTGATCCCGTTCAAGCTTATCTGAGTGACCTCTACACTGTACCGGTTTCCTTAGCTGGTTTACCTGGTATGGGGTTGCCTTGTGGAATTCATTCAAGCGGATTGCCCCTTGGATTCCAATTAGTTAGCGCTCGTTTCAACGAGGCTAAGCTTTTAGGGATTGCTCACCGCTATCAATGTGAAACGGATTGGCACAAACGTGTTCCGGCCGGATACTGATATAGGATTGAAAAATATGCAATGGGAAGTCGTAATTGGTCTTGAAACACACGTACAGTTATCAACAAAGACCAAGATTTTTTCAGCGGCATCAACAGACTTCGGTGCTGAACCGAATACTCATGCTTGTGCTGTGGACTTAGCTTTGCCGGGGACGTTACCGGTTTTAAACAAGTCGGCCGTGGAAAAGGCAATGAAATTTGGTTTGGCTATTGGCGCAAAAGTTGCTCCGCGTTCAATTTTTGACCGAAAGAATTATTTTTATCCTGATTTGCCCAAGGGTTATCAAATTAGTCAATTTGAGTGGCCAATTGTAATTGGAGGTCAAATTTCCTTTATGGTCACGCCCAAAAAAGGTGAACCGTATATAAAAACACTTAATTTGACTCGAGCGCATTTGGAAGAGGACGCGGGAAAAAGTGTACACGGCTTAGAGGTTGGGCAAAGCGGTATAGACCTGAATCGAGCTGGTACTCCTTTATTAGAAATTGTGACTGAACCGGAGTTGCGTTCAGCAGAAGAAGCCGTGGCTTACGCACGTACTTTGCATGCTTTAGTAGTTTGGTTGGGTATCAGTCACGGAGATATGCAAAACGGAAATTTCCGCTGTGATGCCAATGTAAGTGTACGTCCTGTTGGTCAAGAGGAGTTTGGTACTCGTTGTGAAATTAAGAATCTCAATTCATTCCGTTTCCTGCAGGATGCTATTGAGTATGAGGTACGTCGGCAAATTGAGCTGATTGAGGATGGTGGTAAGGTCGTTCAGGCAACTCGTCTCTATAACCCTGATACGGGAGAAACTCGAGAAATGCGGTCCAAAGAAGACTCAATGGACTATCGCTATTTTCCGGATCCTGATTTATTGCCTTTGGATATTTCTGAAGAATGGCTTGAGCGTGTTCGTTCAAATATGCCGGAGCTGCCTGAGCAAATGCGGGCTCGTCTTACAAAGGATTTTGGTTTATCCGATTATGATGCCTCAGTTCTGACTTCATCCAAGGCTATGGCTGATTACTATCTGGCCGTTGCCGATAAGGTAAGCGACAAGAAAATTGCAGCCAACTGGGTAATGGGCGAGGTATCTGCTGCGCTCAATCAGGCAGAAATGACTATTGAAACTTTGCCCGTGACACCTGAGAAACTCTCAGTTTTAATCTCTCGTGTACTGGATAACACCATTAACAATAAAGGTGCAAAGAAGATTTTCTTAGCAATTATGCAGGGTAGTGAAGAAGGTGTTGATACCCTAATTGAGCAATTGGGGTTGAAACAGATTTCCGATACAGGAGCAATCGAAAAGATTGTTGATGAAGTTATCGCTAACAACCCTAAAAATGTAGAGGAATTTAAGGCAGGTAAGGAAAAAGCTTTAAATGGCTTAGTCGGACAAGTAATGAAGGCAAGCAAAGGCAAAGCTAATCCTGCGCAAGTTAATCAACTACTCAGACAGAAATTGTCCTAATCAAGAGAAAATCCCTTATGGTTAGCAACCACAAGGGATTTCTTATCTGAACCAATGATGGTGTGTTCAAGGTGCCGATTACGCTCCGTAACGGTCACGATACGCTTGAACGGCATCTCTGTAAGCGCGAGCTTGCTGAGCCATCGGTGTATCTTCATCCATGAAGGCCAAAAGGTCCTTTAAATTGATAATGGAAATAACAGGCATGTGGAATGTGTTGATTACATCCTGCACGGCCGATACTTCAGTCATTTGTTCAGCATTGCCGCCTTTTTCCATTCGATCCAGAGCGATGACTACACCACTTGCCTGTGCACCGGCGGCTTGAATTAATTTCACTGATTCACGAACAGAAGTGCCGGCAGAAATAACGTCATCAATAACAATCACTTTTCCCTTTAAAGGCGAGCCAATAATCATGCCACCTTCGCCGTGATCCTTGGCTTCTTTACGGTTAAATGCATAAGGAATGTCACAGCCCATTTCGGCTAATTTGACAGCGACAGCTGCAGCCAAAGGAATGCCTTTATAAGCTGGTCCGAAAATCATATCAAACTCAATCTTACCTTCTCGGCGTGCAGTTAACAGAGTTTGGGCATAGAACTCAGCCAATTTCCCTAATGTCTTGCCTGTATTAAAGAGACCAAGATTGAAAAAGTAGGGAGACAGACGCCCCGCTTTGGTTTTAAATTCTCCGAAACGCAACACTTGGGTATTCAGAGCAAATTCGATAAATTCATGTTGTAACGACATAATTAGATCCAACAAATTTCTTGACGATTCAGGATAATTACCCAAACAACAAATTTTAACGGGAAAATAGATGTTGCGCATTATTACTTTCAACGCCAATGGTCTGCGTTCTGCATCAAAAAAGAATTTTTGGCAGTGGTTTGATCAACAACAGGCCGATATTCTTTGTGTGCAGGAACTTAAAGGGCAAGCCTCTGATTTTGATGAAAAAACTTTGCATGGCGAACAGTTCCATGTTTATATGAATACTGCTCAAAAGAAAGGCTACTCTGGGGTAGCCTTATATAGTAAAGAGAAGCCGCTATCTGTTCAAATCGGTTTTGGTAATGAAGAGTTTGATGCTGAAGGCCGTTATGTAAGAGCAGAGTTTCAGAATTATGTTGTTATTTCTGTTTACTTTCCTTCAGGGACGAGTTCAGATGATAGACAACAGGCAAAATACCGTTTTTTAGAAATTTTTAAAGACCATTTAAAAAAACTCTCAACTTTGGGTAAGGAAATCGTCTTTTGCGGTGATGTCAATATTGCTCACAAGGAAATTGATCTTAAGAATTGGAAAGGCAATTTAGCGCATTCAGGTTTTTTACCTGAAGAGAGACAGTGGCTTACAGATCTATTTTCTGACGGGTGGGTTGATGTTTTCCGAAAGTTGGAGCCCAATAAAGAGCAATATACTTGGTGGAGCCAAAGAGGTCAGGCTAGGGCAAAAAATGTTGGTTGGCGAATCGACTATCAAATTGCAACGCCGGGGTTGGCTCAAAAAGCCCGTTCAACATTTGTGTACAGTAATGAAAAATTTTCGGATCATGCACCGTTGGTAGTGGATTATGAGGTTTAATTCATGCAGTTGCAGGAAGTACTCTTTAGTCAGGGATTCGGCACCCGTCACGAATGTTGCGGGATAATTGCTCAGGGTCGTGTAACGTTTAATGGAATTTTGCGAAATGATCCATGGGCAGAAGTGGATACAAGTGGACTGAATTTTTCAGTTGATGGGGTAAATTGGCCATATGTATCCCAAGCAGTGATCGCTCTTCATAAACCGTCAGGTTATGAATGTTCCAGAAAACCTTTGCATCATCCTTCAGTGCTTTCACTCTTACCTGCGCCATTACGTAATAGAGGTGTCCAGCCTGTCGGGCGTCTTGATGAAGACACAACGGGTCTACTGATTTTGACCGATGATGGCCCATTATTGCATCGTTTGACACACCCTAAAAAACACGTTTCTAAACTTTATAGAGTAACGGTAAAGCATGCCTTGACTGATTCAATGATGAAGCAATTGCAGGACGGTGTACTGTTGGACGGAGAGATAGAGAAAGTGGCAGCGCAAGAAGTGACGATTATTAATGATCATGTTTTCCTAATGAAAATAACTCAAGGAAAGTATCATCAAGTTAAAAGGATGGTTGCTGCTGTAGGTAATCGGGTCCAATTCTTGCACCGGGAGGCGTTTGGAAAATATCATCTTTCTGATGATTTATTGCCAATGCAATGGAAATTCATCACTAAAGAGGATCTGATTTAGTAATGCTCATAAAATCTTCGGTTTCCCCAAAAAACTGGCTTTCTGCTTGGCAGATTTACACTAGACCGGAAGCGTTGAGGATGTTTTTCCTCGGTTTTTCTTCAGGACTGCCCCTTTTATTGGTGTTAGGTACCTTATCCTTTTGGCTTCGGGAAGCTGGAGTTGAATTAAGCACAATCGGAATGGTGACTTGGGTAGGTTTAGCTTATGGGTTCAAATGGGTTTGGGCTCCATTAGTTGATCATCTTTATTTACCTTTTTTAACAGCTAAATTAGGGAGGAGACGCTCCTGGCTTTTGTTTTCTCAGTGTGTCATCGTTTGCGGTCTCCTTTCTATGGGATTTACGGATCCGAAAGAAAATCTGTCAGCCATGATTGTTTTAACAACGCTTACGGCTTTTGCCTCTGCGACTCAGGACATTGCTTTGGATGCTTATAGAATCGAGAGTGCAGAACTATCCGAACAGGCTGCATTAGCAGCAACGTACCAAACAGGCTACCGTTTGGCGATGATTTGGGCTGGGGCAGGTGCTTTAGCCTTGGCAGCATATTTTTCAAATGATGAGTTTCTTTACGATCACGTTGCCTGGCAGTCGGCTTATAGTGTGATGGCATTGAGTATGCTAATCGGTATTATTGCCGTTTTAATATCCCCTGAACCACAGAGACAAATAGAAAGAAAAATATCGGATTTAACTCTACAAAGATTAAAGTTTTGTCAGCAAAAGCATCCTTCATGGACAGAACGACGAGTGCGTTTAAGTGTTTGGCTCTATGAAGCGGCCTGTTTGCCATTCCTTGATTTTTTTACTCGCTATCGCTGGCATGCAGTGGTTATTTTGTTATTGATTGCCACCTATCGAATTTCCGATGTTGTTATGGGTGTAATGGCTAATCCTTTTTATCAAGATCTTGGTTTTACAAAAGAAGAAGTCGCAGCAGTGTCAAAAGTATTTGGGGTGCTAATGACTTTGATAGGAGCCTTTATCGGAGGGGTGGTCAGTACACGTGTTGGTGTGATGAAAACACTTTTTCTTGGTGCTTTGCTATCGGCATTGACTAATCTACTTTTCTCTTGGTTGGCTTTGCAAGGACATCATGTACCTTTTTTGGTTCTTACTGTTAGTGCGGATAACTTAGCTGCCGGTATTGCTTCGGTTGCTTTCTTAGCTTATCTGTCAGGCCTAACGAATACCGCTTACACGGCTACGCAATACGCTTTATTTAGCTCAATAATGCTTTTACTGCCTAAATTTTTGGCCGGTTTTTCGGGTTTTGTTGTAGAAAGAATCGGCTACAGCCTCTTTTTCATAGGGACAGCTGTGATTGGCATTCCTGTTCTGGTTCTAGTTGTATGGGCCGCCTTTGTAAGTAAGATCGCCATTAAACATTAACGGTGAGGGGCACGTTTACGGTGTTTGGATACAATTTGTCTTTTTTCTTTAAAGCCTCGTGTAACAGAGGCAATCTGCCTAACACATAAAGCGATATCTTCAATTGCATCGTCGAGATTCTCTAGAGGAGATTCTGACAAAAGCTCATCTCGAACTTGTGCAAAATCACCGATTTCGTTTTCCGGTAAATGACGCCAAATCCCAATAAGGGCAGAAGTGACGGTTGGGTCATCGGAGTCTAAAAGACCAGACCAATGCTGGGCTGCTGTTAAAAAACCAGAAGCGAACGGTTGAAGCGCAACAATTTCTGACTCACCTTCAAGCGGCTCTCCTTGTTCATCTTCTGGATCGAAGACGATAGGATCTAAGGGCTTAAGTTGGCTTAAACGGTGATTAATCTCCCTATAACGCCGATATAACAGCTCTTGAAGTCTGCTTTGCTGAGGCTGAGGAAGTTTCGAGGGTTTTGTATTGGGGGCATTGAAAACAATAGGCATCCAATCCATGGGGGATACTTCGTTGGGCAATAAACACAAAGCTGTTAAGAACCCATCGGCCTCAGAGGCATCCATCGGCAAACTATCATCATCAAACTGAGCTAATAACTCATCTAGCTCGACAAATTCATCGGCTTTCAGCGGAGAAGTAAATGGTTGAGTCATGGCAGTTAAGTCTATTTACTGGTTTCGCAGAGGATTGCGACGTTTTTTGTCTTTCAAAAAATTTTGACTATATTCTAAGCGTCGTGGCTGTATTTTGAAAAGATGGATGCAGCGCTGTGGTGACACTTGTTTTGATGTCTTTGTATGGTTATTGCACAGAGATCGATAAAATGTTCCAAGTATTCAATTTTGAAGAGTAGAGGGATGAAAATGGCGGTTGTAGTTTTTCGTTCAAAGGCAGGCGGAGAAATCATTATGATGCGTCAGCATGTTGAGCCGATATTTCAGCTTGCAGGTCTTCCTTTTCATGATAAAGGTGCTGTTTTGGCTGAGGATATTCCGTCAGTAATTTTGGCGTTGGAAAAGGCTATCAATCAGGAAGCAGAACAGGAAGTACCAGAAGATGAAGATGAAGCGAAAGAAAGGCCCGCAATGCTCGCACGCGTATCGGTGAAAACTCGCTTTTATTCTCTTTTGAAGCTTTTACGAAAGGCCGCTGATAAAAAAGTTAATGTTCGTTGGGAGCCGTTGAACTAGCTTCTCCAGAAAGAGCGCGTGAATATTACGAAAACAGTAAATAATTCCAGACGACCAACAAACATACAAAAAGAGCCAATCCATAAATGAATAGGATTGCATGCCGCATAATTGCCAGCTGGTCCGACGCTACCTAAACCGGGACCGGTATTGGCAATACAGGCAATGGCCGTTGAAAGAGACTCTGTCAGGCCAACTCCAGAAGACATAATCAGTAATGTACAAATAATTACAACGGAAGCGTGCAGAGCAAAAAACGCAGAAACATTAGCAGCTAAATTTTCAGAAATTGTGTGTTTACCAAGTCTTAAAGGCAGGTAGTCTCTGGGTCTGAGCAAAGTATGCAAACACAGTAAAGCCTGTTTTACAAAAATAAGCAATCTGATCATCTTGACACCGCCACCGGTCGAACCGGAACAGGAGGCAAACAGGCTACCCATTAAAAGAAGAAAGCCTAAGGAGCTGGGCCATAATTCATAATCAACAGTTGTGTAACCCGTTGTAGAGAATAAAGATGCTACATTGAAAAGTGCATGTCTGAGTGTGATATCCCAAGTTGGATAGACATGATTAACGCTCAGCATTGAAAAAACAATTAATACACCGATTAACAAAACCAGAAGCCAAGATCGCGCTTCAATATCTGTGAAATAAGTAGAAATAGAGCGTTGTCTCCAGGCTGTAAAATGAAGTGAAAAGTTAAAACCTGAAAAGATAATGAAAACAACCGCTACCATTTCAATTGCAGGAGAATTGAAATATCCGATACTCTGATCATAGGGAGTGATGCCGCTAAGACTTATTGTCGTGAACATGAACATAATGGCATCATCCCAATTCATCCCGGCCCAATGATAGGCGGCTACGCATGCTACAGAGGCAAGAATGTAGATGACGTACAAAGCTTTAGCTGTATCAGCAATACGAGGCGTTAAGCGATCATCTTTAAAAAGATTGGAATTTTCCACTTTAAATAATTGGGCTCCACCGACGCCCAAAAGCGGCAAAATAGCAACAGCCAAGACGATGATACCCATACCTCCCAACCAGGATAAAAGACAACGCCAATAGTTGAGAGACAAAGGCAGGTCAGATAGGTTGGTTAGAGCTGTCGCCCCAGTTGTCGTAAGACAAGAGACGGCTTCAAAGAAAATCCGCTCGTAGGCAACATCGGGTAGTAATAAATAAAATGGGATTGAGCCAACTAATGCTGCAGATAACCAGGAAAGGGTGACTAATAAAAAACCATCTCTTGGCTCAAGCTCTCTTTTGAAGCGCTTCGTAGAGAAAAAGAAAAATAATCCGATCGCAAAACTGATAAGTGCCGAGGTAGAAAATTCCTGCAGAACTTGCTCTCCGTCACGATAGGCAATTCCGAGAGGCAGTAATTGGGCTACCGCTAAAATCATGAGCAGTGGTCCAAGAGCATTGAGTACAGGGAACAGTAATCGTTGGAGTGTTCGAAGCATGATACTTTCTCTTAAAAAAAGCCTACATCCACTTCAAACAAACGTTCAATTCGTTGGATGACCTTTTTATTTGGTACAAACAATATTAAATGATCATCGTCCATAACTGTAAGATCGGGTTCTGCCATCAGCACTGTAGCCTCATCGGCTTCTCCTCTGACTATCGCTCCGACAGAAACTCCTTTTGGGAAGGCGATTTCCCGTAAAGTTTTACCGACAACTTTCGAGCTTTTCTTTGTCCCGTGAGCAATGATCTCTAATGCCTCGGCTTTATCCTGATAGAGTTCTTGTGCGTTAACAACATCACCGTAACGAATATGTCTGAGTAGTTCGCCGAGTGAGGCTTGGGTTGGAGAAACTGTAACATCAACTTCCGTGCCGCGAACTAAATCTGAATAAACCTGATTTTCTAATAAAACAATACTGCGTTTAGCCCCGAGTTTTTTAGCTAAAAGAGCAGTCATAATATTCATTTCGTCATTGTCAGACAGGGCGACAACCACGTCAGCTTGGTCTATACCCTCTTGCATGAGGGCATGAGTATCATCATGTTTGACCAAAGAGACAGAAACTTTATTACTGCTTAAGTGTTTAGATAAAGAAACAGCGACTTCCTCTTGGCCTTCGAAAATTTTAATACGACGTTTTGAGCGGGCTGGTTCTAGATTATCAGTTAAAAGTTCGGATAATTTGCCGCCGTTAATCAAAACAATAGTTTCTGCTTTTTCAAAAGGGTGCAACGCTTCAATAACTTTTTCTGCACAATCACTTGAGACTAAGACGGTAATCTCATCGTCTGCGGCTATCACTGTATCATTTCTGCATTCCAAGCGTCGATTTCGCCTGTAAATTGAGATGAAACGCATTTTGACGTCGGACATTAGCCTAAACGCTTCTTCAAGAGTTTTACCGGTCAGAGGAGCATTTTCTGTAGGATTAACTGTAAATAAAGTCAGTTTATCGTCAGCAAAATTTAAAACTTGTTGAGCGGCGGGAAAGGTAATTAATTTGGAAATCTGGGTAGCCAATGCCTGCTCCGGCCAAATGACACTGGTTGCCCGGAAGCCTTCATCACCTAAGATTCGAGGGTAGTGTCTGAGTTCGCTGTCTCGAACGCGCGCAATACGCATTGGGATGTTGAAAATTTGAGCAGCAAGTGTGCAGGCTACAAGATTTGTTTCGTCATTAGCTGTAACAGCAATGAGTAAGTCAGTGTCCATTGCGCCGGCGCTACTGAGAATCGACGGCGAGCTGGCATCTCCAACCAAGCCTCGGAGATCAAAACGCTCTTGCATTTGTCCGATTCGATCAGCAGATTCATCAACGATAGTAATATCGTTGGCATCGCTTACTAAACTTTCCGCTACGGATCGACCGACTCTACCGGCTCCCAAAATTAAAATTTTCATAAACTTTGCCCGAACGACAACAAGTTCAAGACTCTTCTTTAGACCACTCTATGCCCAGTTGACGCAGCTTTCTATATAAGTGTGTTCTCTCGAGCTGGGCCTTAGCAGCAACGCGAGTCATACTGTAATTCTCCTGTTCAAGCAGGTGCGTAAAGTAAGCACGTTCGAATTGATCTCTTGCTTCCCTAAGTGGTAAAGAGAAGTCTATTTTTTCACCCAAACACTGAGGAGAGTCCTCTTTTTTAGTTCCAAGTGTCGCAGAAGCAGAAGTCTTTTGTATTGCAGCAGCGGTTCGTTCCATTGTTTGCTTGGCCGACAGCGCTGCTCTTAATGCTTCTGTCAATGTTTTAATTGATGTCGGTTTTTCCAAAAAAGAGTACGCCCCGAATTTGGTGGCTTCTACAGCCATATCAATGTTTGCATGGCCAGACATCATGATAACCGGGCAAGGAAGAGGTCCTTGAGAGGCCCACTCTTTCAACAATGACATCCCGTCTGTGTCCGGCATCCAAATATCAAGCAAGATCACATCGGGTGAACAAGAGCGCAAAGCAAGGCGAGCCTCCGCGCTGTTGGCCGCCACGGTAACGGTATATCCTTCGTCGGAGAGAATCTCACTGAAGAGTTCTCGGATTCCAACTTCGTCATCTACAACAAGAACGTTTGCCATTTATAAAACAAGTCTGAGATAGAATGGTCAGGCCAGATTGACAAAACCAATCGTAACTATAGCACCATTTGATTTCTGGCCATTTTCACAATTCCGGTTGGCCAATTTTATCCATCCTCCATGCTCCTCAACGATTTTTTTAACCATAGGTAACCCTAAACCTGTTCCGGTTTCTTTTGTGGTGATATATGGTTCAAAAGCATGATTGAGTATTTGATCTTCAAACCCTGGACCGTTATCTTCAACTGTTAGTATCACGGTCTTGTCTTTTCCACTGCGTTCCAAGCGTGTTGATAACTTAATTTTGCACTCTCTGTCGCCTTTGTTGGCTTCTTTCGCATTTGAAAGTAAATTGTGCAATATTTGAAGTAATTGTCGCCTGTCAGCTGAGATCATGGGTAAATTCTTTTCCAATGATAATGAAACAGAGCCTCCAGCTTGTTTATAAAGCAGAGACACATCATCAAGCAATGCATTTAAATCAAGAGGATGCAGTGTCGGTTTAGGTAATTTAGCATAGTCTCTGAAGTCATTAACCATTTGCTTGATAGCTGAGACTTGTTCGACGATTGTATTGGTATATCTGTTTAGCAATAAAACATCTTCATCTGGAAGGTGCTTGGAGAGCTTGATTTGCATGCGTTCGGCTGCCAGCTGAATGGGAGTGAGAGGGTTTTTGATTTCATGAGCCATTCTTCTAGCAACTTCCCCCCAAGCAATAACCCGTTGAGCGGCTACAGCTTGAGTCATGTCATCAATGACAACAAGATAACCAGGACCGTCATTGAGAGGAACCGAGGAGGTTCTTAGCATTAGTGTCAGAGGTTCTTTAATTCCGTCAATAGATAAAGAAGCATTTTCCTGTTTAACAGATCTCGAATTTTCTGCAAGCATGGGCAGAACCAATTCTGCTAAAGCAGGGTTAGCTTCTTTCAATAGCACACCTATTTGCAATACGCTATTGCCAAGAATTCTGACTGCTCCCATATTGGCAGAGCGTAAACGTTTCATTTGATCTAAAACGATAATGCCAGTAGAGAGATTTTCCAAAATTCGCTCACGGAAAATATTGGATTGTTCAAGCTTTTCTCTGCGGCTTTCTAAAGTATCCATAGCATCATTGACTCTTCGAACCATAACATTAAAGGCACGAGTCAGTTCATTAATTTCATCAGCACCGGTAAATTCTTTAATGGGTTGAAAATGACCTCCGGTAACTCTTCGCGTTCCTTCTGCTAATTGCCTAATAGGCGCTGTTGTTCTGCTGGCAAAAGAAAATGCAGCTAAAACTGCGCATAAAGCGGCTAATAAAAGGCTCAGAACAAGTGACCAGTGATAAATAGTTTGCAATCCGCTACGAGTGAAAATAATTTGCTGATAATCGAGTAGACCACTAGTGACTGCATTGATGTTTTGCGCTACAGATTGAGGAATTTCTAAGCTGACTTGTAAAAATAATTCATCTGAAGATGTGTGGTTATTGATTGGGACAATTGTGCGAATTCTTAAAGTAGGTTGATTTTGTCCCGATACGGTCTCTTCTTCTAGGTCTGAAAAATAGCCTTGTTGCTTAACAGTCTGAAGTTCCCGAGTAGGGATCACTAAATCCACTGAAGCCAAAGCAGATGTTTGAGTAATAATCTGACCGTTTCCGTCAATAAGGAAAAGAATAGCTGAATTGGTCAGGTCACTCATACGCATTAACTCATCGCTCATTTCTGTAAACGAAATGGTGCTGAGTCTGTCGGCTATGGTTCGCGTAGTTACCAATTGATCGTTCTGTATTCTCAGTAAGGAATTCTGAGCTAATGCAACCCCAGAATCCAGAGCTTTTTCCACTCTGGAGTCAACGCCTGAGTCAAACGCCTGAGAAATTAGATGGGTTGAAATTGTGTAAATCAGTAAAGAAGGTAAAAGCGCTACAAAAGAAATTGTGCAGACAAGTGTTGCTAACATGCGTGAACCGAACTGCTTTTGCCGGTATCTTTTGATAAGTTTTGAAATGAGTGAGATGACGGCAATTAATAACCCCAATACTACTAATGCATTGATGATTAGTAACAGGGGAAAGTAGGGTTCTAGTTCGCGTGATGTTGTCCCGGCAGAAGTTAAAAGAAAAAGAAGGACAACAATGATAGCCAGACCGATACTAGCGCCGTATCTGAGACGATATCTCATTGCTTGTCGCCCTTTTCTGGATTAGTGATACTTCTATCGAAGTCGACAGAATGCCAATCGGAAGTCAGGTCCCAATCATTTTCACCGATTGTAACTTGCATTGGCAAAGGTAATTGCTCTGTGTCCAATCTAACCATTACTTCTGCGACACAGTCTTCAGGATTTTCTATAACAGGATCCTCAGAAACTCGCCATCCATGAAGCGACTTAAGAATTGATAAGGTTTCCGAAAGAGAATCAAAAGATTGAGATAAACCGCCACGGGAAAGTCTGTACTGACGGGTAAGAGGACTGTATGATAATCTTGTTAACAGAGAGGCTTCAACGATTGGTTTGTTGACCCAATACCAACGTTGCCGTTCAATTGTGAACTCTGTCACAAAGTAAAGTGGGATACCTCGGTTGAGAGCATCCTGAACACTTCTTGGCAAATCAAATTCAACGTTGACATCAAGATAGAGTCCTTGTGGGGTACTAAACCGTGAAGAAAGCGTTGAAAACATAACAGTAATGTCATTTGCCCAAGCAGGCACAACACTCCCGAGTCCTAATAAAAGACTCAATATCAGTGAGACAGAGTGTTGTTTAAATTGCATCAGCTTTTGCTCCTCTTATTCAAAAGAGCATAAAAAAATCCGTCATGGTTCTTCGGTAAAGCATTATTATTTTCGCTATCTGTCGGCAAAAGGCGAAGCATACCGTCCGAAGCTAAAGGCGTAGCCTTCAAATGAGCTTGAGGATGTTTTTTTAAAAAATTTTCTATCTGCTCAGGACCTTCCTCAGGGAAAATAGAGCATACGATATAGAGTAAATCTTTTCCATCAGGCAACTTTTCCCAAAGAGCTTCGAGCAGTCTGGCTTGCCTTGAAGCCAAAACCTTGACATCCTCGGGCCTCCTGCTCCAAACGATATCCGGATGACGTCGAACAATGCCAGAGGCAGTACATGGAGCATCAAGCAAGATGGCGTCAAACATTCCCAACTGGTTTAGCACATTTTTATCGCCCGCATCCCCAACGACTATTTTAGCTTCCAGACCGAGACGAGAGAGCGTTTCATGAATTTTAGAAGCTCTAGCAGGGTCCACTTCCATGGCTGTTACATTAAGCGTTTGGCTTTCCAAAAGTAATGCTGTTTTTCCTCCCGGTGCAGCGCAAGCGTCCAGAACTTTGTCATGATCTTTCAGACTAAGAAATTGTGTGACCAACTGACTGCCAGCATCTTGGACTGAACAATGACCAGATAAAAACCCCGGAATTTTTTCAACTGGGCAGGGCGGATCAATGATGACGGCTAATGGTCCCACCTGTTGGCCGTGTAAACCAGCATGATTTAAATTGTCCAGAAACTCTTCGACAGAAATCTTGGATACATTGACTCGTAACGTCAATGGTGGTCGGCTATTCTGAACTCGCAATATGTTTTGCCAATTTTTTGGATAGGCCCGGCGTATCTTTGAAATCCACCAACCTGGTGCGTTGAAACGTGCACATAAATTAGTTTTAAAACCCTCACTTAGTTTGGTTCGATTGCGTAGAAAATTTCTCAAAACTGCGTTGACAAAACCTCCTGCCCACTTTGTTTGTGTCAGAGTTTTGGCAGCCTCTACAGCTTGATCTACGACTACAAAATCCTTTTCTTTGTTTTCAAGTAATAAAGCTAAGGAGATACTCAATAAGGCTTTAATATTCTCTTTTGGTTCCTTTTGAACAAGTTTTTTCAAAAGAACTTCGACTTGTGCACGATGCCGTACAGTTGTGTAGAGCAAACTCTGAACGATACTCCTAAGCTCTGGATTTTGTTTATTAAGACAGTAGCTTAGAGCCCTTTCCAAAGAAGCAGACTCTTTAATCATCAGTTGCCATCCACTTGTGCAGACGGCCATAGCTTGACCAAGCAGTGCACTCATTTAAAGTACTCTCCACGAGTCACCGGGTAGCCTTGAAGAAAACTTTGTGCTGCCATTTTGGGTTTGCCTGGTCTTTGTAGAACAGTGGCCCGCACAGCACCTTCAGCACAGGCGATATCAATTCCATTCTTGCTCACTGCAAGCACTTCGCCCGGAATTCCCTTGAGTTCAGGAAGGGATTGAGCCTCCCAGATCTTTATAACCGTGCCATTGTGCTCAGCAAAGGATGAAGGAAATGGTGTGAAAGCACGAATCCTTCTTTCAACAACATGACAGGGCAAATGAAAGTTAATCTGCCCTTCAAGCTTTGTGACTTTGTGAGCGTAAGTGATTCCTTCTTGAGGTTGTTCTCGGATCGTGATCGCTGTGGGGTTAGCGAGCAAACGCACTAACATCTCAGCGCCAAGCTTAGCTACGGTCTCTGTTAGAGTTGAGGTGGTTTCCTTACCGTTTAGCTCAAAACTTTCTTGAGCAAGCATAGGTCCTGTATCTAAACCTACATCCATTTTCATGAGCGTTACGCCAAAACTGGTATCTCCAGCTTCTATCGCTCTAGTGATCGGCGCAGCTCCTCTCCAACGAGGTAAAAGACTGGCGTGAATATTGATGCATTTAACACTCTGGCTGGGGCCGATTCCTTTGGGAATATTTAAGACCGATTCAGGTAACAGCATTCCGTACGCAGCAACAACCATTACATCAGCCTCAACTGATTGAAGTAGCTCATGCATGGCCTGAGCTTCCAGCGCATCCTTTTTGTAGGAGAGTGTTTTTGGGGTTCTTACCTCAATTCCGTTCTGTATAGCTAACGCTTTGACCGGGGAAGGGGTCAATCTCATACCTCGTCCGCTAGGTCGATCAGGTTGTGAAAGCACTAGACGGACATCATGCCCGGCCGCTAGTAAGGCACTAAGGGCAACAGCAGCAAAAGGAGGGGTTCCAGCAAATATAATCTTCATGCTCATAATTTTAATGTTTTCGTATTCAGCTGAGTTTGATTTAAGAGCTTTTTTACTGGTCCATTTAAAAGTTGTTGGTAAAGCGATACACTTTTCAATCATGTGAGGACTTTTATGCAGACATTTAAAACAATTGACAATATCCGTATCGCCTATAGTGTCTACGGTGATGATTCTGCGCCGGTGGTTCTAATGATTATGGGGTTGGGGATGCCTTCACAGGCTTGGCCAACTCATTTAATCGAACAGTTAGTCCGTCAAGGGTTACGTGTTATTGTTTTTGATAATAGGGATAGTGGGCAATCAACAAAGATTCAACAGTCTATCGGTTCTTTTACAGTGTTTAGGGCTATTTTGAAAACATTACTGAGAAAGCCTGTCTCTGGCTGTTATTCTCTCGAAGATATGGCGGCGGATGCTGTTGCTGTTTTGGATCAACTTCAAGTCAGGCGAGCTCATATTTTAGGTGTATCTATGGGAGCTATGATCGGCCAGGCGTTAGCCTATCTTTATCCTCAACGAGTAGCTTCGCTTGTTTCGATAATGGGAGCCTCCGGTAACCCAAGGACAGGTCTAGGAAAATTTCGTGCAATTAAGGCGTTGTTGAGTAAACCTGACCAGCCAAATAATGTGGTTTCGATGCGAAAATACCTTCACAAAATATTTAAAGCTATCGGATCACCTCATTACTGTTATTCTGAGCAGCAGATTAAAATCCTGGCAAATGCTCTTCTTGATTCAGGTTTTGATCGCAGTTGGACTTATCGGCAATTGTTGGCAATTTTGGCATCTGGTGACCGCTCGAAATACTTGAAACGCATTATGACTCCAACTTTAGTTATCCATGGTCGTCAAGATCCTCTTTTACCCATAGCCGCTGGAGAGGAAGTGGCAAGACTTATTCCCAATTCCAGAATAATGACGGTCGATGGGATGGGCCATGACCTACCAGACCAGATTGTTGACCAAATTATTCCTGCAATAAGCCAGCACTGCCATCGGTATAAGGATTAATGAGCGTTTTCTTTCTTTTCCTGTTGACGACGTTTTTTAAGCTTAGCGCAAGCACGGTCATACTTCAGGCGGCTGAGATGATCAATAAAAACCGTACCATCTAAGTGGTCAAGTTCGTGCTGGATGCAAATCGCTAATAAACCATCTGCATGAAGCTCCTGTTCCTTGCCCTCTAGGTCTGTGTATTTCAGCGTAATCTCGGTACTGCGGCTTACTTTTTCCCAAATCCCGGGTAAAGAAAGACAACCCTCTTCTCCGATTTCTTGCTCCTGGCTTCTCTGGGTGATAACAGGATTGATAAGAGTCATCAAATTATTTTTTTCTTCGCTCACGTCAAGCACAACCATTCTGATGGGTTCACCCACTTGAGGAGCCGCTAGTCCTACTCCTGGTGCTTTGTACATGGTCTCTCCCATATCGGCCGCTAAACGACGGATTTGGTCATTGATTTCTTGAACCGGTTGACAGTTCATAGCTAAAACAGGATTGGGAAATTGTACGATGGGTAAAATAGCCACAAGCGATCTCCAGAAGAGAATATTCTTTGAACGTGGGATTTTAGCGCAATTGTTACTTTTATTTTGAGTTGGTTCGATCTATGTCCTTAGAAAATCAACGAAATTGGTTACGTTTAGCTCTTTTGCCGGGGATGCAGTTTGGAGAGTTTTACCGTTTGCTGAAGACATTCGGCTTGCCTGAGGAAATTTTTTTACAAAGCTTATCTTCTTTAATGACTGTTATTCCACAAACGCTAGCTATTGAGATAAAAAAAGGCCCCTCAGAAGAAGACGAAGGCAAAATCGAACACTTGACACATCTTCTGTCTGTTATTCCTAGCTCCAGGTTACTTATTCCAACTGACCAAGATTATCCGTTTAATTTTTTATCTGTGACACCTTCTCCTCTGGTTGTATTCGCAGTGGGTGAAGTGGCGTTGCTGAATCGAAAAAGTGTGACCTTAGTTGGTTCTTCTCATCCGAGTACAGAAGGAGAGGATACGGCTAGGGCTTGGGCGGCATCGCTTGCCCACAAAGATATAAATCTTGTTGAGGGAGACCATCGGGGTATTGAGGCAATCGCGCTAAGATCAGCTTTGAAAGCGGATCCGTTTTCTGTGACTGCTATTTCTAAAGATCTATTTGAAAGTAACAACATCCAAAAACTTCTATTTTTTGTAAAAAAAGGGCTATTTTTGTCTCCTATTGCTAATGCTAAAGAGAGTTGGCTAATGCGGCAGCAGTTGCTTGTGGCTTGTGCTCAGCATTTTGTTGTCATCGAAGCCAGTGCACGATCTAGAGTTTTATCTTTGGTAAAAGAAGCCTCCGATATGGGTAGAGATATTATGGCAGTCCCGGGATCTATACATTCACCTCTTTCAAAAGGTTGTCACAAGCTTATAAGGGAAGGCGCTAAACTGGTCGAATCTGTCGATGAAATCCTTGCTGAAATGTCAAATTAATATGTTTGACAAAAATAATTTTGTAAAAAGTTTGTAGAGTTTTCTGCTACTCTAAAAAAGGTAATTCGAGGAAGGTCCCCGAAAATAGGTTTAGAAGTCAAATGAATAAAAAAATTTTAGTTATTGCGGAAAAGCCTTCAGTTGCTTCGGATATTGCAAAAGCGCTTGGCGGAATGAGCCGAGAAAAAGATTATTTCGAAGGGGAAAATTATGTAGTGAGTTCTGCAGTGGGGCATTTGTTGGAATTGGCTGTACCAGAAAAATATGATGTAAAAAGGGGAAAATGGACCTTTGCCAATTTGCCAGTGTTGCCGCCTACGTTTGAGCTTAAGCCCATTAAAAAGACGGAAGAACGTTTGAAGCTTTTGAAAAAGCTTCTGAAAAGAACCGACATAGACACTGTTATTAATGCTTGTGATGCCGGGCGCGAAGGTGAATTGATTTTCCGATACATTATTCAAGCTAGCAAATGTAAGAAAACGATCAAGCGTTTATGGCTACAGTCCATGACACCTGCTGCAATCCGTGATGCCTTTAAGCATCTCAGAAGCGATGAGGAAATGCAGCATCTGTCGGATGCTGCTCGCTCTCGATCCGAGGCTGACTGGCTTGTGGGTATTAATGGAACACGTGCAATGACAGCATTTAACAGTAAGGATGGTGGCTTTTTCCTTACTACTGTCGGTCGTGTTCAAACTCCCACGTTAGCAATTGTGGTTGAACGAGAAGAAAAAATTAATGCTTTTATTAGCCAAAAGTACTGGGAAGTGCACGCAACAGTTCAGACAGCCTCAGGTTCCTATGAAGCAATATGGTTTGATCCTACCTTCAAAAAGAATGAAACTCGACCGCAGGACAAAGCTGAGCGTATTTGGCAAGAAGATCGTGCCCAGAGCATATGCGCTAAATTATTGCATCAACAAGCACAGGTTCATGATAGTGCTAAACGCACCACTCAACTTTCCCCTTTGCTTTTTGATTTAACTAGTTTGCAAAGAGAGGCTAATAATCGTTTCGGTTTTTCCGCTAAAACGACTTTAGCATTAGCTCAAGCTCTGTATGAGAAGCATAAAGCCTTGACTTATCCTAGAACCGATGCAAGAGCCCTTCCAGAAGACTACATATCGACAGTTCATGAAACGTTGAAGGTGTTGTCGGATTCTTCTATTTACAGCGGCAGCGTTAAGGAAATTCTTTCTCATCAATGGGTTAAACCAACTAAGAGAATATTTGACAATTCTAAGATTTCTGATCACTTTGCCATTATTCCTACGTTACAAGCGCCGAAAAAGCTCACAGAAGCAGAGGAGAAAATTTACGATTTAGTTGTGAAGCGCTTCTTATCGGTTTTTTTCCCTGCAGCTGAATATGATGTGACGACTCGTATCACAGAGGTTGAGGGAGAGAAATTAAAGACAGAAGGCAAAGTGCTTGTTAAGGCCGGATGGCTTTCGGTTTACGGCCGAGATGTCCAGGAGGCGGAGACTTTGCCTGCCGTTGCAGAAAATGAAAAAGTTTTCATTGAAGGCTCAGTTGTAGAGCAAAAAGCAACTAAGGCTCCGCCGCGTTACACAGAAGCTACATTGTTGTCTGCAATGGAAGGGGCAGGTAAACTCGTTGAGGAGGATGAGTTACGTGCGGCTATGGCTGGTAAAGGCCTGGGAACTCCTGCAACAAGGGCTGCCATTATTGAAGGGTTGTTACTACAAAATTATCTCAGACGTGACGTAAGGGACTTGGTGCCGACATATAAGGCAAGACAGCTTTTTGCTCTACTAAAGGGCTTAGGAGTGTCGGAATTATCTGAACCTGAATTGACGGGGGAATGGGAATATAAACTGGCTCAAATTGAGCGAGGGGAACTATCTCGAGAAGTCTTTATGAAAGAAATTCGGGATATGACTGTCAGTATTGTAGACTCTGCTAAACGTTACGAGGGCAATACTGTTCCGATTGAAAATCCAGCGCATCTAAAGAATCCTTGTCCGAAGTGTGGAGGGGAGATTGTCGAAAACTATAGGCGTTTTGCTTGTACTCAATGTGACTTCAGTTTACCTAAGCACCCGGGGGGACGAACTTTTGAGGTTGCAGAGGTAGAAGCATTGCTCAAAGAAAAGGAAATCGGACCATTAGATGGCTTTATCAGTAAGTTGGGGCGTCCGTTCTCTTCCAAATTACGTTTGACAGACGATTTTAAGTTGGAATTCGACTTTGGAAATGAGCAAAAAGACAGCAATGAGCCGATAGATATATCAACGCTAAAAGCTGTCGGAAAATGTCCTAAATGCGGCTCTCAGGTCTACGATAGTCCGAAAGGCTATGTTTGCGAGAAAACTTTAAAGAAAGAGTGTGACTTTAGGATTGGAAAGACCATTCTTCAACAACCTGTTTCTGAAGATGAAGCTGTCAAAATTCTATCGGAAGGCAAAAGTAGTGAGCTTCATGACTTTGTTTCCAATCGGACAAAGAGAAAGTTTTCTGCATTTTTGGTTTTAGGTAAGGACGGCTCTATCGGTTTTGAATTTTCTCAGAAAAAAGCTGCTTCATCGCGCACTCGAAAGAAAAAGTAAAGACAGTCGTAGTCCAGACAGAAAAATGGAATTGCTACAGGTTGGCAGCAATTCCACTGAAATTCAGAAAAAATAAGCTATTTAACTGGTTCTGTGTTGGTTTCAGAAGAAGCAGATTTGGGCTGTTCCGGCTTGATAACAGAGATGAGGACTTGATCAACTTTGTTTTTATCCGTATCAATCACCTCAAAGCGATAACCTCCGTAAACAACTTTGTCGGTACGCTTAGGGATTTTTCTCAGCATATACATCATAAAGCCCGCAACAGTCTCGTACGTAGAGTCCTCAGGCAAACTGTCTACATCGAGTAAACGCTCTAAATCGTCAACCGGTGTGGAGCCGTCTACTAACCAGGAGCCATCCTCTCTTTCAACAATTTGAGATTCTTCTTCCGTCGTGACCAGATCACCCATAACGGTACTCATGACATCGTTGAGTGTAATGATGCCGACAACTAGAGCATATTCATTAATGATGACGGCGATATCACTGTTAGTACGTTTGAAAGTATCGAGGATCTCAGACAGAGTCAGCGAATCAGGCACAAGTTGTACGGGGTGAACTAAGCCGTCATCTTTGAGCGAAAGGGGATGATCACTCATAATGCGGCCGAGCAGTGCCTTGGAGTCAATGACACCGACCACGTTGTCGAGTGTTTCGTTGCAAACGATATATTGATTGTGCGGCGAGGTGACGACTTTTCGACAGATTTCCTCTTCAGAATCTGTCAACAAAAAGTAAACTATATTTTCCCGCGGTGTCATGGAACTGGGAACCGTACGGCTTTCCAATTCAAAAATATTTTCGATTGCATTTTTTTCTTCACTGGCAATGACTCCCGCAGCAGTGCCTGCGTCTACTGTGGCAATAATATCTTCCGAAGTGATTTTATCTTTAGTGCGCTCGGGAAGACCGAAACGTCGAATGATGATATTGGCCAGTCCATTAAAAAACCAAACAAAAGGCCGAAGAATTTTAATAAGGAAACTCATGGGCCCGATAATAGCCATTGCAATCGACTCGGGGGCAACCAAAGCCAAGCGTTTGGGTATAAGGTCAGCAAACAGAATAAATAAAGTGGTGGAGGTGATAAAACCGCCCCAGAATCCGACATTATGAGCTAAGGCTGGATCGTGAATGAAAATGGAAGCCAGCGAAGTAAAGTTGGGCGTGAAAAGCCGTTCACCTAAAATACCGCCTGCCAAAGATAAAGCATTAACGCAAATTTGAATAACCGTAAAAAAATGCCCCGGATGTTCTTGCAACGCTAAAACACGGGATGCTTTTTTATGGCCTTCATCTGCCAAAGTGCGTAAACGAATTTTTTTAGCGGCAGCCAGTGATATTTCAGAGATGGAAAAAAAGCTGCTAGTGAAAATCAGAGCGATTAAACAAAGAAGTAATGCGGTAAATGACATAAAAATCGGACGAATTGAACAAGCGCTAAGTATAGCAAAAATAAAGACTTTTTTCTAAAATGGAAAAAATTAGTCACTCTTCTGTATTGTTGTTTTTTTCTATTTAGGTAACAATACGAGCAGAGTCGGGAAATAAGTTGTTTATTTCCTTCTGGTGGTTTCTTGTCAAAATTTTTTGGAACAGGAAAGTTTTGGCAAAAGAAGATAAATGAGGACAGTATGAATAAGACATTGATTGCCTTATCCGTTGCATGTTTAGGCTTGACGTTGAGTTCGCACTCTTTTGCGGCGACTAGTACTCTTGAAACGGTTAAAGCCAGAGGTCAGCTGATTTGCGGCGTTAATACGGCAGCACCGGGTTTTGCCTCGGTAGACAGCAAAGGCAATTGGACAGGTTTAGATGTGGATGTCTGCCGGGCAGTAGCTGCTGCAACGCTTGGTGATGCTTCTAAAGTGAAATTCGTTCCTTTGAGCTCTCCTCAGCGCTTTACCGCTTTGCAAGCCGGTGAAATTGATGTTTTGGCCCGAAATACTTCCTGGACGATGAATCGAGATACGACGACAGGAGCCCTGTTTACGGCTGTAACGTATTACGACGGTCAGGGTTTTATGGTGCCTAAGCGTCTTAATGTCACAAGTGCAAAACAGCTCAATGGTGCGACGATTTGTGTACAGTCGGGGACTTCGAGTGAGAAAAGTCTTGCTGACTTTTTCACCACGAATAATATGAAATTTAAGACAGTGGTGTTTGATACCACTGAAGCAACTCAAGCAGCGTTTTTCTCCGGCCGTTGTCAAGCCTATACAACCGACATGAGTGATTTGGCTGGAGGTCGAGCAAATGCAACCAATCCTGCAGACTACGATATTCTCCCGGAAGTTATTTCAAAGGAGCCGTTGGCTCCGGCTGTTCGCCGTGGTGACGATGAATGGTACTCCATTGTCCGATGGTCTATTTTTGCCATGATTAATGCCGAAGAGCTTGGTTTAACTAAGGCCAACATTGACGAAAAGAAGTTAAGTGATATGCGTCCTGATGTACAGCGATTGGTTGGCGCCTCTGAAGATATGGGTAAAATGCTAGGTTTGGATAAGGACTGGAGTTATCGTATCATCAAACAGGTCGGTAACTATGGTGAAAGCTTTGAAGCCAACTTGGGACCTAAGTCAAAACTCGGTTTGCCCAGAGGAAATAACAATCTTTGGACTCAAGGCGGTCTGTTGTACGCGCCACCGATCCGCTGATAATCGGAGATTGATGAAGTGGCGGTTGTTTCAACCGCCATTTTAGTTAAAGATGCAAACACAAAAGAATAATCATTCCTCTAGCCTGACAGGCGATTCTGCCTGGCGCAGGCGTGAAGCCTATCGCCGAAGAAAAGAGTGGTTTTGGCAATTGCTTGTCTTCGCTTTAGTGTTGGGAGTGATTTATCTTTTTGCACAAAACATATTCAATAATTTACAAGCCAGGGATATTCGCTCCGGATTTGCTTTCTTAAGTGATCGGGCCAGTTTTGAGATAGGAGAGTCGTTGATTGCCGTCTCATCAAATGATAGCTTCGGCCGAATGTTTATAGCCGGTTTTTTCAACACCATTCGAGTTTCATTTTTTGCAATCATAACGGCGACAGTTCTCGGTGTAATCGTTGGTTTAATGCGTCTGTCAAAGCATCCGCTGGTTCGCTTTTTGGGTATGGCGCATGTGGAGTTTTACCGAAATATCCCACTTCTTATTCAGCTTTTTGCAATCTATCTCATTATCACGGAATTTCTTCCGGACTCATTTGATCCTATTCATTTTGGAACTTGGGCTATGCTGTCAAAGGCCGGTTTCCAATTCAGTGTTCCGATATTTTTGTGGCAGACAAATTTGACGGCACTGCTTTTGGCAGTCTTTGTTTTCTTTTTGGTAAAACGCGGTTTGGCTAAGAAACTCACAAGTCTGGTAGCCACTTGTGATGCAGTGCTCACCGCTGCGATTGTTGCTTTGTCGGTATGGTTTTTGGCCGGAGCGTTATTTGGTTGGAGTCAGCCTCATAGAGAAGGATTTTTAGTCACTGGAGGTGCCAGCGCTACTCCGGAATTCATGGCTCTTTGGATAGGGTTGACAACATTTACATCTGCCGCTATTGCAGAAATCGTCAGAGCCGGGATTTTGGCTGTTCCAGTCAATCAGTGGAGAGCGTCAGAAGCTTTGGGGATGACACGACTGCAGACCATAAGCTACGTGATTTTGCCTCAGTCGTTGAGATTGGTTATTCCGCCGATGGCCAGCCAATATATGAATTTAACTAAGAACTCTTCATTGGCTGTCATTATCGGCTATCCGGATATTGTCAGTGTGGGCAATACGTCGATTGTGATTATGGGGCAGGCTCTCGAAGCAATTGTCATCATTATGGCGGTGTATTTATTGCTTAATCTGATCATCGCACTGATTATGAATCGAGTTAATTCGAAAGTGGTTTCCGCACCACGCTAGGGGAGAGAAAATGTTAGCTATGAATGCCTCCCTTAGTGAAAGCCTCAGAAAAGACTATTTCGGCTCGCCCGTGCGGTCATTGCTTACACTCTTAATAGCCGGCTGCTTACTTTGGTTTGCCGTTAAATTTTTGGGCTGGGGTGTGCTAAACGCAGTTACTGAACCCAATCTTACCCTTTGCCGATCTTCTGATGGTGCTTGTTGGGGTTTTGTAGCTGAAAAATGGCGTTTGATTCTTTTTGGACGTTACCCGTATGAAGAACAGTGGCGGGCGGGGCTGGCAACCTGTCTGATTGTTTTCATGTTGATTATCACTGCGGTACCGCTTTTTTGGACCAAAAAGGGCTTCAGAGCGATTGTTGTCGGTTGGATCCTTGCTTTTGCTGCATTTTTCCTTCTGATGGCAGGGGGGCTTTTTGGGTTGACCCCGGTAGATTCCGATGCATGGGGCGGTTTGCCTCTCACGGTTATTCTGACTTTGATTGGGATGACTTTTTCAGCACCGATCGGGATTCTTTTGGCGATAGGCAGACGTTCGTCCCTACCGGTTCTGAGAGTGCTTTCGGCTAGTTATATTGAATTGGTTCGGGGAGTACCGTTAATTACGGTTTTATTTGTTGCCACTTACATTTTCCCTTTGCTTTTGCCCTCAGGTTTGGTTGTCGATGGTTTTTGGCGCATTGCTTTGGGTATTGTGCTTTTTCAGGCCGCTTATATGGCTGAAACTGTAAGGGGTGGATTGCAGACAATCAGCAACGGCCAATTTAACGCAGCAGCTTCCTTAGGTTTTAAACCCTGGCAGGTTTATATCTACATCATCTTGCCGCAAGCGTTGGTTGCAGTTATTCCCGCTTTGGTAAACAGCCTGCTGTCAACATTTATGGATACTTCTTTGGTGACTGTCGTCTCTATGTATGATTTAACGGGGGCTCTGCGCCTTGCTCTGGGAGATCCGCAGTGGCGACAGTTTTTTGTAGAAGGATATATATTTGTTGCCGCAATTTACTTCTTTTCCAGCCTTTTAATGTCCAGGTACAGTATTTGGCTGGAACAACGAATTAAGAAGAGCAGTACACATGATTAAGGTTCATGAACATACGATCGAGGTGACCAACCAGGACGATCCTCTTTTCAAGCTACTGACTGTTTCAAATTTATTGAGGCATCTTGAGCACTATGCCAAGCGTCCTCATGAGTATTTTGAACCCTTGGAAAGCTCGGAGGTTAAAGAATCTTATGAAAACGGCCTTCACGTACTTGACCGCGTTTTGCACTTCGGTTCTATGGATGTAAAAGACAGAGTCAGTTTTATTGATAGCTATACGATGATAACGGACATCGAACATACGGAAAACTATCCCGCAAGCCGTTTGACGATCGAAATTAAAACATCGGAAATAAAAAATACAATTAGTTTGCATTTTATTTACGAAGAAGATACGGACTCTGCCCCCCAAGAAGATATCTTTTTGTCTTTGAGACGAAAAGCGTATGAACAAAAAGACAGAGACATGGTAGAGCGGATCAGGCAACAAGCCGGACATTTATCAAAACTCTCTTAGCTCATTAATTTTCCTTTTTGAAAGACTGAATAATGACATTGACTCAAGAAGCCAATACGAGAATCGCTTTGACTTTATCGCAGGATATCAAAGCGACTAATGCCCAGGTACAGGCTGCCGTAGATTTATTAGATAACGGTGCGACAGTGCCTTTTATCGCCCGTTATCGCAAAGAGGTGACGGGCGGACTGGATGATTCACAGTTGCGCTTGCTGCAGGAACGCCTGGTCTACCTACGGGATATGGAGGCTCGACGTGCGGCGGTAATAGAATCGATTGAGTCCCAGGGAAAGTTAACTGAGGAGCTAAAGTTAGCTTTAACACAGGCGCAAACTAAGCAACGTATTGAAGATTTGTATTTGCCGTATAAGCCCAAGAGACGCACCCGTGCTCAAATTGCTAAAGAAGCAGGGCTGGAGCCTTTAGCGGACAAATTACTCGAAAATCCGACTTTGGTTCCTGAACGGGAAGCTGAGAGTTTTCTTAATCCGGAAAAAGGTATTTTTGCCGTTAAAGACGCTTTAAACGGAGCCAGAGATATTTTGGCCGAACGATTCAGCGAGGATGCTGAGTTGCTTTCAGCTCTGCGATCCTTTTTAAGTAAGCATGGTTTTATTGTCTCTGAGGTTGTAGAGGGCAGAGATGGTGACGGTGCCAAATATAAGGATTATTTTGATTTTGATGAGCCGTTAAGCTCTATTCCTTCTCATCGTGCCCTTGCCCTTTTCAGAGGTCGCCAGGAAGGTGTGTTGTCGGTCAAAATTGCCTTAAGTGAGCAGCAAGAAGCTCAAGTTCCTCATCCTTGCCAGCAAATGATTGCTGAGCATGTCGGAATAAAGGATTTGGGCAGAGCAGCAGACAAATGGCTGATGGATGTGTGCCGCTGGACTTGGAGAGTCAAGGTTTGCTTAAACCTGGAGACAGAACTTTTTGAAACTGTTCGTGAGCGAGCCGAAGAGGAAGCTATTCGAGTTTTTGGGATCAATTTGAAGGATTTACTTCTTGCAGCACCGGCAGGTCAAAAAGGAGTGATTGGGTTGGATCCAGGCCTTCGAACCGGTGTGAAAGTTGCGGTAATTTCTTCAACTGGTGGAGTTTTGGAAACAGGGGTGATCTATCCTCATGAGCCCAAAAGACAGTGGGATCAGTCCATAGAGATTTTGGCTGCCTTGGCTAAGCGTCATGGATCTAAGTTAATTAGCATAGGAAATGGTACGGCAAGTCGCGAAACAGATCGACTAGCTGGCGAATTGATTGTTCGGCATCCTGAATTAGGTTTGACGAAGATTGTAGTAAGCGAAGCTGGAGCAAGCGTGTATTCAGCAAGCGAACTTGCAGCCAAAGAATTCCCAAATATGGATGTCAGCTATCGTGGTGCAGTATCCATCGCAAGGCGACTGCAGGATCCGTTGGCAGAGTTAGTCAAAATCGACCCAAAAGCCATCGGTGTGGGTCAATATCAGCATGATGTTAATCAGGTGCATCTGGCTCAAAAACTAGATGCAGTGGTAGAGGACTGTGTTAATGCTGTTGGAGTAGATTTAAACACTGCCAGTGTGCCGCTTTTGGCTCGAGTTTCAGGCCTAACAAAGTCCGTGGCACAATCAATTGTTAACTTCCGAGATGCTCACGGGGCATTTAAAAATCGTCGTCAATTGCTGGATGTACCGCGATTGGGAGAAAAAACATTTGAACAAGCCGCTGGATTTTTACGAATAACAGGTGGAGACAATCCACTTGATGCCTCCTCTGTTCATCCAGAAGCCTACCCTGTCGTTGAAAAAATTCTTCAGAAAACAGGTTCTGATATTTTTACTTTAATTGGTAATCAAAGTGTGCTACGTCAGCTAAAAGCTTCAGATTTTACAGATGATCAGTTTGGTATTCCGACGGTTAAGGATATTTTGCTCGAGCTTGAAAAGCCGGGCAGAGATCCTAGACCGGAATTTAAAACGGCTGTTTTCAAAGAAGGTGTAGAAACCATATCGGATTTGAAACCGAATATGGAGCTTGAGGGAGTCGTTTCCAACGTAGCGGCGTTCGGAGCTTTTGTTGATATTGGTGTACATCAGGATGGTTTGGTGCACGTGTCGGAGTTGGCCGATCACTTTGTGAAGGATCCTCGTGAAGTGGTCAAAGTTGGTCAAATTGTTAAAGTTCGGGTGCTCGAGGTTGATGTTGGTAGAAATCGTATTTCTCTGTCGATGAAAGAAGGTAGTCTGAGCAATAAACCAATTCGCCGTAATCAGCTTGGACAGGCTCAAGATAGACCGTTGGGTGCTATGGCAAGTGCCTTTGCTAAGCTAAAACGTTGATCCAAGCTTATGAAAATAAGTCGTTTTACTTAGCTGAAATGATAAAATCAACAGGATATGAAAACGAAAGTTTTCAGTGTTTAACAAAGTTGAGGAGTTGAATATGGACAACCCTAAGGATGCAAAGCCTTTAGAAATGCCGCCGCTTTTGGCGCATGTTCAAGCTGCTGTTGATAAATTGGCTGCTTGTGAAACAATCAAGGCTGCGATTGAAGCGGTCAAACGTGATGACGAAAAAACGCTCGCTGATCAAATCGCGATTACCGAAGTGGAAGCGCCTCCTTTCCATGAAGAAGTTCGCGCTAAGGATTTCGTTCGCCGTTTGGAAGAACTGGGGCTTAAAGCTTCTATCGATGAAGAAGGCAACGTGTTGGCTCGCCGCTGCGGTAAGGGTAATGGTCCGACGCTCGTTTTGGCCGCTCACTTGGATACAGTGTTCCCGGCAGGAACTAATGTGAAGGTTCGCCGCGAAGGTGATCGTTATTTAGCTCCCGGCATCAGTGACGACGCTCGCGGTTTGGCCGCTATTTTGCAAGTCTTGCGTACGTTGCAGGAATTTAAGATCGAAACGGTCGGCGATGTTCTCTTTGTGGGCAGCGTCGGTGAAGAAGGTAACGGTGACCTCCGTGGTTCGAAGTATCTCTTCAATAAGAGCGGCATTCATATCGACGGTTTTATTTCCGTTGACGGTGTGAATGTCAACCGTGTCTTGTGCGGCGCTACGGGTTCCAAGCGCTACCGTGTACACTTTGACGGTCCCGGCGGACACTCCTGGAATGCTTTCGGTACGCCGAGCGCTATTCATGCAATCGGTCGTGCTATTGCCAAGATTGCCGACTTGCAGACAGTCAGCGACCCGAAGACAACCTTTACGTGCGGCACGATTAAGGGTGGTACGACGGTTAACTCCATTGCTGCACACGTGGAAATGGAATTGGATATGAGAAGTGCCGGTGCCAAGGAATTGGACGAACTGGAAGCTCGTATTCTGCCGATCTTTGAACAAGCTGCAAAAGATGAAAATGCACGTTGGGGCTACAAGGATGAAGATGGTGTGAAGCTCACGCTCGAACCGATCGGTCATCGTCCCGGCGGCGGACAAAAAGATGAAGTCAGCGTTTTGCAGGCTGCTCGCGGCGCTATGGCTGCTTTGGGCATCCCGCTTTACTCTTACGCTTTTGCCTCTACTGACCACAACGTGGCAGTTAACAAGGGCGTGCCTGCAACGACTCTCGGCGGCGGCGGTAAGGAAGGCTTCAACCATAACGTCAAGGAATGGTACGAACCGGTTGACGCTTATCAAGGTCCTCAATTAGCCATGCTGACGAGCTTGGTGTTGGTGGGTGTTGACGGTGTAACCGAACCGGTACTCGAAAAGCGTGCCTAATAAGCAAACGCATTGAGTCCTCCGGACTCTTGCTGTTAGCATAAAAATCCCGGCTGGCGGAAGAACCAGTCGGGATATTTTTAAGCGAATTAACGCTCGATTAACGGTTCGCCTTCTCGTGAACTACCCTGGTTCATTAACGCATTGAGCAAAATCGCACCGAAAGTGGCTGTACCGATACCACCGAGTGTAAAGCCTGCGATATTAATCGTGAAATCTCCGGCACCGAGAATTAATGTTACAGCCGCAACGATGAGATTGCGGTTATTACCAAAATCGACTTGATTGACGACCCAAATTCTTGCACCGGCAACAGCAATTAAACCGAATACTACAATCGAAACGCCACCAAGCAACGGTTGCGGAATCGTTTGAATAATGGCGCCGAATTTGGGAGAAAAGCCCAGAACAATAGCAAAACAGGCCGCTACAACGAATATTAGAGTGGAATAAACACGGGTTGCCGCCATGACACCGATATTTTCGCCGTAGGTTGTCACACCGGTTCCGCCGAAACTGGCAGCAAACATGGTGGCAATGCCGTCACCCAGAAAAGCTCGCCCCATATAGGGATCCAGATTACGCCCCGTCATAGCAGTTACTGCTTTAACGTGCCCTAAATTTTCCCCGATCAAAATAATGACAACAGGGGTGATTAACAAAATGGCATTAAAGTCGAAACTTGGAGTTGAAAAATGCGGCAGACCAAACCAAGCTGCATTGGCAATGACAGAAAAATCAATTGCAGGGCCCATGTTTAGAACGTTGGCCAAAACAAAGTAAATTACGTAGCTTAAAGCAATACCGACCAGAATCAGCAGTTTTTGAATTAAACCACGCGTGTAAACGGCAACAGCTCCTACGCAGACCATCGTAATTATGGCGATACAGGCATTAAAGGTACCGTCACCAACACTTTTACAGGCCGTTGGAGCCAAATTCAAGCCGATGACCGCAACCACGGCCCCTGTTACAACAGGAGGCATGAGCTTTTCGATCCATTTGACACCGGTGCCCATCACAATCAGGCCTACGACTGCGTAGATGAAACCACAGGCAATAATGCCTCCGAGAGCAACGCCAATATTACCGTTAAGCCCAGAACCTGCACTGTAGCCTGTGGCTGCAATGACAACGCCGATAAAGGCAAAACTTGAACCTAAGTAGCTCGGAACATGACCGCCGACAATGAAAAAGAAAATCAGAGTGCCTATACCACTCATTAAGATAGCAACGTTAGGATCAAATCCCATTAACAGAGGCGCTAAGATCGTTGAACCAAACATGGCAACAACATGTTGGACACCCAAAGCTAATGTTTGGCTGGTCGGTAAACGTTCATCAGGAGCAATGATTCCGTCACGTTTTAATTTCCATTGTGGGAAATAACTCATTTATAGACTCCAAATAATATTTTGAGCATTGTAACGCCTAAGAATTTTTAACAGGGGATTTTGATGAAATTCGGTACAATACCCCCCTTAATTGTTGACTTTACGCCTTGAATTGTCGGAAGAAATTTAAAAAATGGCTCTTTTAGATACTCAATTGGCAAAGGATGTTAAAAAAAGAAGAACCTTTGCCATTATTGCTCACCCTGATGCGGGTAAAACAACATTGACTGAAAAATTGCTACTTTTCGGCGGAGCCATTCAAATGGCTGGAGCCGTGAAAGGAAGAAAAGCAGCGCGACATGCAACCAGTGACTGGATGGAAGTTGAACAACAGCGCGGGATCTCTGTGACAAGTTCAGTCATGCAGTTCGAGTATGCTGATCATGTAATTAATTTGCTTGATACGCCCGGGCATGAAGATTTCTCTGAAGATACCTACCGTGTGTTAACAGCCGTTGATGCAGCTGTGATGGTGATTGATGCTGCCAAGGGTGTTGAGGCGCAAACCATTAAACTTTTAGAGGTTTGTCGTTTGCGTAATACGCCGATTATTACCTTCATCAACAAAATGGACCGAGAAGTCCGTGATCCGATCGATCTGTTAAGCGAAATAGAAGAAATCCTAAAGTTGGAATGTGTTCCGATTACCTGGCCGATTGGCATGGGTAAAACTTTTAGAGGTGTTTTTTCTTTAACTAAGGACCATCTGGTTCGTTTTACACCAGGTGAAGATCGCTTATCGGGCAATGAAGAGCTGATAGAGGGATTGGATAACCCCAGGCTAGATGAACTGTTTCCGATGGAAATGGGGTATGTTCGTGAAAGTATTGAACTGATTAAAGGAGTCAGCAATCCATTTGATATCCAGAAATTCTTGGCTGGTGAACAAAGCCCGGTTTTCTTTGGTTCTGGTGTTAATAATTTTGGTGTGAAGGATGTTCTGGAAGCCTTGGTTCAGTGGGCGCCGGAACCGCAGCCTCGAGACGGTGGTGTACGAGTGGTAGAGCCGACGGAAAAACCTTTTACCGGCTTTGTTTTCAAAATTCAGGCCAATATGGATCCGAAACATCGAGACCGTATCGCTTTTTTCCGCGTTTGCTCAGGCCGTTATACACCGGGAATGAAGGTCAAGCACTTGCGTGAGGACCGAGAGATGAAAATTCCCAATGCCTTGACATTTATGGCCAATGATCGCGTCACGATGACCGATGCAGTAGCCGGTGACATTATTGGCATCTATAACCATGGACAACTGCATATCGGAGATACCTTAACTGAAGGCGAAAAGCTGGGCTTTACCGGAATTCCTTATTTTGCACCAGAACTGTTTCGCTCTGCCCGTCCTAAAGATCCGTTTAAGGCTAAACAACTTCATAAGGGACTTAAGGAGTTGGGAGAAGAGGGCGCGATTCAAGTGTTTGAAAACGATTTAGGACATCTGTTTTTGGGAGCTGTCGGGTTTTTGCAGTTTGAAATTGTGGCGCAGCGACTGGCAACCGAATATAAAGTTGATGCACTCTATGAAAATACTGATGTTTCAACAGCCCGCTGGCTGTCCTTTCCCGACGAAGTGACACAAAAACAGTTTATGGATGAACAGGCCTCCAGACTTGCCCGAGATGCAGATGGAAATTTGGTGTATTTGGCTACGTCTATCTATAACCTGCAGACAACGCAAAAGCACTGGCCTCAGGTTCAATTCCATACCACACGGGAAAAGAATCAGACTTTTGAATAATAAGATATCGGCTGCATCGCAGCCGATATCCTTACGGCTGTCCCGTTCTTATTTTCCAGTGTCTGGAACTACCCAGAACATTCAAGGCCACGCTGCGTCCGGTTTTTTGAATGCTGTTTTGTAGGTAGAAATTCGAATCACTGGGTTCTTGTTCTATAAACGGTTTATTGGCATAGAGCTGGTAATTTTTTCGTACCACTCTCGGCGTAATATTGGGCATGATGACATTGCAGCCATGCAAAATTCCCTTTTCACGACCGTTTTCTTCCAATGCATGTAAAGCAGTGGCAGCTGCGATATTGATGTCAGGCAGCACCAGGCGGGTCGTGGCAATCATGTTCAGTGAAAGCCGCATAAGAGCTTTTTCTTCCATCATGCCTTCGCCCAGCATATCAGCGCCTTCACTTGTGATATAGGGTCCCATGCCGATCATATCCAAGTCCAATTGTTGGAATGTTCGTATATCACGACATAAATCCTCGAGAGTTTGTCCCGGGATGCCGATCATGACACCGGAACCCACTTGATAGCCTGCTCGTCTCAGGTCCGATAATGCTTGATAACGACGCTCTAAGCCCTTTTCTCTGCCGGGGGAACAGTGCAGGTGATCAAATAGCACCGGATTTGATGTCTCAAACCTGAGAAGGTAGCGCAAACCAATCGGATTGCCGCTTGCTTGAGCCCATTGCTTGTACACCTCATAGGTCTGTTCACCGAGCGACAGAGTGATACCCAGTCCGTTGGGCAGTTCCGGGCTAACCGTTTCAGCATGAATCGCCTTCAGTACATCTGTGACAAATGCGACAAATTTCGGATCACGTCTTTCGCCCGATTGCAGACAAATGGAGCCGTAATGATTTTGAGCCGCCCAGACAGCTGCTGCCACAATCGTGTCTTTATCAAGTTCGTAGCGAGGCACTCGGTGGTTGGATTTACGAATACCGCAGTAGCGGCAATCCAAAGTGCAGATATTGGAAAACTCAATTAAGCCTCTGTAATAAACGTTATTGCCAACGGTTTCCGTTGCCTTGTTGTACGCAGCCTGCCGCAAAATTTCCGCCTCTTGAGAGTCAGTGATTCCAAGGAGTCGGACAATATCATCGTCACTAAATTCAGTTTGTTTAACGATATCTGAGATACTGGTCATAGGTTATTTACAGGTTTTTTAAAGCTTGATCAAAGGCTGCCTTTGCATCCGGGTGGCACGCCAATACTCTTGGCAATACGCCTTGAAGATAAGAAATCGTTACCCCATAGTTAGTCATGGGAACGCCTTGAGCCTTTGCCTGACGTAGGCGGGCAAGCATATGTCGGCGAGTGACAATGCAGCCGCCGCACTGAATGATGACTTTATAGGGAGAAAGATCAGTTGGGAAGTCCTTCCCAACCGCTATCTCAATTTGAAGTTCACCGAAGGTTTTTCTGAGCCAATTAGGAATTTTTACCCGACCGATATCATCTTTTAAAGGATGATGAGAGCAAGTTTCGGCAATTAAAACTTTATCGCCGGGTTTGAGCTTTGTTAAAGCTGCCGCACCGATCGCCATTTCGAGAAGGTCGCTCTTGGAGTAAGCCATCTGAATGGAAAATGTTGTTACCGGTATGGGTTCAGGAACCTCTCTGACAACACGCAGCACAACCTGACTATCGGTAATCACAAGGCGGGGTGGGGCCTTTAATTCATTGAGCGTTTCCGTGATTCTGTCTTCTTTAATGACAACGCATTTTGCACCGGCATCCAACAATTCACGGATAGCCTGCACCTGGGGCAAAATCAGTCGACCTTTCGGAGCTCCTGTATCAATAGGAGTCACTAAAATAACGGTGTCTCCGGCTTGAGCTAAGTCACCGATCAACGCTCGGTCAGGTTCAGTTTTTTCTAATACGGTTTCTATGATTGCGTCCCGCAATTCTCCGATCCCCTGACGATTTGCGGCACTGGTCTGAATGACTTTGTAGCCACGAGAAATCAGAGAATTTACCTGTTCGGCAGCAGGGGTCCGTAAATCACACTTATTGAAAACAATGATTGTGGGAGTTCCGTTTGATTTTGTGATTTTAAGGATTCCCTCCTCGTGTTCTCCCCAGGTTCCCGCCTCACAAACCACAATGGCCACATCCATCCATTCGAGCACGGAGAGACTTTTTTGTACGCGAGCCTGACCGAGATCCCCGATGTCGTCAATACCGGCCGTGTCCATAAAAACGACAGGACCGATCGGAGAAAGCTCGAATGCTTTTTCCACAGGATCAGTGGTGGTTCCTGCTACGCTGCTGACGATGGAAATATTTTGATTGGCAAGTGCATTAATGAGGGAGGACTTGCCGGCATTGCGCTTACCAAAAAGGCCGAAGTGCAATCGTAATCCTTTAGGGGTTTCCATGCGACTGGTTGCCATAGTGTTGCTTTTTCCTATCCGATAAAAAAGGGAGCCGCGTAATGATAGCGGATCCCTTTATGTCAGATGTGTATCAAAGAGATACTTTCGTACAAATTACTTTTCAAGGTTCGTACGAATAACATCCTTTTCGAGCCATTTCGGAGAATGGTGTTCGGCAGCTTCGTAAGAGATCGTGCCTTCGCCCGGTCCCCAAATACCCTTGAAGTGTTCCCAAGAGAGCAAGGCCAAGGGAATGTGAGCACAGACGACCATCAACGAGCAGATGATGGAACCCCAAACATGGAAGATGTACATCCACCAGAAGGCGCCTTTCGGAATCGCAGGAGCGAAGTAAAAGAGCATCCAACCGGTGACGGCAAGACCGTACATCATGAAGAAGAAAATGAGATAGCTCATCTTCTGACCGCCGTTATAGCGGCCTTGCGGCGGTACTTCAACCGGACCGAAGGGGATCTTGAAGAAACGACGGGGATAGCCGCCGAAGTTGCGGAACCACTTGATCGTATCCATATCCCAGGTTAACAAGGCGTTCAAGGTAGCTGCAAAACGATGCGGAGCAAACACCAGGTAACCGATCAGGTTAAAGGTATAGACCACGGCAATCCAGATGTGCCAGATCATCAAATTATTAGCTGTTTCGTCAGAGAGGTTGCAGAAATAAACAGCTGCACCAGTAAACAGCAAAGCAAACCACGTTACCGCATTGACAGCGTGAAAGATTTTGTCGGCGGGGTGGAATCGTAAAATCCGTTCAGCCATTATTTACCTCCCAAAACCGCTAATTGCGTACGCGGGTAATAGTGGGTATGCAAAAGGTGGTGAGCCAATTCGCCGGTGGCCGGTTGTGTGTGCATATCAGCGTAGAAACGCAGCACAGACTTGTTTTGGTGAGAACAAGTCAAACCGTTTTCCTGGCAAATCTTGTCATCACGATACAGACCGGCTTGACGAGCCTTAATCACATCGGAACGACGTTGGATGAGGTCAACAACGGCGTAACCCGTGACGCCGATTGCCAAAGCCGTTACACCGACAACCTTCAAAAAGCCGCGGCGACCGAGCATTGCAACGGTTTGTCGTTCGGTATATTCATACTTGCGCATTTATTGTCTCCATCCAATTAAATTTGCACGGGAACCGGCAAGGTGGGGTTTAACCACGTGGCGCTGTCGGTACGAACCGGTTGACCGCCGCCGTTGACGCAACCGCCGGGGCAGTTCATCACTTCGATGAAATGGTAGCGGTTCTTGTCTTCCTTAATGCGGCGCAGGACACCTTCGAGACCTTGCAGGGCACCGTTAACAACACAGACGCGGACTTCGAAAACCTTACCGCCCAACTTCTTAATGGGCACAGGGATTGTAGCTTCCACGACAGCGTCAGTGCGACCGCGAACAATCTTGATATCCGGGTTCTTGAGCTCTTCGCCGGACAATACGAAATAGGCCGTACGCAAAGCAGCTTCCATCACACCGCCGGAAGCACCGAAAATCGTACCGGCACCGGTATAGACTTCCATTGTGCTGCGTTCGCGGGTCTTCGGCAATTCGAGCGGGTTAATACCCTTGCGGCGGAAGATTTCTGCGATTTCACGAGCGGTAATCACTGCGTCAACGTCTTGGAAGGACGGAGTATCGGCAGGAATCTTGCCTGTTTCTACCAAATGGTGCCAGGCTGAATTCATTTCCGGACGCGCAGCTTCAAAAATCTTAGCGGTGCAGGGCGTCACAGCGACAACGTAGATGTCTCGCGGATCTTTTTTCCAGACATATTCCGCAGCCCAAGTCTTGGCGACCGGACCACCCATTTGAATCGGGCTCTTGGCGGTAGACAAATGAGGAATCAGACCCGGGTGGAACGTTTCAACATTCTTGACCCAAGCCGGGCAGCAGCTCGTGAAGTGCGGGAAGGGGTGTTTAGCGGCTTCTTCCAGTTCAGGACCGCGTTCGCCCAAGACCCAATAGCGGATCTTGTTAACGAATTCAAAGCCTTCTTCCATAATCGTTTGGTCAGCACTTTGGTTTACGTCGTAGGTAACGAAACCGGCTTTTTCCAAAGCGTTGACGAACTGTTCGGTGACAAGTTCACCGGCCTTGGCGCCGAATTCTTCACCGACAGAAACGCGAACGGCAGGAGACGGATGCGCCACAACAAGTTTGTTGGGGTCATCGAGCATCTTCATGACTTCGTCCACGAAGCTCATTTGTTCAATCGCATTAAAGGGGCAAGCGATTAAGCATTGGCCGCAAGCCAAGCAGGCATCTTCGCGAATGGAGTGGACAACACCCAAGCCGCCGGAAATGGCGTGCACCGGGCAGACTTTACGGCAGGTATCGCAACCAACACAGTTATCCTTGTTGATCTTGATGACACCGCGTAATTCGCCGCGACGGAGGTTGCCAACGTATTCAGGTCCGTTTTCACCGTGCGCGTTGGGCGGCGGCGTAAACGTATTGACCATAATCGTTTTGGACATGTTTAAATCTCTCCCAAGATTTACTGAAAATAGAATCTCTAAGTCACAAGTTCCTTGTGCACAGGTTTATCTTGAAACTCAGGGATTGTACGTACAATTCCTGTCATCAGAAATCGGCCTTGGTCCCGGCAGATCCCATGACAACGGTGGAACTATAAAGAATTTTTACAAAAAATAAGAAAAAAATAGCTCAAGAATTGCTACCTCTTTAGAGGTAGTAATTCTTCTACATATCGATAGCGGACAGCGGTTTGCGTAATTCTGCCCGAACATTATCCATACCGGAATAGAAAGCCTTCATCATGACTAAGCCAAGGAATTTTCCGGCATCAGTTACGATGAGATTATCCGGATCGGCGGGATTATCTTTAATAGCACCGGCCAGTTTTAACCCCAACATCTCTTTAAACAAAGCGCGATCCAAATCGACTCCGTGAACTTCGCGGAAGTATTTTCTTGATAACCGTGCAGCAAACAGTCCCAAAAGAAGTCTGTACTGCAAGATAGCATGCTTATCAAAACGCTTTCTGCGCTCGACCCCCATTTTTCCTTGGCTGATTCGTTCGTTGTAGCGACGCAGGCTAAACGTATTGACATAAAGGGAGTCGCCTAAAAAACTAAATGCACCGGATCCTAATCCGAGATACTCATCATGGTCAACCACGTACTCATCGAACCCCTCATCATGAGAGCGGCCAAATGTCCAGGAAGTGAGCTGATTGTAATTTTTACCCAGCGTATCCAGAATGATTCTGTACTGTGTGGCCAAGTCGGCAGTCGGAGCCGCAATTGTGTTTCTTACACTGGCTTTAGTCTGGGTGGTAACCATCAGAGGATAAGTCGTAATCTGACGGGGATTTAATTTCATCAGTAAGTCCACGTCGCGCTGCAGAATTTCCTCTGATTGACCTCTGAAACCGAAGATCATATCCACATTCATAATCGGGAAGAGCTCCTGGGCAGCTTGAATACGTTCAAAAATTTGCTCTCCGCTACCGAACTTTTCATACCGATCAATCATCTTGAGGATATTGTCATCAAAACTCTGTACCCCAACGGACATTCGGTCAACCAATCCTTTGAGATTTTTGAAGCTTTCGGTAGCCAGGTGAGCCGGATCGGTTTCGCAGGAAACTTCCTTCATTGAAGGAAAAAGAGTTCTCGCTAGTTCAATCGTTTTAATTAATTCATCTTCGAGAATAGTCGTTGTACCTCCGCCAATGTACATGGAGGTAAAGTCATAGCCCATATCCTTTGCCATCTGCATTTCTTTTCGCAGATTGACAAAGTATTCCCTGGCTTTATATTCCTTGAAGATGAAGCGGTGAAATGTGCAGTATGAACACAGCGTATGGCAGAAAGGAATATGCGCATACATCATGTACTGATGACCTTCCTGAGGTGCAGGGTGACGATCAAGAATGATCGGTTCCACGTTCAACTCACGGTCGATGTAGTACTTCATGATTCGGTCTGTTAACCCGATCATCCAATCCGGTAATAACTTATTGTGTTCAGCCATAGCAACCTAACAATTCGCTCAAAGTAAAAGACTCATTTTAACGATGACCCGCATAAAGTGCTTGAATCTGCGGAGCAAACTTTTCGTTGAGCGCTTTACGCTTAAGTTTTAGAGTCGGCGTAATCAGCCCGTTTTCAATCGTCCAGGGTTCAAGCGTCATATGCACATTTCTGGGTAAGGCATATTGAGGGAAATCTTTTACGGCAGTTTTGATTCGCTTTAAAACGGCATTGCGCGTCACGGTCGCTAAGAGACTTTCGGGGTCATTAGGATCCAAGTCTAAGGTAGCTGCCAATTTTCTCCATTCCTCTTTATTGAGGACAACGATCGTGGAAATAAACGGGCGGTTTTCCCCAATGACATAGGCCTGATCAAAAAGCGGGTCAATTTCTATGGCCAGTTCCAAATCGGCAGGAGGCACTTTTTCACCGGTGCTCGTAACAATAATTTCTTTAATTCGCCCGACAATTCTCAAAAAGCCCTCGTGGTCAAATTCTCCGACATCTCCTGTTTTGAGCCAGCCGTCTTCCGTAAAGGCTTCTCGGGTAGCCTGAGGACGATTCCAATAACCTTTCATAACAGAAGGTGACTTCACTTGGATTTCATTATCTTCACCCAAACGCACCTCAGTTTCAGGCAACGGTTTGCCGACGGTGTTGGGGTGGTTGTAAGTCAGAGAGTTACCGGCAATGATCGGGCTCGATTCCGTCATGCCGTATCCCTGAATAATCGGTAAACCTAAACCACAAAAAGCCTTGGAGACTTTAGCATTAAGCGCCGCTCCGCCACTGATGGCAATACGGAGCTGACCGCCGAATTGATTGAGCAGCGTTTTGGAGACAAGACGCTCAAGAATAGGCCATACCACAGGGTCAAGCAGTGTCATACCACCTTTTTGTCTGGGCAAACCGTATTTTTCACAAAAACGTCTCCAGCCGACCTCAACCGCCCAACCGAATAGGAAGCGGACAAAACCGGACTCTCTTGCAAGTTTTGCCTGCACCTTTGCAAAGATTCTTTCATAAATGCGCGGAACGGAAATGATGACGTTGGGTCGGACAATTCTGAAGTCCTCGGCAAGCTGCTGGATGGAGCGCGTATACACAATCGTGCAGCCCATTCCGAGCGCAAGGTAATAACCTGCCATGCGCTCAAAAGTGTGAGAAACTGGAAGGAAAGACAAAAAGACATCGCTCGGTTTCGGATAAACCGTTTTTAAAGTGTTTAAAACATTGCTGACAACGTTTTTATGAGTAAGCATCACACCTTTGGGCTTGCCTGTTGTGCCTGAGGTGTAGACGATGGCTGCCAGATCACCTTCACTGGGTCCCTCCGGCAGCTCGGTAACGCCGTGACCGGTTGCAAGCCAAGATTCAAGGTCCCAATGTTTGACACCGTCCTGACGGGCTTCGGGAGAAGATTCTTCGGTAAAGATCACATGCCTTAAGTCGGGCATAACGGTGTGCGTGAGGTAGATGGCATCCCATCGGCTTTGACGGTTGGTGACGAGTACACTAGCCTGACTGTCAGCAATAATGAAAGCGCTGGAACCGGCTGTGTCAATCGCGTGCAACGGAACGGGGACACAGCCGTTAGCTAAAACAGCTTGGTCGCAACAAACTGCATCCACTCCGTTTGGCAATAAAATCGCTACGCGGTCTCCATGCTTGAGATTCATCTTGCAGAATGCCCTGCGCCACTGCTGAATCCGTTCATCCAGATCTCGATATGAAATTCTTTCCCAGGTATTTGATCTGCGGTCAAATTGTCTCAATGCCTCAGTGTGCGGAGCAATTTTGGCGCGAGCAGGAACAAACTGATCCAGTGTTTTTAATTGGCTAAGAGCGTTGAATCGGATTTCTGCGGAATCACTGATCACGGTTCACCTCAGAATAAACAGGTAAAAACTAAAGACGGACCTATTTTAAGCTTAAAGATTCGTCTTTAGTGCTAAGTTTTTGGCGAGTAGTTTTATTTTTTGTTTTGTATCCTATTTTCAACACCCATATAGAGACCGTAAAAAATTATGCAGGGGAAACTTTAACCAAAGGCTACGATAAGAGGTGCCATTTCGAAGTACTCCAGAACTCATAAATGAGAGTAGTTCTTACTTTTTGTTTTCGCAGAGCACCTTTTTATTTTCAAGTTCTTCCCAGCGTTGATACCCTTGAGTAATCTCACTTTCAAGATTTTGAAGTTTCTCTGTTTGCTTTTTGATATCCTGAGCATTGTGACTTGAGTAATAGTCTGGAGCATTCATGGATGAAATGAGTTCGTCACGTTCGGCTTCGAGCTCCATCAAGCGTTCAGGCAAAGCTTCTAATTCCTTATTCTCTTTGTATGTTAATTTGAGTTTGATGGATTTAGTTTTTTTTGAGGCAACTTTATCAGCAGAAAGCTCCTTTTTAGCCACAGGCTCGATTTTTGGTCTGTAGTGTTGCCAATCTGAATAGCCCCCAACGTATTCTCTCCAACAACCGTTACCCTCAGGTGCTAAAACTTCAGTGACAACATTGTCCAAAAAGCGTCGATCGTGGCTGACAAGGATTAAAGTTCCCGGATAGGTCTGTAGCGTCTGCTCTAAAAGTTCAAGAGAATCAATGTCCAGATCGTTAGTCGGTTCGTCAAGTACCAATAAATTGGCTGGTAATGCAAACAAACGGGCCAATAGCAGGCGATTTCGTTCGCCCCCAGACAGATTGGATACTGGTACATTGGCGCGTCTAGGAGGGAACAAAAAATCTCCGAGATAGGCCATTATGTGTTTTTTACTGCCACCGATTTCAATCCATTCACTGCCTGGAGAGATTGTTTCTGCAACGGTTTTTTGGGGATCTAATTGTGCGCGCAATTGGTCAAAGTAAGCAATTTGGAGGTTAGTTCCCAGTTTAACGGTGCCGCTCTCAGGTTGACGCTTCCCCAAAATAAGAGAAATCAATGTGCTCTTACCCACACCGTTATGACCGACAAGACCTAAGCGATCGCCGCGAAGCAACTTAAAGTCGAGGTCTTTCACGATAACGTTTTCGCCGAAGGACAAACTTACCCTTTCAAGCTCAGCAACAATTTTGCCGCTTTTCATTCCGGCATCAATATTGAGATTAATTTGCCCTAAACGATCCCGTCTGGCAGCGCGCTCTTCACGCAAACGCTCCAGACGTCTTACGCGACCTTCGTTTCTCGTTCTTCGAGCCTCAATACCCTTACGTATCCAGACTTCTTCCTGGGCCCAAAATTTATCGAATTTCCTGCGGGCGATGTCTTCAGCAGCCAATTCCTGCTCTTTACGATTCTCATAGGCATCAAAATTGCCCGGATAGCTTCTGAGAATGCCCCGATCCAACTCAATGATGCGTGTGCTGACTGAATCTAAGAAGGCCCTGTCATGGGTAATCACCATTAAAGATTTAGAGCCTCGATATTCATTTTTAATGAGCTCTTCGAGAATTAAGATTGCGTCAATATCCAGGTGATTGGTCGGTTCATCCAACAGTAAAAGGTCTTTGTTTTGGGCAAAAGCCAGCGCCAATGCCGCCCGCTTTTTTTCTCCGCCTGAGGCGCCGTGCAGAGGTCTGTCAGCATCAAGCTGGAAGCGATGAAGATATTCGTCAAGTCTTGCAATCTGTCTCCACTTTATTTGTTCATCACTTTCTTCATTTAATTTTCCACGCAAAATGAGAGACTCTCTTAATGTTTGCGCTTCGGGCAGAAAAGGCTCCTGTTCAACGTAAGCAATACCTAGACCATCCATGACGGTTTTTGTTCCGTCATCGAGCTTGTCAGCACCTGCAATGACCCGTAAAAGGGAGCTTTTGCCGGTGCCGTTTCGACCGATGATGCCGATTCTTTCTCCATCTGTGACGGTTAAATCAGCATGGTCTAAAAGAGGCTGGTCGCCGAAAGCCAATTCGGCGGCCTGAAGTGTCACTAAAGTAGTCATAAAAAATTAAGGACGTTGCAAAGGTTGAGCGAGCTCTTCGGCTGTCACGCTTTCCACTTTCCCGTTAGAGACAATGCTCGGTTGTGCGATGCGCTCTACGTTAGCGCTCAGATTTTGGTGGAAACTCAGTTTGCCGGTTGTTCCGTCTACTACAATGACAGGCTGCCACTTCATCCAGGCGCATGCCAGACGATATGAATCAACTCCAAAGGCAAAAAGGCGCCGCTCAAGCAAGGAATTGGGGGCGGGAACACCGAAGCTCGCCTTAAAATCGGCATTGTTGAATTGAACGATAAGGGGCGAATCAACGAAACCGGCATTTTGCAGATCGTATGTTAAAGAGGCTACGGTACTTTGCTGAGTGTCTCCCGGATTAATCATGCTGGTTCCCCAAACACGAGCCGTACGCGGTAAGCGCGGTTTAACGAGTGCAGCGGTTCGGGCATCCATCACCAAAAAGGCAGCCTGGTAGGGTGCAGCTTCAAATTCAAGCTTGGCACGGTATTCTGACAAAAGTCTTTGGTTGCGAAGCTTTACACGTTGATGGGCATAAGGATCTTCTGTCGCATCAGGCAGAGGTTCCAGCTCAGGCTTAGGAAGCAGAGTGTCATCCAGACTGTAAAACTTAGGCTGTTGCATGAGCTCTTCGGTGAGTGTCTGCCGGGTATAGGGAATGGCAAGTTTTTGTAATTCTTGAGCGAACGTATCAGCGATACGGTGCTCAAGCGGAGCATCTGCTTCAAAAATGGCAACTTGAGCATAAGTTCCATCTTCGTTAACAGGTAACACTTTGGCCGCAATAGCCGTGATCTGTTTAGCCTCTTCTTCCTGCGACAAGGCGTAATTCATCATCAGCTCAGGCGATGTGACTCCGTTTTGTGGGTAATTCAGAGCTACGACGGGTAAGGGCAGGAAAGGTAGCAAAGAGATCTCGTTAACATCATCGCGGCTGATAGGACCAATGGCAACAACAGCGCCCATTAAAGCAGCGTCCTGTAAATGAGAGAGTGCATTTTGTCCGTTTTTTCTGGGCAGCAAAATGATTTCATAGGGAGAGGGCTGTTCAGAATTTTCTGCTTGGATCCCTTGAACAATAGAATTAGCAAAGACATTGAGTGGGCTGTCAGCCGTAGGCATTAAGACGGCAATTTTTCCACGATTATGAGGCTCGGTTTCCGTCGGTGAAAAACCTGTATCGGAAACGGCAAATGAAATCGCACTTTGGGCTGAGCTCAATGAACTAAAGCTCGCTACAATAGCCAAACAAAAAACACGAACAAGTAAACGAGTACTCACGATGCAATCCAAATTAAATCAATGGTCGGAACAGTTGCTAATGCAAATGGCCGGTCTTCAATCGCAAACCCTTCCCGATGCCGCGCTGTATATTGTCGGCCTGCCGATCGGAAATGCTGCCGATATTACGCTCAGGGCGTTGTGGGTACTTGCCGGCGCAGATATTATCGCAGCTGAAGATACGCGAGAGACCAAAAAGCTTTTGGAGCGTTTCTCCATTAATGTCCCTACCGTAAGTGTTCGGGAACACAATGAAATTGCTCAGTCCCATATGATAATTGAACGTCTGCAAAAGGGCGAAAAAGTTGCGATGGTGACCGATGCCGGTACTCCGGCTGTTTCCGATCCGGGGGCAAGACTTGTTCGTGAAGTGATTCGTCATGGTTTCAGGGTCATCCCGATTCCCGGTCCCAGTGCTGTTATTACGGCTTTGTCGGCAGCCGGCTTGGAGCCGACTGGTTTTCATTTTGTGGGTTTTTTACCACCGCAGGCGAAAGCCAGACATGAACAATTGAGTGCTCTTCTCGGTCAAAAGGACAGTTTTGTTTTGTATGAGGCTCCGCACCGTATAAAAGAGGTACTAAAAGACTTGGCCGCTTTAGCTCAACCGCAAAGACGCCTTGTGATCGCCCGAGAAGTTACTAAAAAATTTGAAACTTTTACTGCACTGACAGCCCGGGAGCTCTCCGAATGGGTAAAAAACTATGAGCCCAGAGGAGAATATGTCATTTTGGTTGATGCTGCCCCAAGCTCGGAAACATTTGAACTGACAGAAAAAGACAAAAAGTGGATCAGAGCTCTTGCCCAGGCTATGCCCAGCTCTAAGGCGGCAGCCACGGCTGCAAAAATTATCGGCTGCAGCCGTGAGGACATCTATCAGTGGCTTTTATCCCAAAAAGGAAATGCTTAGTTTTCTGTATCTGTGTCTTTTAATGCATCGGGAATTAAGGCTTTAAAGTCGTAGATAGACTTATCCATTAAGTGTGACGGAGCAACGCGTGTCATACTCATGAGGATGTTATAAATTCGGCTGTCGTATTTTTGATCCCATTCGCGCATGAGTGCTTTGATTTCCGCTCGCTTTTTATTTTCAATTTTTCGGCATATTTCCTTGGAAATAATAGGGTAATCGCGATATTTAACCCAGCGTTCGATTTCATACTCGCGAACATATGCAAGCGGTCTGATGATGACGTTTTGACCGTCATCACTTCTGAGGATAGGTGGCATGCCTTTGAGCCTTCCTCCGTAGAACATATTCAGAAGCAGCGTACTGACGATGTCATCCATGTGGTGACCGAGCGCAATTTTTGTGACGCCGAGTTCTTTGGCAACTCGATAAATAATGCCGCGGCGCAATCGGGAACAGACCGAACAGACGTTGCGCCCCTCCGGAATCACCCTTTTGACAATTGACCAGGTGTCCTGATCCTCAATATGATAGGGAACGCCTATTTTTTCCAGGTAGTTCGGAATAACATCCTTAGGGAAGTTGGGTAAATGCTGATCAACGTTAAGAGCAAGCAGTTCAAACGGAACTGGGGCTCTTTTTTGCAGTTTCATCAGTACGTCCAGCAAAACATAACTGTCTTTACCTCCGGATATACAGACCATGACTTTATCGCCGCCTTCAATCATGCCGAATTCAGCGATTGCCTTTCCGGCAAGCCGCATAATTCGTTTTTCATTTTTTTTCTCTGCGACGGACTTTTTTGTTTTCTTCTCTTCGGCAGGCGTTTCGCTACCGTAAACCGAAGGGGGAAGATCTCTATCATTAATAATGGGGATGACTTTATCAATCATGGCGAACCTTAAAAATTTCTACAGCCGCACTTTTTACCAGCTCATAAGCTTTTGTTTTTTCACTTCTGACCAGTACGGCGTAAACGAGCGGATTTTCCAGTAAACCGCTGGCAACGCAGTCAACTAGCGTCTCCTGAAGCTGGATATGACCGTTTTTTATGACAGAGTCTACAGTTTCGATCACTTCGTCATAGTTATAGGCATTTTCCAAGCGATCCTCTTCACAGCCGGTTTTGACAAAAAGCTCGACATTGAGGATAACCGGTTGAGGACTGAATTTTTCATGCTCATAGGCTCCGATCATCATATCTCTACAGATATCTTTTATGATGATATGACGGCAATTTCTCAGGGAAGGATCAGTGTACCAGGGCATTTGCGGTGCTTTCCTCAATAGCGGTTAGACGCGCTTGGTGAATGGCGTTTGCAATAGATGACTTATCAGTGCAGCGAGCTGCGATTTTAGCGCAATCGATAGCCTTTACTCGGTTAAAAGCATTGATCCAAGGGTCGGTATCCATTTCAAAAACCCTTTGAGCAACGTGAAGCATTCTTTGAAAGCGCTCGGGTCGCCTCATAGCATCACAGGTTTCCAGAAGTTTTAAAGCTCTATGCGAGTCTGTCTTAAAAAATAAGTTTTTTACCCTTGACCACAAGTAAACGGTGTCGGAGATTTCGCTATTGGGTTTGAAGGTGTCCAAAAAGCTCTGAAGTTTTTTCGTATCATTTTCACAGTCAGTCAAAAGAGCAAATTTTTCTGCTTCTTTAAGTTCTTCGGAGCGATCCAGCAGATCGAGCGTTTTTTGGTCGATTGGGAAATCGTGAAAAAATCTTTGCCACAACCCGCAAGTCTTTAAAACATGAATAAAACGGGAAGGCGTTTTTTCTTTCAAGACTTTTTTCATTTCCAGAAAAACTCTTTCTGCCACAAGGCTGTCTGCCTCGCCGTTATTGACCATTTCTTGAAGCAAAGAAAGTGTTTCAGGAGCAATCTGAAATTCCGGCAGTTTTGCGTTAAAGCGGGCAATGCGCAGAATACGAACGGGATCTTCTTTAAAAGATTCCGAAACATGTCGAAGCCGCTTGGCACGGATATCTTCAAGTCCACCGTAGGGATCAATCAAATGTTCTCCGTCGAGCGCCATGGCGTTGATAGTCAGGTCTCTTCGCTTCAGGTCCTCTTCAAGACTCACCTCCGAGGAGGTATTGAAAACAAAGCCGTGATATCCCGGAGCCACTTTTCGCTCTGTTCGGGCAAGAGCGTATTCTTCATGAGTTTTAGGATGCAGAAAAACAGGGAAATCTTTTCCGACTTGTTTAAAGCCCTGCTCGATCATCTCTCGGGCGGTCGCACCGACAACTACCCAATCTCGGTCGCCCTTTCCTTGCGGGTAACCGAGTTCTCGAGTGAGATAGAGGTCACGAACATAACCTCCGACGAGATAAATACGCATATTCAGATATTCTCTTCAACTGTCGTTTTATTTTCCGGATCAATATCACCCAGCCATTGCCTAAATGAGGATAGTTCCTGGCCTTCTTCGTGAGCATATTCTACGGTGTTAGCCAGAACATTTTGCACGTAATTTCGAGTTTCGGTAAAGGGAATGGTTTCAATAAAAATAGCACCTTCGGTGATTGACGAGAGAGAACTTTGCCAGCGGCTAGCCCGATTGGGTCCCGCGTTATATCCCGCAGTCGCCAATATCATGTTGTTACCCAACCGATTTAACAAAGATCTCAGGTAGGCGGTTCCGAAATAAATATTGGTTTCAATTTCGTAAATCTTTTCTGGCTTGAAGTCTTCAACCTCTAACTCTTTGGCAATCCATTTTGCAGTGGCGGGCATGATCTGCATGAGACCGTTTGCTCCTACACTCGAGCGGGCAGCAGCAATGAAACGCGACTCCTGACGCATAAGACCATACACCCAGTTAACATCGATTTCGGCACTCTCGGCGTAATCTTCAATTTCATCTTCAAAAGGTCTGGGGTATAACAAGTCGTGTTTAACCGGATAGCGCTCGGCGACCTTGATAGCGGTGTTGATTGCCCGGTGTAAGAATTTTTGTTCCTCAGCCCACTGGGCCGCAGCTAAAAGTTCTGCAGTCGTCATTTTTTGAATGCCCCATTGCCACTCCCGATTGCCTTCGACAATGAGCCCAAGGTCATAAAACATTTGTGCGCGTTTTAAGCTCGGGACCCTGCCGGCAGCATCAATGGCTTTTGAAGTAGCCTCTACAGTTTCGTTACCTGTGTAGTAAAAGCGTTTTCCCAAAGCCTCTGCTGCCAGTTTGCCGTAGAAAGTTCTGACAGACTGAATTCGCTGCCAATATTTTTTGGCACGCTCTTTCTGGCCGGTTTCTGCTAATGCTCTTGCTCTCCAATAGTTCCAGTTATCACCGTTGGCCAGACCGGCAGGCATTGTTGCAATATAACGGTCTAGCTTTTTCCAGTCTTTGGCTCTTAAAGCCGCGCGAGCCCGCCATTCCAGACAATCCTTTGGGGTTGCACTATATGGACCTGAGCAGACCGAAGCACCGCCCCTGTCATACCACGAAAGAGCTTTAGGGTTGTGCGAAAGGGCAGCAACGTAACCGAGGCGACCCCACAGGGCACTTCTTTCTGCTTTATTGAGTTTGCCATGAACTGACTCTGCAACCCGTACGGCCCAGTCAATATTGACCGATGTCAGACGATAAGCAGCAATCAATCGTACATGTTTATTTTGACGAGAAAGTTTATGACGGTAAACCCGGTACCACTTCGACGGCTGATTAAAAGCCAGCCGTGAAGCCTGTGCCGGCAGTCTTTTTTTCCTGATTAAAACATTAAGAACCCCTCTTGCATCGGCAATCCTGCCTTGCTGAATCAGTACAACCAAACGAGTAAATGCGGTGGAGGGAGTTTTATTGATCAGCTCAGTTGAAACCTTTTTACAGACTGCATTGCCCTTATATTTTGGAGAATTAATAATTTCTAAAGTGTCTTGAGCAAAGGTTTTGGAAAGATTTTTCTTGCTGTCAATTTGATGTAGAAGATCCCAGCAAACGATTGTGCTGTCAAACTTATTCCATTGAAGCTGCGAACGGATGCTCTGAAAGGTTTTCCATTGTTTTTGTTCGAGCCAAATGGGAGCCATCATCAATAACCAGTCAGTTCTGACTCTTTCAGCAATGTAATCGTTCTTATTTTGTTGAATAAAAGTTTGAATGTCCGACTGCAGTTTTTTGTTTTCCGGTTCTGCTTTTGATTGTGCTAATAGTGACCAAGCGGAGACATAACTTTTTAAAGGAAAGCTATCCTCTAAAAAATCAGCAGGGTTATTAAAGTCAGTTAATTTTTGACGATTAAAAGCTTCCTGGAAAAATAGGAATTTTTCTGAATCTTCTGCCTCTTTTAAAAAATTTCTCACATGAGGATTTGTTGCGAGTTGTTCACTTTTCCAGATTTGGGGATCCAGAGATAAAAAACTAGGGCTCGCTAAGGCTAAAGAAGCGAAGCCAACAAAGGTTCCCAATATAAAAATTGAAAACTTAAAAAATGAACAAAAAGGTTTTAGTATTAATTTAGCTTGCATAGCACATACTTTAACTAAAAATATTCGAGTCAACAGATGTTTGAAAAATCTTTTTTCAGAAAAAAGTATTTGTACGAAAGAAACTCTGTAAATTTGAACAGTATTAGTCGGCAGATCAATTCATCTATTGAATCCTTTTTTAGTCAATACCCAATTGATTCCATTGGTTTTTATTACCCGATTAGAGGGGAAATAGATTTAAGAAATGCGCTCTTAGCTCTCAAAAAACAACATGTAGTGCACCAGCTTGCTTTACCTTGTATTTTGGGAAGTCATTTTCACTTCTTGGTGTGGAATGACGAAGAGTGTCTAAAAAAAGATGATGCAGGAGTTCCTGCCCCTGATGGAACACAAGAAATTCATCCTCAGTGTCTCTTAATTCCTTGTGTTGCCGTTGATCAGCAAGGCTACAGACTCGGTTACGGCGGGGGATGGTACGACAGACTTTTGCAGTCTAAGGAGTTTGTTTTAACTATCGGTGTGCTTGCCAGCCGGTTTACTGTGGAGCACTTGCCTCATGAAGCTCACGACCGACCGTTAGATGGTTTTGTTAATGAAAACGGCTTCACTTGGGTGAAGCCGCTTGAAGAAGAAAGATTAAAGAGAATTAGTAGCGATAGGCATCACTCTTATAAGGTCCTTCCTTAGGTACGCCAATATAAGCAGCTTGCTCATCGGTAAGCTCAGACAATTGAGCATTAAAGTTTTTCAATTGTAGTCTGGCTACTTTTTCATCCAAAATCTTAGGTAAGACATAAACACCGACAGGGTATTTATCTGTATTGGTGAAGAGCTCAATTTGAGCAAGTGTTTGGTTAGCAAAAGAGCTTGACATTACGTAGCTTGGGTGCCCAGTTGCACAGCCTAAGTTGACCAAACGACCCTCTGCCAAGAGAATAATCTTGTTGCCGGACGGCAAAATAATATGGTCAACTTGGGGTTTAATGTTTTCCCACTTGTACTGACGCATGCTAGCCACATCAATTTCACTGTCAAAATGACCGATATTGCAAACGATTGCTTCATTTTTCATGCGAATCATATGATCATGAGTGATTACATTGATGTTGCCCGTTGCAGTAACAAAAATGTCAGCTTTGTCAGCAGCCCAATCCATCGTGACGACACGATAGCCTTCCATGGCAGCCTGAAGGGCACAAATAGGATCAACTTCCACTACCCAAACTTGAGCGGCTAATGCGCGCAAAGCTTGAGCACAACCCTTACCGACATCACCATAACCAACCACGACAGCGACTTTGCCTGCAATCATGACATCGGTAGCGCGCTTGATGCCGTCGACGAGCGATTCACGGCAACCGTATAAGTTGTCAAATTTTGATTTCGTTACAGAATCATTAACGTTCATGGCAGGGAAACGCAATGTGCCTTTGGCAGCCATTTGATAGAGGCGGTGTACTCCGGTAGTTGTTTCTTCGCTAACGCCTTTGATGTGGACAATGCGTTTGGAATACCACTTGGGATCTTCCTTCAGATGACGGTCAATTGCGGCAAAAAGGGCCTTTTCTTCATCACTTTTTGGATGTTCTATGACCGTATGATCCTCCTCGGCCTGTGCTCCGAGGTGTAATAACAAAGTAGCATCACCTCCATCATCCAAAATCATATTAGAGTAACCGCCATCGTCCCACTGCATAATTTTGTGGGTATATTCCCAATAATCTTCCACAGTTTCACCTTTGACAGCGAAAACAGGGATGCCTTCTGCTGCAATGGCTGCTGCTGCATGATCCTGTGTGGAGAAAATGTTGCAGCTTGCCCAGCGAACTTGTGCTCCCAAAGCGACAAGCGTTTCAATCAGAACGGCCGTCTGAATGGTCATGTGCAGTGAACCTGAAATCCGAGCGCCCTTGAGCGGTTGGCTGTTGGCGTATTCTTCGCGAATGGCCATTAGTCCGGGCATTTCAGTTTCTGCAATTTGAATTTCTTTTCTGCCCCAATCGGCTAAACCGATATCGGCAATAATGTAAGGCGTACTCATCAAAATGTCTCCATTTATATGCAATTAAAGAAGGTGAGCGCCGTTAAGATTTGTCTCAAGCCTGGGAGCTTTCAAAAACCGAAAAGTCTCGCAGCGCTCCTTGAGAAAAACAAAGAAAACGCCTTTGAAGGCGTTTTCTCGAATGTATTTATGCGTTCTTTTTCTGCTTATCTTCCTCAGCAACGCGGATTGCGCGCAAGGCACTTTGGATTTCCTCTCGAGTGACTCCCGGACAAAGCTGAACACATTTGACTGCAATGTTTTCTCCATCCTTAATGACGGCTATAACGGAGTTTTCATCACAAAGTCCAGAGCACTTGAGCGAGGAGACAACTTGACCACAGTCTTTGCCGCTGTCAAAGGCCACGCTTTGTAGGAGTTCCTTACCAGAAGCGCTGGTGAGTTTAAAATAGAACTTGCCGTCTTTTTCGCGATACTGCTTGAAAATAGGTAAAGAGGACTTTTTCTTTTCAACCGCTTTGCGTTGCATTGAGCCGAAATGAGCAAAGTTACGCAAGCCAACAGCCTGACGGACCTTTTGCATAAAGGGTACAGCAATTTCACGAGCTTTACGTGCCCCTTCCTGCAAAATGGTCTCAATTTGTTCTGGATGCTTCATTAACTCTTCGTATCTGGCTCTCATCGGACCAATTTCTGCTTCGATTTTATTAAAGAGCTCTTCTTTTGCCTCTCCCCATCCCAAGCCTTCTTGCAAACGCTTGCAAAATTCTTTGTATTCTTCAGGCGTGCTGAAAGCTTCGTAGATAGCTGTTAAAGAGGATGAACTCGGGTCCTTAGGCTCGCCAGGCAGTTTTGAGTCAGTTTTAATGCCGGCGATAGCCTCTTTCAATGCCTTGCTACCACCCTCAAAAAGAGGGATTACGTTGTTGTAGCTCTTACTCATCTTGCGGCCGTCCAGACCAGGCAACACTTCATGAGTTTCATCTACGACAGCTTCCGGCATGACAAAGAAAGGTTTATCTTCGGTTGCGTAAAGGTAATTAAAGCGTGTTGCGACATCACGAGCCATTTCGAGGTGCTGAATTTGATCTTTTCCGACAGGTACTTTATGAGCATTAAACATTAAAATGTCGGCAGCCATCAAAATGGGATAACTGTAAAGTCCCATTGAAATGCCGGCATCTGGATCCTCGGCATTTTCTACATTAGCTTCTAAAGCGGCTTTATAGGCGTGCGCTCGGTTCATTTGGCCTTTGGATGTGACACAAGTGAGCATCCAACTTAAAAGTGGAATTTCCGGAATGTCGCTTTGACGATAAAAGATGACGTGATCAGGATCAAGGCCCGCTGCAAGCCATGTAGCAGCAATTTGCAGACGAGAACGCTCAATACGATCAGGATCCTGACACTTAATTAAAGCGTGAAGGTCAGCCATAAAGAAAAAACTTTGAACATCTTTTTTATGGCTAGCCTGAATAGCCGGTCTGATTGCTCCGACGTAATTTCCAATATGCAGTGTGCCCGTGGTATTAATACCTGTTAATACTCGAATAGTCATTTTTTTTCAAACACGAAGAAGAAACTAAACTTCTAGATTGTATGGCTCCAATGGGTAAAGGTCAAAACTCAAATGTAAGTAGACGAAAGAACAATTTAAGAAGCCGTTAAAGATGACTAAACTGGGAGGAAAGTTATTAACAGGGAGAATGAAATGACAGCAAAAAATAATATGCTTCAAATTGCTCAAAAACGTTATACAACTAAACATTACAGTGGAAAGATCATACCGAGAGAGCAATTCAACGAGTTATTGGAAATTTTGCGTTTAGCTCCATCGTCAGTTAATGCACAATCATGGAAGTTCATTGTTATTAGTACGAAAGAAGCTAAAGAGAAAATTCTTGAAGGCTTTTTGGACTTTAATCGGGAACGTGTTGCAAAAGCTAGTGATATTATCGTTTTTGCAGTGCCTGAAAAAATCTCAGAAGAGCACCTGCAAAAAGTTTTGCAGCAAGAGATCAGAGACGGAAGATATGCAAAAGAATCAGTTATCGAGGGATTGGATGCAGGTCGTCGGCATTTTGTAGCGCTGCATAGTCAGACGGTTGCTGATACTTTGGCATGGGAGACTGCGCAAGCCTATATTGCTCTTGGCTTTGTTCTTTTTGCTGCTGCAGGTATGGGGATTGATTCCACAGCTTTGGAAGGTGTGGATTACAACAAACTCGATGAGATCTTAGAGTTGCGCAAGCGAGGTTTACGCAGTGTCGTTGCTGTGAGCTTGGGTTATAGGGCTGAAGACGATAGTAATGCTCGGCGCCCGAAATCTCGTTTACCCAAAGAAGAGCTCTTCGAAGAGTTTGTCGGGTGATAGAAGAAAATAGCCTCGAGTTTTTTAACCCGAGGCTGTTTTAAAACAGATAATTACTCAAGCTATTAGAAGGCGTCGGCTTTTAATAGCTCCGCTTTGTCCGTGCGTTCCCAAGTAAATTCTGGCTCTTCACGGCCAAAGTGACCATAGGCTGCGGTTTTTGAATAAATTGGTCGCAGCAGATCCAACATTTGAATGATGCCGCGCGGACGCAAGTCAAAGTGACGACGGACTAATTCGGAAATTTTCTCATCGGCAATTTTGCCAGTACCGAACGTACGCACGGTGACATTGATTGGCTGTGCCACACCGATTGCGTAAGAGACTTGAACCTGGCAACGCGAGGCCAAACCTGCAGCAACGATATTCTTGGCCACATAGCGGCAGGCATACGCCGCTGAACGGTCAACTTTGGAAGGATCTTTGCCAGAGAAAGCACCGCCACCGTGCGGACAAGCGCCGCCGTAAGTGTCAACAATAATTTTTCTACCCGTTAAACCGCAGTCGCCTTGAGGGCCGCCCACAACAAAACGGCCAGTCGGATTAATCAGGAAACGGGTATTTTTAAGCCACTCGGGCGGCAAAACCGGCTTGATAATATGTTCGATAACAGCTTCGACGAATTCGGGCTTCATCTTATTGCCATCACTCATTCGGGGATGGTGCTGGGTTGACAAAACAACCGTATCAATAGCGACAGGTTTGCCGTTTTCATACCGCAGCGTAACTTGGCTTTTGGCATCGGGACGAAGGAAATCCAGTGTTCCATTGCGTCTGACGATAGATTGTTGTTGCATCAAGCGGTGCGCATAATAGATAGCTGCAGGCATGAGTGTAGGTGTTTCGTCACAAGCGTAGCCGAACATTAAACCTTGGTCGCCTGCACCTTGTTCAAGGTAGTCGTCGCTTGCGCGATCTACACCTTGAGCAATGTCGTTAGATTGCTTGTCGTAGCCAACTAAAACTGAGCAACCCTTGTGATCAATGCCATAATCGGAGTTATCGTAACCGATACGCTTTAAAGTTTCACGGGCTACATCGATATAGTCAACATTAGCTTGAGTAGTAATTTCACCAGCTAGGACGACCAAACCGGTGTTACAAAGTGTTTCTGCTGCGACTCGGCTATAAGGGTCTTGAGCCAAAATAGCATCAAGAATGGCGTCTGAAATTTGGTCTGCAACCTTATCCGGATGGCCTTCAGAGACCGATTCGGAAGTAAATAAGTAAGAATCCATGGTGCTACATTCCTTTTGAAGTGATCCTGTGGAACGAGCGTCCACCGCGTAAAGATCCGGAATGCGGCTGACGCTTTAGCGGAATTTATGACACGCCCCGCAAGTTGTCCTTAACTCGGCGTGATCCGAAATGCTACTCTGACTAACAGAAAAATCAAGTCTGATTCTTAAAAAGTTTGGCAAAATCCCTCTCATGAAATGTTTAATTTATTTAATCTCTCGTTTGCCGTTGAATTTTTTGCGCTTGGTAGGCCGTTGGGTAGGCGCTTTGATCTATCGTTTCGATCAGCGTTATCAAGCCGAAATCAATCGCAACTTAACTCGTGCAGGCCTTTACTCTGAGACGATGGCTCGTGCTGTTGCCCGAGAGCAGGGAGCTCAGGCGATAGAAGCCCCCTGGGTGTGGGGCAGAAGTCGAAGTGAAGTATTGTCCAAATGTCGTATTGATGACGCTTCTGTAGCGGTTTTGAATGAGGCATTGACGAGCGGCCGCGCTATTGTGTTTCTAACACCACATTTGGGTTGCTATGAAGTCGGTCCTATGATGGTTGCTGAGCGCTGGCTCAAAGGCTCAGATAGACAGTTTGCCATTTTGTACAGAGTCCCCAGAAAAAGTTATCTGCGTGATATTGTGGGGAAAGGACGAGTATCTGAGAACATTGTTCCTGCCAGTGCAGACTTAAAAGGTGTTCGCCAGATATTAAAAATAATGAAAGCCGGAGGTATTGCAGGCATACTGCCCGATCAAGTGCCGTCCCATGGTGAGGGGGTATGGGCTCCGCTTTTTGGTGAAAAGGCCTATACCATGACTTTTCCTTTAAAGCTAGCCAGACAGTTTAAGGCTCAGGTGATTATGGCCCGAATGCAAAGGGAAGCTGAAGGATGGTGTATGTATGTGAAAGGCTGGGACTATGTATTGAGTGGCGATGAAAAAAAAGATGCCGAAGCGATGAATCAGTTCATTGAGGAGACAATTCTTTGTTGTCCTCAGCAGTATTTATGGTCATATAAGCGATATAAATGCCCTCGTGGTGTTAAGCGCGAGCAATGAGTGTGGATATGCAATTAATATTGAATTTTTTTACGCATATTTGGCTTGCAGTAGTTGACATGATGTCAGGGTGGTCTCCTGCTTCCCGGGAAAAAGCTGCCCGAGTGCTTGCCTGTCTTTTTTGGTACGCTGTTCCGAAAAGACGAAAGGTTGCTTTGACGAACCTGAAATTGTGTTTTCCAGATTGGAATGATGAAAAACGCCATGAGATTGCTAAGCAATGTTTTTTCAGACTAGCCAGAGCGGCTTTAGATCATAGTGTGCTGTGGAAAGGTTCCGCAGATGAAGTGCGCCGGTTTGTCCGTTTTGATGAAGGAGTAATCGAGAGGATTACTAACGAAAAAAATCGTCCTCTCATTGTCATAGCGCCACATTTTGCCGGTTTAGACGCAAGCGGTATAGCCTTAAACCTCTACGTTAGAGGAGTTTCTCTTTATCAAAGGCAAAGTAATCCGGTATGGGATAAGGCCGCCCTTGAAGGACGCAAACGTTTTAGTGATCCTATTTTGATTGCAAAAGGCAGTCATCATGATTTGCGACCCATTATCAGAGCCATGCGCCAAGGTTTCCCATTTTATTATTTGCCTGACATGGATCACGGGCGCAGAAACAGTATTTTTGTGCCGTTTTTCGGAGTACCTGCCGCAACTTTGCCTATGGCTTCTCGATTAGCCAAACTTACCCATGCTAAGGTGGTTATGCTTGTCGCAGAAATGACTCAGGATGGTTATCAGGTTCATGCAACTGAGCTTTGGGATAACTTTCCGACAGATGATTATGAAGCCGATACGCTTCGGGTCACTCAAGAGTTACAAAAATGGATACAAAAGTATCCTGATCAATATATGTGGACTCATCGACGCTTTAAAACTCGTCCCGAAGGTGAGTCATCTTTGTATCAATAGAGAGAATAAACATGGCGGATTTGATTTTGAAAAAGGGTAAGGAACGCTCGTTACTTCGACGCCACCCTTGGGTTTATGATACAGCAGTGCAGTGTTTGCAGGGTAAAGCTAAAAGCGGAGATACCGTCAGAGTTCTTTCGCATGATGGTCGTTTTTTGGCTTGGGCATCTTACTCAAAAGACTCAGCACTTCGGGCTCGGTGTTGGACATTTAATGAGGAAGAAAAAATAGATCCAAATTGGATCGAAGACAAAATCCGTAAAGCACTGGCTGCAAGAACTTCCTTATTTAGCAGAACAAATGCAGTGAGGGTAATTTTTGGCGAAGCTGACCAGTTGCCTGGCTTGGTAGTGGATCGTTACGGTGATTGGTTTGTGACTCAATTTCAGGCTGCAGGTGTTGAAGCTTTTAGAGATGTTATTGCCGATTGTCTTATGAAAGAGCCAGGCATTCGTGGTGTTTTTGATCGTTCTGATGCTGCAACGCGGCATCGCGAAGGGCTGGAGTTACGAGTGGAAGTGCTTCGCGGCGAAGAACCACCTCAGGAGATTGAAGTGACTGAGGACGGAGTCCGTTATGGAGTGGATGTACGTATTGGTCACAAAACAGGTTTTTACATTGACCAACGTGAAAATCGTTTCCTGGCCCAGCGTTTAGCAAAGGAATTTAAGCAAAAACATGGCAGAGGAATGCGAGCTTTGAATTGTTTTTGCTACACAGGCGGCTTTTCATTGGCCCTTTTAGCTGGCGGTGCACAAGAAGTTATTTCTGTTGACTCTTCAGCTGAAGCGCTTGCGATGGCAGCTCGAAATGCCCAAAGAAATGGTTTTGATAACCAAAGTACCCGTTGGGTTCAGGCGGATGTGTTTGAGTATTTGCGACAGGCTCGGGAAAATGGAGAAGTTTTTGATTTAGTAATTTTGGATCCTCCGAAATTTGCTTCAAGTCACCGGCATATTGACCGGGCTGCAAGAGCTTATAAAGACATTAATTTAAATGGTTTGCGACTTGTGGCTCCAGGAGGAGAACTTTTGACTTTCTCCTGTTCAGGCGCAATGGATGTGGATTTATTCCAAAAAGTGATTGCCGGGGCTGTTATTGATTCCAAACGTGAAGCCTGGATGATTGCTCGGCTTGGAGCAGGAGCTGATCATCCTCTTATGATGACTTGCCCTGAAGGGGAATATTTGAAAGGACTACAATTGGTCCTTCGGTAATTTATGCGACTCTGGCCGCGAATGGAAAAGTTTTAAAGAGGCTGAAAATGGATGTCATGGATATGGTTCCTCAGATTCCGGTCACGATTTTGACGGGTTTTTTGGGAGCAGGCAAAACAACATTGTTAAATCGGGTTTTGCGGGAGGATCACGGACATAAAATTGCCGTGATTGAAAATGAATTCGGAGAAGAGGACGTAGATAGTACACTGCTTGTTCAAACCGATAAAGAGCAGATCGTGCAGATGAGCAATGGCTGTATTTGTTGCACGATCCGTGGGGATCTCTCTAGAGTACTGACCGATCTTCGTCACCGTCGAGATCGTGGGGAAATTCATTTCGATCGAGTCATCATTGAGACGACCGGTGTTGCCAATCCGGGACCTGTTGCTCAAACGTTTTTCATGGATGATGCTGTGGCGGCATTTTACCGTTTGGACGGTGTTATTACGGTGGTAGATGCCAAGCATGGAAACGAAACACTGGATAAAGAATTAGAGGCTCAGGCGCAGGTAGGTTTTGCCGACAGAATCTTTTTAACGAAAACGGATTTGGTGAGCCCTGAGGACGTCAAGGCCATCCGTGCACGCCTGAGAGCAATGAACCCACGGGCGCCGATTAAAGAAGCCCACATGGGAGAGGTTGCTATTGATGAGGTTTTGGATATTGAAGGCTTCAATCTTAACGAGGTTTTAGATGTTGATCCTGAGTTTTTAACGGACACAGGCCACCATCATCACCATGGAGATGAAATCGGATCTTTTGTGTTTACCTCTTACACTCCGTTTGATCCTTTCAGACTAGAGCGTTTTTGGGGCACCATTACTCAGGTGTATGGACCGGACCTTCTCCGATATAAGGGGGTCCTTTATCTTGAAGGAACCGATCATAAAATGATTACCCAAGGGGTCCACATGTTGGTGGCAGCTGACTTAGGGCCTAAATGGTCTGAGGGAGAAAGGCCGATGAGTAAGATTGTATTTATTGGTCGCAATTTGCCTGAACAGGCCATCGTTACCGGATTAGAGACTTGCTTGATTGATGCTCCGTAGGTTGATGAAAAATTTGACAAAACATTCTTTTTAAGAGACAATTGTCCCTCCTTACTGGAGGGCTCCTTTTAAGGTGTTCTCTTTAAAAAGGCGTTTGTTTGATGTAATGAAAAAACGCAACTCTGCTTAAGCTGGGTAGCGTCAGTAAAGATATATGGCCACGAAAAAGAAGTTGTTGACAGAGCAAGAATTACTCGCGATGTCCGAAGATGAGTACATGAACGATCGTCAATTGGCATTCTTCCGTCACCGTCTGGAAGAGATGGAGAAGGAATTGCGCGACAATGCCGGTCAGACGACGGAACATTTGCGTGAAACGACTGTGGTGCCGGATCCTGCGGATCGGGCAACGATCGAAGAGGAGCATGCTTTGGAGCTGCGGACTCGGGATCGTGAGAGAAAGTTATTGAAGAAGGTACAGGCTGCTATCCAGCGCATCGATAATGGAGAGTATGGCTGGTGTGAAGAAACAGGGGAACCGATCGGAGTAGCTCGTTTATTGGCTCGGCCTACCGCTACACTTTCTTTAGAAGCTCAGATGCGACGTGAAATCCGTCAAAAAATGTACGGAGACTAATTAGCTTTCAGAAAAAAAAAACCTTCGGATAAAAAGGGAAGGGAGAAGTGTTGCGGGCGCTTTGCGCCCGCAATTATTTTATTGAATGAGCTCAAGCAAACTGTGAGCGTATACATTGAACAACTTTGCATTCATTTCATTTTGCAGTAGCCGTTGAGAGTGTTTGAGCTCACTACGAATTTCTTCAGTTAAACCTAATTGCCCTAGAGGACTGATCCAATCTCCTATACTTTCTTTGAGTATTGAACCGAGGTCAGCATTTGGTTCAATAAGGTAGACAAAGTCAGCGTTGTTATCCAAGTGCGCTAAGGATCGAGCTAGTTTTATTGCGTCCTGAAAATCTCCGATTTCATCTACAAGCTTTCGCTTTGCTGCCTGAGAGCCAGTCCAAACGCGTCCTTGAGCGACAGTCTGAACATAAGCGGGTGTGAGCTTTCGAGATTGTGCAACAATGTTCACAAAATTTGCATAAGTTTTGGCAACTGATTGAGTGAAGATAGTCTCCAGTCGGGGATCCATCGGTTGAGTTAGTCGTTCAGCATTAGCCAACCATGTTGTTGCAACAGTACCTTGCCCGATTTTGGCTAATTTCAGCGTGTTTTCAAAAGTGGGAGCAAGGCCGAACACGCCGATTGAACCAGTGATGGTAGAAGAGGCTGCTAGTACTTTTGACGCCCCCATACTGATCCAAAAACCTCCAGAGGCAGCCAGATCTCCCATACTGACAATGACAGGTTTTTCGCTTTTTGTTGTTTCGATAGCATGCCTGATTAACTCACTAGCTACAGCAGAGCCGCCAGGAGAATTCACTCTGAGCACAAGGGCTTTGACTGAAGGGTTTTCTCTTGCCTGATCTATGAGAGAAACCAGAGTTTCAGCTCCGGTGATACCGGATTGGGATTGACCCTCCTGAATTTCGCCTTCAGCAATGAAGACTGCTATCTCGCCGTGCTGCGTGTTGAGATTGTCTTTGTATTCAGTGTAGGAGACAAAGTGAAGATTTTTGTTTTCGGCACGATTTAGTTTGCTTGCAATAGTCTTTTGCATCTGGTCATAGGTCAGCGTACCGTCAATTAGATTGGCCTGAAGAGCCGTGCGGGCAAGGTCGCCTCCAGCCTCAACGACTCTGCTGTCCAATGAACTGATGTACTGATCAATAAAACCGGGCATTAGTCCCCTGGAACTCTCAATTTGATGCGATAAGGTTTCCCAAGCATCTGTTAACCAAAAGCGTTCGCTTTCTATCCATTCCTCTGAAGGCTTGCTGGAGACAAAACTTTCCGGAAAGCTCTTGTAGGCGCCTGCTTTAAAAACATGGACTTTAATGCCTAGGGTATTCAATAGTTCTCCGTAATAAAGTCTGTTGGAAGCAAGGCCTTTTACCAACACTTCTCCCATGGGGTGCATGTATATCTCATTTGCGTGAGAAGCTAAGGCATATTGACTTTGCGAAAAATTTGTTCCCCATGCCCAAATGGGTTTCCCGCTGGTTTTATAGCGCTCAAGCGCTTTACCTATTTCCTCTATTGAGGCCATGCCGACTCGCTGAAGCTTGTCGAGTTTGAGCAGCACACCATCAATCATAGGATCCTTGGAGGCTTTATCGAGCGTTGCAAGCAACTCGTGTAATGAAACATTACTTGGAGCATTCGCTAAAACGGGGGATAAACCCATGTCTGCAGAAGGTAGCTCCTTGATGGTTCCTTCCAGATCCAGCACTAAGATCGAATTTGGCTGCACTTGAGGAGACTTTGTCATTGAAAAGACAGAAATAATGACTGCAACGACAATAATGATCTCCAAAGCGTATAAAAGCGCCTTATTGAAATAACTCAAAGCAGTTCCAATCGCTCGGAATATTTTGGCAATCCAACGAAAAATAAACAAAATAACCTCAAATATTCAATTTCATAGAGAAGGACTAATTATAGGGATTCAAAAATTGAGGACGATGTCGTTTGACTCTAGCTTGTTTTTTCTCAAGCAAAATTTTTTGAATATCCTTTATATGCGATATAAAAGCATCAACGTATAAGCTTTGACGAATAACATTGAATTTGTGATGATGCCATCCTTTGCAAAGGACAGTTTGAAGCCCTACGCTTTTGGCGACTTTTAAGTTAAAAAGATTGTCATCAATCAGACAGCACTGGTGAGCCTGGAAGTGATGCTCGGCCACAATTTTTCTAAACATTTGCGCTGAGGGTTTAGGGCGCCATTGACCGAATACTTTCATATCCTCAGCTCGATATTGCTTTGTAAAACAATTTTGAAGATGAAGTTTTGCAAGGACTTGATCAGCAAAAACATTGGGTGCGTTTGTAAAAAGGATCTTTTCTCCAGGAAGATCAAAAATAGCCTCTTTCATACAACTTTGAGTATGAATACTGGAAACATCTACTTTGTGTGTTTCTGTCAGGAAGTGATGAGGATCAATGCCGTGATGAAGCCAAAGTCCGTAATAAGTCACACCGTAGCGACGCCAATACTCTTTTCTTAACATATTGGCCTGATCAGGACTCAGTGCCAAATGTTTGATAATGTACTGATCCATCAGGACATGAATCTCATGGAACATCTTTGCAGAGGCAGAGTATAACGTATCATCCATGTCAATGAGCCATAATTTTGGCATCAGGATTTTTCCGCCGGCGGGACAAATTTTAAAATCACTCATTGTTGAAAAGAGCGCCTTGAAGGCGCTCTTAGGTTAGTGGTTAACGATCCTCAGCTACCCGAATGGCAGTCACCATTCGCTCAGCATCCTCATCTGACAACCAAGGCACCCAGCAATTAATGGGCTTAGGTTCACCGGCTAAGACTGCAAGCATGTGTCCTAAATCGGTTAATTCTTCGGCTCCCTTGATGCCCAGCGCGTATTCTGACATTTCTGCTGTCGGTAACTTGAGCGAAATACGATTGCCGAAATGATCACGTACTTCTTTCGGTAAAACTCTGGGATCAGGCCATTGAGTTGCAAGAATCAAATGGTAGCCAGTGCTCCAGCCTTTTGTCGAAATAGCCTCTAAAGCGTTGAGCAATTTAGCTTTAAAGTCATCATCAATCATCCACACTGCTACTTCATCGATAATGACAAAAGTGCGCAATAGCCGTTTTTTTAGCCCTAAAACTTTATTGCATTCTTCTAGTGTTTTAACACCCAATGTTTCAAAAAGCTGTTCATGAGCTTGAATAGATTTGGTGATTCCTTCTAAGTAGCTTTTAGCGGTTTCAATGTTGGTTTCCACGCGCATTCTATGCAGGCCTTTAAGACTTTCAAAGGCCCAGCCACCGTTGGGGTCGAAAACTTTAATAGCTGCAAGATCCGGTGTATTGGTAATAGCAATATCCAGAATTAAGTTACGCAGAAAAGAGCTCTTACCGCTTCCTGTCATACCTGTTACAAGCGTATAGGGAGCGTGAGCGGCAAAACCTTCAAAGGCAGACTCAAAGTTGAGGTAAAAGGGTTTATCTTTATCGGCTGTTCTGCCAAGAACAAAAGAATAGTTGCCACCGTAAGAATTGCGGTTGACTTGACGTTCACGCCAAATGCTCCACATACTGTCAGTGCCTTCATTGGCATGTTTTTCAATTAAGGCTTCAATGGCAGCAGAATAACGAAAACTATTTTGATTGAGCATGCTTTTATCCTTTAAAAACGGATACTCTCAATGTCAATATTAGTCGCTTTTCAAAACTCAGCAAAAGATTTCTTTATTTTTTTAGGGTCAGCAAAGTAATTTCACTAGGAATCCCTAAACGAATTGGGAAACCGTACCAAAGTCCCGTTCCGCGATTAACATACAGAACCATATTGCCTATCTGGTATTTGTCCTTGACAAAACCTTTATTTAAGAACTGAGCTAACCAATGCATTCCGAAAATCTGTCCCCCGTGAGTATGTCCTGACAACTGCAAGGCGATAGGATATTCTGCATGTTCACGGCTGTATTTCACTTGATGAGACAGCAAAATAGTTGTAACACCTTTCGGGATCCCTTGTATAGCTTTAGTAATGTCTGGTACGTCGCGGTGATAACGGACCGCCATCGGATCGGTTATGCCGGCGATCGCTAGAGAGGCCCCTTTAACATTTAGGACTTCATGACTGTTGTGCAGCACTCTCATATTCAGCGTTGGAAAAACTTTCATCCATGCGTCATATTCAACATAGTGTTCATGGTTGCCTTCAACCGCGTAAACTCCATAAGGTGCATGAAGTTTTTTCAGAGGCAAAACGTCTTGCAATCTGGCTTCAGTTTTTCCATCGACAATATCGCCTGTAACTGCGATGAGATCAGGCTCGAGTTCATTTGTTCGCTCTACTACCTTAATGAGTCGTTCGCGATCCAAAAGAGCGCTCGCATGGATATCCGAAAGCTGAGCAATCGTAAAGCCGTCAAGAGCATCCGGGAGTTCTTTTACACGAACCTCAAGCTGATAAATCAAAGGTTGAGACAGTGCTTGGTAACTACCTAAGGCAGATAAGACCATCGATATAGATAACAGACTGACAGCGGTAGTGCTCGGGTGAGGCAAAGTTTTTTTTGCAATCAATCGGTAGCCAACAGCAACAATGTCTTTAATGATTGTCAGCAAAATGAGTAGCAGCTGCGTGGCAAATAACCAGCTGTAGAGCACGATACCCAGATGCGGTATTTTATTGTCGTAACCAACAAAAAAGGATCGACAAAAGGCAGGATACTGACTACCAATCAGAATCAGTACCAACAAAATCCCCTTGATCGCCATGTGGAGTCGAGTTTTTGAAATTAAACTGACATACACATAGAGAACGAAAAAGAGGGGAATAACGTGAATCAGTACTTGCTGCATAAAGCTATGGACTATTGACCCTTTTTATTCTACTTTGCGGTTTTGGCATTGGCTTTGACTTCTTTATTTGAGGTCGTTTTGTTTTCAAAACCGGTCAGGTATTTTTCGCCCTTTAAGATTTTGACCGCTTGCTGTAGTTGGAAATCATTGTCATCGCCGAAAAAGTAGCGCAGATCAGGTTGCTCGTTGTCTTCAACTTGCTTTTTACTTTCTTCCCTTTGTTTCTTTTCATATGCACGCTTTTGCTCATCATTTTTCAGGTGGTGGGCCAAATCAGCTTCACGAATATTAAAGGTGGCGTAATTGCCTTGTTCTGTATCAGCAATTTCAATATCTGGAGTGATTCCTGTTGCCTGAATGGAACGACCGCTTGGAGTGAAATAGCGTGAAGTAGTGAGCTTGATTCCAGTTGTGGGTTCTCCACCCTCTAGAGGCCTGAGTGGCAGTACGGTCTGTACGCTGCCCTTACCAAAAGATTGTTGACCGATAATTTTTGCCCGTTTATGATCCTGAAGCGCTCCGGAAACGATTTCGCTTGCGCTTGCGCTCGCTGCGTTAATTAAAACAACCATTGGGACAGTCTTGGCTTGCGCAGGCACTTTAGCAACCCAATCGCTTGAAGGACTTTGTTTGTAGTTCAGATAGTCCTGCGGTTGAGTCTTAAAGCTGCGGTTTGCCTCGGGTGTACGACCTTTGGTACTCACAACCACTTGGTCTTTTTCTATAAAGGCTGAAACGACTCCAACGGCAGCGTTAAGCAATCCGCCTGGATCATTTCGTAAATCCAAGACCAAACCTTTAAGGTGGTTTTTCTTATTTAAGTTAATAAGATACTTGGCTAGGTCGTCAGCTGTATGCTCTTGGAACTGTGAAATTCGGATATAAGCGATTCCATCCTTAAGTTCTTTCATCTTGACGGATTGAACTTTAATGATGTCACGTGTGATCGTGAAATTAAGCGGTTTATCCACTCCTTTTCTGGCAATGACAAGTTTAATTTTTGTCTTAGGTTTGCCTCTCATGAGTTTGACGTTTTCCGACAGAGTCCTAGCGCGAGTAGCTTGATCGTCAATTTTGACAATGATGTCACCGGCTCGGATACCAGCTCTTGCTGCCGGAGTATCATCAATCGGTGCAATGACCAAAACACCCGATGCATCCATCGTTACTTCTAGACCCAGGCCCCCGAACTCTCCTTCGGTGCCTTCCTTCATCTCTTCAAAGGCTTCTTTATCTAAAAAAGCCGAATGCGGATCTAGCCCAGAGAGCATGCCAGCTAATGCATTTTCCAGAAGTTGCCTGTCGCCAGTTTGGCTTTCATCGACATAAAACGCCTTTACAGCAGCATACACATCTGTGAACTGTCTAATTTCCTGCAAGGGTAGAGGACTTTTAGGGAGCGGTTCATTAGCTTGTACAATAGAAAAAGTCGAACTCAAACTCAACGCAAGGGCAGTTGTGAGCACAATTTTTCGTAAGGGAGAAATAAAAGTCTTCATGTTTTTTCTTTCTAATCCTTACCGATCCAAGGTAAGGGATTGAAGGGTTGACCGTTTCGACGGAGCTCAAAATACAATCCAGGCTTTTCTTCGCCGCCAGTGTTGCCGACGGAAGCGATGGTTTCACCACGTGTAACCTTGTCACCGACACTCTTAAATAGTGACTCGTTATTGGCGTAGATAGAGAGATAACCATCTCCGTGATCAACGATAATCAGATTACCAAAACCTCGTAACCAATCGGAAAAAACGACCTGACCGTTGGCACAAGCTAGGACATCGCTACCTTGTCGGGCCTGAATCATTAAACCACGCCAAGTCGTGCTTTTTCCTGAGGCGTTTGCTCGAGCCTGACCATAACGACCTGTGATTTTACCGAGTGCGGGCATCAATAATTTTCCGCGCTGCTTAGCAAATACACCTGACGGTGTTTTCCCGCCAACCGAGACTTTGCCACTAGCAGGTTGTTTCTTTCGGGCTTGCTGTGCCTGTCTTTCGGCTTCCGCTTTACGCTGAGCCAGCACTTTATCAATGTTTGCGACAAGTTCCCCAAGTCGTTGCTGATCTCGCTCGAGTTTATCAATAGAGGCTCTCTGTTCAGAGATTTGTTTTTTTAATTTCTCAAGAGTCTGTTTACGGCTTTGCTGCTCTTTCATCAGCTGAGCCCGCCCTTCTTTCTCGTTGGCCTCAATGTTCGCTAGCTCTTTCCTTTTGCTTTGAGTTTCTTCAGAAACAGAGTGGATATTAGCTTGTCTTTGCGATAGCTGGTTAAGAGCCTGTTGCTGAGCTCGGGCAAAATACTGCAAGGAGGCTGCATCTCTGGCAACTTCATGCGGATTAGTACCGGCAATTAGAGTTTGCCAAGATTGGCGGCGAGAGTTTAAAAATTGTGCACGAGCAATTGCTCGATTTTGTTTTTCAGCGCTTGTGAGTTCGCCATTAACGGCTAACTCCTGTTCGCGGAGCTCTTTTAATCTATTTTCAACTCGTGTTCGCTCATTGCCCAGTTCACGCAAGCGGCGGTTAGCCTTTGAAATTGCTTCTTCACTTGCGGCCAAGGCATCACTGGCTTCATGCTGACTAGCTTCTGCTTGTGATAGTTGTTTTTTTAAAGAACCCAGTTGTTCCTGTAGGGACTTTTGTTGATTTTGCAATTCATTGCGGCGTTTTTCGCTAACCTCAGAGGAGCTGCTCTTTTGAGTCTTTTTGGCAGAAGTAGTCTTAGCAGGAGTTTTCTTTGAAGCCGTCTGTTTAGTCTTACTGGGAGCTGAACGAGTAGCCTTTTTTTGTGCGGTTTGGGCGTACGCGACACCCGCTCCGCTGTATGAATAAAGCGGAGTGGCACTAAAGCATAGGAAAGCGCCCGCCAGACCGAGCGCTTTCATAAGCGTCACAAGTGGACGCGCAACTAATTTCACTTTTTGGCTTTACCTTGAGCCGCCACAGCAGCCATTGCGGCCTCAATTTCAGCTTGATTGCCAAGATAATAGTGGCGAATCGGCTTCATATCGTCATCGAATTCATAGACAATGGGACGAGCAGTTGGGATATTCAGATGAACAATGTCTTCGTCGCTGATATTGTCAATATACTTGATAAGCGCTCTCAAAGAGTTGCCGTGAGCAGCGATAAGTACGCGTTTGCCAGAACGGACCATTGGTTCAATTTCTTCTTTCCAATAAGGAACAACGCGAGCAACTGTATCCTTCAAGCACTCTGTGGCAGGGATTTCTTCTGGCTTTAAGTTAGCATACCGCGGATCCTTGCCGGCCCAACGCTCGTCTTCTGGAGACAGGGGATTGGGAGCAATAGCGTAGGCACGACGCCAAATCAGAACTTGTTCGTCTCCATATTTAGCCGCAGTTTCAGCTTTATTAAGACCTTGAAGTGCGCCATAGTGACGTTCGTTTAAACGCCATGAATTTTTGATCGGCAGATACATACGATCCATGCTATCCAGTGCGATCCAGAGGGTACGGATAGCGCGGCGCAAAACACTGGTGTATGCAATATCGAAGTCGTAGCCCTCTGCTTTCAGCAGCTCGCCGGCTTTACGGGCCTCTTCACGGCCTTTTTCTGTCAAGTCTACATCTGTCCAGCCCGTGAAACGGTTTTCGAGATTCCATTGGCTTTCGCCGTGTCGCATCAAAACGAGTTTAAACATAAAACAGTTCTCTATAAAAGATAAAAAGGAGGACAACTTCTTAATTTTAAAAGAATTGGTGAGATCAGAGGTTTGGGATCATACAAAAAGTTGTAATTTGTTGTACTATCCCAAATCAAGATGCGATTGGCAGATTTTGACCGACCGCTTTTTCTTTGATCAATCAGAAGTGAGAAGATTGTGCTTGATTTTTTACTCGATAACATCGTTTTAGTCGCCGTTGTTTTGATTTCTGGCGGTTTTCTTTTGGAACCTTATATTCGTAAGCGTAGTATGGGTCCCAGTCTGAGCAACGAAGAGGCTATTGATTACATCAATAAAAAAAATGCCTTTATTTTGGACGTGCGCGCAACCAAAGATTTTAAGCGTGGTGCTATTGCTGGCTCCAAGAGTATTCCTATTGACGGTTTTGAAGGCCGAGTCAATGAAGTACCCAAAGATCGTCCGGTCATCGTTGTTGACACTGTGACGACATCAAGTCAGAAAGCTGCAAAAGTTTTGCGTGCACAGGGCTACAAGGACGTCTTTGTTCTTGAAGGTGGAATCAAGGGCTGGGTTGATGCAAAGTTGCCCTTTACTCGTTAATTAACAAAATAAATCAATCTAATAGTCTTTTTAAAGGATATAAAAATGGCTGACGAAACCAATACGGCTACTGAACCGGAGCAACAGAGCGCAGCTCCTGCTAATACTTTCCAGCTTGAGCGCTGCTACATGAAAGATGCCTCTTTGGAGATGCCTCACGCTCCTGAATTGTTTGTCACACCTTTGCAGCAACAGCCGACCGTTGATATGCAATTTGAAGTCAGCATCAAAAAGCTCGACGACGCTCATCGTGAAGTGACTGTTAGAGCAACTGTTACGATTAAAGCAGATCAAAATGTTTTGTTGCTGGCTGAAGTAAAGCAAGCCGGTATTTTCCAAATTCGCGGTTTCAATGATGAACAAATGGCTCATATCGGTAACGTCATCTGTCCGACAATTGTTTATCCGTATTTAAGAGCTAACGTTGCCGACCTGATTACCCGCACAACAATGGCTCCGGTTAATCTGCCGGAAATGAACTTTGAAATGCTCTATCAACAGCGCCTTGCTCAACAAGCAGCGACTGCAGACCAAGCAAAGGCTCAAGAGCAAAACTAACTGCTAAAGCCATAAGCTTTAACTAAAGGGGAAGCTGCTCAGCGATTTCGCTCTATAGCTTCCCTTTTTGTATATGACAATGAATACTGTCCCACAAGCCCCTCAGTTATCAAGTCGCCTCCTTCGATTGGCTCTTCTTTGGGTAGTCGTTTTGATTGCCTCAGTTGTCTACACGCTTTTTTTATCTAAGCAGATGGAAATCTCCACAGAGGTAACAAGGCGAGCGGCTGATATTCGTGTCGAACTTTATCAGGTAGGTTACGATTTGACGACCGACCATGCAAATGGCTTCGCCATAGATATACAGGGTGTTGTCTGGCGTGTGGATCAGACATTGAATTTAGCGATCTTAGACGATCAGTCAACCTACAGAGTGATGGCCCGTGATGAACGCATTGATAAGATCATGGGGCATATCGACGAGACTTGGCGTCAAAGCGTTAAGCCTGCCTTGTTGCGATGGAACGAAAGCCATCAACTCAATCGGCAAGTCAGACACGATATTTTAAAGGGTTTAGACCTTCTCAATAGCGAGCTCGATGAATGGCAGAACCTGATGGATGCCGAGGTCAATCGTAACATTGTTGTCCTTCGCTTTACTCAGGTGGCTTTGGGCGGATTGTCTATTTTGAGCGTCATTGTTGTCATGTGGTTCCTGTTTGCATCAGTTTTACGGCCTTTAAATCAGCTACAAGCCGGAATTGAGCGTTTGAAAGCGAGTGACTGGAAGACACGGGTTCATGCTGAGGGGACCTTAGAATTTTCTGAGATCTCGGCTGGATTCAATGCACTGGCGAGCCATTTGGATGACGTTTATACAAATCTAGAAAATATTGTTGAGGAAAAAACGGCATCATTGGCTGAGAAAAATGCTCACTTAACAGCTCTTTATGGACTGACTTCTTTTCTTGGCGAACAACATTCTTTAGAGGAAATGTTGGAGTCGTTTACAGCCAGAGTATTGACTTTGGCGGAAGCGCCGGCTTTGCAGGTGTGCTTTTGGAATGAGCACAGAAGCAGGTTTGAAAATATTTTGCAAAAGGGGTTAAGTGAGGATTTTTCAAAAGGCTGTGAAAAAATTTCAGAGGATTTTTGTCAAAAGATTTTTGCAAGTCCTTACCCGATCAGAACAGGCGTTTCCCGCTCTGACACAAAGACCGAGATTGAGGCGAATTTCTTTACTCAGAAGGTGATTTACCACATTCGGTATCGCCAAAAGAATATCGGGGTTTTTGTACTTTTTTATCGTGATAATGTTCGGGAAAATCGAGCATTGGATATGTTGCTCGAAAATTTGGGACGGCACTTGGGAGCAGCTATTGAAAATATGCGCCTGGCAGCGCTTGATCAGCAGATGGCGGTTGCTCAGGAGCGCAATATTTTGGCTCAGAACTTACATGATTCGATCGCTCAAACGCTCTCCTTTGTTAATTTACAGGTGCAAATGCTCGACGGTGCACTCAAAGATAAGAACCAGGAGCAAATTGATGACGGTCTCAAACAGATAAAGGCCGGTGTTCAGGAATGCTACGACGATGTCCGTGAACTCCTGCTTAATTTCAGAACCCGGGTTTACAAAGAAGAATTAGAGGAGTTGGTGCAAAGAGTATTGCTTCGTTTTGAACGCCAAACTCATGTTAAAACGCATCTGAGCATTAAAAATGAAGGCAAAGAGCTGACATCTGCTCAGAAGCTGCAGGTGATATTTATATTGCAGGAAGCCTTATCCAACGTTAGAAAACATGCAAGAGCTCAAACAGTCATGGTGAATATTCGCAATACAGAGCAATTCGAGATGACTGTTATGGATGATGGTATCGGGATTGATCCAAAAGTATTGGAAGAAAGAAAGCAAAGCCATGTCGGATTGTCTATTATGCGAGAACGTGCACAGAAAGTTAAAGCTCGTATAGAAATCGAATCGGAGCTTGATCAGGGAACGACGGTTCGGTTAATTTTGCCAAAAGAGGGGCGGTAATGACTATTCGTATTTTGTTGGTTGATGATCACACCTTATTTCGTTCAGGTTTAAAAGCACTTTTAAGCCGTCAACCTGATTTTGAGATTGTCGGAGAGGCCTCGGATGGCTTGGAAGGCGTAAAGCTTGCTGAACAGCTTAAACCTGACTTGGTGTTGTTGGATCTCGATATGCCGGTGATGAGCGGAACGGAAGCATTGGCTCAAATGCTGGCAGCTAACAGAGAACTGCCCGTTGTGATGCTGACAGTCAGTGAAGATGCAGAAGACTTAAAGGAAGCTTTTGTTTTGGGCGCTCGGGGCTATTTGGTAAAAAATATTGATGCTGAGTATCTGGTCAATAGTGTCAGACAGGTTGTTGCCGGTGAGAGTGTGATGTCTCCCGAGATGACCAGTAAATTTGTAAACGGTATTCGTGCCAAGCACCTTTCATTGATGCCGGAAGTGCGACCTGAGACTGTTAAGAGCCTCACAGAGCGTGAAAGACAGATTTTAGGCTGCCTTGCTCAGGGAGCAAGCAATCGGGAAATGGCTAATTTACTCAATATGTCGGAAAGCACCGTAAAGGCACACTTGCAGCGAATTATGCGGCGCTTTGACTTCAGTTCACGCGTCCAGGCTGCTGTTTTTGCAGCCGAACGCCATATGGACCGCTATTTGCTGGAAAGTTTGAATCAGAAAAAAGGCAGCAACAGTTAGATTCCGCCCTCGTAGTGATTTTGCCTCCAAGCTTCATAAACAGTGATCGCTACTGTATTGGACAGGTTAAGCGAGCGGTTATGAGGGCGCATAGGTAAGCGAATGCGCTGCTGTTCCGGGAAACTATTTCGAATTTCATCGGGCAGACCGTGTCCTTCACTGCCGAATACAAACCAATCACCGGGTAAAAAATGCGATTCGGCAAAGGGGTGAGATCCCTTTGTCGTCATAGCAAACATCCTGTCTCTGTCAGGTTTCTCAGCCTCTAAAAAGGCTTGGAAACTTTTGTGTACTTTGACAGTTGCATACTCGTGGTAGTCTAAGCCTGCCCTAATCATGTGCTTGTCTTCCAGGGTAAAGCCTAAAGGCTCCACTAAATGCAATTCACATCCGGTGTTAGCAGACAGCCGGATGATATTGCCCGTGTTGGGAGGAATTTCAGGGGCCACTAAAACGATTCTAAACATATTCATCAGCAGGCGCCGTGAGCGCCTTTTTCATCTTAACTAGTGCATTTTTTTCAATTTGCCGAACCCGCTCGGCGGACACTCCCAATTCCTGAGCAAGCTCTTGGAGTGTCTTTGGAGTATTGTTGCCGTTTTCATCGACATTGAGCCAACGAGCCATGATGACATGCCGACTGCGTTCATCCAGGCTCGCTAAGGCTTGACGGATACCTTCTTGTTGCATTCTCTCTTCATCTTTTTGTTCGAGAATGACCGTGGGTTCATTTTCGGTTGAGGCGAGCCACTGGATGGGAGCACTGGAGCGGTCATCGTCACTGTCAGAGGAGTCGGCAGGCAGATCAATCGGCGTTTCATTGCCGTACATCCGTTGCTCCATTTCAAGCACTTCTGACGGTTTAACATCTAACTCATGGGCAATTTGATTGGCTTGTGAATAAGTAAGGGCATTCTCGCCCCGCATGGAACGTAAATTGAAAAACAGTTTGCGCTGTGACTTGGTCGTCGCCAGCTTGACCTGTCTCCAATTTTTGACAATATAGTCCTGGATTTCAGATCGAATCCAATATTCGGCAAAGGTCATCAGACGTGCGCCATGGTTTGGATCGTAGTGCTTAATGGCCTTCAGCAGACCGATATTGCCTTCCTGGATTAAGTCTGCGTGAGGGATACCATAGCCCAAATAGGATCGGGCAATAGCGATGACTAACCTTAAATGCGCCATGACAAGAGCACGACCGGCAGCCATATCATTGTTCTTATGCAATCTCTCAACAAGCTTTTGCTCTTCTTCATAAGACAGAATGGGAAATCGATTGGCTGCTTGAATATAAGCATCCAGATTACCCAAACTGGGGATAACGCTCGGCACCTTGCTCTGGTAGGGCACAAGAGCATTGGAGGGGGCGACAGTCTTAGAAGAAGGGTTTTTCATAAAAGCCTAAAGGGAAAGGGAGGCGATTTTAATTGAATCGTTCGATTTTTGCGATTGCACGCTGAGTAATAATACTCGCTATCAGACTGCCCAGCAGAGCGCAAAAAGCTACAAAACCTACATTAAATTCCATCGGCAGCGGTGAAATGGTAATCGTTGTACCGTATTGTTCACCGACAGCTAATAAGGCTTCATTTAAGTAACCGGTTGCAAAAGAAGAAAGTCCGATTGCAATGACGGCCGCCAACCCCATAGTCAGAAATCCTCTCCAAGCATAAGGTCTGATGGAAAAAGACGGGGTTGCACCAAAAAGGTAAAGCATATTGAGCTCAGTTTTTTGAGTATCGGCCGCCAACCGCACACTGGCCGCTATGACGCAAACAATCAGGGACAGGGTAATAATGACAAAAATCCAGCCCAACTTACTGATGGTATGGGAGATAGCATCAAGTTTGGTGAGCCACGTACTGTCGTATGCTACGAGACTGACCCCTTTGAGTTTTTCGATATTTTTAGCCGTTCTCTCAATATCGGCAGCAGGCATCTTGGCATCCAATGTGACAATCAAGAGATCAGGCAAAGGGTTGGAAGCCTTGTCCTGATTGGTTTGTTTTATGCCTAAATTTTCATTGAGAGATTTAAAGGCTTCATCTTTGGGAATCGTCGTAATTTTCATGACGTGCTCATGCCGGCCAATTCTTTCTCTCAAATTGTCCATTTGTGCTTTGTTCAGGTTTTGATAAGTGAAAACCGTAATTTCCGGGGCAACCGGAATGGCACGAATCGGCTCGGAGAGGCTGTAGAGCACGCTTGCAACAAAAACAGGGATGGTAAGTGAAAGGCTTGCCAGCATTAGTGCCAGGAAAAATAATCCCTTCGCGTTACGAATTCCACGGAAAACCTGCTGCAGAGCCCAAGCACGAGAAGACGTAAAACTCATAGCATGGCTCCATGTTGAGAGGCAAACTTGACCTCGCGATAAGCGATATCTCGTGGCGCCAGCAACAGATGTGAGGCAACGATGACGGTGACTCCGGCGCTGGCGAATTCTCCAAGCAGGTTAATGACGGTCTGAGCATTATTGGCATCAAGATGAGCTGCCGGTTCATCAGCCAAGATAAGAACCGGCTGATTGACGACTGCCCGTGCAAGGCTGACTTGCTGGCGCTGACCGGAGGACAGGTCAATAGGATAGTTGTAGGCCCAGTCAGACATGTGGCAGCGAGACAATGCTGCCAGAGCCTGCTGCCTGGCTTGTTCTGTTGTGGCTTCAGCGGCTAGAGCAGGAAGCATCACATTTTCAAGGATAGTGCGGTCTTCCAAAAGCGGAGAGTTAGGAAGCATTAAACCGATGGCTCTCCTGAGCCATCGACGCTGCAGAGTCGAGAAATCCTGCACATCTTCCCCGGCGACACGCACCGCTCCTCTCGAGGGATTCAGTAAGCCGGCAATGAGACGCAAAACCGTTGATTTGCCGCATCCGGTGTCACCGTGCAGGACAACAAACTCCCCTCGGTATATGTCAACCGATACATCACGGAGCACCTGCAGTCTGTCGAACTCCACAAAAACGTGCGACAGCTGCACTAAAGGCTCTTCACGGGCGGGAGTGTCAACTTCAAACATCAACGATATTATTTCTCAAAGTCAAACTGATATTGTACGGCTTTCCAGGCACTAACTTCTCTTTGTAAGAGAAAATGTGTTAACGGATGTTTATCCAACCAACCGGAATGATTAAATGATAACCGCCAGTGCCGGGATTCGGGCTGAGTCAGTTGAAAATCGGGCAATTCAATATCTTCTCGCTTATGCGCGATGATGCTTGCCAGACGCAAGGCAAGGAGGGATTGTGCCCACAGGGGGTCACTCAGTTCTTCCTGAATTTTGTAAAGTCTGCCTCTGTGCCCGAGCACCAGTTGAGAGACCCAGTGACGGTCATCGATAGAAAATCCTTGTAAATCAAAGTGCTCTATCAAATAAGCACCCAGTCGATGAAAACGGTTATGACTGATAAGATTGCCTGTCTCATGCAGTAACGCAGCCCAGTGAAGACGCTTTTTGACGTTTTCGGGGGCTTGCGGTAAAAGCTTATCAAGCAACCGCAGAGCAATCTGACTGACACGGATAGCCTGAGCTTCAGAGACGGAACTGTAGCGCAAAAGTTCCCGGGCGCTGTTTTCGCGAAGATCTCTTCCATTGAGTCGGGCCCATTGCTCATAGAGCAACCCGACTCGCAATGCGCCTTCGGAAAAGCGGATCTGTTGAATATTGAGCGCATCACAAGCAGCATGAAGCACGGCTAAACCGCCAGCGATAACTTCTTTGCGGGAATGGTGCATATCAGGGAAGTTCAGATTATCAATATGCCCCTTGCTGATCATACAGTCACTTATTTTTTGAAGCGTTTGCAGAGTCAATGCGTCATTTTTTATTCCAAATGATTTGGTCAATCCGCAAATGGCCTCCATCGAACCTGAGGATCCAAAAGCCTCATCCCAAAGGGTTGAGTTAAAGCGCTCCCGACCTTCCTGAAACTCTGCCATGGCAGCAAGTTTTGCCGCCTCATAGCCTTGTCTGGTTATTGTACCGCCGGGAAAGTACTGTAGGGACAAGTTCACACAGCCCACATGGAAAGATTCGCAGCGGTCTGCGTGATGAGCGACACCGGTAACCAGTTCTGTTGATCCTCCGCCTATGTCGATAATCAGTCTTTTCTTACTTGAGGGCGGCAGCCGATGTGAGCAGCCTTCAAAAACCAGGCGGGCTTCTTCCTGTCCAGGGAGAATTTCGATTGGAAAGCCTAAAACCTTTTGAGCTCGGGAAATAAATTCTGTGTTATTTCGTGCAATTCGTATGGTCTGTGTTCCTACAGCCCTCACGCAATTTTGAGGGAAGTCTTTGATTTGTTGGTGAAACCGAGAAAGAGTATCGAGAGCTTTAAGCTGAGCCTGTTCGGTCAAATTTCCAGAGTCATCAAGTCCGGCTGCTAAACGAACACCTTCTTTGCAGTAGTGTTCACAGATAATCTCATTGTCTTGAACGCGTCCGATTTCCAGCCGAAAGCTGTTTGAACCGAGATCGACAGCGGCCAGACGCATTACCATGATGTCTTCACTCCCGAACGTTTAGAGGCTAAAGCCTGAGAGACAATGGGGCTCACAAAAGACGAAACATCTCCGCCCAAACGATGGATTTCTCTGACCAGTGACCCTGAAATGGATTGCGTACCGTTGATAGGTGGGAAAAATACAGTTTGCACATTTTCATTGAGCGCATGATTGACACAAGCCATTCTGGTTTCGTAATCAAAATCGCTTCCGTTTCTGACTCCGCGGATCAACACAGTTGCGCCGGTCATTCGGACGAATTCACTAAGTAGCCCCTTGAAACCCACTACTTCAACTCCGTCGATACCCTCAAGCACACTTTTAGCCAGATGAACCCGCTCCTCGTAAGTAAAGAAAGTACTCTTACCCGTATCGGCCGCGACAGCAACAATAACTTTGTCAAAAATCTGTCGGGCCCGCTGAAGGACATCTTCGTGCCCGAGGGTAAAGGGATCAAATGTTCCTGCGTAAATAGCGATTGTCATTTTCCTTCCTCCAATGAGCGGCCTACTAAACGGAAGGTAACCGCTCCGGCATCAGCTTGTCTAACAACCTTTAATTGTAAGTCAGAAAGAATAGCTGCGTCCCATTGCCGGGGCGCTTCAATGTAAAGAAGTCCGTTTTCGGTCAAATAATGAAGAGATAATTTAATGGCTTTTTCATGTAAATTAAAAGCAAATGGGGGATCGATGAAGATAATGTCAAATTTTTTATCGATTGATGGTAAGAGAGTAAAACAATCTCCGCAGTGAATATCTAAAAGAGACTCGGCCTTGAGTTTTTCACGTACAGAACACAATTTGGCATAGGCCGCTTTATTCTTTTCTATAAGTGTGACGGATTGTGCGCCTCGGCTTGCCAGTTCAAATCCCAATGCTCCGGACCCTGCGAACAGATCTAAGCCCTGAATTTCTGTAAAGTCCCCGAAAATATGATTCAGCCAATTAAAAAGCGTTTCCCGGACTCGGTCGCCCGTCGGTCTGAGGCCGTTAAGGTCGGCGATGCTCAAAGGTGTCCGACGCCACATACCGCCGATTATTCTGACGGTACCTGTCCCTCTCGCTCTTGGTAAACTTACGCTTTGTGATTGATTTTGTTTTTTCAATGGACGCATACGTTAATGTTAACGACTGAAAATAAAAAAACAGGTTGGTTGGATCGTTTAAAAAACGGTTTGCACAAAACCCGAGTCAATATTATCGGACTTTTTACGGGAGGAAAAGTTGATGAAGATTTCCTCGAGGAGCTTGAGTTTGCACTGATTTCCGCCGACATGGGAGTGAGCACTGTTTCGGAACTGCTGACAAAGCTTAAAGACACGATTCAGTTAAAGGGCTTAAAAACTCAAGATGAAGTGAGAAACGCACTCAGAGAGGAGATTGTCGCTCTTTTACGCCCGGCAGAAGGTGTGATTGATCTAAACCGAGCAAAGCCTTTGGTCATGATGATGGTCGGTGTTAATGGTGCGGGTAAAACAACTTCTATCGGAAAAATCAGTAAATGGTTATCTTCTCAGGGAAAGAGTGTTCTATTGGCCGCCGGAGATACTTTCCGAGCCGCCGCAAGAGAACAGCTTGCTGTTTGGGGAGAGAGAAATCGAGTAGAAGTCATTTCCCAAACGGGTGGCGATCCGGCAGCTGTTGCTTTTGATGCTGTCTCTGCAGGTAAAGCCCGAGGCACTGATGTGGTGATTGTCGACACTGCTGGTCGATTAACAACGCAGCTTCGCCTAATGGAAGAATTAAAGAGAATTGCACGATCTCAGAATAAATCCATGCAGGGAGCGCCCCATGAAGTCATCTTAGTCATTGATGGAACTAATGGTCAGAATGCGATCGCGCAGGTAAAGGCTTTTGATGAGGCTGTGCCTCTAACAGGTCTAATCATTACAAAGCTCGATGGCACAGCCAAGGGCGGAGTACTGGTTGCGATCAGTCGTATGAGAGCGGATAAGCCGATTCCGATTTACTTTATTGGAGTGGGTGAAAGCATAGAAGATCTACAACCTTTTAATGCAGAAGAGTTTGCAAAGGCTCTAATTGGCTAAAGTTTTTTCGAAATCGGGACTCTTAAAAGATTGAGTCCCGAATTTCTATCTAAGCGTTTAAAACCGCTCTTTAAAAAAGTTCTTTAACTTATCCCAGCCAGAAGGTTGAGCTTTCTCTGCAGGTTTTACTGGAGGAAGTAGTTTGTTTACTTCCTTAATTTTCTGTGTGTCAAGAGTAACGATAGGGTTAAACCATTGACCTCTAAGATTGGCAAACAACTGCAAGCCAGAATGGTGCACGCCATGAATACTTCCAGAGAGAGCCTGATCCTCCAAATCAACAACGGCACTGCCTTCAGCTGTGGCGAAACCGAAATTGAAGCTAAGTTTTTCAATATCTGCTTGTGCATTATGAATAGTGACTAAGCCTTCAATATGCTCCGTTTGTGTAAATAAATCATTGGATTGAGCAGGATCACGGAAGGCCTTTAAATCTTTGAGGCTACTATCGAGATCTAATCCGAAAAGTTTTGCCCGAGCGGCTGAAAAACCAATTTGTCCATATAGAGTTTCTTTACTAAAACCATCACCGTAGAGATTAGCCTGCAACCCCATCACACCGCCAGTTTTATTATTGCCTCCAGCGTCTTCCATTAAAGCAGACAAATTGATACTTTCTGCTCGATAAAGGACGTTCCAATGCCCGTCGGAATTCAGTTGGGCCTCTAATTCAGTTTTTCCATCGTACGTTATTGCAGAGGCTTTGGAAAGTCGCAAGATTCCATTTTGAACGGACATTGGGGACTTTATTTGGGCGAGCGTAACAGGTCCAGCTTTTAATTCTCCAATAACAATTGATCCGTCGAAGTCGAAATGATTCAGAAGGTCAAATTGATTAGTTTTCAATTCAGAGACGTTTTCAGTTTGTCCTTTTGCAGGATCCGTTACTTGTGCAGACTGTTCTGGCACTTGGGGCAGAAGGCCTTGCTGAGAGTCTGTGGTTTGTTCAAAATCGTTGCTGTCAGAAACCGTTGAAGGGGTAGCAGAATCTTCAGCTGATTCTTCAGCGGCAGGCTCTTTACTTTCAAACGCAGGCTCCAAAGAAAGAGGAAGAGTTTTTTGTGCTCTTTGCAAAGCGGTCAAAATAGAAAAATCTGAAAGCTCTAACCTGCCGAAGACTAAGTTACCTTTGATTGCTGGATGATCAAATCCTGAGCTTTCACCTTGAAAACTCATCGGTGCCCCGTGAATTCTTGCAAAAAGTTCGCTCACAATTTTTTGACTGTTCCAATCAATTTGAACACTGCCGGAAATAGGAATGCTTTCTGTCTGCTCGGGCAATACGAGAGCACCTTGTATATGGTCTGCGTTAATCGTGGTTTGTAGGCGATCCAAGAGCACCGGGGAGCGTAAATCAAGTTTAATCACCTCAGAGCCGTTCCCTTTATTGTATTGAATATAAACATCTGGGGCTTGGACAGATTCCGTATTTACGTTCAATTCAGCAACAGACAAAGACAGATCCCCGAAAGTGGGAGCATTCATCAGTTGCAATTGAGCAGTTTTTGCGTACAAATTTTCTATAGTTACTTGTGTCAGAGGAGAACTCATTGATGCATTAAATGAGCGCCCTTCATGAGTTCCGTCAGCCTGAATAGATAAATTTTCAAGCGACATTTGGCCAGAAGCCATGTTTAGATCTAAAGAAAAACCGGCCTGAATATCCAATAAAAGGTTATCGGGCAACAGTTGAAATTGAGTCGATAAGGCAACAGGAGCGTGCATTTGTGGTGCTGGAGAGCCAATCAGTGCACGTAGATTTTGTAAATTAATTACTCGACCCTTGTATTTCAGGTGAATATCTGAATCATTTAATTCAATAGACTCAATTGTTAATCCTTCAATCAGAGCCGTCCGAGTGGTAATGTTGTCGGCCAGCCACTTTGAAGGAGAGGGACAATCTATTTTTTGGAGAGAAAATCCGTCCAATAAAAATTTGTTGACGTGGATCTGCCCCAAAGCTAGCCACCACGGACTTACGGTCAGTTGCGCAGAACGATACTGAGCAATTAATTTGTTTTGAGAGTCAAAGAGCTGAGCGCTAGGTAAAGAAATAGAAATGGTGGGAAGAACCTTAACCGCTGGCAGCTCATTGGTTCGAATTGTTAAACCAGCCTGATTTAGAGTGCCTTGAAGGCGATTTTGAACAGAATCGGGCGTAACGAGGAAGTACAGCGCCACTACAGCGCCGATAGCCAGCAGCGCGATGATACAGATGAACCAAAGAAGAGTCCGAAGAATACGCATGAGACTTGTCCCTTAAGAACGTCTGTTTGGAAAAATAGCACGAAAAAAGCTTTTTTGGTTAAAGACTCAAACGGTTTTACTTATTGCGCCATTTGTTACGAATCGTCTGTCGTAAATTAGGAGCCAGACGTTCCAAGGCATCCAACGTCATGAAAATAGAATCGCGTCCGCGGCTTGAAAGTTCCCGAAAACGAGCCAACAGCTCACTTTCTTCTTCGATGGGGTTATGACGTTCACTGGTAATAATGAACAAGATGTCGAAGCCGCAATCGTTGAGCCGAGGCATACGGAAAATGCCCGGATCTTCCTGTCCTAATTCGTACTTTTGGTATACCTCAAGGGGAACCCCCAGCAACTGTGCAATCTGCAGTTCAGTGTAGCCCAAACGCTCCCGTTCGGTGCGTAACCGTTCTCCAAATTCCCTTCTACGTTTTGCCAACACAGTTGCCATGGATCAAGGTTTCCCTAAAAAGTTGTACAAGGCGAAAGGTGAATGTCTTGTTTCAATTTTAAACATTAAATAAGAAATTCATCACATCGCCGTCTTGAACGATGTAGTCCTTACCTTCAGCGCGCATTTTGCCCGCTTCCTGAGCACCTTTTTCCCCATTGTGTTCAATGTAGTCATTAAAGGAAATCGTTTGTGCACGGATAAAGCCTCGTTCAAAGTCCGTATGAATCACACCTGCAGCCTGAGGAGCTGTGTCGCCTTTGTGAATGGTCCAGGCTCTAACTTCTTTCGGTCCTGCCGTAAAGTAGGTCTGCAGCCCGAGAAGATCATATCCGGCGCGGATCACACGGTCGAGACCGGCTTCATGCATTCCCATGTCTTCCAGGAAAAGCTTCTTATCTTCCTCATCCAGTTCGGCAATTTCACTTTCGATTTTTGCGCACAAAGCTACAACCGGAGCATTTTCCTTTGCAGCGAAGTCTTTGACTGCCTGCAGCAAAGGATTATTGTCAAAACCGCTGTCATCGACGTTGGCAACATACATTGTCGGTTTGACAGTCAAAAGACACAAAGGCTTAATGACGGCTTTTTCTTCCTTGGTCAAAGGAACTTGTCTTGCAGGCTTACCCTCGTTGAGAACCGGCTGGATTTTTTCCAATACAGTCACAAGTTTTAAGGCTTCTTTGTCTCCGCCTTGGCGAGCTTGTTTGGAATATTTATTTAAGAGTTTTTCAACAGTAGCGAGGTCGGCAAGTGCCAATTCCGTATTTATGACTTCAATATCTTCAGTCGGATTCACGTGACCGGCTACATGGACAATGTTGTCGTCGTTAAAACAGCGAACGATGTGGGCAATGGCGTCACACTCGCGAATATTGGCCAGAAATTGGTTGCCCAGCCCTTCGCCTTTACTAGCACCGGCCACCAAACCGGCGATATCAACAAATTCAACCACAGCGGGCACAATACGAGCCGGGTGAACGATATCTGCGAGTTGCTGCAGACGTTGATCGGGCACTTCAACAATGCCTACATTCGGTTCAATTGTGCAAAACGGATAATTTTCTGCCGCGATTCCGGCTTTTGTTAAAGCATTGAAAATAGTGGACTTACCGACGTTAGGTAAGCCAACGATGCCGCATTTTAATCCCATGATTGTTTTTCCAAATAAGTTAATGGGTGCATTTTAGCATTGAGTTAGAGAGCTAATAGTTTCGACTCTATGCGATTTTTCAAATGAAATCATCAGTTCGTTAATTTCCTGCTCGTTAAAGACCTTCACCCCTGCCAGCGATAATGATTCTGCAAAAACTCCTTTACCCGCTCTCAAGCGTCCGTCAAAATTGCCGCTATGGATAAAATGAGTTCCGCAAGCCGGACTTTTTTCTTTAAGTAGAGCGTATTGAGTGTGGTATTTTTGAGCTATTTTGCTACAGAGCTGGGCCCCTTTAATGTAGGCTTCAGTGCAGTCCTTGCCTGCTTTAGAGAGGATCCTTCCACGTCCGGATAAGACATCGGCAGCCGTTTTTGTCTCTTCTATTTCGCAGGGGACACGCGGGATGGGTAGACCGCCGGCGCATTCCGGGCACACCGCAACCAAGGAAAAAGAGTTGCGGAGTGCACTCAGATCTACAGGTTTGCTTTTTCCGTCGTACCGTACCGGCTGCCCCAATAAACAGGCACTTACCAAAACAATGGGTTTAAGCCTATTCACTTTCTTTCTCTTTGTTTTCCTTGGGAGCTTTCGGAGAACCGAATTTGGCGATTGCACGCTGAACCCGTGCCATATCGCCGGTAGCAATGTCGTTACCGGTTTTTAAAGCAGCGTTGATACATTCATCAATTAGATTTTTGTGTTCACTGCTCGGAGCATGAAGAACAAAATCTGCAACAGGCTGAGCCATCCCCAGAGATCTGGGGTGTCCGGTTCCTAAGCGCAATCTCCAAAAGTTAGGCGTAGAAAGCTTTTCAGTAATATCTTTGAGTCCGTTGTGCCCTGCATTGCCGCCTCCCTTTTTCAGCTTCATGCATCCGGGCATTAAATCCAATTCATCATGAACAACAAGGATTTCCTCGGGCAAAATTTTGTAATAAAGTGCCAAAGCCACCACTGCTTGCCCGGATCGATTCATGTAAGTCAAAGGTTTTAACAGCCATATATCCTGACCGGCCAAACGGATGCGAGCGACTTCACCCAAAAACTTTTTTTCCTCATGGAAAAAAACACCCTCTCTTTGGGCAAGCCGGTCTAAAAACCAAAAGCCGGCGTTATGTCGTGTTTCTGTATATTCGCTGCCGGGATTGCCGAGACCAACGATTAATCGAATTGCAGACATGATTTTATGATTTCAAACTTAGTAATGGGCTTCATTTTAACGGGAAAGCAGTTTTCCCGAAAAATTGACGGGAACAAAAAAAGGATGCCCTTTAAGTGAGCATCCTTTTTCTGCGAAAAGCTGAAAATTACTTAGCTTCGGCAGCAGCGGCAGCGTCAGCAGCAGGAGCTGCTGCAGCTGCAGCAGCGGCGTCGTCCGTAGCGTCAGTTTCTTCTTCAACTTGTGCAACAACAGAGACCACAACCGGATCTTCGTTGCCGTGAACAACAGCAGAAACGCCTTCAGGCAATGCGATATCGGAGATACGCATCGTGGTTTGGGCGGTCAAGCCGGACAAGTCCACAGAAATGAATTCAGGCAAATCCTTCGGCAAGCAGCTGACTTCGATAGAGCTGCGAGCATGGCTGACCATACCCTTGCTGATCTTGACAGCGGGGCTGTTTTCAGCGCCGAAGAAGTGCAACGGAACGCTCATGGTGACCGGTTCGTCAGCATTAATGCGTTGGAAGTCAATGTGCATGACTTGCGGTTTGTACGGATGCATTTGGAAAGCACGCAACACAACGAGCTGATCCTTGCCGTCCAATTCCATCGTCAAAATCGAAGCATGGAACTTTTCTTTACGCAATGCATAAAAAATCGGATTGTGTTCGAGCTCGATCGGCGTGGCCGCAACGTTGCCGCCGTAAACAATACCGGGCAACTTGTCGGCGCGGCGCAGACGGCGGCTCGCACCCGTACCTTGCGCTTGACGCGTGGTGGCGATGATTTTCATAGTTTTCTCCAAAAATAAAATTCCCGGGACGCGACCATCCACTAGGAACAAAAAAATTGTTCAAAAGAACAATCGAGGTCGTTATTTTACAGAATTCGCTAAAAAAGGCGAGAAGTTCATTCTTCTCGCCTAAAAACAGACCATTAGCAGTTTTCGAACAATGCGCTGACAGAGTCTTCTCTGGCAATGCGCGAAATCGTTTCTCCAAAGATATCGGCCACAGAAACCTGGGTAATCTTGGAGCACTGTTGAGCTTGCTCATTCAAAGGAATGGTATCGGTCACAACCAATTCATCGAGATCGGAATTAGTAATGCGTTCAACAGCGGGACCGGAGAGTACGGGGTGAGTAATATAGGCACAAACCTTAATAGCTCCGCGTTCCTTCAAGGCCTTGGCAGCGTTACACAAAGTGCCGGCAGTATCCACAATGTCGTCGGTGATGATGCAGGTGCGACCGGAAACATCGCCGATCAAGTTCATCACTTCGGCCACATTCGGACGGGGACGACGCTTATCGATAATGACAAGATCCGTGTTAAGGGATTTAGCCATGGCACGTGCACGAACAACACCGCCTACGTCAGGAGAGACGACGACAGGATTTTCGTAGTTTCTGCTCTGCAATTCGCGCAACAGAATCGGGGTGGCATAAATGTTGTCAACAGGTACATCAAAGAAGCCCTGAATTTGGTCCGCATGCAAGTCCATTGTTAACACGCGGTCCACGCCAACTGACTGAAGCATATTGGCGACAACCTTGGCAGAAATAGCCACACGGACGGAACGGGGACGACGATCCTGACGGGCATAGCCGTAATAAGGCATAACAGCGGTGATGCGGCGTGCAGAAGCGCGACGCAAAGCATCAACCATGATCATCAATTCCATCAAATTATCGTTTGTGGGAGAGCAGGTGCTTTGCAAAATAAAGACATCGCGACCACGAACCTTTTCGTCAATTTCCACCATCACTTCGCCGTCGGAGAAGTGGCTGACTACAGCTTGACCAAGGGGAATGTTGAGATGTTCTGCGACTGCATGGGCAAGTTTGGGATTAGCATTGCCCGTAAAGACCATGAGATTGTCCGGAACCATTGGAACCATGATAAGACTCGCCGAAAGTTAAGAAGAGAGCACTCTTCGGTTAGTACTTGGCAGTTTTTAAACCGCTCGACAAAAAACAAACGGGAGCTAGCACAACAATGCTTGCTCCCGAAAGTTGGCAGGGGAGGAAGGATTCGAACCTTCGAATGCCGGAATCAAAATCCGGTGCCTTAGGCCAGCTTGGCGACTCCCCTACAAATTTTGGTTCAGCATGATAATGCTGACAACGTCGGGTGTATTTTAAGACTTTTTACCAAAAAATGTTTCCAATTTTCAGGTAACTTTTCAAACACCCTTTCTGCCTCAGGTTCGGACATCTGCGCAAATACCGCCGATCCGGAGCCTGTCAGGCGAAATTGAGGTAACTCAGTCAATACTCGGTTTACCTCGGGATTCACAATTTTTGCGATCGGTTCAAGATCGTTGTGTCCCAAATTCATCCAGTCGCCCGTTTGCTGAGCGCCGTTGAGGATCGACATTGTGACGTATTTCGTATTTCTTGTCAAGAGAGGATGTGAAAAAATTTCTGATGTCGCTTGACCGACTCCCGGCCAAATAACTGCAAATGAAGTTGCCGGCACATCGATAGGCGTTAGTTTTTCTCCGATTCCCTCAACCCAAGCATTTGTTCCCAAAAGGAAAAAAGGTACATCAGCGCCAAGTGATGTTCCAATCGGGATAAGTTGCTCGGTAGAAAGGTTCAGTCCCCAGAGTTTATTGAGCCCCATGAGGGTTGTTGCGGCGTCCGAAGATCCTCCCCCGAGACCCGCACCGGCCGGAATCCGTTTGATTACTTCTATTTCTACCCCAAGACGGCAATCAGTTTGTTTTTTCAATAACCGAGCCGCTCTGAGGCAGAGATCTTTATCAATATCACCAATAACATCGCCCGATCTGACGATTTCACCATCCTGTCTTAGGGTGAGCTTAATTTGATCACACAGATCAATCAGGATAAAAACAGATTGAAGCTCATGATAGCCGTCGCTTCTGCGACCGACTATATGCAAAAAAAGATTTAGTTTGGCCGGAGCCGACAGCTCAAGAGTCATGGTTTTCTTTCGGTGATCAGTAAAACAATGGATAACGAAGGACTGCTGGGACTTTCGGCTCGCAAAAACCTTATCCGTTTAGGTAAGCCCTCTGAATCAAGGGCTTCATATCGGATGATCCATCCGTTTTGGGCAATCTCCTGATATGGCGGATTAGCCGGTTTAGTCAAAGCCTTTTGATTAGGGATCATTTTACCGTCAATCCAGTATTGCAGACCGTCAATAGGAACCGTAAAACCAAAGGTTTGCAGCATCAGTTCTTCGGCATTTCTAGCTTGCAGAGGTTGTGTTCCCAAAGCTTCGAGAGACGTTGCTTGCGGAGTTTGTGTGACTCTTGCAATGGTATTGCCGAGCGAACTTTTAAGATCTAAGACTGTGATCGGGCTATCAGAGTGCGTCAGATAAAAACGACCGCTATGAGCCTGCTGATTGGAGTGACTTTGTGCCACGACCGAAAAGCGGCCCTGCCAGGACTGCTCAAGCGACGGAGTCCATAAACTGACGCAGCCGCTCAATGAGCTGCACAGAAGCAGTACTGTTAATAGGTTTCGCAACGTCATAGTATTTTAAAAACGAAGGTTAAGCCGATCCATCAAAGAGTTAATAACGGGATCATCCGGTGTCTGTTTTAATAACTCTCTGAGAATTTTCATTGCTTCGGGAGTATTGCCCTGAAGCTGATAAACCTCTGCCAGATGCAGCAATATTTCTTTATCTTTAAGAATGGCAACCGCTTTTTCAAGATACTGCTGCGCCTGTTTAAGGTTACCTTCTCGGTATAAAAGCCATCCCATAGAATCCAGATAAGCCGCATTGTCTGGCTCCATAGACAGCGCCTTTTCAATCATTGGTCTGGCTTGCTTGATTTTTATATTGTTTTCAACCCACAGATAACCGAGAGTGTTATAAAAATCCGCCTCATTAGGATAAAGTTCAATAGCCTGCAGGAGGTATTTCTCAGCCTCATCAATCCGTTTGAGTTCATTGGCCATAATGGCACTCTGAAAAAGAATTGTGGCGTTTTTTGGATCACTCTTGAGTGCTTCTTTCATTGCGTCGTAGGCTTGAGAGTTTTTCCCTGACTCGTACAAAATCTGAGCTCTCTTGTGTAAGAAATCCGTTTTAATTTTGCCTTTAACTGCAGTTTTCTCCAGAACTTCGATGGCTTTTTCGAATTGTTTGTCTGCCGCAAAGCTTTGGGCTAAAAAAAGTCGCGCCTGAGGATAAAACTCACTGTTTTTTTCGACTTGATTAAACCACTCTGATGCCGCTTCGTAATGATGCTGTCTGTAATCAATCATGCCCAGAGAAAGGTAGGTTCTAGGCAGTCGATCCAAAAATACATTTTGTTTTTTTGCCGTCCGTTCAAAAATCATTAAGTAGCGTTTGGTTTCATCTAGCAGTCCGACATTGTCACAAACTGAAGCCAAGGTGAATGCCAGATTGGGCAATGTCTCAGTAAAAGGTTCGAGAATTTGGATTTGTTTTTTGACTCCCTCTTTATTTTGAGTACGGGCATAGGCCTTCGCTAAGCCTAATTGAGCATCATAATTTTTGGGGTGTTTTTGTACGAAGCGCTCTAAAATTTGAATCGCTTGCTGGGACTGATCAGTCATCAATGAGTCAGCGTATTCCAGTAAGGCAACTGTGTTATCAGGCAGTTGTTCCCAAGCCGCCTTGGCATAGCGTTGTCCAAGTTCTTCATTGCCTGTTTGCCTATAAAGTTTTGCAAGCGTCAGTGCGGCTTCTTTTTTATCATGGCAAAGAGCAGCAAGGGGGCGGATGAAATTTAGAAGCTGTTGTTTTTCTTGAGAACCTAGCTCGGCCTGAAGCGCTATTGCGGTAAATCGCTTTAATTTGTCAGACTCTGACGGAGCCTCTGAAATTAATTTTTTCGCTCTTTCCTGAGTTTTGTTGGAAAGATCTCCCTGACGAATTTGGCTTAAAACTTTCGCGAGTTGGGCATCAACATTTTGGGGAGATAAATTTTCCCATAGTGCCGCAGCTTCAGCGGCCTGCTCAAAAGCGTGAGCACCGTCGGCGATTTCAAAGGCTCGTTTTGCAAGGCGCGGATCTTTTGTTGTGCGAGCCGTTTGCATATAAGTTTGAAAAGCACTTGCAGGGTCTTGTCTTTGCAGGGCGAATTCTGAGGCAATAATTTGGAATAAAAGCCCTCCGGTTAACTCGACATTGGGAAGGGATTCTTTAGCCGGGCAGGAACTCGCCATGCAAGACAACGCAGCAGTGGTAAAAAGCACTTTCTGTAAAAAAGAAGGAATACGTGACATAGCTTTATAATCAGTCGCAACCTCGTAATTCTACTGTTTTCCTTCAAATTTCAATGGACTTAAAACAATTCTCAAAAATTCTTATTGACTGGCAAAAAACAAATGGCCGCCATCACTTGCCTTGGCAAATGCCGGATCCGTATGCCCGCTGGATTTCCGAAATCATGCTTCAGCAGACACAAGTCAACACGGTTATTGAGTATTACGAGCGTTTTATGCGCCGTTTTCCGACGGTGGAGTCTTTGGCACAGGCGACAGAAGATGAACTGATGCAGTATTGGTCAGGTTTGGGATACTACTCCAGAGCCAGAAATTTACATCGCAGTGCAAAAATGATTGTGAATGACTGGTCAGGTAAATTTCCTAAAACCCGTGAGGCATGGGAGACACTGCCGGGAGTGGGGCGAAGTACAGCCGCGGCGATTGTTGCCTTTAGTTTTGGAGCAAAAGAAACCATTTTGGATGGAAATGTCAAGCGGGTGCTGATGCGATTGTTTTGTCTGAAGTCCTCTCCTGATGACAAAGAAACTGTCAAACAATTATGGTCTATAGCAGAGAGTCTGTTGCCTGAAAAAGATCTCGATATATACACTCAGGGGTTGATGGACTTTGGCGCAACGTTGTGCACACGAAATCCGCAATGCTTGCTTTGTCCGTTTAAAGAGAATTGTTTGGCGCTGAAAGCCGGGTTGCAGAAGGAGATTCCGCTGCCAAAGAAAAAGCTCAAGCGCAATCAACACGACAGAACCTTTTTACTGATTTGGTCAGGTGATCGGTGTTTGCTGCGAAAGCGAACCGAAAAGGGCGTCTGGAAAGGGCTGTTCAGCTTGCCTGAAAAGGACGGCATTTTGACAGAGGAAGAAGTTCAGGAAGTTGTTCAAGGAATGCGCTTAAGGGTCAAAAACATTCGCCCCTTAGAGAGTTTTTCTCATGACTTTACTCACTACCGTCTGATACTTCACCCGATCGCAATAAGCGTTGAGGCAGATAAAGTTTCAGAGCCTCAAGCTAGGTGGACCACTCTGTCTGAGCTGCCGGATATCGGACTGCCTACGCCGATAAGACATTTACTTGAGCGTTTTTTTGCCTAAAGAGTTTGTGAAGAGCCTCTGACCGGTCGCTTTGCCTGCCCGATAATGCGGTGCCGAATGGCTACTGAGTTCATTTTTTGAGCGAAATATTTGGCTAAAGTCTCCGCGACGTAGACAGAACGGTGCTGACCGCCCGTGCAACCGATGGCAATAGTTAGATAGTGACGGTTTGTCGCCCGGTAGCTCGGAAGCCATTTCTCAATAAAAGCAGTAATGTCCTCGACCATTTCAGCAACCATAGGTTGCTGCTTCATAAATTCGACAATGGCGGGGTCTTGACCGGTCAGCGGGCGCAATTGGGGATCATAGTAGGGATTGGGAAGATTGCGAACGTCAAAAACCAAATCGGCTGCCGTTGGAATCCCGTGTTTGTAGCCGAAGGATTCAAACGTCAGACTCATATCGGCATGAGGGGCGTCGGCAAATTCTTTTACCCAGGTTCTCAACGTATTGCTCTGCAAATGTGTTGTGTCTACGACATGAGCCTGGACGCTGTAGGGTTCAAGTAACTCCCGTTCTTTATTGATGACTTCGGCTAAGGTAAGGTTTTTATTGCCCTTACTGAAGCGCAGCGTCAGAGGGTGGCGCCTGCGTGTTTCAGAGAATCTTTGGATCAGCTCCTGAGTGGAAGCTGTCAAAAACAAAATACGTACGTCCCAGTCTTTTTGTGTATTGAGCTCCTTAATCAGTTTTTCAGGAGCATAGCCTTCAAAATCACTGCGGGCATCGACGGCAAAGGCCACATAGTCTTGGGTTTGTTGCAGTGATTTGGCAACGGGGATGACAAAAGACAGAGGAAGATTATCAATGCAGTAGTAGCCGCTGTCTTCAAGCTGCTTGATGGCGACGGATTTTCCTGACCCGGACAGGCCGGTAACGATGATGAGTTTCATACTACTGCCCCTCTCCTAGAAACCACATCATTGTAGCGAAAACTTAAGTATTGTTTTCGACCGCTGCCACTATCAGTGAAGATTCTCCCTGCTCTTCCTTTCTTTGAGCTCGGACCTCTTCATTGAGAATGTCCCACTCACTTTCTAGGGCGTCTTCCTGACTTTCTCGGGCGAGCACTGTGGGAGCGACCCAATCCATGATGCAAGAGCAAACTTCCACGGCATTTTCAGCCTTTCTCAATTTTGAGCACAGTGTTTTGTCCTCAAGTAAGGCTATGCACTCGCGCAGTAAAGGCAGGTATTTGTCGTCATCGTCCTCAGTTTTGGGTACCAATAGAAAAAAGAAAATGTCGACAGGTTTGTTATCAAATGGTGCCGGATCAATATGAATCGGGCGCTGTAATAAAACGATGGTGATAAAGGGGCGCTTGAGACCTTCTATTTCGCAGTGCGGCAGACAAACGCCGGCGCCAAGCGAATTGTTGCCCAGGCGCTCTCTGGCGTATAGAGCCTCGAAAGCCTGAGTATGCGGAACGCCCGACATCTGAAAAGCTAGGCAGGCCTCTTCAAAGACCCGCTTTTTTGTCGCCCGTTGCATCGAGTTAAAAAAGATGACGTTCGACGAAGATAGATATTCGTATATCTGGTTCATGATTTACATTCGGAAAGCCTCACCCAGGTAGGCTCTGCGAACATCTTCATTTTGAACGATGTCTTTCGGATGGCCGCTCGCTAAGACGCCGCCATCGCAAATAATATAAGCGTGATCACAAATACCCAGCGTTTCCCGAACATTATGGTCGGTAATTAAAACCCCGATTCCACGGTTTTTGAGAAAACGGATAATGCGTTGAATTTCAATCACTGCAATCGGGTCAACGCCGGCAAAGGGTTCGTCGAGCAAAATGAACTTAGGTTCGGCAGCCAACGCCCGAGCAATCTCGGTTCTGCGCCTTTCACCGCCTGACAGACTCATTGCAGGGTTGGTTCTCAAGCGGGTAATTTGAAGCTCTTCGAGCAAATCGTTGAGTTTTTGATCAATGACCTCGCGGGAATAACTTTTGCCGTTTTCATCGCGCTGCAATTCCAAAATGGCTCGGATGTTTTCTTCTACCGTCATTCGCCGAAAGACCGAAGCCTCCTGAGGCAAGTAAGACACGCCGAGCCTCGAGCGCTTGTAAATAGGCAGGTGTGCAATCGACTGCCCGTTTAATTCAATCGTACCGCCGTCGGAGACAATCAAGCCCACAACCATATTGAATGTTGTCGTTTTTCCGGCTCCGTTGGGACCTAATAACCCCACTACTTCACCGCTTTTTACTTCGAGGGAAACATCCTGAACAACCCAGCGGCTGCCGTAACGTTTTTTAAGACCTAAAGCCCGCAGGGTGTTGACAGCAGGAGCCGCAGCCTCGTTATCGGCAGGCAACGGACTTTGCGATAAATCGACAGTTTCAAGACTTTTTTCTTCTGTAAGCACAATGCTTCCCTTTTAGCTGTTAACGGTTATTTCTCGGAGCAATAACCGTACTGGCCCTTCCGCCACTACTTCCTTGGATAATTGTACGCGAGCGGATTGTATCGTAAACGATTTTATTGCCTCTGGCACGATCTTTGACAATACCGTTTTCAGAACGCTCTACAACGGCTTTGCCTGTCAGGGTAACGATGCCGGTGCGCTCCTCATAAACGATTTCCTGGGCCCTACCCGATACCCACTCTTCTAAGCCCTTTACCTTCATGTCCCGTCTTTGACGAAAAGTTGCCAAATTACCTGTCAAAGTCCCTTTTCTGTACCCTGCGGCACTTTCGACTAGAACGAGTTTTTGTCCTGTGAGCCGCATCGTACCCTGGTCAACACGAACAGAGCCTGTATAGACGGCTTCCTGTTTGATTTCATCACCGAAAAAATGATCGGCCTGAATTTCAATGGGTTTTTGTCTGTCTTGAGTTTCTGCCTGTGCTAGAGGCACCATCAAAGCCAGGGCAAAAGCGGTAAAAAGAATCCGTTTCATTTTGACTCTTATCGTAATAAATTCTTGGAATTGTTTCTCGGTTCGATAACCGTTGTCACACGGCTTTTTAATTCCACAGTGCGTGACAGATTATCAAAAACCATACCGGTGCCTCGGGCGCGATCTTCTCCGCTGAAAATGTCAACCACATCATCACTTTCAAAGCGGTTTGTGTCCGTGTAGACCGTCATGCTTTGAGTCTCCAGGCGAGTTGCAGCAGTGTTGCCGCTTGCCGCACGGGAGACAACGACATCGCCTTCAAATTGAAAAGTTTCGCCAGCATCAGTGCTGCTTCCTTTCAGGGCTTCAGCGTGAGTAATCGGTTCATTGGGTGAAATGGTCGTTGCTTTGGGTTTGACCATCGTGATGGTGTCATTGGAATAATGCCGGAACTGCTCAGCCTCCAGGCGTGTTTTGGCTATACCTTGTTCATTAAAACTGATGACAGTTGCCTCAGAGGCAACAAAATCGGGCGAGTTCTCGCTCGGGATGTAGCGCAGGTTATTAAAAGAGGCCTGCATTGTGTACCAATAGCTGGCGGCAATGAGGATTAACAACAAAATGATAGCGATTATCGCTGTCAGTCTTTCACGCATATTGACTCTCAGTTAATAACGATGTCGAGCATTGGGATCAGGATGAAGAAACATTTTTTCAAGCGTTTCTTCCCATTTACCCTGAGCCTTGAGGATTAACTCCGCCAACTCCCTGACGGCACCGTCTCCGCCGCGGCGGTGACTTTCGAAGTCTGCAAGATGCCTGATCTCTTCAACAGAATCACTCGGGCAAGCCGCCAGTCCCACTTTTTGAATGACTGCGTAATCGGGCAAGTCATCTCCAATGTAGGCAACTTCTTCGGGCGACAAATTCAGTGTGGCAAGAAGTGTTTGAAGGCCCTTAACCTTGTCTCGCTGCCCTTGCAGAACATTGGTAATACCTAACTCCTTAGTTCTGCACTCAAGAATTTTTGAGCTCCTCGCGGTTAAGATGGCAACCTCAACTCCGTTGGCCAATAGCATTTTAATGCCTAAGCCGTCTTTAACGTTAAATGCTTTAAAAAGTTCACCATCATTGCCGATATAGATTTTGCCGTCAGTCAGCACGCCATCGACATCACAAATCAGTAATTTGATCTTTTTAGCTTTCTCTGTGAGAGTCATAATACTTTCGCCGTCATCAAATCGTGGATATGCAAAGCACCGATTAAGTGATTGGCCTCATCGACCACCAGCAGTTGGTTGCAAAGTGAGCGATCCAGAATATGGGCTGCTTCTGCAGCAAGTGCTGATTTTGAAATAGTTTTGGGTGAAGGCGTCATCACTTCGGCAATACAGATATTTCGAATGTCTCCGACGCGCTCGATCAATCGGCGCAGATCGCCCTCGGTGAAAATGCCTTTCACGCAGCCCTCAGTATTCACCACTGCGGTCATGCCGATCCGCTTAAGGGTAATTTCACGTACAGCATCAAGTACGGATACACTTTCAAGCACTTGAGGCACTTTGTCGCCTGTACGCATAACATCGCCGACGTGAATCAACAGGCGTCTGCCCAGTGCTCCGCCCGGGTGAGAGCGGGCAAAATCATCCGCCGTAAATCCTTTAGCCTGAAGGCAGGCAACCGCAAGTGCATCTCCTAAAGCCAAAGTTGCTGTTGTACTTGTGGTAGGGGCGAGCCCGAGAGGGCAAGCTTCCTGCCTGACACCGACATCCAAATGAATGTCAGCGTATTTAGCCAGCGTACTGTCCGGAGCACTGGTCATGGCAATAAGGGGCGTTCCTTCTCGCTTTATGACCGGGACAATAGTGAGCAGTTCGTTGGTTGTACCCGAATTGGAAATAGCAATTAAGACGTCACTTCGGGTAATCATGCCCAGGTCACCGTGAGCCGCTTCACCGGCATGCACAAAAAAAGCAGGAGTGCCGGTGGAAGCCAGTGTGGCGGCAATTTTACAACCGATGTGACCGCTTTTGCCTACACCGGAGACGACAACTCGCCCTTTGCAGTTGAGCAGGCATTGCACAGCCTTTAAAAAATTCTCTCCCAACCTGTCAGCCAGATCCGTTAATGCCTGAGCCTCTCTGGTCAGTACGGTTCTGGCTAAAGCCAATGTAGAGTTATTTGTATGGGCGTGTTCAATCATTTTCAAGTCCTAAAATTCTCAATCCAATAACGTAACAATGTACAGGTATTGAAAATTAATGATTGAGAATTTTTGATAAAAATTGTACGGCTCGCTCGCTCTCAGGCTGAGTGAAAAATTCTTGAGTCGGGGCATTTTCAAGAATTTCTCCATTTTCCATAAAAAGAACTCGATCAGCAACCCGGCGTGCAAACCCCATTTCATGAGTGACAACCATCATTGTCATACCCTCCTGAGCCAGCTGCACCATTACGTCCAATACCTCATTGATCATTTCCGGATCTAAGGCGGAGGTGGGTTCATCGAAGAGCATACAGACAGGATCCATAGCCAAAGCTCTGGCAATGGCAACTCTTTGCTGCTGACCGCCGGACAGTTGTCCCGGGAACTTCAAAGCGTGTTCGGAAAGGTGAACGCGATTGAGCAGGCTCAAGCCTCTTTCTGTTGCCTCTTCACGGCTTCTGCCTAAAACCTTCATTTGGGCCAAGGTCAGATTATCGATAATCGATAAATGTGGAAAGAGTTCAAAATGCTGGAAAACCATGCCGATATGTCTGCGCAACTTCGGCAGGTCTGTTTTTGGACTTCCGACATCAATGCCATTGACGATGATTTTGCCCTCCTGAAAGGGTTCCAATCCGTTAACCGTCTTAATCAAAGTTGACTTACCGGAGCCCGACGGTCCGCAAACAACAACGACCTCTCCTTTTTCGACGCTCGCAGTGCAGTCTTTAAGAACCTGGAAGTGTTCGCCGTACCATTTGCTGACGTGTTCAATCTCGATCATCGCCATGAGTCTCTCTCCTAGTGAGAACAGGCACTGAAGTCCGGTTTTCTGCCTTCTTCAAAGGCGCTGCAGGCTTCACGTGCTTCATCACTTTGTAATCTTTCGAGCAGTATCGCTTCCTCAGCCTTCATCGCTTCTCGAATGGCCTGCCCCTGATGGTGTCTCAGCAGAGCTTTGGTGCCTCGAAGGCTGCCAAGAGGTAATTTCGTCAGTCGTGCAGCCCGTGCAAGAGTTTCTTTTAAAACATCTTCGTCCTTAAAGACAGAAGTCACTATACCCATTTGCAAAGCTTCCTGAGCACTGATGGGCTCACTCAAAAGCAGTTTTTCCATTGCTTTTTTAGAGCCCGCTTTTTCACATAAGCAGTATGTCAGACCGAATTCCGGTGATAGTCCCAAGGCTGTAAACGGTACGGAAAAAAGACTCTTTTCTCCGCAGTAAACCATGTCGCTGTAGCAAAGGATTGCCACTCCAAGACCGACAGCCGGCCCCTGTACGGCCGCCAGAACCGGTTTGTCGAATGCAATCATTGCCTCAACGAGACTTTGATAAGCCTGCTGAATTTCATCCGTGCGGTGGAGCATTTCATTTAAATCGGCTCCCGCACAAAATATTCCGTTTTCACCGCTTAAGACAACACAATGAACATTTTCGTCTTTTTGTGCTTGCGCAAATAACTGAACCCAGCTCAGACAACTTGAAGCATCTATCGTATTTCGCTTGGAAGGTCTGGAAATACTGATATGGCAAACGCCGTTTTGTACGTTAACCGTAAAATCTGACATAGGATCCTCATAAATTCAATGTAAATGTGACAAATGCATCATCAAGCGTTTCATCTTCATGGCAGGTAAAGCCTAAAGATTTCATGAACGCATACATCCCGTCGTTGCCCCGCAAAACGTATCCGACAAGGGCGGAAATGTGCATTTGTCTCGCTTGAGAAATCAGCTCTTTCATTAATAAAGTCGCCAATCCCCGGCGCTGCCAGTTGTCTTCAATGACCACACCGAATTCACCTACAGAGGTGCCGGCAATCCGTTTAAAGCGGGCAACTCCACGAATCGATTCGGGCTCCTCGGTGTCGCAGGCAACCACGGCGATTTCTCGGTTGTAATCGATATTGGTAAGTTCAATAATTTTCTCTCGAGCCAATTCGTTTGAAGAAATGTGCAATCGAAGATAAGTCGTTTGAGGAGACAGGCGCATTAAAAAGTTTCTTAATGCCTCAAAATCCTGAGCATGGATGCTTCTGAGGAAAACGCTTGCTCCCTTAACTTCTCGCCATTGTTGATCAATAACGGGCTCCGGGGCCAAAGTCAGATGTGAGGCAACAGAATCTTTAGTGATGTTAGCGGGAGAGATGCCGATATGAGCATCCAAAACAATACAGCCGCCCTCATCAACTAAGAGCGGGTCTATCGTCAGGTCCCGAATCAGAGGGAAATCCGTAACCAGTTTGGAAATGCGCATCAGTATCTGCACTAACGCTTCTTTATTGGCGGGCGGCATTCCTCTGAAGGAATCTAAAAAAGTACTGACAGTCGGTTTGTTAACCAAACTGACGGCCAAGGGCTCGGTCAGCGGAAGCAGTTCACAAACTTCATCATGGTAAATATCACCCATGTGACCGCCCGCACCGAAAGAGATCACAGGACCGAAACGCGAGTCGGTGTGTACGGCGATTTTGACTTCACGTCCATTGGGCTGTCGGATAAAGCGTTGGACATACAAACCCTGAAGTTGGGCGTAAGGCGCTTTTTGGGCGATATTATTTAAAATCGTTTGACTTGCTTCGAAGACTTCGGATTCATTTCTCAGGTCTAAGAAAACGCCTCCGACGTTACTTTTATGACTAACCCCTTGGGCTACAGCTTTTATAACAACGGGAAAGCCCAGAGTTTTGGCTGCATCAACAGCCTGTACAGGGGACTGAACTAGGATTCCCGAGGCCGTCGTTAACCCAAGGCAGGCCAAAAGTCGTTTGGTCTGGATTTCATCAAAGCTGTAGCAGCCCCGGCTTTGATTGTTCTTAAGAATGTCCGCGATCGTTTTCTCGTCAGTCGGCAGCGAGGGGCTTTCCGAGGCAATAGTGGCCGAAAGGTAGCGTCTGGATTGAGCAAAATGAGCCATCCATGAAAAAGCTTTAATTGCTGACTCAGGACTCTTTAAAACAGAAATAGGATGGGTTTTGAGTCTGTTTTTTGCTAAAACTGTTTCTGTCTCGCCAATCCAAGCCGTGATAATCGGCTTAAAACTCGCATCGGTTGCATAGGCAATTGCGTCACAAACACGCTCAAGCGGAGCGGCAAAAGTGGGAGCAGTGACGACAAGAATAGCGTCAACATTTTCATCTTTATTCAAAGCGTCAACAGCTAATTTAATTCGTCTGGGATCGGCATCTGCCCATAGATCGACCGGGTTGGTCATGGGAATCGGGTTGTCGAAAATCTGATGCAGCTTATTGGTTGTTGAGCGAGAAAGAGTGGCAATCTTAACATCGCACACAGAAGCAGCGTCGGCAGCTAAAACACCGAAGCCGCTGCCGTTGCTGATAATGCCGATCCGATTGCCTCTGGGTAAGCGGCGTTGGCAAAAAATCTCTATAGCAGAGAGCATATCTTCCAGTCCGTAGACTCGAATAGCACCGGCTCTTTCCAATAAAGCATTGAAGACGCGATCATCTCCTGCGGGCACACCCATGCGGCTGGCTAAAAGTTGAGAGGCTTGAAGGCTTTTGCCACCTCGCAACACAATGACGGGTTTGTGTTTGCATGCTTCCCGTACGGCAGAGAAAAATTCCCTGGGATTACGGATCCCTTCTACATGCAGCACAATCACATTAGTATCTTTGTCTTGAGCAAGAAAGTCGACTACATCGCTCATCGAAACATCAATTTCATCGCCCGTGTTGATTAAGGTCGAAAAACCGATATCCCGAATTCTATTTGAAGCAAAAAGAGAGGTTCCGATGACGCCAGACTGGGTTGCAAAGCCGACGTGACCGGCAAGCGGCAAATCGTGCCAATAGCTCGCATTTAGACCTATGGCTGGGCGCATGATGCCCAGGCAGTCAGTACCGATCAAACGAATTCCCAGGGACTGAGCCTTATTAACAATTGACGCTTGCCAACTGGGGTCAGATGTCACAGAAGAATCACTGGGGGCAAGCGCTACCCAGCGGGTTCCATGGGAAGCGATATCTTCTAAGGTTTTCTCAATATATTTACTGGGGATGGCGAGTACGGCTAAATCAATTTTGTCTTCAATATTTTGAATACTGCTGTAACACGGGACATCACCTATATAACGGTATTTCGGATTAACAGGATAAAGACGTCCGTTAAAGCCAGAAGAGACTAAATTTTTCCACAGAGTCGTTCCACGAGATGATTCTCTTTCACTGGCGCCAATAACAGCAACCGATTCCGGAATGAGTGCTGAATGTAGTTGGTGAATCGTATCCATCGAAATTCTTTCAAGCGAAATTTAATCCCTCAATTTTACTCAAAAAAGGGCTAACTCCCGATTTTCTGAAAGAAAATGTACCTTATCTGTCATCAAGAATTTGGGTTCGCTTTGCTACAATGAAAACAAGAACTGAGAAGACTTGCGCTTTCGGCAATTGCATCGCCGGTTCTTTGTTCAGCAGAGGCTCATCATATGAAAGTAAACGGTATCCCTACTCGAACAATCTGGTCCATTGATCACGGTCAGGCGGTTGGTATTATCGATCAGACACGGCTGCCTTTTGAATTTAAAAAAGAGTCGCTGACTAACTGGGAAGAAGTCCGTGATGCGATCGCAGCAATGAAAGTTCGGGGAGCGCCTTTAATAGGGATTGCGGCTGCTTGGGCTATTGTTTTGGCTGTCAGAGAGACTTCAAAAGAGGAGTTCATTCACAGAGTTCGCAGTGAGCTGATAGCGACTCGCCCCACTGCCGTGAATCTACAATGGGCTGTTGACAATCTGGTGGCCAAGATTATTTCACTGCCTGAAAATGAACGTCTGCCTGCAGCTTATCGGCTGGCAGAGGAGATGACACAGGCTAATGTCCTTGCAAATCGGGCTATCGGAACACACGGAGCGCGGGTTATAGCTGAGCTTTATGCGAATAAGCGTGAACCGGTCAATGTTCTGACTCACTGCAATGCAGGGTGGCTCGCAACGGTTGATTACGGAACGGCGCTCTCAGCAGTCTATATTGCATTTGAGCAGGGTATTCCGCTTCATGTTTGGGTTGATGAAACCAGACCTCGGGAGCAGGGGCTCTTAACGGCGTGGGAACTCAAAGAAGTCGGTATTCCCCATACACTAGTTGCTGACAATGCCGGCGGTCATTTAATGCAGCACCGAGAGGTTGACGTTGTGATTGTCGGAGCCGACAGAATTACAGCGGTTGGAGATACCGCCAATAAAATCGGTACTTACTTAAAAGCACTGGCAGCAAAAGATAATGATGTACCGTTTTATGTTGCCGCTCCTTCTTCTACCATCGATTGGTCAATACAGGATGGTAAACACAGTATTGAAATTGAAAACCGAGACGGTGAAGAGCTGCGCATTGTTCGGGGTTGGGATAAAAAAGGGCATGTCAGCGATATCAGGCTGATCAGTGCTCAAACCAATGTGGAAAATCCGGCCTTTGATGTTACGCCGGCAAAATTTATTACCGGGATCATCACTGAAAGAGGGGTTTGCGCACCGGAGTATTTAACAAGGCTTTTCCCTGAGGGGGCCCGTCGGCATGCAAGGAGCGAGTTGTGAGCGATCTCGATAAAGAGCGCGGAGAGGTCATAGAAACTGCCCGCCGGATGAACGCTTTAGGGATTAATGTCAATAAAAGCGGAAATGTTTCCCTTCGTGCTGAGTTTAATGGCATCGAAGGTTTTCTGATTACACCTACCGGAATTGACTACGAGGAGCTCGAAAAAGAGGATATTGTGTTTATCCCTTTTGAGAGCAAAGAGCTGCCGGAGGGGTTTAACCGGCGCCTGCCCTCCAGTGAATGGATGATGCATGAGGCGGTTTTTAACGAGCGCCCTGACCTGTGCGCCATTGTGCATACTCATTCGGCTTATGCAACGGCTCTGGCCTGCCAGGAGCTTTCAATTCCGGCTTTTCACTATATGGTGGCAGCGGCAGGGGCCGCCGGCATTGATTGTGCTCCGTATGCTTTATTTGGGACAAAAGAGTTAGCTGATATTGCGGCCAAAGCACTTAGCCACTGCAATGCCTGTCTTTTATCCCATCATGGGGTTTTGGCAGCAGAAAAGAGTCTGAAAAAAGCCTTGAAGTTAGCGCACGAAGTTGAAAATTTAGCTCATATGTATGTCTTGACGCGTCTGCTCGGTGATCCGAAAGTTTTAAGTCAGCAGCAAATGAGTGACGTTTTAATAAGATTTCAAACTTATGGACAACAACGAGAAAAAATTTGAATACCCGCGCTGGACAAAACCTGATGGCACCCCGGTCTCCTGTACCGAAAAAGTCATGGTTTTAAATGAAAACTACGAAGAATTGCGGGTCAGTATTAAGGATGCGTTGGAAGACGCCCTAGTTCTAGGGTGCTCGGAAGCTCAGATACGGGCTGTCCTTCACCGGTTAATCGATGATATTCGTACGGATATCAAAGAAGAGCAGCATCACCCCTAACGATTCTCTGCTTTGCTTAAAAGCAGCCACAAAGCCACAAGGGCGCATAGTCCGGCCGTTGCATAAAAACTTTCGAAATACTCGTTAAAAATACCGTGGATAAAGCCGAAAGCGAGCGGTAAAAAGATTGCGCCGGCAAATGTGAAAAAGAGCGTCCCTCCCGTTGCAACTCCCGCCTTGCCCTGAGGGGCAATCCGTGCGACATGGGCGAGGTATACACCGTTCCACCCGATTGCAGAGGCTCCTAAGAAGAAACAAACCAAAAGCAGTAAAACAGTAGCTGTGTCGGGTGAGAAAAAGCCGACTGTTATGAGCATTGCACTCATCAAAAAACCTAAAATGCAGAGAGTCATTCGGGGAGAGTGGACCCAGTCGGCAAATATGCCCCAGAACAGACGCCCACACATTCCTCCGATACTTGCTGCACTTAATGCCATGCCAGCTAAGACAATAGGAATGGAGATATCTTCAACCATAAATGACACAAGATAACTGAATACGCACATCTGTGTACCGTTGTAGACAAATGAAACGATGCACATTCGGCGAAGTCCGCTCTGAGATGTGACAAGTCTCAAAGCATTTAAGACTGTGTGAATACTAAAACGTGACTTTGGATCAAAATGGTCATCCAACTGACTGCGGTGATAAAGGACCAACAAGGCAACAATTAGCGCTAAAACTGCCATTGTGTGTGGGCCAGCCTTCCAGTCATCGGCCCACAGGGCGACACTGGGGACGATAAAGCCTGCTAAAGCGCTACCAAGAGGAACTGCGGTTTGTTTAAGTGAGAAAACAAATCCCATTCTTTCTTTTGGGACTGTATGGGAAAGAATGTCGCTTGAAGCAGGAGTGATGGGTCCGTAACTTAAGCCTAAGAGTAGTCCTCCAAAGCAAATGCAGACAAAATAGGGGACGGCACTCAGTATTAAGCCGATTGCTGCCAAAATAAGACAGCCTTGGGAGACGTGAATGCCGCCATATCGAGTCACCATCGTGCCACCAGCTACAGCCGCAAAAGCCGCTCCAATATAGATAAAGCAAACATAGGTTCCAATAAATGAACTCGGCATGCCGATGGCAGTTGCTACTAATGGCGCGATTGCTGATAGCGTTACAGTGCTAGCTGTAGCAATCGATTGGATAGACATGGTGGAGACAAGCGCTAAACGAATGACAGACATCAGTTTTTCTCCCGAGATTGAAAAACATTGTAGAAGATTCGCTTAAGAGCAACCACATATTTAGTCAAAAGTCTACAATCCAAATAAAACAATGGGAGAGGGCTATGAGTATTGCAAGAAATTTAAAGTTCGGCTTATTGGGCTTTTCTGCGCTTATGTTAGTTGGATGTGCACATCCCGATTTGATTGATTTAGGAGCCACAGAGCAGACGGTCCTGACAGAGCTTGGAATGCCGGATTCAAAAATAGAGCAAGCGGACGGAACATTTATTCTCGTATATTCTGGGCAGCCCTTTGGTAAAGAGACTTACTGGATGCACTTTGATAAAAACGGTCAGTATGTCGGCAAAGAAAAAACGATGAACGAGGAACACTTTAAGTTGGTGATTCCGGGAAAGCACACTAAGGCCGATGTCTACAAAATGTTTGGCCATTGTGCTCAAGAGTATGAATTTAGGTTACAGGATCAAACCGCTTATATGTATCGCTTTGATGATGTTGGAGGGTTCCCTCAGGCCTTTTGGGTTCAGTTTGACTTACAGGGTGTCGTAACCGAAACTGCCGTGACACAGGATCCCTGGGATAACGATGGAGATTTCTATCTATTTTAGACACCGGTAACCGCCTAGTTGCTGGAAAAGAACAACACAAGTAGTTAGTAAACAAAACGGGAGTGAAAACTCCCGTTTTGAATTTAAGGCTCGCTAAAGAGGTTTATTCTTTGGCGGGCTGGGGATTGCGCAAGCGAATGTGCAGCTCACGAAGTTGTTTTTCATCAACAGGAGCCGGAGCATTTGTGAGCAGGCATTGAGCGCGCTGAGTCTTCGGGAACGCAATCACGTCACGGATAGACGGAGCGCCGGCCATGATCGTAACGATACGGTCAAGACCGAAAGCGATGCCGCCGTGTGGGGGTGCACCGTACTGCAAGTTATCAAGCAAGAAACCGAATTTGGCACGTGCTTCTTCCGGCCCGATATTCAAAGCCGCAAACACCTTGCTTTGGATGTCTGCGCGGTGAATACGGATTGAACCACCACCGATTTCCCAACCGTTAAGCACCATGTCATAGGCCTGTGCCAAGCACTTACCGGGATCAGTACTTAACAGATCGATGTGATCGGGGTGAGGCATTGTAAACGGATGGTGGCAGGCAACCCAACGATGTTCTTCGTCATCATACTCAAACATCGGGAAGTCCACGACCCACAATGCTTTCCAGCCTTCTTCATACAAACCGTTAGCTTTGCCGAAATCACTGTGACCGATCTTCAAGCGCAAGGCGCCCAAAGAGTCGTAAACAATCTTGGCGCGATCGGCACCAAAGAAGATCACATCACCGTTTTGTGCACCGGTCACTTCAAGGATGTGAGCAATGAGTTCGTCAGAGAGGTTCTTAACAATCGGGCTTTGCAGACCTTCACGGCCCTTTTCCTTCTCGTTGACTTTGATATAAGCCAGACCCTTTGCACCATAAATCTTGACAAATTCAGTATAGGCGTCGATCTCAGAACGAGGCATGCTGGCGGCATGCGGCACATTCATTGCAACAACCTTGCCGTCAGGCAATTCTGTGGCGGAGCGGAACACCTTGAATTCCGAGGTCTTAGCCTGCTCAGTGATTTCTCGTAACTCAATGCCTTTAATGCGAAGGTCGGGTTTGTCTGAGCCAAAGCGGGTCATAGCTTCATGCCACGACATCACTGGATAGGGATCGGGAAGATCAACATTGATCGTTTCCTTGAAGACTTCGCGAATCATCTTTTCCATGATGTCGCGGATTTCTTGTTGTGTCAGGAACGAAGTTTCAATATCGACTTGAGTAAATTCAGGCTGACGGTCAGCACGCAAGTCTTCGTCGCGGAAGCATTTAACGATTTGATAGTAACGGTCAAAACCGGCCACCATCAAAAGCTGTTTGAATAGCTGCGGGGATTGCGGCAAAGCATAGAAATGACCGTCATGTACACGGCTAGGCACCAGATAGTCTCGTGCACCTTCAGGTGTGCTGCGAGTGAGCATCGGCGTTTCGATGTCGATGAAGCCTTGCTTGTCCAAATGGTTGCGGATAGCCAAAGCTACTTTGTAGCGAAGTTTCAGATTGCGTTGCATTTGCAGACGGCGCAAATCCAAAACACGATACGTCAGACGAGTAGTTTCGGACAGATTTTCGTCGTCAAGGTGAAATGGCGGCGTTTCAGACTTGTTAAGAATAGTTAATTCTCTGCAAAGTACTTCAACTCCACCTGAAATCAAATCAGGATTGCGAGTGCCTTCGGGACGGGCTCGAACCAGCCCCACAACCTTTAAGCAATACTCATTACGGACAGAGTCAGCCGTTTTGAAGACTTCTGGGTTGTCAGGGTCGCAGACGATTTGTAACAAACCTTCACGGTCGCGCAAGTCAATAAAGATGACTCCACCGTGGTCGCGACGGCGATGAGCCCAACCATAAAGGGTCACCGTCTGACCGATAAATTTTTCGTTGATAAGACCGGTATATTCGGTACGCATAAATGCTCCCAAAATATGAAGGGAAAAATTCCCCAAATAACTAACCGAACAATTCTAATATGAAAGACGTCTGTTTTGTGACTCTCCATGGAAAACAGTCGGTTGATAGTTTTCTTCAACCGACTGTCTGAACTAGGAGTTGAAATTAATCTTCTTCATCCTTGCGCTGATACTTACTGGCCAAATCGGCTTGAACAGCTGCTGGAACTGGTTCATAAGCTGCTAATTCAACAGAATAGCTTCCAGCTCCTTGAGTGAGGGCGTTGAGGCGATTGGCATAGCCATCTAAACCCGTTAAAGGAACTCGGCCGGTAATGAGCATCATGCCGCCCGTTAAGTTTTCTGTGCCGCTCACTTGACCTCTGCGGCTTGCCAAGTCACCAGTGATATCGCCCATGAAGACATCGGGAGCTTCAATTTCAATACGCACGATCGGTTCAAGCAATGTCGGTTGGGCTTTGGCAAGGGCATCGAGCATAGCTTTACGACCAGCAGCCACAAAAGCTACTTCTTTGCTGTCGACCGGGTGATATTTACCATCGTAGACCGTCACGCGAATGTCGTGGATCGGGTAGCCAGCAATAAAGCCGGAGTCCAATACTTCCTTAACACCTTTTTCCACGGCAGGAATTAAGTTATAAGGAATTGCACCACCTTTGACCTGATCGACAAACTTAAAACCGGCTCCTCTGGGCAAAGGCTCAACGCGAAGGAATACTTCACCGAATTGCCCAGCACCGCCCGTTTGTTTCTTATGGCGAGCATGGCCTTCGGCTGCGGCGGCAATCGTTTCACGGTACGGGACACGAGGTGTGCGCGTTTGAATGTCGAGTTTAAACTGAGACAACATGCGTTTTAAAACAATGCGCAGGTGTTGCTCACTTAATCCTCTTAAAACCGTTTCATTCATGACAACGTCGTGCTCAACAGCAAGAGTAGGATCTTCGCTTACCATCTTTTCGAGCACTTCTGACATTCTGCTTTCATCACCGCGTTTGGCAGGACTGACAGCTAAGCCAAACATAGGCTTCGGGAAGTTGAGCTTCTTCATGTAGATGCCGCCTTCAATGGAACTGTCATGAAGAATGCTACCGTAAACGATATCATCAATTTTGGCGACAGCACCAATGTAGCCAGGATTCATTTCATCAACTTCGAGGCCCTCTTTGCCTTGAAGCATAATTGGGCGAGCGATCTTAAAGGCTTTCTTGCCGTCATCGACATAAAGAGTCGAATCTTTGGTAATTCTGCCTTGGTGAAGACGGAATAGACCGATTTTGCCGATGTAGGGGTCATTAACTACTTTGAATACATGAGCTAAAACTGGGCGGTTTGCGTCAGGAAATGTCATATATTCTGAACCGTCAGCCTTGTAGAACAGCGGGCCGTTTGCTTCGGTCGGATTGGGCAGATGGCGCACAAAGACCTTAATCAGATCACGCATGCCAATGAGGTTTTTAGCCGACGTATAGCAAACCGGAATAATGTGGCCTAAACGCAAAGCCTTTGTAAGCGGAGCATGCAGACTCTTAGGATCAACCGCACCTTCTTCGAGATAGCGCTCCATTGTTTCGTCATCCATTTCTACAACACGCTCGATAAAAGCCTGGTGAACACGTTCTACGGATGCGAAATTGGCTTCACCCTTGTCGTTGTCAAAACAGTCAATAACGTGTGTACAGTCTTTGTTGGGAAGGTTCAGAGGAAGCACTTCGTTGCCGAAAGCTTCGCGTAAGTCAATGAGTAATTTGGCTAGGTCAACGCCTGGTTGATCAAATTTATTGACAACAATCATGCGGCAGAGATTGCGTTCCTTGGCCCAGTCCATCATTCTGCGTGTCATTAATTCGATGCCTTTGGTAGCATCCACGACTACGCACACCGTTTTTACAGCATCCAATGCCCCTAATGCTTGACCAACGCAGTCAGGATACCCCGGTGTATCAAGCAGGAAAATACGAACCGGCGTTCCGTCATCTTTTTGAGCATTCAGGTGAGCCACCGTCGTACGAAGAGAGTGTCCGACTTCTTTTTCCATGGGATCAAAGTCACCAACTGTGTTACCTTTTTCAACAGTACCAACTTCTTTGATAACGCCATTGCGGTAAAGCAAAGCTTCCAGCAGCGTTGTCTTTCCCGATGAGCCGTGGCCCACCAATGCTACAGTACGGATATTTTCAACTGGATATTGACTCATAATGATCCCCCTTAATGGCTAATAGAACAAAAAGTCAACAGTTCTATTCTGCGCTTTTTATCGCTAAGCGGTTTAAAGAAAACAGGGGGATTTGATAAAAATCGCGAAAATGGCGCGATTTATCCTTAAAAATTAGTGATTTTTAGAGAAAATAGGGGATTTCCCTGTAGGTTACAACTGGCATAGTTGATATCCGACACCTCTTACACTTTCAATGCGAATGTCCTCGCAGTGCAGTTGTTGCAGTTTATGTCGGACGCTTGAAATATGCACATCAATTGCTCGATCGTATTGTCCGCGAGGGCGTCCCAACACTTTTGGATAAATCTCATCTTTACTAACGGGACGATTTAAGTTGTCAGCCAACAGGTCCAAAAGCAAAAATTCAGTTTGTGTCAGGGTTAGAGTTTTACCTCGAACGCTCGCAGAGGCACTCTGCTTATCGATACATAGCGAGCCGATGACTAAAGGCGTGAGTGACTGAAGCTTTGCATTTTTTCGGAACTCGTTTGTGGTATTAATAGCGTGCAAAATAGCAACTAGCGGTGCGGGTAGAGGAAGAAGCTGTCCCTCAGGTAAATCAATATTTTTAATGAGTTCATCTGAGACCTTTTTATGAACTAAGGCCAAGATATCGGCTTCTGGTTTGAGCTTTTTGAGGTATTTAATAAACTCAATATCTTCTTGGTCTTCAATATCTACTAGAGCAATATCAAAATTGTTATTGTTACAGTACGTCAAAACGTCCTTCTTGCTGTACGCAGCATGAACCTGATACTGACAAAAAACTAAAAAATCAGCTATCAGAGCTTCAAAAACTTCATCATGTAATGAAAGAAGAAGACTAATAGGCATTGAGCAAAATTAAACAAAAAATTAAGCTAAGGCCGTAATAATAATGATATTTTGTATTAAGTGGATTTTAACTTACGAGGCCTAAGACTATTGACTTAGTTCTCTTTTCAAAAAATTACCTCCATAAGGGAAAAGTTACATTTATTTATGGCACACTTTAAAGTAAAGTAAAAAGGGGATTACGGTGAGGAAGCGATTCGCATTGGCTGTGTCATTGACTGGAGTGTGTCTTCTTGCCGGATGCGCAGTGCAACCGGTGAGTCTCAGTCCCATTCAAAGTACTTTGATTGCCTCAAACTGGAGTTATGGAGAGGGAACAGAGGCGGCAAAAACACTTCGCATGTCTCCTGATCAGTGGTGGGCAGCCTGGAACGATTCGACATTATCCTATCTTGTCGAGACGACTTTGCAAAACAATACGGATATCGCGCAAGCACAAGCTAATTTGCGAAGTGCACGGGCGGCATTGACCTCAGCGACTTCTGCACTTTTCCCATCGGCTACCTTAGGTGCTGATGGATCTAGAAACCGGCGTGACAATAGTTCAACAGATAGCTTTGGGGCTGACGCTACGGCCGCCTGGTCCTTGAGCTTCGGTGGCAGAGATGTTTCAGCTAGGCGCGCAGCGCAAGCCGATGCTCATGCCTCTGAACTGAGCTTGGAAGATACTAAAAGCGCAATGACGAGTGAGGTTGCGCTTACATATGTTAATTTGCGTCTAGCTCAAATTAGATTGGATATCGCTAGAAAAAGTGTGAAGTCTTACGAAGAGGCCAAAAATCTCACTCAGTGGCGCTATCAAGCAGGTCTTGTCTCTGCAACCGATTACGAGCAAGCTAATGCTCAATTTGAAAATGCTAAGGCCAGCATTGCAAGCAACATGCATAATATCTTGCAGTATGAGACGGCTTTGTCTCGGCTGACCGTTTTGCCTTTGAACCGAATCCAATCACTACCAGCAAGTGATATTCCTACACCACCTTCTGAATTGGCAGTCTCCATTCCTGCCGATGTGATCTCATTGAGACCGGATGTACAGGCGGCTAGGGAATCGGTACGAGCTGCAATGGAAAATGTACGTGTTGCTCAGGCCGATTATTTTCCAACCTTATCTTTGAGTGGCACGATTGGGACCACAGCTGCAACAGTGGGAGCATTGGGAGCTAGCGGTACCGGAATCAGTGCATTGATTGGAGCACTGTCCATGCCGTTTTTAAACTGGGGTGATGTGGTTGCGGCCACCGAATCGCAAAAAGCTGAGCTCGACCGTGCACAAGCCCAATTTACTGAAACTTTAGTAGGCGCATTAGAGGAAACGGAAAATGCCCTTTCGGGTATTCGAACTAGTGCAGCGAAAAAGTTATCACTGAAAGTGGCGAGCGAAAGCTCAGAGCTTGCAGCTCAATTAGCACTTCAACAATATTCAAGTGGTCTCGAAGACTATCAGACGGTGTTAACAACGCAGCGCTCGTGGCTGACGGCACAAGATAATGAGGTGAGCAATAAAGCTGATTGGGCTATCGCTCATATTGATTTATATCGTGCTTTGGGCGGTGGATGGGTCCCTGAAAATAAACTGCAAGAGATGGGAAATGGCGATGAGTAATGACAAAGAAAAAATCCAAAATTTATTAGGTGAAGAAGGACAGACTGGAATGTCTAAACGTAAGCGTTGGGCATTGGGTTTTATTACTGTAGCTATTATCGCTGCCGTTTCGTGGTGGATGGGAAATAAAGATGCGGCACCGAGGTACTTGACCGAGGCGGTCAAGCAAGGTGTTTTGCAGGTAGAAGTTACGGCTAATGGGACTTTGGAAGCTGAGCAGGAAGTCACGATTGGTTCTGAGCTTTCAGGGATTGTTGAAAAAGTTTTTGTCGATGTGAATGACACGATTAAAGAAGGTCAGGTTCTCATTGAGTTGGATACGGCTAAATTGAAAGCCTCGGTAGAAAAAGCTAAGGCTGCGCTGGCAAGTGCACAGGCTGCGCAAAAGGAGGCTCAAGCCACGCTAAACGAAGCGAATGCTAAGTATAAAAGACTACTTAATGTGAGAAAACTCTCTGGTGGAAAAACACCGGCCCAAACAGAATTGGATGAACAAGCCGCTGTCGTAGCTCGTTCTCAAGCTTCGGTTGATACGGCCGCCGCTCAAATTCAAACAGCTCAGGCGGAATTGGAAACGGCTCAGACAGATCTAACAAAAGCCTATATTTCTTCCCCTATTGACGGAGTTGTGTTAGCGAGATCCGTCGAACCGGGGTACGCTGTTGCTGCATCATTGCAGGCGGTGGAGCTGTTGACGCTTGCCAGTGATTTGAAAACGTTGGACCTAGAAATTGATGTTGATGAGGCAGACGTCAGTGTTGTAAAACCTGGTCAGAAAGCTACTTTTACCGTAAGTGCCTATCCCAATAAAAATTTTCCTGCAACTTTGACTAAGGTGGCGTATGGGCCTACAGAATCAGAAACGAATGTGGTGACCTATACGGCTTATTTGAAGGTAACGAATAATGAGTTGCTGCTTCGTCCCGGTATGACGGCTACTGCAAGAATTGTGACTGAACAAAGACAAAATGCACTACTTGTGCCTAACACTGCCTTGCGGTTTGCCCCTAGTGTTTCAAAGGGTTCGGGTAGTGCAGTTGACACTCTAATGATGGGGCCGCCTCGTTCTTCAAATAAGGTTTCAAAAGAAGTTGGAGGGGTAACTACTCAACGGAAAAATACTGTTTGGGTGCTACGTTCTGGCAGTGCCCAAGAGATCGACATTATCACGGGAGCTTCAGACGGAACCTACACTGAAGTGATCTCCGGAGACCTGAAAGAAGGTGATTTGGTGATAACCAGTCAACTCAGAAGCAGTTAGGAGGGCGGTGATGTCTGACAAAGTCCCACTAGTACAGCTCATTGACATTTACAAGCGTTATGGACAGGGTGAGGCTGCTTTTTTTGCGCTTCAGGGTATCAACTTTGTTATCAATGAAGGTGACTTTGTCGCTGTTATGGGACCTTCAGGATCCGGTAAGTCAACATGTATGAATATTGTTGGTGCATTGGATACACCGACATCAGGTTGCTATCTTTTTAAAGGAGCTCCAGTTGAAAAAATGACTCATGATGAGAGAGCTCTTTTGCGTCGAAAATATCTGGGATTTATTTTTCAAGGATTTAATTTATTGGCGCGGACAACAGCTCTAGAAAATGTCGAATTGCCGCTTCTATACCGTGGAGTACCAAGAGAAGAAAGACACAAATTAGCCCGACAAGCGCTCGATAGAGTGGGTTTGTTGCCTTGGGAACACCATACTCCTGCAGAGCTGTCCGGTGGTCAGCAGCAGCGTGTGGCTATCGCCCGGGCCATTGTCAGCAAGCCTCTACTGCTTCTGGCCGATGAACCGACTGGTAGCTTAGATACCAAACGAAGCATCGAAATTATGCAGCTATTAAAAGATCTCAATGAACAAGACGGCATAACCGTTTCGTTGGTAACCCATGAGCCTGATATGGCTACGTTTGCTAAGCGGATCGTTCATTTCCGAGACGGTCGTATTGAAAGTGACCAGGGAGGCTAAGAATGTGGGCGAACGCATTTATCTTGGCTTTAAGGCAAATTTGGCGCAATCCAATGAGATCGCTTTTGACAGTTTTAGGCATTGTGATTGGTGTTGCCGCTGTTATTACGATGGTGACAGTTGGTAATGGTGCAACTCAGGCTGTCAGGGAACAAATCGAAAGTCTGGGCAGCAACCAGTTGATGATCCGCCCCGGGCAGCGTATGGGACCGGGAGGCGCGGCTGGAGCCCCTTCTTTTAAGTTAGAAGATATTGATGCTATTGCTAATCAGATTGCAGGGGTAAAAGCCGTCGCTCCTCAGCGCCAGCAGTCAATGACCGTTGTGGCACAAGGTAGAAATTGGAGCACTCAAGTGATTGGTAGCTCCAATCAGTACTTCATTTTGGATAACCGCCAAGTCAGTCAAGGACGGTATTTTGAGCCTCAAGAGGAACAATCTGGTGCTGCTGTCTGCATTATTGGAGCCACGATTGAAAAGGAAATATTTTCTTCAGGCAATGCCGTCGGCCAGATGTTAAGAACCGGACAATTTTCTTGTCGTGTGGTCGGTGTTTTAGAAAGTAAAGGTCAGGCAGCTATAGGCGGCGATCAGGATGATTTGGTAGTTATGCCGATTCAAACATTTCAGAGACGTGTTTCTGGTAATACACGAGTATCGGCTATTTTAGTTTCGGTTGATTCCCAGATTGATAGGGCACTTGTCACTGAAAGCATTCGTTTATTAATGCGTGAGAGACGCTCGTTGTCCGACAGTGACGATGACAACTTTATGATTTTGGATACTGAAGAAATCGCCAGAAGAGTATCCAGTACGACAGAGATCATGACGATGCTCTTAGGGGCAGTTGCGGCGGTTAGTTTAGTTGTCGGCGGCATTGGCATTATGAATATCATGCTTGTGAGTGTGACGGAAAGAACCCGAGAAATTGGTGTGCGCTTGGCAATCGGCGCCCTTGAGAGGGAAGTACTGATGCAATTTTTAATCGAGGCGGTTGTTCTCGGAGCAATGGGCGGAATTTTAGGAGTTGTCATTGCTTTTATCGGTTCGGTTGCATTAGCCGCTACGATGGGTGTCCCCTTCATTTTTGACCCGAGTATCAATATGATTGCCTTTTTGTTTGCTGCTCTCACAGGGATTATCTTTGGTTACTTCCCTGCCAGACGGGCAGCTCAATTGGATCCCATTGAGGCAGTAAGACACGAATGATTAGGAAATTTTTTTCTATCTTGTTTTTTGGGTTATTGGCGATCAATGCCGTAGCGCAAGAGTGGCCAGAGCAACTTAATATTACTTATGTAAAGGCTCCTTTTAATATCCAAAATATGGTGATGAAGAGCCAAGGATTATTAGAAAAAGAGTTTGAAAAGGAAAAAATTAAAATTAATTGGGTCCCTATTAAAGCGGGTATTAATCAGGTCAGAGGTCTTGCAGCAGGAGAGATTGATATGGTTGCTGCCATGAATACTAGTACGTTATTGATGGCGAATGCCTCTGGTAATTCAATCGTAATCGTTGACGGTGTTGCTCATCCAGATGATACATTCGCCATTATGGCAAAAGCGAATGTAAAAACGATTGCAGATTTAAAGGGTAAGCAGGTTGTTGGACCGAAAGGGACAGTGTTGCATCACCTTTTAGTGGCTGCTCTTGAACAAGAGGGAATGCAAATTCGTGATGTACAGTGGGTATCAATGAATCTGCCTGCTAGTTTGACGACGCTTTTGGCAGGACGGGCAGATGCTGCGCTATTAGCTGCTGGTGGTATTTTAAAAGCGCAGGAGGCCGGATTTCATGATGTAGTGCGTGCCAGGGGGCTCGTTGAAACTAATTTAGTTTTAGCTGCTCGCACTGAATTTGCTAAGAGCTATCCAGAGGTTGTCCGGCGAGTGGCAAAAGTCAATCGTCAAGCTTTGCAATGGGCAAAGACTCATCCTTCAGAAGCAATAGCTTTAGGGGCAAAAGAGCATCAGATCAGTGTGCAAGCGGCGGAGAAATTGTTTAATTGGTCTCACTTTTACAGTGATTTATCTGAAGAGGACATTCGGGCACTTGAGAAAAGTCAGGCATTTTTGCTTCAGCAGAAAATGATGACTCATTCGGTCGATGTTCGTTCTCTGATATTTCAGAAATAGCAAGAGGCCCACTTAGTGGGCCTCTTAGATCAATGATCTGAAAATTAATTTTCTCGAGTCGTCGCTATCAAGCCACGGCGAGCAGCCCATGTCCACGGTGTCTTAAGCCATTCCATGATGGTTGCTTCCTGCTCTTCGTTGATCAGCTTCATTTCCAATGCCTTTTCAACGATGCGCTTAAACTCAATCATACGGTAGGCCTTGATTCCGGCCTCCTTAAATAACTCAGAGGTCTCAGCCATATCAAAATTGGTGATGCTCACGCAATCGGTGACGATAGCACCTTCTTCGCGCAGGGTTTTAATAGCATCTAAGCAAGACAAACCGGTAGAGATGTGGTCTTCGATAATCAGAACCTTTTTACCCTTAACACTGCCGCCTTCGATACGGTCCAAATCACCATAGGTCTTAGCACGTTGACGAACATAAATCGTCGGGACATTAAGGCGATAAGCCAGTGCGGCACTGTGAGTCAAGCCACCGGCTTCAACGCCAGCGATGACATCATAGTCAAGCCCCCACTTCTCAATTAAAGAGGCCATTGTTTCAATAACATCATGCCAAGCATCAGGGTGGGTGATTAACTTACGGTTATCCACGTAAATAGGAGTAACCAGACCCGACTTTAAGCGAAGGGGCTCTTCGGTTAAAAAAGCCACAGCATTTAATGAGAGCAGGTTCTCAATCAAAATATTTTCTGCAAGTTTAGACGGCATTTGTTGTTCTCCTCTCATTACTTCTTAATCGGCAGGGGTTCATACGGTTCTAGACCCAAAGCCATACGGCCGTTGCGGGTGGCGATTTCAACCAAATCTTCAAAGTGGTCATAGCGGCAACCAGTTGCCATTAAGGTTAGTTCGTGCCACATGTCACCGCCACTCCAGGGGACCATGGCATCTGCCACATTATCTACACCAATGGCGACACGAACGCCGGCGGGAACCAATTCATCAACAGGCGTCATGGAGTTGTGCATTGGGCCGATTGCCTCTGTACGAGGGGTGTCAATCCAAGCGGTGGGGCAGGCAATCATCATGACGCCGGCTTCACGCATCAGTTGATAGAGACGGTCACGATACTTCTTAGAGTGAGCGGCGATAGAAATGCCGTGCACACCGACTACTCGGCCCTGAAGACCGAATTCAATTGTTTTCATGCACATTTGTTCCGTTTCGTATTCAACAGCCTGGTTGAATTGGTCTACGTGAGCATGAACCATCTTGCCCTTTTCTTTAGCCGTTCCCATAATGATGTTCCAGGCTTCGTCGGCTTTGCCATAGTCGCGTTCATCACGTTTGGGCAGCGCACCAATAATGTCGACTAAGTCGGCTCCGATATCAAACCATTTACGGGCTTCAGGATCGATCACGCCCTTTAACGTTTGGTTAGCGAATTTGACAGTTAATTGATCTTTGTAGTGCTCACGAGCTTTAATGCCAGCAATAATGGCACGGTCCTCACTTTGAGGATCAATATCGACGAACGTGCACAGGGCTGTTACACCTTGGCTGATCATCAATTCAAACATGGTGCTGAAACGGGCATAAAAATCTTCAACCGTCGATTCTCTCTTCAAGCGATCGAGTGCATCCCACTTTTGTTGCAGGGTGCAGGTGCGACGCATTTCCATAATCTCGGGACTTAACGTGAAGGAGCGGTCAGCATGAGCGTGGGTGTTAACCCAACCGCCGTTGGCTTTAATCATCGGCTCCAGCATGGCGCGGACAGTATTCGGAATTACGGTCATTGCTCTTCTCTCTATTGCAGTTCAAACAAACATACGTAAAAAAAAGGCAATCCTTAAAAAAGGATTGCCACTAAAAAACACTCTCCCCACGAGCCAAACTTGTAGCTCGACCGATTCGAATTCGATAGTGTGAGGAGAAAAAATTCATTCGTACACCACCCAACAGGGTTAAATACACAATTAACCCACCATCATACTCTAATGTGATTCTAAAAATCTAGTATCACAGAAAAAATTTTTAAAAATCACTGGAAAACTTTTTAAAAACAAAAAGATACACTCTTCTAGTATACACCTGTGCATCTCTTCTCGCTAAGTATGCTCAACACTGTAGTGCAGATGGACCATGCCGTCCGGCAGTGTCAGCGCTTTGATAAGTTTCAGGCGATTTTTTTCGGCAGGCTTTGGGTTTTTTCCTTGATAACCGATAATGGATGGCGACTGATGATTGCCGTCTAATCCTGGATAGACCAGTACGCTTAATTCATCAATGAGCCCTGCTTCAAGAAAAGCTCCGTTTATGATGCCACCCCCTTCAAGCAAGAGTGTTTTTACACCGAAAAGTTTTTCAATACTTTTCAGTGCCTCAGTAAAGCGATCTTTATTGCTTTTTCCTTCAAACACATAAGAAACACCTACTTTTCTCAATTCAGATAAATATTCATCAGAGACTGCCTCTGAGGTCACGCTAACGATATGCTCGCCTGTTGTCAGATGATCATGTGAATAGTGCAATTTTCCTTTTGGATCGAAGACAACAGCAATCGGCCGGTTGTTCCAAGCACCTTTAAAAATGTTTTTTCCAAGTGTGCAATCCATCGTAGCAGGCTGCTTTTCATGGACGCCAGCATCGTACTCAGCCATGGTTTTTCGCCCGATCATCCAGCCTTGGGCCTCAAAAGAAGAGGCGACTTTTTCATACACAGCGGAAATATCAATTGGAGACAATGCCTTGCTCCATTGAGACGGTAACAACTTTCCGTCAATGGAGGAAATCATGTGACAGATAATTCGAACAGTCATAGTAGACTCTCTCATAGAAACAACATAAGAGAGTTTAGAACTTTTAGGGACAAGCAAATAAGTACAAAAATACTTTTTGTTTGTCAAAAAGAGCCCGTAAAAACGGGCCCTCTTTTAATGGTTGACTTTTAGAGATAATTAGAACGGAATATCTTCGTCGAGATTATCCAAACCGTTTACAGGAGCGGGAACCGGTTCAACCTGGCGAGGTTGTTGGTAGGTTGAGGCCGGAGCGTGCTCTGTATGCACAGGGGCCGGGCGACGCGGAGCGGATTCAAAGCCGCTACTTGGTGCGCCTTCAGAGCGCTCGCGGTTGCCGAGCATTTGCATTGTTTCAGCAATAATTTCTGTTGAATAGCGGTCTTGTCCATCCGGGCCCTGCCATTTACGGGTACGGAGACGACCTTCAATGTAAACTGGGCGGCCCTTTCGTAAATACTCTGCAGCGATTTCTGCTTGACGACCGAAAAAGACGACGCGGTGCCATTCCGTTTCTTCCTGCGGTTGACCGTTTGAATCTTTGTAACGACGGGAGGTCGCAACCGTAATAGTTGTAATGGCTGTGCCGCCCTCAGCGGTGTAGCGCGTATCCGGATCACGGCCCAAATTACCAATAATGATGACTTTATTTACCGAAGCCATATTCGTTCACTTCCAAAAAATAACGATACCAACCTAAGGCTAGTATCAAACAAATTACACACCCAAAGGCTTCAAAGTGAGAGGACTCACCCGTTCGCACTCGAGACACTTGGTGAGCATATTCTTCAAAAATACGCTAAGCGCTAATTGTGTAGAAAGTTTAAAAAAATGTCCATACTCCAAACTATGATTTTCTTTTTTCTTCTACATAGAATCAAAGCAAAAGTGCTTATTTGCAGGGAAATAGAACTTACAAAAAAGATTTTGTGTTTACCTCGATGTTGACTCTAAAATTAAAAGTTAACTTCCGATAGGTATTGGACTATGCACGGTGAAATTCATATTCGTGGCGCTCGGACCCATAATTTGAAAAATATAGATTTGGATATCCCTCGGGACCAATTGGTTGTGATCACCGGCTTGTCTGGGTCGGGGAAAAGCTCTTTGGCTTTCGATACGCTTTATGCCGAAGGGCAGAGGCGCTATGTGGAAAGCCTTTCTGCCTATGCTCGTCAGTTTTTAGATTTGATGGAAAGACCCGATGTGGACCTCATAGAAGGGTTGTCACCTGCTATTGCCATTGAACAAAAGGCAGTCAACAGTAATCCGCGATCAACAGTAGGGACCATTACGGAGATCATGGACTACCTTCGCCTGCTTTTTGCCCGAGCTGGGGTGCCGTATTGTCCGATACACGGTTTGGCTCTGGAAGTAACACCGGTCTCAGATATGGTGGATCGAATTCTTCAGGGTCAGACGGACTCGAAAATTATGATTTTGGCGCCAGTTGTCAGACAAAAAAAATTGGACTTTGAGCGGTTTTTCCAGGATATGCAAACTCAGGGTTTTATTCGCTTTAAGGTTGACGGCGTGCTTTATGAAGCAGAAGCTATCCCCGAGCTTGATGCTCGAGAAAGACATGATGTCGATGTGGTTGTTGATCGTTTGAAGATTCGAGATCAGGCCGCTCAGCGGTTGGCTGAAAGCTTAGAGACTGCATTGAGATTGGCAGATGGACGTGTTGTTGCCGAAAATATGCAAACGGGTGAGCGGCAATCGTTTTCGAGTCACTATTGTTGCCCTGAGTGCGGTTACAGTATCGAAGAGTTGGAGCCTAGACTCTTTTCTTTTAATAATCCCATGGGAGCATGCCCGGTCTGTAATGGCATGGGTCAGAGCATGGTGTTCACAGAAAAAAGCGTCGTTTGCCATCCAGAATTATCGTTGAGTTCAGGAGCAATCCATGGTTGGGATCGTCGCAATCTTTACAACTTTGATTTAATTGAAGCTGTTGCAAAAAAAGTGGGCTTCGATGTGGATACGCCTTGGAGTCAGCTGAAGAGAAATGAGCAGGAAGCTATTTTATGGGGACTGGGAGACCAAACGATAGAAATGCCTTATCGACGGGCAGGTTCGGTTAGTTATAAAAAAGAACTTTTTGAGGGAGTAATCGCGATCTTAACCCGCCGCTATGCTGAGACTCAAAATGAGGCGGTCAAAGAGGAACTCAATCGCTTTCGTGAATTGAAGGTCTGTGATGCCTGTATGGGCACACGACTTAAAGAGGCAGCAAGGCACGTCTTTATCGGTCAGGGCCAACAAAAAAAAGCTATTTTCGAAATTATAGCTATGCCACTGTCTGAAGCTCTGGCTTATTTTCGCAAACTTCGTATTACCGGCAGCAAAGCTGAGGTAGGGAGAAAATTGATCAGAGCTATTGAGCAACGTTTAACTTTTTTAAATGATGTGGGCCTAGGCTATTTAACTTTAGACAGAAGAGCAGATACTCTATCGGGTGGGGAAGCGCAGAGAATCCGCTTAGCAAGCCAAATTGGTTCTGGCTTAACCGGTGTGATGTATGTACTCGATGAACCGTCCATTGGTCTGCATCAAAGAGACAATGATCGCTTAATTGAAACACTTAAGCGTCTAAGAGATTTGGGCAACTCGGTTATTGTTGTTGAGCACGACGAAGATACAATTCGGGCTGCTGACTATGTTGTAGATATGGGACCACGAGCTGGAGAAAATGGCGGATATGCAGTAGCTTGTGGCTCTCCTGAAGAAATTATGAATAATGCAAATTCTTTGACGGGACTATATTTGTCCGGTCAAAAGAATATGCTGCCAAGCTCTCGAGTAAAAAAGAAAACAGGTGAAGTATTTCAGTTGAAAGGGGCTAGAGGGCACAATTTGAAAAACGTCGATATGGAAATTCCGATTGGATTGATTACGGTCGTAAGTGGTGTATCGGGTTCTGGGAAGTCGACTTTGATTAACGATACACTCTACCGTGCTCTGTCTCAGAAATTGTATCGTTCAAGCGCCTCACCCGAACCCTTTGATTCAATGCAGGGAGCGGAGTATTTTGATAAGGTAATCAATGTTGACCAAAGTCCGATTGGGCGCTCTCCTCGTTCTAATCCTGCCACTTACACGGGCCTTTTTACTCCGATTCGAGATCTTTTTGCCCAAACGCCCACTGCAAGAGAGCGCGGCTACGATGCAGGTCGTTTCAGTTTTAATGTGAAGGGTGGGCGATGCGAAGCTTGTCAGGGTGAAGGTTTTATTAAAGTGGAAATGAATTTCCTGCCGGATATGTATGTACCTTGTGAACATTGCCACGGGCAGCGCTATAACAGAGAGACGCTAGAGGTTTTGTATAAAGGGCTTAATATCGCGCAGGTGCTTAACCTGACGGTCGAAGAGGCTAGAGAAGTCTTTTCGGCTCATCCGATTATTTCCAGAAAATTGGATACTTTAATGGATGTCGGACTGGGTTATGTCAAATTGGGGCAAAGTGCATTGACCTTATCCGGAGGTGAAGCCCAACGGATGAAACTTGCTTTGGAGTTATCCAGAAAGGATACTTCCAAGACACTTTACATTCTCGATGAACCGACAACGGGGCTGCATTTTGAAGATGTCAAAATGCTCGTTGATGTGATTAAAAAATTGCGAGATGCGGGCAATACCGTAGTGATTATTGAGCACAACCTGGATGTCATTGCATCGGCCGATTGGATTGTCGATATGGGACCGGAAGGTGGTGATGCAGGAGGCGAAATTGTTGCTTGCGGAACCCCGAGCCAGATCATGAAAAATAAAAAGAGCGTTACCGGGGTTTACCTGAAAAAGCACTTGGATGCTATCAGGGAGAAGCACTGATGAGAGTGATGCTATTCGGTCAAAGCGGTCAGGTTGGAGAGGCGATTTTAAAGACAGAGCGCAATGATATTGAATGGGTTTGCCCTGAGCGCTCCCTTGCTGAGGGAGATCTTTTATATCCTTGCGCTGTCAGCCGATTTTTAAAAGAGGTGAAACCGCAGGCGATCGTAAACGCTGCAGCTTTTACAGCTGTAGATAAGGCTCAGAGTGATTTTGAAAAAGCACAGATTATCAATGCCGAGGCTCCGAAAGTGATGGCCCGCACAGCAGCCGATATCGGTGCATACTTTATTCACTTAAGTACTGATTATGTGTTTAACGGCTCAGGCTGCAGGCCTTGGTCTGAAGAGGACATTGCCGAACCGATCAATGCATACGGTCTCACAAAGCTTTTTGGGGAAAGAGCGGTTTTAAAGGAAAATAATTCAGCCCTGATTTTAAGACTGAGCTGGCTTCATGCTCCGGGACATAAAAATTTCGTCACAGCTATTTGTGAGCGGCTCAAAATACAGCAGGAAATCATTGTTGTTGATGACCAGTGGGGAAGTCCCACTGCGGCAAATGACGCTGCAGAAGTCATTTTAAAAATTTTGTCTCGGTTTCAGGAAGGGCGAGCGTTAACCGGGCTTTACCATTTTGCCAACAGCGGCTTTTGTTCCCGCTTTCAATGTGCCCAAGAAATGATCAGACAACTGCAAAAAAGCGGAATTTCCTGGGCGTTTGATAAAAAACTGACTGCCGCTAAAACAAATGACTTTTTTCAGGTGCAGTCCCGACCGCTTAACTGTCGGCTCAATACTGAGAAGCTGTGCAGAGAGTTAAAAATCGCACCCCGCCCCTGGCAAGAGGCTTTGGGTGCGACTTTAAAGTTTTTCGATTAAGCTTCAGAGCAGTTCTTTTGGAAAGCCCATGAGTGACGGCACATATCGTCAAGTCCGTATTGTGCTTTCCATCCTAAAAGTTCAAAAGCACGTTTGGGGTTAGCCCAGTTACTAGCAACATCACCAGGTCGGCGAGCCACAATTTCGTAGGGGATGGGCTTGCCGCAGGCTTTTTCATAAGCATGAATAATGTCAAGAACTGAGTAACCGATTCCTGTACCCAAATTAATAGCAATCCAGCCTGTGTGTGAAAAGCTGTATTGAGCTGCGTTAACGTGACCTTTCGCCAGGTCTACAACATGAATGTAATCACGGACTCCAGTACCATCAGGTGTATCGTAATCATTGCCGAACACTCGAACGGCCTTAAGTTGTCCTGCAGCAACCCTTGCGACATAGGGAAGAAGATTATTCGGAATACCTCTCGGATTTTCTCCGATTAAGCCGCTTTCGTGCGCTCCGATCGGATTGAAGTATCTCAGGCAGACAGCAGACCATTCGCTGTCGCTTGCACAAAGATCGGACAATATTTCCTCGACCTGCAATTTCGTTCGCCCATAGGGGTTTGTCACCGAAAGCGGATGATTTTCATCAAGAGGTAAATACTGGGGGGTGCCGTAGACTGTCGCGCTTGATGAGAAGATGATTCGCTTGATATTTAAATCTTTCATCGCTCGCAAAAGTGTGATGGTCCCGGAAATATTATTGTCGAAATATTCCAAGGGTTTTTCTACCGATTCTCCCACGGCTTTGAGGCCTGCGAAATGAACAACCGCTTCAATTCGGTGGCGTTGAAGGACATCTTTTAGGCGTTCGTAATCACGGATGTCACCTTCTTCGAATGGCAGGCGGTATCCGAGAATTTTTTCCAATCGATCCAATACAGAAGCGTCGCTATTGGAAAAGTTGTCAAAAATCACCACGTCATGACCGCTTTGAGCCATCTCAACAGCGGTGTGCGAACCGATAAAGCCCGCGCCGCCCGTTAACAAAATACGCATCGGAAAATTCCTAAATGTTTGATGGATAGAACAATGATACTTCAATAGCTTAGCAGAAACCGCTAAGATGACTGTTAACTCTCAATGCAGAATCTGATTTATGCGTAAGCTGACTCTTTTTTCACTGATTTTAATTTTTATGGTTGCCTTTTTATGGGTAACTCCGCCTGCGTGTGCCTTATCTGAAAGTTCGGTGCAGCCTCGACCGAAAGTGGCATTGGTGCTTTCGGGCGGCGGAGCCAGAGGCTTTTCTCATGTCGGAGTCATTAAGGTACTGCAGGAGTTAGGCGTCAAAATCGATATTGTGGCCGGTACCAGCATGGGTGCAATGGTTGGGGGCGGCTACGCATCAGGTTATTCTGTCGAACAGATGCAGGGCATTATTTTGGGGGTGAATTGGCAGGAAATGTTTGCTTTGCGCCCTGACAGAAGTGATTTAAATTGGCGGCGCAGACAAGACGATTTTAAGGGGTTGGGCTCCGGAGAGATCGGTTTTTCGGATCAGGGCGTTCTTTTACCCGACTCAGTGGTTCCGGCTCAGCACTTGGAGATTTTCCTGCGCTCTATCACCAGACACGTGAGTTCCGTTACCGACTTGTCAAAGCTTCCCATTGCTTTCGCAGCGGTCGCTACCGACCTTGATAACGGAGAGCCTGTTGTGATGCAAAAAGGGGTAACACTTGCAGACGCCATGCGCTCTTCCATGTCAGTGCCCGGCGCCTTTTCTCCTTTTCCTTTTAAGGGTCATGTTCTGGTTGACGGAGGACTGGCCCAAAACCTGCCGGTTGAGCTTGCTCATGCTATGGGAGCTGACATCATTATTGCCGTCAATGCCGGCACGCCCCTGGGTAAATCCAAAGATATTCATTCAGTGGCCGGAGTCATGGGACAGATGGTCGGGATTTTGACAGAGAGAAATGTCGATCACTCAAAATCGCTGCTCACAAAAAATGATATTTTGATAACCACTGATTTGAGAGGCTTTACCGCGGGCGATTTTGATAAAGCAAAAGAAATTATTGAGGCAGGAGAAAAAAGCGCCAGAGCATATGCAGATCAACTCAAGCGCCTGGCGGTAGCTGAAAATGATTACATTGCTTGGAACAATGAAAGAGAGTCTGTCGTGAAACCACCTGAGCCCAGAGCAATTGCCCGGGTGAGGGTAGAGGGGCTTAAAACAGTGAATCCCGCCGGCGTGCTGAAAAGTGCTGATTTGGATCTGAGCGAACCGGTCTCTGAGGAGCAGATCGCACAGGCCAGTGCCCGGATTTGGGCAATGGATGACTTTACTTTGGTTCCTTATGAATTTGAACCGGGGCCTAATGGAACCGAAACACTGGTATGGAGACCGCAGGAGAAGCCCTGGGGGTATAACACCATTCGTGTCGGCGGAAAGATTTCCACAGACTTTAACCAGGAACACACTTTTGATTTTCTGTTGGCTCATACGATGGGTTGGTTAAATTCTTGGGGAGGAGAATGGCGCAATGAGGCGCAAATCGGCAAAGACAGTTATTTTTCGACGAGTTTTTACCAACCGTTAGGTGAGGCAAGTCCTGTTTTTATCATGCCCGAAATTCGCTTTGAGTCTCAGCGCTACGACTGGTATAACGGCTCAAGCCATGCCCAGGCAACGATGAAAAATCAAACGCTCGAGGGCTCCTTATCTTTGGGCTTGGAACTTGGTAAATCATCGGTTGTTACCGCGGAAGTGGGCTATGTTTCCGCAAAAAGTAAAGTGTCTGTCGGGCGTATTGCGGGCTATGAAACAATGGATGATACGGCCGCTTTTGCGGGATTGACTTGGCGCTACGATACGTTGGATAACATCAATTTTCCGACCAGAGGATTGTATTTGGATGCTCAGGCTCGCCGCTATGAGCATATGGACTACTCTGCCGACACAGAGGTCTCAGACTTTTACGTTGAAGCGCTTTGGCCCTGGGATTGGGGAGACGGTTGGGTGAGCATTTTATCGGCCAAAGCGGGCTCTTCTACGATTCCCGGCCGCTATCCCTTGGGCGGACTCTTTAACATGTCAGGCGCTTACTACGGCCGCTACAGCGGTTCGGACATGTTTTTGGGTCGGGCAATGCTCATGAAAAAGCTCAACCAAACCGATATTTTGGGTTTCCCGATTTACCTGGGTGCGGGCTATGAAATGGCAAGAGTTCAGGAAGATGCTTTACCTAATTACCTAAGTGACGAGGATTTAGGCGTTTGGAAAAAAGCCTTCAGCGCTTATGCGGCGGCCGATTCACTGATCGGTCCTTTGTATCTGGCGTTGGGACACACAACCGACGGCGACTCTGCCCTGTATTTCTTCTGGGGCCGTCCATTGCAGTAGTTAAGAATGGCGGCGGGAGGAAGTCTGCCCGCCGCTCAAATTCTAGCGATGCTCTACGCTCAAACCAATGGCTTTTGTTGAAAGAGAAACTTCTCTGACAAAGTAGATGGTTGACATCAGCAAAAAGCCGATTGAGACGATCAGAGCGCCGAGCTTTAAATAGTCAAGGTTAAGCATCAAGAGGCACTCAATGATGCCTGCCAAAACCTGAAGACCACTGAAAGTTGCCGAAAGGACAACGGTCAGAATGGATTTTCTTAAAAGAGAAGCACGCTCAAAAATCAAATCAATTTCGTGATTGAGATCACTGTCTTCACGGGGAGCAATGGAATTGCGCTCTCGAAGAAGCTGACGTACACGGTTTGTTGAATGGTTATAGCGTGCGGTCATCGCCAAAAGCAAAAGACCGACGCCAGAAATTAAGGTCACCGGAGGCAGTGACGTGGCAAGCATCTGATGATATTCGACCATGTTTGTCTCCTTAGTGGTGCACGCTTAAACCCAGCGCTTTCATTGAAGTGCTGACTTCTTTGGCAAAAATCAGAGTGGAAATCACAACCATTGCAATAGCGATGAGAAGCAAAATGGATTTAAGCACCATCAGGTCATCACCCATAGCAATTTCAAAGATGCTCATTAACACAAGTAAGGCGCTGAACATACCTGAAAGCACAATGAGCATGATGGCTTTACGCAGCAGGCGAACCCGTAAAAAGATTAATTCAATAGCGTGATCGAGATCCGCATCTTTTCGCGGTTTGATAGCGTCACTTTCACGTAAAAGTTGCCGCAGGCGGTCTGTGGAGTGGTTATAGCGATTGGTCATTGAGACCAGTAAAAGTCCTACACCTGAAATTAAAGTAATCGGGGTGAGGGCTGCTTGCAAAACTGTGCCGTAGTCAATCATGGCAAACAAAAAGTCAGCTAAAAAGAAAGTCGCCATGATAGACCTTTTTAGCTGACTTGGAAAGTCAGGGTTAACGCCAAAAACCCAGAAGCATCAAATGGTTAAGCAGTGGGTTGGTTCTCTTTCAAGAACTCGATCAGCTCGGGGTGAACGATGCGCTTGTAGTCTTCGGTATTGATGATGATCGAGTGGTCGCGAAGGCCTGCATTAAAGGCGAGTTCTTCGTAGCGTTCATAAAGACTGGGATCTGCGACCAATTTGAGATCAGGGTGAAAGCTCACCGGCGGGACTGCACCGAAAATACAGCCGGTCAATTCCATTACTTCATCGGGGCTTGCCAAAGAGGCTCTGCGGGCGCCCAAAGCGACAGCGAGTTTACTGAGATCGGCCTGTTTATCGGCAGGCAAAACCGCCAAAACATATAGCTTCAGACCATTGCCTTTTACATGACAGACCAGTGCCTTGGCTCCCTGACCTAATTCTGTGCCTCGAATCTCAGCAACCGACTGGCTTGATTGTCCTGCCTCTGCGTGTTTAAGTACGCGAAATCGAGCTTGTCCTTTTTCGAATAAATCGATGAGTTTATTTAAAACATTTTCAACCATAGTTGACCTCAATTAAAAAATTGTGTCCATCATAGCGCAGGCAATTAGGATGTGTGAAAATATTTAACCGAGTAACTCCATAGGTGAAATGATGGCGGAATTTATTTCTTATAAAAATCACTTTCTTATAGCGGCTCCCAATATGAAGGATCCGACGTTTGAGGGAACCGTCGTCTACATTTGTGAGCACACGAAAAGCGGTGCAATGGGGATTGTCATCAATCGACCGATTCATTTAAGTGTGGAATCTTTGCTTGAGAGAATCGGTATTGAAAACAAAAATCCTGCTTTGAAGGATTGTTACCTTTATGACGGAGGACCGGTGCAGGTCGAGCGCGGCTTTGTTCTTCACACGGCCAACAAAAAATATCACTCCACCATGCAGGTCACCGAAGGGATTTATTTATCAACCTCCAGGGATGTGTTGGAGGCGTTGGCTGTCAATCAGGATGCTCCGGAAAAGTTTTTGCTTTCATTGGGCTACAGCGGCTGGAGTGACGGGCAATTGGAATCTGAGTTGGCGGTAAGCGGTTGGCTTATAGCCCCAGCAGATGAATCTATTATCTTTGATACACCGCTGGATGAGCGTTATGAAAAAGCACTGAAACTGCTTGGAATTGATCTCTCAACGCTTGAAGCTTGGGGAAATGAAGCGGGGCATGCATGACTGACGGTGTAGTAGTTGGATTTGATTTCGGAGAAAAACGAATCGGAGTGGCGCTCGGCAATACGCTCACGCGAGAAGCCCGCCCTTATAAAATTTTGGATTCCAGAACGAACGACGTTAGATGGAAAGGCGTAAAGGCTATTATTGATGAGTGGGCTCCGGTCGCTTTAGTAATAGGTGTTCCCCGTCATCCGGACGGAACGGCACACGAAATGACGCAACGCTGTGAACGCTTTGCCCGGCAGCTTGAAGGCCGCTTTCATCTACCCGTTCACCGGGTCGATGAACGCTACTCCTCTGCAGTGGTAGAAAGTGCGGCTGATTTTATAGACGACGAGGCTGCGTGTATTATTCTGCAGCAATTTTTCAACGAATCTCAGATAGTTTATGAATAAAGTCGTCGGCTGTTACCGTTTTGTTTGTGCTTTGTTTTTTGCGTTGGCCTGCATCTTATTGGTCCTTTTTTATTTGCAGTGGGTTAAGCCCGAGGCCAAGCGAAAGATTATTCGAAGTTGGGCACGAACTTTTATTGATTTAATCGGAATGAAATACACCGTGCAGGGTGAGGTGTATGAGCAGTCCTGTCTGATGGTTGCCAACCATATTTCCTTTGTGGATATTTTTGCGCTCAATGCCCTAAAGCCCGGGCGTTTTATCGCTAAAAGCGAAATAGCAGGCTGGCCTGTTTTCGGGCGTATTGCCAAAGGTGTTGATACGCTTTTTATTGAGCGGAAAAATCACCGCTCCATTATTGCGGTGAACGAACAGATCAGTGCGGCGTTGATGCAAAAGCAAACCGTCATGCTTTTTCCGGAAGGTAAAACGAGCATCGGTGTATCACTCTTGCCGCTTAAAGCTAATTTAATTGAACCGGCAGTCCTCTCCGGGACGCCCGTTCAGCCGGTTGCAATCTGTTATACCGAAAACGGTCAAAAGACAACGAAAGCCTCCTACGCCAATATTTCGATTTTTGATTGTCTCTGGACGATTTGCTCCACGCCGGGCTTAGCGGTCACGCTTAAAGTGTTGCCGATCATTGATGTCACGGGAAAGACCCGTCATGAGGTTGCCCAGGAGGCGGCTGCATCCATGAGTCAGGCGATGGGCGTGCCTAACCCGATGCAGAATCAGCCAGAAGGCTTGCATCATCACTGTGACGCTGTGGGCAGTGAGCAAAAAGTGGCTTAAAGATCCTATTATCCAAAAGGATCGCAGTATTGGGGCGCTTTGACCTGGAGCACTTTTCTTTGTGGCAATTCAATCGCGCTGAGTGCTCCGCCCCATACGCATCCTGTATCGAGTGCAATGACGTGCTTGCGATTGACCAGCCCCAATGTAGACCAATGACCGAACACAATATTGTCGTCTTGTGTTTTTCGGCAGGGACACTCAAACCAGGGCATTAAATGTTTGGGTGTTTGTCCTGGAGCATCTTTTACTTTGTAGTCGGGGACTCCTTTTTTATCCACGAATCGAATGCGCGTAAAGCCGTTGAGAATCGCCCTCATGCGGGCTGCTCCGCTCAAATTGTTATCCCACAGATCTTTACCGTACATCTCCTGCAGGTAGTCCTTCCAGTGATCGCTTCGAAGTTCGTCTTGGACTTCTTTGGCTAAATTTCGGGCTTTTTTCAGTGACCAGGCCGGGTCAATGGCGGCATGAACAAATGTGTAATCCTTCCACTCGAAAAGTAAATATTGGTGTCGAACCCAGTCAATTAATTCCGAGGCATCCGGCGCATTTAAAATCTCTTCTATCGTATCTCTTCTGTTGGGTTTCCCGGCACCAGCTGCCGTAGCAAGCAGATGCATTTCGTGATTGCCTAGAATAAGGGTAGCGCGCTCTCCCATTGATCGAACAAGCCGCAAAGTCTCTAAGGAAGCCGGCCCGCGGTTAATAATGTCCCCGATAAAGATGAGGGGGGAGTCGGCAGGGATGAGTTCCATCAGTTTTGACAGAGTCGGTAAACAGCCGTGTACATCACCGATAACGGTTACATTTTGAGAACTTTGCATGAGTGTTAATCCTAAAGTTCGCGGCAGAGCCAAAAAGATATTCGATATACTTAACGAAGTCGCATTTTAATTCTTTAATCACATCATTATGAAAGACGTTAGAAAAGTTGTATTTCCGGTTGCCGGATTAGGTACTCGATTTTTGCCGGCTACGAAAGCTATGCCCAAAGAAATGCTTCCCGTGGTCGATAAGCCCTTGATTCAGTACGCAGTTGAAGAAGCTTATGCCGCCGGTATTACGGAAATGATCTTTATTACGGGGCGCTACAAACGAGCCATCGAAGATCATTTCGATAAGGCCCCCATGTTGGAAAAAGAGCTGATTGAAAAAGGTAAAACGGAACTGTTGCAAACCGTTCGTTCCATTGCTCCTATGGGTGTCACGTTTATTTATATCCGTCAGCCTGAACCGCTCGGATTAGGACATGCGGTTCTTTGTGCTGAACCTGTTGTGGGAGATGAACCTTTTGCCGTGATGTTGGCAGACGACTTAATTGATGCTCAGCAGGCAGCGATCGGACAGTTAATCCAAGCGCGTAAAGAAGTGGGCGGCGGCAATATTCTGGCTGTTCAGGACGTGCCTAAAGCCGATACCAAAAAGTACGGTATTGTGGGCGTAGAGGATAGCCTCGCGACAACGAGCCGCGTGCATGAAATGGTCGAAAAACCCGACCCTGATCATGCGCCTTCTACTTTGGCTGTGATCGGCCGCTATGTGTTGGAACCGGAAATCTTTGAACGCTTAAAGAAAGTTCAAAAGGGTGTGGGAGGAGAAATTCAATTAACCGACGCTATTGCCAGTCAGTTGGATCTCGGCATGACCTACTCGCATCGCTTTGACGGCATTCGCTACGATTGCGGATCTAAACAGGGCTTTTTGGATGCGACGGTGCGTTTTGCCCGTAAGGCAGGCTACCAAATTTAATGATTGATTTTCTTACTTAAGAAACAGACGGGACCATTTCGGTCCCGTTTGCTTTTAGTGATAAGAGGTTACTTTGAGAATTTTCTCTGCATTGGCAATTCTTTCTGCCGTTGGAGCAGTGACGTCAGTCAATTCGTATTTCAAACCTAATTCCTGCCACTTATACATGCCGAAAGAGTGGTACGGCAAGACTTCAACGCGACGAACGTTGTGAAGTGTTGAAATGAAGCCTGACAAGCGTTGAAGGGCCTGATCATCATCGGTGTGACCGGGGACTAAAACGTGGCGAATCCAGACGTCCTTATGGATTTCATCAAGATAGCGGGCACAGTCGAGGATCGTTGTGTTGGACTGCTTGGTCAGCACTCTGTGCTTGTCGTCATCAATATGTTTGAGATCCAACATCACAAGGTCGGTGTAATCCATTAGCTCTTTAAATTTGGAAAAGAAAGGCTCCTTGTGGGTAAAAGGCCAACCTGCAGTGTCGATGGTTGTGTGAATTCCTTCAGCTTTTGCTAATTTAAAAAATTCCAGCAGAAAATCAATTTGCAATAAAGGTTCACCACCGCTGACGGTGATGCCACCTTCATCGCCCCAGTATGATTTGTAGCGCAATGCAAAGTCCAAAATTTCACGAGCGCTTTTCTCCTCACCGATACCTAATTTCCATGTATCGGGATTGTGGCAGTACTGGCAACGCATCTTGCAACCCTGCAAAAAAAGGACAAAGCGCACCCCCGGACCGTCGACAGAGCCAAAGGTTTCATAGGAGTGGATATTAGCCATTGCCATATCGAGTATCTCCAAAAAAGAACACGCCTTCGATACCTCTAAAAGGGAATCGAAGGCGCGTGCAGTCAGTCAATTACATTGCTTTGTGGCAAGTACGCGAAATTACATCGAGCTGCTGTTCGCGGGTAAGGTCAATGAACTTAACCGCATAACCGGAAACACGAATGGTGAAATTAGCGTATTCTGGTTTTTCGGGGTGTTCCATTGCATCAATCAACTTTTCTGTACCGAAAATGTTGACGTTGAGATGGTGAGCGCCACGAGCAAAATACCCGTCCATCACACGAACCAAATTGCTGACGCGTTCTTCAAGCGAGTGTCCCAAGGCATCCGGGCTGATGGTCTGCGTATTGGAGATGCCGTCTAAGGCATATTCATACGGCAGCTTCGCAACAGAGTTCAAAGAGGCCAGAAGACCGGTTTGCTCAGCACCGTAGCTAGGATTGGCACCCGGAGAGAGCGGTTCGCCTGACTTACGACCGTCGGGCAGATCACCGGTTGCTTTACCGTACACGACGTTGGAAGTAATCGTCAAAATGGAAGTGGTCGGTTCCGAGTTGCGATAAGTGTGGAACTTGCGAAGCTTCTTCATAAAGGTCTTCAAAAGCCACACGGCAATGCTGTCGGCACGGTCGTCGTCATTGCCATAACGCGGGAAATCCCCTTCTGTTTCATAGCCGATGACAACGCCCTCATCATTGCGCACAGTCTTTACCTTGGCGTACTTAATGGCGCAAAGCGAGTCGACAACGTGAGAAAAACCTGCGATACCGGTAGCAAAGGTACGACGAACGTTGGTGTCAATTAAGGCTAATTCCGCCGCTTCGTAGTAGTACTTATCGTGCATGTAATGGATAAGGTTGAGGGTGTTGACATAAAGACCTGCCAACCAATCCATCATTTTGTCAAAGCGTTCCATCACCTCATCGTAATCAAGGTACTCGGAAGTAATCGGACGCAATTCAGGACCTACCTGCATGAGGGTTTGTTCGTCAACGCCGCCGTTAATAGCGTAGAGCATGCACTTGGCTAAATTCGCACGGGCGCCGAAAAACTGCATTTCTTTACCGGTTTCAGTGGCCGAGACGCAACAGCAGATGGAGTAGTCATCGCCCCAGATCGGACGCATCACATCATCGTTTTCGTATTGAACAGAAGACGTATTGATGGAGATCTTAGCCGCATAGTCGCGGAAGGCTTTGGGCAAATGACGCGTGTAAAGAATCGTGAGGTTCGGCTCAGGAGACGGTCCCATGTTTTCGAGCGTGTGTAGGAAACGGAAGTCATTCTTGGTAACCATAGAGCGGCCGTCCATGCCAAGACCTGCGACCTCCAGTGTCGCCCACACCGGGTCGCCGGAGAATAGCTGGTTATAGGACGGAATGCGGGCAAACTTCACCATGCGGAACTTCAACACAAGATGATCGATTAATTCCTGTGCCTCAGATTCCGTTAAAGTACCTTCAGCTAAGTCGCGTTGGATGTAAATGTCCAGGAATGTAGAAATACGACCGACGGACATGGCTGCGCCATTTTGCGTTTTAATGGCAGCCAAGTAACCGAAATAGAGCCATTGTACGGCTTCCTTTGCATTCTTGGCCGGGCCGGAAATGTCAAAGCCATAGTCGGCGGCCATTTCCTTCATTTGCATAAGGGCTCGGATTTGATCGGTGATTTCTTCACGTTGGCGGATGATGTCATCGGTCATGGTGCCGCAGCCGCAATAGGACATATCTTCCTTTTTCTTTGCAATTAGGAAGTCAATACCGTAGAGGGCCACACGACGGTAGTCGCCGACGATACGTCCGCGGCCGTAAGTGTCTGGCAAACCCGTAATAATTTTGTTTTTACGAGCCAGACGCATTTCAGGCGTATAGGCATCGTAGACCCCTTGATTGTGGGTCTTATGATATTCTGTGAAAATCTTATGGAACTTAGGATTGGGCTTATAGCCATAAGTCTCACAAGCTTGTTCTGCCATCTTGATGCCACCAAAAGGCATAAAAGCTCGCTTTAAGGGCTTATCGGTTTGAAGTCCGACAACCTTTTCAAGCTCCTTGGTCCCTTCGGCCATATAAGCAGCCTTGTAAGCCGTGATGCCGGAAACAACCTCGGTTTCCATATCCAAAACACCACCCTTTGCACGCTCTTCTTTCTGTAAGCCTTGCAGGATATCCCAAAGCTTGGAGGTTGCCTCTGTGGGCGGCTGCAGGAACGAATCATCTCCGTCATAGGGAGTGTAGTTATTTTGGACAAAGTCACGGACATCGACCTCATCGATCCAATGAGTACCTTTAAAGCCTCTCCATTCGGTTTTCATATGTTGCTCCAAATGAACTAAATAATATTTTGGCGCTGTGCCTTATTAAGGGCACACAACTACTAACGGGCTTTCTTATAAAAGAAAAAAGCCGCGCGAAATCTTTTCTACAACACTATTATTCTTGGCTTATTTTGCACTGTCAATGGTATTTCAGATATGAAAAGGCCAGAGTATGTAAAAGTAGGTTAATTTCTATCAAGCAGAAATATTTGTTCTATCGGGTAGGTAATAAAAATGAGTTGTTTTAAAAAAAGAAGCTGAATCTGATTCGCAGATTCAGCCTCTTAAGATAAGTATTTGTCTAATTTAGATTAAGACAGATTACTTTTCACACTTAATCGAGCAACGGGGTTTAATTTGTTTAAAGAAATCATTGCCCTTGTCATCGACCAAAATGAAGGCAGGGAAGTCCTGAACTTCAATCTTGTAGACAGCTTCCATGCCGAGTTCAGGCCATTCGATGCATTCGATGCTCTTAATGGCGCTTTCGGAGAGAACAGCAGCAATACCGCCGATGGTGCCGAGGTAGAAGCCGCCGTGCTTCTTACATGCATCGGTGACCACTTGGGTGCGATTGCCCTTAGCAATCATGACCATGGAGCCGCCGTGGCTTTGGAAGAGATCCACATAAGGATCCATGCGGTTAGCCGTTGTCGGGCCCATAGAACCGCAGGGATGACCTTCCGGGGTCTTGGCAGGACCGGCGTAGAGAACCGGGTGATCCTTGATGTATTGGGGCAGATCCTTGCCGCTGTCGAGCAATTCCTTCATGCGGGCGTGAGCGATATCGCGGGCAACGATGATCGTACCCGTTAAAGAAACGCGCGTAGAAACCGGGTACTTGGACAGTTCCTTGCAGACTTCGCTCATCGGCTGATTCAGATCGATCTTAATCGTGGAGCCTTCGCCGGCTTTGCGGAATTCTTCAGGAATCAATTCACCGGGGTTGGAATCCAATTTTTCAATCCAGATGCCGTCCTTATTGATCTTGGCCTTAATGTTGCGGTCAGCCGAGCAGCTCACACCCATTCCGACCGGGCAACTTGCGCCGTGACGCGGCAGGCGGATCACGCGTACGTCGTGAGCCATGTATTTACCGCCGAATTGAGCGCCGAGACCGATGTTTTGAGCAGCCTCAAGCAAGGTCTTTTCAAGTTCGAGATCACGGAACGCACGACCCGTTTCATCACCCGTGGTGGGGAGGTTGTCGTAGAAGTGTGTGGAGGCAAGCTTCACCGTCAACATGGTTTTTTCAGCAGAGGTGCCGCCGATCACAAAAGCGATGTGATACGGAGGACAAGCAGCCGTACCCAAGGTCTTCATTTTTTCAATGAGGTAGGGAACGAGAGTCTTCGGGTTCAAAATGGCCTTTGTTTCCTGGAAGAGGTAGCTCTTGTTGGCAGAACCACCGCCCTTGACTACGCACAGGAAGTTGTATTCGTTGCCTTCAACCGCTTCAATATCGATTTGAGCCGGGAGATTGCACTTGGTGTTCTTTTCTTCGTACATGGACAACGGTGCGTTTTGGGAGTAGCGCAGGCTGTCGGTCGTGTAAGTTTGGAAAACACCCAAGGACAGAGCCTCTTCATCACAGAAACCCGTCCAAACAGCTTGGCCCTTTTCACCGTGAATGATTGCTGTGCCCGTATCCTGGCAGAAGGGCAATTCACCTTTGGCAGCTACTTCAGCATTACGCAGGAAAGACAGAGCAACATACTTATCGTTATCGGTTGCTTCAGGATCCTTTAGAATCTTGGCGACCTGTTCGTTGTGAGCACGACGAAGCATGAAGTTCGTGTCATGGAAAGCTTGCTTGGCAAGCAGAGTCAATGCTTCGGGTTGAACTTTCAAAATTTTATGACCTTCAAATTCGCCTTCAGAGACGTAATCCTTGGTCAAAAGGTAGTACTCCGTGTCGTCTTTACCGAGTTGGAACATCGGAGCGTATTTGAATTCAACAGCTTCAGCCATTTGGTTATCTCCTTAACATTTTTTTCTTTGTCACTATCGCAGAAAAAGGGGATTGCTGAGAAGTGACATCATTAGTGTGTTGTTCAAAGAAAACGGCAAGTAATTGAGGGATTCAACTACTTGCCGTATTTCATTTGCTAGATACTCGCAATAGGGTTATCGATTAAACGAAACCGTACATTGCAGCGAGCAACCAACCCGTGATGGAAGCAACGATCACACCAGTCAAGCCCGGGAGAATGAAGGAGTGGTTGATCACGAAGCGGCCAATCTTGGTTGTACCGGCGCGGTCGAATTGAATAGCGGCCAAGTCGGACGGATAGGTCGGCAAAATATAGTAGCCGTAGCAAGCGGCAGAGAAAGCCACGATGATGCCGGGGGAGACGCCGACACCCAAAGCGGCCGGAACAATAAGGGCCAAAGCGGCAGCCTGAGAGTTCACGAACTTGGAAACCAAGAGCAACACAATGGCGTATGTCCACGGATATTGGTTCACATAACCCACCAAAGCGTTCTTCAAGTCAGCCAAGTGAGCAGCGATCATCGTATCGGCCATCCAAGCCACACCGTACACGGCCACGACAGCCACAGCACCGGAGCGGAACACGCTGTTCTTAGCCACGTCAGAAGCCTTAACGTCACAGAAGATGACCATCAAAGCACCGGCGATCAACATGAACATTTGAATAGCCAGCGTCATGGACAAGCCTTTCGGACGCAATTGCGGGAACATACCGAGAATAGCAACGATAACGACCACTGCCAAGAAGAGGTACAGGGAGATCCATTGCTTCTTGGAGAACTTGCGACCGATCAAGGTAGCAGTTTCACCATAGACGTATTCCTTCATTTCCGGATCAGAAATCAACTTTTGGAATTCTTCGTCCTTGTCCAAATCCTTACCACGGAACCAGGAGAAGAGACCTACGGCGAACACACCGACGATACCGCCAGGGATGGTGATGGAGAAGAGGTCAACGAAACCGAAGGGCTGACCATTGATGGTGTAGCCTTCCAACATGGCAATCGTAGAAGCAGTTGCCACAGCGGCAGGCGAGCAGATCACACCCATTTGGGAAGCAATCGTAGAGCCAGCCAAGGGACGTTCCGGACGGATGTTGTTTTTGATAGCAACGTCATAAATAATCGGCAACATCGTGTAAACGACGTGACCGGTACCGCACAAAACGGTCAGGAACCAGCAGACGTACGGAGCGAGGAAGCAGACGTAACGGGGATTGCGGCGCAAAATCTTTTCAGCGATTTGAAGCAAGCAATCCAAGCCGCCAGCAGACTGCAAAGTAGCAGAACCGCAGACCACGGCTAAAATGGTCAACATCACGTCGACCGGGGGTTTGCCGGGTTTTAAGCCGAAGCCGAAAATCAAGACGAGCAAGCCAATGCCGCCCAACAGACCCAATGCCATGCCGCCCTTGCGAGCGCCATAGAACAAGCAGAAAAGCACAACTAACAGTTGTAGCCAAAAGTCTAAACCAATCATGGTAAGTTTCCTTTATTTCTTTTTAACAATAGAAGAGGCTACGTCTCCGTAACCTTTTCTAAGCGCCGAAATTTTCACACATGTTACAACTGTTGTGTTTAGTGGCATAGTTTTGTTTTTGAGCTAAGGCTATCAATTGACAGTTTCTTAACAAAAGTGGTCAAAAGTTGTTAGGGAAAACACTTAAATTTTTATAAAGTAGGTAGGTATTTATTCTTAGAAAGTACTAAAAAAGCATCAAATATTACATATCTAATATTAGGGTTGTACCTGAAACGGTCATGTTAAAAATAATTCGAATAAAAAAAGCGAGGCGCTAACCTCGCTTTTTTGCTCAATCTCTAGATTTTTAGAGCATGACTTGAGAGATAAACCAACCGGCGGCAGTACCTGCAACAACGAAAGCTAAGCCGGGGCGCATATAGCTATGGTTAAACACGAAGCTACCCAAACGTGTCGTACCTGTGCGGTCAAAGGCTGTACAACCGATTTGAGCGCCGCCTGGGATCACAAAGTCACCGTAGCAGGAGGCCCAAATACCGACCAAAAGCTGCGGGCTCAGACCCAAAGCCAAGCCGATCGGCATCAAAATCGTGGTACTGACGGTCGGAGAGAATATCACCGAGCTAAAGCAGAAACATACGACGCAGAAGATAATCGGAGACGAGCTTGCGATATCGGAGAAGTAGTGAACGAATACATCCTTGTGCGTATCAAAGAAGGTACCAGTCAACCAGGAGATACCGAATACGCCCACCACACCGATTAAGCCAGAACGGAAAACGGAACCGGAAGCAAATTTATCGCTAGGAACTTTGCAGACAACAATGATCACTAAGGCCGTAGCCAACATAACCATCTGAATTAAAGACGGAATAGGCAATTGGCTGATTTTGCCAGCGACTTCCCAAGACGGACGCAACGTTTCAGAAGAGCCGATCGTAATAGAAGTCAAAATACCGATGGCAAAGATCAAAACGCCGATCTTTGCACCCTTACTGGGTTCTTTATAAATACGATCGGTATGAGCAACCTGCAGTTCAGTGTATTGACCGGTTTGAACACGGTGCAGGAATTCGGGATCCTTTTCAAGTTCGCAGCCGCGCCAGTTAACTGATAAGCAAGCGGCCAATAGGGCAATGAAGTACGTGGGAACGGAAACACTTAAGATATCAAGCAGGGTGTAACCGTAGGCCGACATAATACCAACCATAGCAGCCATGGCGGCACTCATAGGACTAGCCATCACACCAATGCCGGCACAAATCACAGAGGCTGAAACAGCTCTTTCAGGCCGGATTTTTTGTGATGCAGCCACTTCTGCCACCACTGGATAAACAGCAAAGGCAACATAGGCGGTACCTACGAAAATAACGAAAATGGAGCAAACGACAGGACCGACAAAATTAATGGCACGAGGCCACTTGCGAAGTAGCTTTTCAGCTAAACCAACCAAATAATCCAGACCCCCGGAGCCTTGCAAAACGCTTGTACAGGCAATGACCGCGGTAATAATTAAAAGTACAGAGACGGGAGGAGAGCCCGGTTGCATACCGAAGCCAAGAACGAGAATGCTGACGCCGAAACCGCCAGCAGCGCCCAAACCTACACCGCCGAAGCGACCGCCGACAGCCAAGCAGACTAAGACAACGGCAAGTTGGAGCCAAAATTGGACATCAACCATTTTATTTTCCTTGGAAATAGACAAAAGAGAGGAGCAAAAACAGACTCCACCGTATTTGCGGCTAATCGTATGCGCCTTTTGCGCGATTTTCAAACTTTAGAAGTTTTCAACAAATATCAACAATATGAAAGATAGAAGCTTAAATTGTTGAATAATTCCCAAATTTTCAAGTGCTTACCAGTTTATTGCACTCTAAACTAGATAAAATAATGCATCGGGAAATCACTAATTTGTCGACAAATGTGGAATAAATTTTATATCGAATACCCTAGAAATTTTAAAGATAATCAATGCTTAAGGCTGAATCGGTCTATAATGCCCTTCAACATTTTTTGAAAGGTCTCGAACAAAATGCGACAAAACGACAATTTGTTTGAACAAATTCGTGATCATTTGCAGGAACAAGCAAAAAACGGGGAACGTATCGACACAGAAACGGAATTGGCTAAGCGTTTTGGTGTGACACGTTATCGCATCCGTAAAGAATTGGATATTTTGACGCAGATGGGTATTTTGGTCCGTACCCCAAAACGGGGAACAACGGTTAGAGAGGTGGGTGCCAATAGCTTGCGTAATCAGATCCAGATGCGTTTTGATGTTGCGAATTTCGATGTTCAGGAATTTATTGAAGCTCGCGCATTAGTAGAGTGCTCGTTGATGTCTTTGGTCAGTCGGCGCATTACACCGGCATTGGCTTCACGCCTTGAAGGAACACTAAATAAAATTGAAGAGCATGCCGATGAACCATTGGTGGCCGATAAATACGACCGAGAATTCCATTTGTTGCTTCTTGAGGGTTGTGGAAATCGTGTTCTGCAGGTTTTCTCAGGAGTGTTAGTGACTTATTTTGAAAAAACCTCCCACCGAATCGCTAATATGGATAAGCAGTTTTTCCTCGATATTGCGCGTCAGGAAAGGGAAATCCTTAAGGCTATTCGAATGGGGGATGCTCAAAAAGCTTCTGAATTGCTGCGGGCTCACTTGATGGAGCAGTCTCAGCTTTTACCTCTGTAGTCAGTTCCTGGGGGAGGTGTCTGTCTGCCTCTCCCATATAGTTTTTTATTCTTTAATTTTTTCTACGAAATTTGACAGCCCTGGGTAGGCTTGCTCAAGCCAACTGACAATATGAGTATCGATGGCATCCGTTGCCTTATCTTTTATTTCTCTTACCAAGTTTTCAAAGCCTTTGGAAGGCGTCACAATCCATTGAGTTCTGCGAATTTCAACGCCGGGTATCGGTATGACTTGAATGGCTTCGGTCCACTTTCTGCCTTGCCAAATTCCCAATGCAGGCATTATTGCCCAGCCTAGGCCTTGGGCAACTAAGCCGACCATTGTAAAACTGCCTTCTACACCAATTGATTCATTTTGTTCAATGTTTAATTTTCGGAAAACCCGTTCACATTGAATACGATCGGTACTGTCTACGTTGTAACGTATATAGGGTAAACGTTGTGACAAGTTGCGTAACTGGTCGAGGTTTTTAATGCTTTTCTCAGCTTGAGGCAATACTAGTAAATACTGTTCTGATAATAACGGTTCGCGGAAAAAACTCTGTTCGTTGTCAAAGGACTCAGGGGAAATCAAAATATCCAGTTGTCGCTTTTCCACTTGTTCTTTGAGTGTTTGAGTCATCGCGGTAAAAGCCGAGAAAGTTTTGACTCGAGATAAAAGAGCTCCACAAATCAGAGAAGCCAGCGAGTGGCTGACAGATTCTGAAAAACCTAAGCGCAGGTGTAAATTTTCAGGCACAGTTGACTTAATAGCATTGGTGAGGTGCCAAGCATCTTTAAGAATTTTTTCTGCCTCCTGCATCAACTGCCTTCCCCCTAAACTTAATTGAAGTGGGCGGGTTTTGTGATCAAAGAGTTCCACACCGAATTGTTTTTCTAACGATGCAATATTTTGTGATATGGCCGAGGCACTCAAGCCGTATTGTTCAGCTGTTTTTTGCATGCTGCCCGTTTGGGCTAAAGTCAGAAAAATTTGAATGGAATTGAGATCTGGAAGTTTAGAAAGAGTCATTTAAGAAAAACTGCAGGAGAAAATAAGTTTTAATAAACAAAGTATACGAAAAGTCCCTAGTTGCAGACAATCAAGATAAGTTTTGACTAACCAAGGAGAATATTCATATGGCTACGAGAATTGAGCGGGATTGCCTCGGAGAAATGGAAATCGACGATTCGGCTTATTTTGGCATCCAAACTCATCGTATGATGAAAGTTTCTGGGGCTGCAGGCTATCCTGTTATTGCTTATCCAGATATGCACCGTGCTTTGTTTGTAATTAAAAAAGCTTGTGCAAAAGCTAATGCAGAAGTTGGAGCATTGAGTGAAGATGTCTCTCAGGCTATTGTTCAGGCATGCGATAAATTGCTTGAGGGCGGCTATGAGAAGGAATTCCCTCTTGATATGTGGCAAGGGGGTGGTTACACGTGCGTCAATATGAACGTCAATGAAGTCATTGGCAATATGGCCAATGAAATTTTGACCGGCCATAAAGGTAGCGAAAAAGTCCATCCTAATACTCACGTGAATATGGCCCAATCAACGAACGACACGATTCCGTCGGCGACTCATTTGGCCATTGCACCTCGCTTGGATTTGATCATTGAACGCTTGGAAGCTTTACAAAAGAGCTTTGAAGTGAAGGCCGCAGAATTTAAGGATGTCGTTAAAGTAGGCCGCACCTGCTGGCAAGATGCTCTTCCTCTGACGCTTGGTCAGGAGTTTGGAGGCTATGCTAGCTTGATGAAGCGTTTGGTTGCCAAATTGAGAGCGGTCCGACCCGGCTGCTTTGAATTAATCATGGGTGGAAGCGCTGTAGGAACTGGTTTGGGAGCTTCTAGCGGTTATATGGACGCATTCTACCGTCACATTAGCCAAGACTTGCATGAGGAAGTTAAACCGCAAGAAAATATTTTTGACGGGTTCCAAAATGGTGACTTCTTTGTGACGGTTTCCGGTGTTATCAAAGAAGTAGCCACATCGCTTTCGAAGATTAGTAAAGACCTTCGCTTGATGAGTTCTGGTCCTCGCGCAGGCTTCATGGAAATCTCTCTTCCTGCTCTTAGCCCTGGAAGCTCCATTATGCCGGGCAAGATCAATCCGACAGTTCCTGAAATGGTCATCCAAATCGCTCACCAAGTGGTTGGTAATGATGTGGCTATTGCCATGGCCTATGATGAAGGTGAATTGGATTTGAACGTTTGGGATGCTACTTTCTATAAGTGCCTGTTCGAAAACCTTCAATTGGTCGGCGAAGAACTTTTGATTCTCAAGCGTGATTGCGTTGACGGAATTGTCGCAAACGTTGATCGTTGCCGCTATGAGGCCGAATCAAGTCTGGCAATTTCTACAGTTATCGCTGCAACTCAAGGCTATCCACTCGGTGTTAAGGTAGCACACTATGCAGAACAAAAAGGACTGACGGTCAAAGAAGCTGTTCTGGAAATGGGCGTTATGACCAAGGAAGAGGCCGATGTTCTGCTCGATCCGATGCTTTTGGTTGATCCGCAAAAGATGGCTCAGGCCATTGCTGCATGGAGAGCCGGCAAGCGTTAATTGAAGTATGCGGTCCGGAATTGATCAATCCATGCTTCCGGACCGGAAACCTTCGAGATCCAAGGTTACGTATTTCCATCCGAGTGATTGAAACTCTTTTATCAAATCGCTTCGGATGGAAATGACTTTTTCCAGTTTGTCAGCATCAACCTCAATTCGAGCAATGTCATCGTGTGAACGGACACGGATTGCGCCTAAATCAAAGCTTTTTAACCAATTTTCTGCCTGATCAATTTGCAATAAAGTCTTTGTCGATAAACTTTTACCATAAGGTAAGCGCGTAGCTAAACATGATCCAGAAGGTTTTTTGGCAACGGATAACCCAAAGTAGTTTAGCCAACGTCTGACGGCTACTTTATCAAGTCCTAATTCTTTAAGCGGACTGATTGCTCCAGACTCTTTGAGAGCTTGTAATCCAGGGCGATATTTTTTTAAATCGTCCACCTGAGTGCCTTCCAAGATGGCAGAAGAGCTGTGGATGTCAGCGAAGATTTTAATTGCCTCAAAAACAGCCTTTTTACAGAGGTAACAGCGATTTTTAGGATTGTTTTTAATACCTATTGACTCGGGAGAGTCAAGTTTGATGACTTGTAGGTCTGTTTGTAACTGTTTGGCAATTTCTTGTGCATCCAATAACGCTGAGCGAGACATCCAGTTGCTGTCAACATAAACGGGATAGACAGGAAAAGTGTTTTGAGCCGCATCTAAGGCAAGCTTTAACACTAAAACGCTGTCGGCTCCGCCTGAGAAGGCAACCGTAACAGGGCCTGTGATAAGTTTTTCGAAATAGGATCGGATTTTTTCTAGATCAGGCATTTTCAGCAATATTTTGAATGATTCGGTAAAGCTCACTTAAACTGCGATGCGTTTGAAGTGATAGAGCCTTTACACTTTCATACTCTGGGTAGTAGCGTGTGTGCAACTGTCCTGCTTCATCGGGTACTTGACAGACTTTGACTTTAACAACACCCAAAGGGGTTTCAAGGTCACGAATCTCACGTTTGAGAATTCGGCGTCTCAAAAGCTTCGAACGAATACCGATAGATGTCGTGTGCTCAAAAATAACGTTTTCAAGAAGTCTTTGCTGCTCAGGCCTACAAAGTACAGACAGAATGTAAGCAGGGCGATTTTTCTTCATGAAGACCGGACTAAACCAGGCTTCAAGAGCACCGGCAGCATAAAGTCGTTCGAGCGTAAAACCTAACATCTCTGCCGTGCTGTCATCAATATTGGTAGAGAGCTCTACAACTAAATCGTGTTCGCTATTTTTTTCAGTAGCTTCAATTAACGTTGCTCGTAAAAGGCTAGCTCGCTCGTAGCTTCTTTTACCTGCGCCAAGGCCAGACTTCAGAATTTTGTATTGTTCCGGCATGCACTGTTTGGGCTCAAGTGCGGCAATGATGGCGGCTCCGGTTGGTGTGATAAATTCTCCGCGGCAGTTAATGTGAGAAAGAGTGAGACCATAAGTTTGTGCAATGTGGGAAACGGCAGGAACAGGTATGGGTAAGAGACCATGTTGACAGCGAATCTCACCGAACCCTTCTCCTAGAGCTGTCACAATTGTTTGGTCAATCTTTAAGTCATCAATCAGTACCGCAACGGACAAAATGTCCACAATGGAGTCTAACGCCCCCACTTCATGAAAGTGCACTTCATTAATTGGTACTCCGTGTGCCTGGGATTCCGCTTCAGCAACAATGCCAAAGATTCGCTTGGCTAGTATTTTTGCTTTTTCCGAGGCCGTCGTTTGATCAATTAAGTTCTCAACGTCTGACAAATGACGGTGCTCATGATGGTGATGATGGTGCTCCTCCTCATGATATTTATCCCCATGATGAGAGCTCTGAACTTGCTCGGATTCTCCGAATAAATAACGCATGTCATGGTCGTTATTAGCTGCACCGTTTGTCAGGATGACATTAAAGTCACAGACATCCAGGGAATTTTTCTTTACGCGACTGACTTCAACTTTAAACTGCTGATCAGGAAGACTGTTGAGAACTGTTTGCAGTTTTTCAAAATTGGCTCCAAGATCTAAAAGTGCAGCAACGGTCATGTCGCCGCTGATTCCTGTTTGAGCATCAAGCACCAGAGTTGTCATGATTGATTATTCCTTTTGAGTGGCCAGACGGTTAATTTGAGAGGCTAAAAAACCTGCGCCAAAGCCATTATCAATATTGACGGTTGCAACACCATTTGAGCAACTATTAATCATTGTCAAAAGAGCAGAGAGCCCTTGGAAATTTGCACCATAGCCAACTGAAGTTGGAACAGCAATAACTGGATTGGCGACAAGACCTCCAATCACGGAGGCTAAAGCACCTTCCATGCCAGCAACGGCTACAACACAGTTGGCTTTTTGCAAACGTTCTACTTTAGAAAGTAAGCGGTGCAGACCGCTTACACCGACATCATAAAAGCGTTCTACGTATTGACCGAAAAATTCCGCTGTTTGCGCACATTCTTCAGCAACTGCAATATCGGCGGTTCCTGCCGTGCAGACAGCAATGAATCCGGTACGTTTTTTCGGCTGCTCGATTTTGGCAATACGGCTTAAAGGATCATAGGAAAGATTGGGTAAATGCTGTTTTAACGCTTGGAATTGCTCAGCCGAGCACCGAGTACCCATGACTTCGCCGTACGTTTGATAAAGATTGGAAAAAATTTTGATTAAAAAATCATCCGCCTTATTCTGGCAATACACCACTTCAGCAAAACCGGTTCTGATTGAGCGGTGCGTATCAAGCTTTGCAAATCCCAAGTCTTCGTAGGGCGCACGGGCGAGCATTTGCTTAGCTTCAGCGATATCTATTTTGCCGTCTTTGACGGCTTGCAAAAGTGATTCAATCTGCATGGCTTTTCTCAAACATTAAAGCAAAATCTTTGATCTCATTGCCCACTCGGCTCATCACAACCGTTTCTATATGGGTCAAACCCAATGCAGTCAGGGTGTCTTTATCGTACTCCGGCCGGCGAAATTGTGTCAGGGGCAGCATTTCTGCAATTTTTTCCATGACCGAGACGTCTATACCGTCAATATTTTGGTGCGTACGTTGATAATTCGGATTCGGAAAATTGGGATCGCTTAGGTAACGGTAATGATTGCCGTCGAAAATAATGAGTTTGCCGCCAGGGTTAAGCCAGGTTATCCATTGGCGGTACGCTTTCTGCGGATCAGGAAGATTCCAGACGAGGTTTCGAGAGACAATGACATCAAAAGTCTCGTTGGCAAATACCTCATCGCCTGCATCAGATAAGATGAAATTAATCTGAAGTTCCCTTGAATTATTTCGGGCTTCTTCGAGCATAGCAGCGCAGGAATCAACAGCCTTTACGTTAAAGCCTAAATGGGCAAGCTCAATCGCAAGAAACCCCGGACCGCATCCTATGTCCAGTGCAGATTGGTCGGTATGGTTGCCGGGGAGCCATCTTTTTAAGATTTCACGGTACGGATTATCACGACTTCGCAGTTCATCGACAGTCGATAAGCTGTAGCCTTTGGATCTGGATTGCCAGTAGTTTTGGATTGTCTGGTTGAGCTTCTGCGAATCGGACATCTTCTTTTCCTACTCTACGTTATTTTGATGATAACAAACGATTCTTTCAGGACGATAAAAGTGGAAAAAATCAACCAGAAAAAAGTGAAAATAGGCAAAAAAAGCGCCCCGAAGTGGGGCGCCGTGATGCGAGTCAGGGATTAAATATCGAATTGAGCCGTTGTAGTGGGTTTAGAGCCTAAAAGTTTAACAACGGGGTCAAGTGAAGGCTGATCCTTTAAATGCAAGAGGAACTCAGCAATGCCTTCAACCACTTCGGGCGGAAAGACCATTCCGGCAATATCGCGGTATTTGCTCATCAGAGCTTCGTCGCTCACCGGATTTTGCGGAGCGCCTAACGGGAATTCGACGCGTTCGGTGTAGCTCTGACCGGCATGGGTCAAGACCGTTACGATCGGTTCATCTTCGTCTTTTTGAGTCTTATCAATTTCAAATTCAACTAAGTCCATTGCCTGACGGATTCGCGGATCATGGCGGTTGGTGCGGGTATAGGCTGTTAAATTGGCGCCGCCAAAAACCAGTCGTGCAGCAATGCCGTAAGCAATACTCATTTGAGCAGCAGGCATCGGATCCAATTTTCTGCCGCCGCACATGCCATGGACAAAGGGATTAATTTTGATATGAACTTTTTCAATATCAGCAGGTGCTAATTGGTGCGCATCCATAATGATATTGACAGCATCGATTGATGAGTGAGAGCTTCTGCAAGAAGCATGAGGCTTAATGGAAACTCGCCCGAGTTTCCAGTTTTTGCCTAAATCTCGCAACCAGGCATCCGGGTCCTGACTGTTCGGAGCAAAGGTTTTGGAGAAGCCGCCCCAGACTTGTTCAAATGCCATCTTGGGTCCTGTGAAGCCTTCTCTAGCCAGTAAACAGGCAAGCAGTCCGCCGTGAGAGGCATTGCCAACGTGAAGGCGCTTATTTTGAGCACCATCGTGAACAAAGGACCATTGACCGGCCGCAAAACTTGTTGCAATGCCTAATGCAGCCTGCATTTTTTCAACATCCAGACCTAATAGGCGGCCGACAGCAGCTGCGGCACCAAAAACGCCGCAGGTACCTGTGGAGTGCCAGCCTGCACCGTTGTGAGGCTCGTAGGCCCCGCAAGATTCAAGTGCACGGCGTGCCAAGTCGTAGCCTAAAGTGACGGCAACAATAAATTCCTTACCATCAATCGGCCGGTCGCAAAGACTCAGAGCCGCAAATGCAGCTGGTACAACAACGGCTCCAGAGTGATCACAGCCGTTTGTATCGTCAAGCTCAAAGGTGTGTGAAGATACGCCGTTACTTAATGCGGCATTACGGGCACTTACCTTAATGCCTTTACCCCAAAGGGGAACATTGCCCCCTGTTTCTCCGCAAATTGCAAACACTTTGTTGAGGAGTTTGGTTTCAGGGCTCACGGCACCGGCAATGCCGGCGCCAACCGAGTCGAGGATATGGCGTTGTGCCTTAATGACCAGTTCCTCGGGGATATCTTCGAATTTCGTCCAAACAACAAATCGGGCAAGTTGTTCGGAAATTAGTTGCTTGTTTTCAGTTTGCATAAAAAACTCTTCAAAAAAGTATTCAGGCAAGGTTTGGAGTGAGCGTAAAGCTCACTCCAAGCGTTCCTTCATTTTAGAAGAAAATAAAGCTAAGGAAGTAACCAGCGGCTACGCCGGAGATGACATGTACGAAACCCGGGATGATGTAGCTGTGGTTGACCACGTACTTACCGAGGTGTGTGGTACCGGTGCGGTCAAAAGCTGTACAGCCGATCTGAGCCCCACCCGGAATGATGAAGTCTCCGCACGTGGCAGGGAACAAAGCAACCAATAAACCGGCTGGAATACCGATGGAAACACCAAGGGGCATGAGTGCAGCGGTTGTTGCAGAGGGACTTAAGATTACAGCGGAGAAGCAAAAGAGCACGATACCAAAGAGCATCGGAGCAGATTGAGCCATGTTTGTGAAAAGATCCACAAAAAGCGGCTTATAAGCTTCAAAGAACGTGCCGGTAAGCCAAGAAACACCGAACACACCCACAACACCAATTAAGCCAGAAACAAAGACTGATCCGGATGCGAATTTGCTACTAGGTACCTTGCAGAACACGATGATAAACAGACCGAAAGCAAGCATGATCATTTGAATCAAAGAAGGAATCGGCAGTGTCGATATTTTGCCTGCGGCTTCCCAAGACGGAAGAAGCTCTTTAAATGTACCGAAGATAATCACGGTCACAACGCCCAAAAGGAAGATGCCGACAGAAAGCTTTTGACCTTTTGTTGCTTCAAACGGTTTATCGTCTTTGACTACAACCAACTCTTGGTATTGGCCGGATTGCACGCGACGAATAAATTCAGGATCTTTTTCAAGTTCCGTACCTTTCCAGAAAACGGACAAGCAGGTGCACAACGTAGCCACAATAAAGGCAGGCACAGAGACAGCAAGAATTTGGATAAGAGAAACATCCAAAATCGCTAAGCTCGCAACCAATGCGGCCATTGCTGCACTCATAGGACTTGCCACCACGGCAATACCGGCCGAAATGACCGATGCTGCAATTGGTCTTTCGGGACGTACTTTGGCGGAGGCAGCAACTTCGGCTACCACCGGATACACGGCAAATGCTACATAGGCCGTGCCACACAAAACCACGAAGAGTGAGCAAACAAAAGGTCCAACAATTGTGATGGCGCTAGGCCATTTGCGAAGCATTTTTTCTGCTAGACGGACCAAAAGATCGAGACCGCCGGCGCCTTGTAAAATACTAGTGCAGGCGATAACGGCCACAATAATCAAAAGCGTAGAAACAGGAGGCGAAGCAGGCTGAAGTCCAAAGCCCAAAACGAGAATGCTTACACCTAAGCCGCCTGCAGCGCCAAGTCCAACGCCACCGAAGCGTCCGCCGACACCGATACAAACAAGCATGACGGCAAGCTGTAGCCAGAAATTTAAATCAGTTTCCATGATGATGAATTTCCTTACCTAAGTCAAACTATTGAAGTTTTTGAGCTTCGTTTTCTAAAACTCTTCGAGCAACATCAAGTTGATGACGTACGGCTTCGGGAGCTGTGCCGCCATAAGATTTGCGAGCCTTGACACAGGTTTCCAGAGCGATTTCATGACGGATATCTTCTTCGATTTTGTCGTTAAAGCTCTTGTATTCTTCAAGACTCAGGTCGTCTAAGCGTTTGCCGTGTTTGATGCAATAGTTGACCATAGAGCCGACCACATGGTGAGCCTCACGGAACGGCACTCCTTTGCGGGCAAGGTAGTCGGCTAAATCTGTAGCATTGGAATAACCCAGGTCGGCGTTGTGACGCATTTTCTTTGCATTAACGGTCATCTTGGCAATCATGGGGGTCATAATGCGCAAACTAGCCAAAAGCGTATCAATGGAGTCAAAGACCTGTTCTTTATCTTCGGAGAGGTCAGTGTTGTAGGCCAACGGTAAACCCTTCATGATGGTCAGCATTGCCATGAGATTGCCGTAGACACGACCTGTTTTACCACGGATTTTTTCGGCAATATCAGGATTTTTCTTTTGAGGCATGATGGAAGAGCCAGTGCAGAAGTCATCCGAAAGTTCAATGAACTTGAAGTCTTGAGTGGAGAATGTCACCAATTCTTCGGAAAGACGGCTCAAATGCATGTAGCACATGGCTGCACAGGCATTAAATTCCACCATATGGTCTCGATCACTTACCGAGTCAATAGAGTTTTCTGTCGGTGCATCAAAACCCAAGGCTTTAGCTGTAAATTCGCGGTCAATTGGGAAATCGGTACCTGCTAATGCAGCAGCGCCAAGCGGGCAGCGACCCATACGGTCGTAGAGGTTATCAAATCGAGTGAAGTCACGCTCTAGCATCCAGAAGTAGGCCATCATCCAATGAGAAAAGAGAATCGGCTGGCCTGTTTGCATATGGGTATATCCCGGCATGATGACGTCGAGATGATTTTGAGCAATTTCTACGCATTCTTTTTGTAGGTTACGGATTGCTTCTTGAACTTCGCGAATCGTGGCGCGAAGCATCATTTTGGTTGTCACGGTTGTTTGGTCATTACGTGAACGGGCAGTATGCAAGCGACCGCCTGCGGGACCAACGATTTCAGTCATGCGCTTTTCAATAGCCATATGGATGTCTTCATCGGCGGTACGGAAGACAAATTTCCCGTCTCGGATTTCTTGAGCCACTTGGTCAAGTCCCTTGCAAATAGCTTCAGCATCTTCTTTACTGATGATTCCTTGACGGCCGAGCATGGTTGCGTGAGCTTGAGAGCCCTTAATATCAAAGGGGCAGTTACGCTGCTCAATCATGATAGTGGCGTTGAAATCCTCTACCAATTTATTTGCCGACAAATCAAAGCGACCACTTCTAGATTTGCTATCCATATTTAACTCCTTGAATATTAAAAATAAATATAAAAATTAAAAAATAGAAAAGGAAACTAACCCAATAAAATCAGGTAATCTAACTTTACTCTTATTTGTCGACAAAATATACAAATAAGTAAACAAATAAAAAGTTTTTTTAATTTTATTTATCTATTCAATGAGTTAGAGGTTATAGGAAAAACCCTAATCTTTGAGAATGAATAAGAAAAAACTCCGAAAAAAGAAATTTCGGAGCTTTTCGTCAGAAAGAAATTACTTTTTTTGAAGATTAAGATGACTAATTTTTTGTAATAGGGCAGTAGTGGAGCGTTGATGTTCAAATTGCACTGTCACAGTTTTAGCTCCCCATGTGGCTACAAGCTTTGCTTCTGGTAAGTCCTCAATCCGATAGTCTCCGCCTTTTACGTAAATATCCGGATGGGCGGTTTGTACCGCTTTAAGAGGTACCTTATCTTCAAAAACAACCACTAGATCCACGCTTTCGAGTGCGGCTAGTACTGCCGCTCTGTCTGTTTGAGTATTAATGGGGCGCTCATCACCTTTACCGAGCATTTTGACTGAAGCGTCCGAATTGATCGCTACTACAAGACTGGCTCCCAATGCACGGGCTTGAGCCAAATAGGTGACATGTCCTCTGTGCAATATATCGAAAACACCGTTTGTCATGACAACAGGATGAGGCAGTGCTGAGGCACGCTTTTGTAAATGCTCCATATCGGTGATTTTGTTTTCAAAATCAGGTGCTGGAAGTCGAGTGCTCATAAAGGATGTTCCAAAGTGATGAAATTGGTAGCTTCTAGAAGGTTCTTAGCCGTATGAGTACATTCTTCAACGGGCTCAGGACGGACAAGTCCGTCTTTGCCGACAAGTATTCGAGTCCCAATGCCGGCAGCTGCCGCAGCTTGCATATCGCTTACTTTATCGCCCACCATCAGGCTTGCTTTCATGTCAATCGACCATTTCTGTTGGGCAGCCAAAAGCATTCCTGGTTTGGGTTTTCGACAGTTGCACTCGCAACGATACTTTTCAAGTGCCTTTTGCGGATGATGTGGACAGAAAAAAATGTCGTCAATTCTGATGCCTTTTTGTTCAAATTGGCTCTTCATCCAACCGCAAAGGGCATTGAAATCCTGTTCGCTGTAATAACCTCGACCGATACCACTTTGATTGGTGGCAATAATCAGCAAAAAGCCCGCAGACTGCAGTTTTCTGCAGGCTTCGAAAACGCCGTCTATAAACGAGAATTCTTCTGGGGTGTGTACATAGGCGTGATCAACATTGATCACGCCGTCACGATCCAAAAAAGCAGCCTTTTTTAGTGTCATTTTGCTTCGGCAATTGTGGGATCGGCTGCGACATCTCGGTAGCGCCTTAAAAGATCGGCAACATAGTCAGCGGTGCCTTCCTCTACGCTTCTAAAATGAACGTCACAGCCGGCAGCGCGAAGTTTGGTGAGATCGGCCTGTGTGTAAGCTTGATATTTGCCTTTTAACGATTCCGGGAAGGGTATGTAGCGGATAAAGCCTGCTTGGACAGCTTCTTGCAGGGAGACTTTTTCTTGTCCAGCGTGAGCGCGCAAAGCGTTAACAACGCCTAAAGAGACATCGTTAAACGGCTGAGCACGACCTGTGCCGCAGTTATAAATTCCAGTGACCGGTTTATCGAAAAAGTGCAGATTAACAGCAACGACATCGTCAACATAAACAAAGTCTCGTTCCTGTTCGCCGTTGCCATATCCAAGACAGCCTTCAAAAAGACGTACGTAGCCGTCTTTACGGAATTGGAAAAATTGGTGGAAAGCAACACTAGCCATACGGCCTTTGTGTTGCTCATGGGGGCCATATACGTTGAAGTAACGCAGACCAATCACCGGAGCCTTCACTTCGCCTTTTGCCAGCTTGGCTCTGAGCACTTGGTCAAAAAGGAACTTAGAGTAACCGTAGACGTTAAGCGGCCCTTCGAATTGAGGATCTTCGACAAAAGTGGAGCTTGCTCCGTAAGTGGCTGCTGAGGAGGCATAAATCATCGGAACGCCAAGCTCTTGGGCCCAGTTGAATAATTCCAGCGTATACCGATAGTTATTCTGCATCATGTAACGGCCGTCCGTTTCCATTGTGTCAGAGCAGGCCCCTTGATGGAAAATAGCTTCGGGTTTGGCGATTTTACGTGCGCGAACCAACTCAATGAAATCTCGTTTGTCAAAATAGTCGCTGATTTGGCATTCGGCTAAATTTTTAAATTTGTCGGCATGGGTGAGGTTGTCGACAGCAATAATATCCGTGTATCCACGTTTATTTAAAGCCAAAACATTATTGGCGCCGATAAAGCCGGCAGCCCCCGTAACAATGATGCTCACAATTTTTCTCCTGCAAAAAGATCCTCATAGCCATTTGGGAAAAGCTCTTCGAAACTGACAGTGGCTGTGCCTAACTTGCCGACAACAATTCCACCTGCACGATTGGCGATGCGCATGGATTCTTCTAAACTTTCCCCCATAGCTATCATCGTGGCCATAACAGCAATAACTGTGTCGCCCGCTCCGGAGACGTCGTAAACTTCAAGCGCCTGGGCAGGAATCGTTTTTTCTCCGGTATCCGTATATAACGTCATACCTTCTTCGCTTCGAGTTAAGAGCAAAGCAGTAAGATCAAGCTTTGCGCGCAACGCATGGGCTTTGCGAGTGAGTTCTTCTTCACTGCTCCAACTACCTACAACTTGGGCGAGTTCTGCACGGTTCGGAGTGATCACCGTAGCACCGCGATAGCGATCGTAGTTGCTGCCTTTGGGGTCGATCAGAACGGGAATATTTTTCTTTCGTGCACAATCAATCATTCGGGCAATATGATCAAGTCCGCCTTTACCATAGTCTGATAGGACGATGACTTCACAGTCATCAATTAATTTTTCATACTCGCTAAGGTGCTTAGCCAAGACCGCAGTGGTCGGTCGATTTTCAAAATCTGCACGCAGCATTTGTTGCTGGCGAGCGACAATTCTTAATTTAACTGTTGTTTTGAGGTCGGGATCTCGGTGAAGGTGTGGCTCAATGCCTTTTTCGTTTAAAAGGTTCTCAACAGTAGAGCCAGCTTCGTCACACCCAACGACGGATAATAATTTGGCTCTGGCTCCCAGAGCACAAATATTTAATGCGACATTGGCCGCCCCTCCTAAGCGTTCTTCCTGACGAGTAATGCGAACAACCGGAACCGGAGCTTCGGGGGAAATGCGGTTGGCGTCGCCAAACCAGTAGCGGTCAAGCATGGCATCGCCAGCAACTAAAATCTTCTTTTGGCTGAAACAGTTAGCCACGTTAATATCCTTTATTTAGCATTTTTCGCCAATTTTAAGCATCAGAATGTCTTTTTGCCCGAAAAAGCTGTATCTAATAGTTATTTTCAGGGTATTTCTGTGGCAAGGGAAAAATCCCCAACGTACAATGGCACGTATATTCATTGTGAGCGTCAACAATAAAGACGCTTTGTTTTTTTATGTTGGTAAAACCATGACTGGCGGTATTGCTTTTTTGTCAGAAACTCGATCAGATTGTGAATTAAGCGCTTGCGCATTGACGCTCAATATCGGACGTCAGCGTTTGAGCGACTCTGAGTATGAAAGCCTTTTGAAAAAGGCGCGCGATTTGAAGCTCTTGGCTAAGCAGAGAGAAATGGTTGATGGAGCATTTGTCAACACTTCAGAAAAAAGGCAAGCTCTTCACACCTCCCTGCGTTCACCCAATCCAGCGAGCCCTCACTATGCAGAGGTTGAACAAACCCGAGAAAGAATGTACACCTTAGCCGAAGCTATTCGCAGCGGTCAGTGGTTGGGAGCAACAGGGGAAAAAATTACCGACGTCATCAATGTTGGCATCGGTGGCTCGGAAATGGGACCTCATGCGGTTTACCACGCGTTGCGTAGCGTCAATCCCAGCATTCGACTGCATTTTTTATCCGCTGTTGACGGAGTACTCGCCGATCGGATTCTTGGAACGCTTAATCCGCACACGACTGTCACGGTAGTGTCCAGTAAAAGTTTTTCAACACGAGAAACCATGCTCAATGCCGAGCTCGTCAATCGTTGGTATCAGCAAGCGGGTATTGAAGGCAAGGCGATGCGAGGCCAACATATTTTTGTTGTGAGCGCAAAAGATAGTGCTTGTGAAGAGATGAACTTGCCCGAGCAGAATCGTTACCCGATTTGGTCTTGGGTGGGCGGCCGATTTTCAGTGTGGGGTGCTATAGGGTTACCACTTGTTATAGCACTGGGTTCTGAGGTGTTTAAGGCTTTTCTAAAGGGGGCGAACGCTATGGATCGCCACATGCTTGAAACCAAAGAAGAGGTGAATCTTCCTCTGACCCTAGCGCTATTGTCGTACTGGAATTCCACTCATCTTCAGATGGGCTCGCACTGCCTTTTGCCTTACGATGAAAGACTTCGACTGGTCGTTGCATGGCTGCAGCAATTGGAAATGGAGAGTTTGGGTAAAAGCATGAAAGTCGACGGCTCTGTGGCCGTTACCCGTACGGGTTTGCCTGTGTGGGGTGGTTTTGGGAATGAAGCACAACATTCTTTTTATCAATGGCTTCGAGACGGCAGTAGCCGCACCAGTATTGACTTAGTTTGGTGCGAAAAACCGGGACATGATCACGCTCACCATCATTTAGTGCTCAATGCCAATGCGCAAGCTCAGGCTCAAGCATTGGTAACGAGGCAAACTGCCTCGGAGGAATTTTTTAACGCCGTTACCACTATCCGAATCCGAGAACTAACCGCAGAAACGCTTGGAGCTTTTATGGCGATGTATGAGCATAAAACCACAATGCTTGCTGCCCTTTACGGATTAAATGCCTTTGATCAGCCGGCAGTGGAATACGGCAAGCGTTTATGCCGCGAACTTGAATCTCAATTGGCCCAATAGCGTTTGAAGGAAGTGCAATGAGGCGAGCTTTAATTGTGAAAACGACCTCTATGGGTGATGTGATACACGCATTGCCCGCTGTGGCGGACTTAGCTCGTGCTCAGCCTGATTTGAGTATTGATTGGGTTGTAGAAAAAAGTTTTTCTGACATCCCACGTTTAAGCCGCTACGTTGATCAGGTTCATGAAGTTGCTGTTCGACAGTGGCGGAAAAATGTTTTTAGTCGGCAAACATGGGAAGAGGTTGGGCGCACTCGAGCGGCTTTGCAAAATGCGCATTATGAGCGTGTTGTCGACCTTCAAGGTCTTTTAAAGAGCGCTGTAATTGGCAAGTGGGCGAAGTCTTTTTTGTTGGGTTATGACAAAGACAGTATCAAAGAGTCTTGGGCCAGCCGTTTTTATGACCGTACCTTTGCCGTCTCTAGAAATCTCAATGCGGTCACGCGCTGCAGAATGCTGATGGCTTTTGCTTTTGACTACGACTATCAGCAATATCCTTTGGATTTTGGCTTATCGGTTGTTGATAAATTGTCTGATAAGCAGCCCTATGCGGTTTTTTTGCCCAACACTAGCCGTGAAACTAAATTATGGTCAGAGGCTAAATGGATTCGCTTGGCCCAAGAGACCCAACGCGCAGGGTTTGATGTTCATCTTTTATGGGGAACACCGACAGAAGAAGAGCGAGTCAAGCGAATAGCCTCTCAGGCCGGGAGTTTTTGTTGTGTGATGCCGCGTATGTCGATTCAAGATTGTGCACTCGAAATGCAAAGGTCAGCCTTTGTGGTCGGAGTCGATACGGGGTTAACTCACCTGGCAGCGGCAACGGCTAAGCCCACTGTCGGTCTTTTTTTAGACTACCCTATTGAACTAGTAGGGCTGACTGGAGTACAGGTGCAAAGTCTGGGCGGCGTTGGTGCGGATCCATCTGTCGACGAAGTACAATCCGCATTAAAGCAATTGGGTATAAAGAGTCAAGCCTAATGAATATTTCTCCGAGAAGTTACCGATACTTAGTGCCGGCATTATTGCCGTTAGCGGCGCTTTATCTTTTGTGGCGAGCCAGAAAACAGCCTTCATACTTAAAAAATTGGGGTGAACGTTTTGCCTGGTCAGATTTTCCTCGACCGAGAGAGGCTCGTCCGGTCATTTGGATTCACGCTGTTAGTGTGGGTGAAACCAATGCGACTCGCCCCTTAGTTCAGGCGATTCTCAAACGCTGGCCCCAATGCGATATCTTATTGACTCATATGACGCCTACTGGGCGCGAGGCTGGGCAAAGGATCGTGCAGTTAGCGCCCGATCGTATTCGGCAATGCTTTTTGCCCTATGATGCGGTGTATGCAGTTAGAAAATTTTTAAGACAAACTCAACCGATTTTGGGCCTCTTAATGGAGACTGAGGTTTGGCCAACAGTCCTTGAAGAGGCTCACTCTCTAGGTATTCCGATGGTGCTAGTGAATGGTCGTTTGTCTGAAAAATCTTTTAAACAAGCTATGCGTGTGCCCGAGTTAATGAAAAAGGCGATGAGCCGTTTTGTTGCCGTCTGTGCGCAGGCCGATAATGACGCAAAACGATTTTTAAAGTTGGGCACCGTCGAACCCGTTCTCACGGGGTCACTTAAATTTGATATTCAGGCGCCGAAGGCAGCTCTGACAAAGGCGGCTGAATGGAAAAAAGTACTGCTTCATCCTGTCGTTTTATTTGCCAGTACACGTGACGGGGAGGAAGCGCTTATCGTTGAGGCGTTAAAAAAATCGATACGTCCAGATGTGACCTATTTGCTTGTTCCTCGTCATCCGCAGCGATTTGAAGAAGTGGAGTCTTTACTAAAAGACTCCGCGATTACCTATCAAAAGCGCTCCGAATTAAAAAATCCTGCTGACATTAAGAATTCAACACGGGTGATTTTGGGTGACTCAATGGGTGAGATGTTTTTTTATTGTGCTCTTGCTGATGTTACTTTGATGGGGGGAAGCTTCAAACCCTTCGGTTGCCAAAATGTGATTGAACCGGCCAGCGTTGGTGTGCCCGTCATAGTTGGACCAAGCACTTTTAATTTCTCTATGGTTGTAGAAAAGGGTATGCAAATGGGGGCGATTACACAGGTCGATAATGTGGAGTCAGCCATTGATTTAGCCCATGATTGGTTGGAAAGTGCTCAGAGACTTCAGGAACTTAAACAAAAAGCCCTGACTTTTTCTCAGACTTACGTTGGTGCAACAGCACGCACAATGAAAGTGTTGGAGGGTATTGTCAAATGAAACAAATTCCTAATGTTGTGACGATTGCCGGGGTGGACCCTTCGGGCGGAGCTGGTGTATTGGCAGACATTAAAACCATAGGAGCATTAGGAGGCTATGGATGCGGTGTAATCGCAGCTCTTACGGCACAAAATACTTGCGCGGTAACCGGTGTTTATCCAGTGCCGGCTCATTTCGTGCGGGATCAGTTAAAAACTCTTTTTGAAGATGTCCACATTGATGCTGTGAAGATTGGCATGTTGTCAGATGAAGCAGTGATTGATGAGGTCGCTGCGGCGCTTCAAAAGTACGCTCCTCGTTTTGTGGTTTTGGACCCTGTTATGGTTGCTAAAAGCGGAGATAGGCTTTTGCCTGAAAACTGTGTCCTAGCTCTTAAGCAAAAACTTCTTCCTTTAGCCACTGTGCTAACCCCAAATTTGCCGGAAGCAGCAGCACTTGCAGAAACTGAAGAAGTACAGGATATGGCTCAAATGCAGACTTTGGCCGATAAGCTCTTACCTTTCATGAAAAAAGGAAGTTGGCTTTTACTAAAAGGCGGGCATCTAAAGGGTGCAGAGGTTCCCGATTGGCTAACAAATGGTGCCGAGACTCATGTTTTTACTGCTACACGCATTGAAACAAAAAATACCCACGGAACAGGCTGCACTTTGTCATCAGCCATTGCAACACTTTTGCCGCAATGTGATAGTGTCGCAGAAGCTGTAGAAAAGGCTAAGAAATATCTCTGGGAAGCTATTCAATACTCCGGTGAACTGACTGTGGGGCATGGTCATGGACCTGTACATCATTTTTATCAACAATTTCATAATTAATTGATTTTATAAGGTTTTTTAAAATATCTGAAAAAATATGAAATTTGGGGTTGCTTTTCAGAAAATGTATCTGTATGATTGCACTTCTCTGGCGGGTTAGCTCAGTCGGTTAGAGCAGAGGAATCATAATCCTTGTGTCCGGGGTTCGAGTCCCTGACTCGCCACCAGAATTCAAGAAGCGGGAGGTCAAAAGACTTCCCGTTTTGCATTTGTGTCAGGCGGCTCGCATCGACTCAAACCCCGCATTCTCAGGCTTTACGCCACAATCATTTCATCCAATCTACTCGACAAAGCTCTCCAAAATCTAGTGCTCAGATCGAGCCCAATCGCTCACGAATGCTTACCTGTTTTCATCCTGTCAAAGACTGCTCCTTCTCAACAATAGCTCAAGGTGTACTACCGAAAGAGGTTAGAAGTGCCAAGACAAGTCTAGGCCTACGTTCATGCCCGTGTAATCTTGGCGGAAAAACTCGCCCCCTACATCCAATTGGGCCGTGAAGTCTTTGTTGCTTAAGAATGTGAATCCTGCCTGTAAAAGCAGACTGTTTCTGCCGGGTAGATCGGAGTCCGATTCAAAGCGCGGAGCTCCATAGCTTGGAAATGCGGCAGAGGTGGAAAAGGAGGGATCGAGAAGTTCATGGCGCCAAGCCGCCAGAACATCACATTTAAGGTGATTACCACTGGGTAGAATCGTCTGCCACCCTGCATGGAGTCCAAGGTTCATGAGCAGGGAATCGTACGTGGTGTCGTCCACATTCAAATTAGCGGCACCCCCCTTGTCTTCGTCTACGGATGGACGGTGCAAGAAGGCATACTCGGCAAAGGCCAGAGGTCCCATCGTGAAACGGCCCAGCTCAGAGTCAAAGTGTGCATCCCAGCCCAGACCAGCTTGCAACGATCCGACAAAGCCGGTCCAACGACTTTCAGCCTGCCTGTTGTAGCCGTTGATGTGAATAGTTCGATCTATCTTACCGTTTTCAACACCAATGCGACCTTGTCCCATAAGGTACAGTCCATTCCAAGAACCTGGGGCATAAAAAGCCTGTAAACCAAAGAGGGCGGATGTTGTGTCGGCCAGAGCTTTCTCGTTATCTTTCACATTAGTACGTCGAGAGGTCAGGGCTATATGAAAACCAACATCCAGATTGGATTGGAAATGACGCTCTGCGCCAACAAGCAGGCCTACACCTTTGCTCTTCCAAGCAGAAATGTTTTTGTGACTGTCCTGAAAAGAGCTACCACCGTAAGGAGTGACCCAGAATTGCCAAGTGTCGGTGTTTTTTGTTTCATACGGACTTTCAGCCAACTGAGAGCCTTCGTTGTTCTGATCTACTAAGAGGCCATACTCGGACTGACCACCGTCGGTTTGCGTTGCCATCAGTCGACGTAAAACAAGTAGATTAATTTCGTTTTGCTGGATCAACGAGGATCTGGCTACTGCGTCATAGGCTCCGGGACCAAGCCGCTTCAAAGCATCGGCTACGTCACTGCCATCGGGTGCTGACCAATCCAGAGCTTCTAGAAGATCTTGCATGTCTCCATGAGCCTTATCGGCAATGAAATCCAACGCAAGCCCCGTAGATCTGGACCCGGTATCAAGGGCATATTGACTGTAGGCATTATCAGATCTGTTAGCAAAGACAGAAGGCATTGAACTACTATCTGTAAAACTGTCCCCTTTCATAGCAAATGAAAGAGTAGGTGAGTCAATCTGTCCAACCAGGCCTACCGTCATGTTTGCTTTAAGAGCGCCCGATTCACGAATATCCACAGGGGACTGAAGCTCAATGGTGTCTTCAGATGCATAGAAATCACGCACTGGTCGTACGAGGAGGGTTCCTTTAAGGTTCGCAGAGCCGGCCTGTATGCTGTTGACATGACCGCTGGCATCAAAACCTGTCTCAAGTGTGGCACCCTGGGTATTAATAAATGTGTCCTCCACAGTGATTTGATGCTTGCTTACATCTTTGCCGGCTAAAGTCAGAAAAGCCTCATTTTGTAAGGAGTGGACATTGATCTTTCCTGATAGAGTGAGATCGCCGGCCTTATGAGCCATGTCAATGGAGGGGCCGTCAATGTTTCCGGCATAGTTCAGAGAGAAATTAGAATCCCCCGACTGAAGGGCGGAGCCATCATCCGAGACGCCATAGCCAAAGGTAAGGGACGTGTATAGTTCTTCAGAATCAGGAGCTGAGGAATGGATCTTGGGATTGTCAGGATCCCATCTGGAGATAATGTCACCCTCAAGTGTGGCTCCGGGAAGAATATTGATTTCTTTGACAAAGGCGCTTTCGTCAATATATATGGCTGCCTCACGGCCCCTAAGGCTTCCGGATACATTGAAGACCTTGACCAAAGGACCTTGAATCTTGGACAGTATCCCATCATCAGGCACATAATCACCATGCCACAACCAAGATCCTCGATATTCTGCCTTATTGCCGAGAATGTTGTCGCCAAAATCAAATCGCGCGGCAATACCGTGCTCACCTAAAGCAGAAGTGTCTCCCGCAAGATTGATTGTATGATCCCGGCCATATGAAACAAGCAGAGCTGCCCCCCTGATACCGTCAGACTTAATGCTTATATTCTTGTCAATGGTGAGGTGGTTTCCCACGCCTTCTACACGAATACCCACAGCGTCATCGCCCACAGTGAGTATGTCGGCGGCCTGAGTAACTTTGTTGTAGCTTCCGTAGATGTGCAAACCGATACCCAGAGGGGTCTCATTGGGCGTTCCTACGAGCCACTGTTCATTTTCTCTGGCGTAGTAGCCATTAGTATTAATGAGCTCGTTTAGCTTATCTTCAGAGCCACTGGCGTAGATGGAATAACCAAAAAGCTGCTTTCTGTCGAACTTGAGGCCCACATCCTGCAAAGCTGCCAGTTCTGCCTCCATGGGTATAGTCCAATTGCGCCAATTTTGATGGCTCAAGAGGCCATTTTGCAACTCAATATGGGAAAGCTCAGGGGAAATACCTCCGTTGGAATCAGGTTCCGCTCCGTTCACAGGAAGTCCCGGAACAAGTTTTTCATATTGCTGCAGACCGATTTCCGGAAAAGAAAGCGTTGTCCCCTCTCCCAGAACTTCCTGAACATGATCGCCTGTAAAGTAGACACCGGAATACAAGGAGTCATTGTCTAAGACGAAATCTCCATCATACTCTGTGCCGCCAATGGAAATTGTCATTCCGCTTTCTGCTTGCTTTCCGTTGGAATCTCTCAGTCCCTGGCTCCAGAGGCCAAAATAATCGCTCATAAAAGCATAGTGGCCGTTCGGAGTTTTTGAGACTTGTGTCAAGATGCCCAGAGCATGGGTAAGCTCATGTACAATCGTCGCTGGCAGGTGGAACCCATCGCCATTGTCAGGAAGGGCATGGAGCGGCTCGTGTGACCAGTCAAAAGTACCTATTAGTATGGCGGCTGATTTGAAATCGTCAAAAGATACCCATTCATCCTCCGGCAGGCTGGCCAGGTAGTTTTGCAACCGCGATTCATAGTCTTCATGAGTGAGAGCTGACGCAAAAAAAGTCAGATCATCGAAATCTACAGTAGAAACGCTCAGCGCCCCGGCACCTTCTGCGTTGCTTGGGAAAATAAGTATGGGAATGGGGTTAGTATTGGCTGCCTGAGGGGCCAGTATCCGAGCCCAATAGTCGAGCCCTTCGCAGATGCTGTTGATTTCATTCTTATCGACCGTACCTTGCGCAGCGACCCCCCAGAAATTATCGGATTCGCCTTGTTCAAGAATGTGTAACCGAAATAAGTCAGTGTCTTCAGGGAAAAAGAGATCATAACTAGCCCAGGAGATCTGAGAGCAAACTCCAAGAATGCCAAGAACAGGGATTTGCAAGAAAAAGCGTTTCATAGTCGTTATCTGCGTTAGTTGGGCGCTTTGCCGATTTTAACCCTTGTCTTTAAGATAAAGTAGCCAACGCACTGATAATTGACGGCTATCGTATTGACGTTTTAGTTGAAGAAGCTAAATAAATGGCCAATGATTCCTGTATTCCACTGATGGCGATTCCTTTTATGGGTGAAGTTGCTGCTGGATGTACTGAAAAAAGGAGCTCGAAATACTCTTGGTCATAAGTGGTTGAGAAGTTATCTGAGATTGAACCTAATGACCTACAAAAACTTACATGACTGGCTAAACAAGCCGGATATTGTCCGGCTCAAGATGCCGCAAAGGTTCCCTCAGGCCAGTTTATTTTGCATAAATGGTGAAATGAAGATCAGGACTTTTGGGACAGTAGTGTAAAAAATCCTGAGATTTCAGGGCAAATTTGATAAGCCGCGCTCCCGACGGTTCCATTACATGCATTCGCTGTGAGCCTGGTTAGGCCGGGAACGGAGTAGCCATAGCAAAGTGAATGTAGTAAGGCTCGCTATTTCTTTTGAACTATTAAAAAAACAATAAGGAGCACGTCTAGCGTTAGTTACCGATAAGCGAAAATTTTTCTTAATTTTTTTCAAAATGAAAAGCGATTCTCTAAGAAAGAAGGCTGTTACTAAAGCTTTGTTAATTAACTTTTGCTAAAAGTACAGTAGCCGCCAACACAGCAAAAATGCAGGCACTTGCTTTATTGAGAATGTACTGCATCCGAGGGCTAAGGAGTCTTTCGGCCAAACTTCCCGCACACCATGCCAACACTGAAAAAATAATTAAAGTAAGTCCCATAAACGTCAAACCCATAATAAACATCTGAATCATTACATCAAAATCAGACGTCCCTTCACGAATGAATTGAGGGAAAAAAGCCAAGAAAAAAATCAGCACTTTGGGATTAGTGATATTCATTAAAACACCACGGCGCCAATATTGAAAAGAAGATAATTGCCCAGTCCCTTTTGCACCGGTCTCCTTTTTATCTACCGGAGCGTGCCAAGCACCCCAAGCTAAGTAAAGCAAATACGAAGCGCCAAGACACTGAATTAAGAAAAGTAATACCGGCGAAGTGGCAACAACAGTCGCGACACCTAAAGAAACTAAACAAGTATGAAAACAAACACCGACACATAAGCCCAACGTCACAAAAATTCCTGCACGAGGTCCATAAATAGCAGATTGCAAGGTAACAAAAATATTATCCGGTCCCGGAGCAACTACCAAAATGGCTGCTGCGATGAAAAAGCTTATCCACAAATCAAAAGGCATTATTTTCTCCGAAATGAAGTTAATATTTAATTGGGCCATTTTATGGTTCTAATGATTGGCCATCTATTACTTTAAGTTCAAGAAAAACAAGTTTTAGAATTACTAAAGTTCGCAGAGGCTTGAGGTCCTGATATGAATAGTGCTTTAACGGCTTTACGAAAAAATCAGACTGTTTTCTTGAGATTAGCCGAAATGCGTTCTGTCTCAGATACCGCAATCGCTCTTGGCGTGACACCGGGAGCCGTCAGTCAGTCTTTAAAAAAATTGGAAATATCTTTAGGCCTAGTTCTTTTTGATCGTCAATGTCGTCCTTTGAAGTTAACGCGCGAGGGAGCAGAGCTCAGGAAAATTTTGTTAAGTACTGAATCGCAACTATCCAACGCTTTGCTCGAATTACAACAAAAAAGTCGTACACATCCTACTGTTGGTATAGGTTTAGTGGAATCCTTTATGGAATCTGTAGGGGATGTTTTGGCCAAAGAACTTTTTTCTTTGTCCTATCGAGTTCGTTTGACTTCCGGAACCCCTGTGGCACTTGAACAACAACTTATAGATGGATTAATTGATGTTGCCTATACATGGGAAATTCCTGTTGACAAGGTTAATTTTTCAAGCAGTGTTTTTTTACAACAACCCTTTGTTTTGGTTTTACCCAGGGTTTTTGCGAATCAGAAGGATCTTTTTACGTGGCGTGATGATATTTGGAAAGTACTTTATGAATCTAATCTTCCTCTAATTGAGGCTCCAAGAATCGCTGATTCGGTTTCAGAGCCAACAGTAGATTTTCTTAAAACAACCGGTTTTAATTACCGTTCAAATTTTGAAATTGAGGACAATAGCAATCAAGTAATGCTTGTTTCTCAAAATGTCGGATGGGCTTTGCTGCAACCTTTATGTTTGTTGGATTCGCGCCTGCCTTTAAATAAACTTGTGTTAATAGAAGTCCCTAAGCATCGTTTTCAGATATACAAAATTATGCGTTCAAACGAAGAAAATCCTATTCCGGCGATCGTAGACCGCATAATCAGCCCTTTAATTGAACAACAACTGGAAAATGGTTTAAAGCTTTTAAAGCATCATTAAATAGTTACACCAACCGTCAGAAACCCTCATACTTTGTTTGTCAGAAGTGATCAATTCCTTTACGAAACACTGATTTTTGCTGTCTCATGGCGAAGCGATGCCCTTCAGAGCCTTGGTAGCCAAAGTCTCTTTTGTCGGAAAGTTATAGAAGAAGACTACTGATTGACCATAGATGTAGCACAATATATGCAAGCAGCATGAAAACTGTTGCAATTTAAGGGGCGGTTCAAAAGTAGCCGCATTCAGTCACAAGTGCTCTGTCACGACTAACATCTGTTCCTAGAGTGGTGAGCATGTCGCCCACAATAGCACTATTGATGCCAGCTCTCAAAGCCAAGCGAGTTGTGTCTTCAGATAACCGTCGTCTGCCTCCAGCGAAACGAAGGTACGCTTTGGGGTTGGCAAACCGGAACATAGCGATTGTTCGAAGAATTTCTTCTTCTGAAATTCGTTCAATGCTCTCTAAAGGGGTTCCTGGGATCGGCTCTAGAATGTTTATCGGAATGGAGGGAACATCTAGCAAGCGAAGAGCTCTAGCTAATTGTGCTCGAGCTTGCCTGCTTTCTCCCATACCAATGATGCCTCCGGAGCAAATCTCTAATCCGGCTTTTCTGGCAGCCAGAAGGCTTTTCACTTTATCCTCAAAAGTATGAGAGGTACATACGCTAGGGAAAAAACTCTCTGCAGTCTCTAAATTGCAATGACAACGGCTCACCCCGGCTTGAGCTAATTCCGTAAACTCTTTTTCAGTGAGTAATCCGGCGGAAATACAGATTTCCAAAGATGTTTCTTTTTTTAGTTTTTTAACAATCTGAGCCGTTTCACGAACTTCTCTGGCAGATAATTTCCTGCCGCTTGTTACAAGGGAAAAGCGAGTGGCTCCGGCTTGTTGAGCGGCATTTGCACATCTAGTGATTGTTGATGCATCAAGAAGGGGATAAACATCACAATGAACGCTGTAATGACGAGACTGGGCACACCACTGACAATTCTCAGAGCATTTTCCGCTTTTGGCATTAACAATGGCACAGAAATTAAAAATTCGGCTTGCTTTTAGAGTCGTAATTTCGTGTGCGGCCTCAATGAGTTCATTGAGCGGGTTGGCGGCAATACTTAAGAGTGTTTCTTCATCGAACACTTCTTCATTGATTGCACGAGTTTTAAAGGATTGTAAATTTTCCACGTTATGATCTAATCGAATGAGAGGGATATCGGTTAAGCGCCAATATTAGCAATAAAAAAGGCCTCTGAAGGAAATACCACCAGAGGCTCAATCTCATGTCGTCAGAAGCGATAAACGTTATTTATCTTCGCCCGGGACAATGAAAATAGGCATTCTGCAAGACGCAACCATGGCTCGGGTGGAGCTGCCGAATACGAGCGATCTGATACGGCCTTTACCATGAGAGCCCATCACGACCATATTGAGGTTTTCATCGGCATATTTCGTTAACGTTGTTTGCAATGAGCCGCGCAATTCAACGGCTTTAGCTTCGAGTCCAGCAGCTTTTAGTTGAGCCAACGGTGATTCAATCGCGCCCAAGAACTCTTCTTTTTCATATTTTGGTAGCAATTTATCGACTTCAAGTACACCTTTATCGAGAAATTCTCTCGGCACAACCTCCTCAGAAGCATGCACATAAATCACTTCAAAAGTAGCGTTTTTCCCGAATAAGCCTTTATTCTGGATGGCAAATTTTGTGCACAAGTCACCGAACCCGGAACCGTCTACTGCGATACCGATGCGCAAGTTTTCATCCCTGGGCGTGTAGTGTTCTCGGCAAACCAAAACCGGGCAGGCGGCGCGAGCAATCGTACCTAGCGAGACAGAGCCCAAATAAAGGTTCTTCAATGCACTTAGTCCGCGAGCCCCCATAATGACTAGGTCGGCTCCGATTTCGCGAGAATACTCAGCAATCACTTTGGCCGGATGACCGATCTTGCTTGTTTTGATGACATTTTCAGGTAATGTGGCAATGTCTTCGGCCATGTCTTCAAAAACGGCCTTGATCTTGTCATCGTAATACCAAGATTGGATATCAAAATCACCTTCTTCAGTCGGATGCTCAATATAAGGTCTTTGAACATAGAGCAATTCAATTTGCGGTTTTTCAGATTCAAGCCAATCTTTTCTGCTATTGACAAAACGAATCGCTTCACGGCAGTCCGCACCACCATCAATAGGGATTAATACACGCATAAGACACTCCCTTTCTGAGTGATAAAAACCTTTAAACTCAATTGGTTAATGAACGATATTGAGTTTTCTTTCTTTAATTTCAGTGTACGCTTATTCCGTAGAAACGATTAAGGGTTTACGCTAATTTTTGATTAAAGGCAAAAGAAAGCCCGGACGAATGTATCCGGGCTAGCAATACTGACTTTAAAGTTTGTTTTAGACGTTTGGAACAACTAAAATCGGAAGATTGGTTGCGGCAATCATTGCGCGGGTGGCACTGCCGAAAACCAGGGATCGTAAAGCTCCCTTACCGTGTGTTCCCATGACCATCACATCCAAATGCTCATCGGCGTATTTCGGAAGAACATATTCTGGATCACCAATGAGTTTGACAGCCTTAACCGGAACACCGGCCACATCAAATTTTTCAACCGGGGTTTTAACCGATGCTTCAAACTCTAAGCCTTGAATCTCTTCCCAAGTCATCTGCGGAGGAATTGGTCCTTCATTGACAAAGTCGGGAGCATAAAGGGGATCATCAGGTACGACATTTATAATTTCAAAAGTCGCATCGTCTCCAAAGAATTTGCGATGGGCAATTAAATAGTCAGCGCACTTGGGGCCAAATGGAGAGTCATCAACAGAAAGCCCGACATGCAAGCCCGAGGGTTTAAGCTCAGTGGTCTGACGGAACACTAAAACAGGGCACTTGGAAGAGGCAATCGTTGCGAGAGAAACAGAACCCAAATAGAGATTTTGCATAGCGCTCAAACCCCGAGCACCCATAACGATCAAATCGGCTCGCTGTTCATTAGCATACTCAGGGATAAGCTGCGCCGGGTGACCGACTAGTGAGGTTTGCTTTACTTGCATCGGAATGGCTTCAATTTCTTCGCGCATACCGGCCCAAACCGCTTTGGCTGTAGCTTCGTAATAGGCCTTTAGGTTAAATTCACCTTGTTCGGTGACGCGGTCAACAACAGGTTTTTGAACATATACCAATTCGACTTCAGGTTTTTCGTGTTCAAACCAATCTTTTTTAGAGGCAATGAATTTAATCGCTTCACGGCAATCTCTGCCGCCGTCAACAGGAACTATCACACGCATAAATCGATTCTCCATGTTGTTTTATGAATAACTGAGGGAAGCAAAAATTCTTAAAATTCAACGAGTTGTAAACTAGGAAAATTTGCCTGTCTTCCTAATTGCAGTGTACTCCGATATTGCACAGCACGAGCACTTTTTTTCGTGCTTGGCTCAATGGATATTTTTCACTTAAATTGAAGAAAAAGCCTTGAAAATCAGTCTGAAAAGCGATTTTGTTCGGACTATAATTGAAACCTTCTTTGACTTACGACAAGCGAATAATTATGCAAGATTTGTCCCAGATCATTGCCCAAGCTCAAAGTGCTTTTTCCGAAGCGGCAACGCCGGCAGCACTGGAAGATGCAAAGGCTAAATTTTTAGGGAAAACCGGTTCAATTACGGTTTTGATGAAGGGTCTCTCAAAACTCACGCCTGAGGAAAAGCGTGAGATGGGACAAGCTTTAGGCTCTGCCAAGCGAGCGGTTGAAAAGGCTTTGGAGGCTCGCCGTGAAGAATTGGCGAATGAAAAGTTGGCAGCTCGCCTGGCAGCCGAAGCGCTTGATGTCACCTTCCCCGGCCGCAAGTATCCCCAAGGCGGTGTGCACCCGGTCATCATGACGCAAATGCGTATCGAGGAAATTTTCCGCTCTATTGGCTTTGATGTGGCTGACGGTCCGGAAATTGAAACGGACTGGTACTCGTTTACAGCATTAAATAATCCGCCTAACCATCCGGCTCGCTCCATGCAGGATACCTTCTACGTTGATATGAAGGATGAAACGGGTAAGCTTTTGCCTTTGCGCCCGCACACTTCTCCGATGCAGGTTCGCTACGCTCGCACACATACGCCGCCGATTAAGGTTTTAGCTCCTGGCCGTACCTATCGCGTCGACAGTGACGCCACTCACTCTCCGATGTTCCACCAGGTTGAAGGCTTGTGGATTGATACAGATGTGAGCTTTTCGGATTTAAAGGGCGTATATACGGACTTTTTGCGTCAATTCTTTGAAACGGACGAATTGAAAGTTCGCTTCCGTCCAAGCTATTTCCCGTTCACAGAACCCTCTGTGGAAGTCGACATGATGTTTACCAGTGGCCCCAAAAAGGGGCGTTGGCTCGAAATTTCAGGTGCAGGCGAAGTGCACCCCAATGTTGTTCGTAACTATGGTCTGGATCCTGAACGCTATATCGGCTTTGCTTTCGGGTCCGGTTTGGAACGCCTGACGATGTTGCGTTACGGGATTGATGATTTGCGTCTTTTCTTTGAGGGCGATTTGCGTTTCCTCAAACAATTCAATCGTTAATGGCTAAACAATTTTTAAAGAGAAAACAAGATGTTATTTTCTGAAAGCTGGTTACGTTCCTATATTAATCCGGATCTGACGACCGATGAGTTGTGCGAAGCCATGACGATGGCAGGACTTGAAGTCGAAGAGGTAAGCTCGGTGGCTCCCGCCTTCTCTGGAGTGGTTGTTGCCCGAGTGCTCTCGGTACGAGATCATGAAAACTCTGACCATTTGCACATTTGCCAAGTTGATGTTGGTGAGGGCGGCGAACCTTTGCAAATCGTTTGCGGTGCGCCCAACGTTCGTGAGGGTATTTTGGTGCCGTGCGCCAAAATCGGTGCTGTGCTGCCCGGTAACTTCACAATTAAAAAAGCGAAAATGCGCGGTGAAGTCTCGATGGGCATGCTTTGTTCTGCCCGTGAATTAGGTATCACGGAAGATCATACGGGTCTTTGGATTTTGCCTGAGGGTTTGACGGTTGGTGAGGATATCCGTAAGGCTTGTCACCTTGACGATAAGAAGATCGAAATCAAGCTCACGCCTAACCGCGGAGATGCACTCTCGTTAATCGGTGTAGCACGTGATCTGCATGCCATTACGGGTGCTCCCCTAACACTGCCTGAGATGCCGGATGTTCCTGCTAATTCCGATACAAAGATCGATATTAAGATTGAGGCCCCGGATTTGTGTGGCAGATACACTACTCGTCGCATTGACAATCTCAACATTCATGCACCTACGCCTCAGTGGATGAAGGATCGTTTGGAAAGAAGTGGTCAGCGCAGTATTTCTGCTTTGGTAGATATCTCCAATTACGTCATGCTCGAAACCGGTATCCCGACGCATTTCAGTGATGCCAAAAAGATCGTGGGTGGCGCCTATACAGTCCGTTGGGGCAAAGAGGGCGAGAAAATCGAACTTTTAAATGGTCAGACCGTTGAAGTAGATTCCGGTTTGGGTGTGATCTGCGATGCGCAAGGCCCTAAGGTTTTAGCCGGCATTATGGGTGGTGAAGATACGAAGGTGACCGATGAAACAACCTGTATCTCCATCGAGTCTGCCTTCTGGCACCAAAAAGCTATCCAGGGGCGCTGCCGCAGATTGAATTTCTCTACCGATGCGGCCTATCGCTATGAGCGCGGTGTGGACTTCGGTCAAACCGGACGAGTGCTCAATTACATCACGCGTTTGGTGACGGAAATTTGCGGAACCGAAACAACCGCTATCGGTCCGGTGATTGACGCAGTGACCGTTTTGCCTGAACGCCATGAAGTTACCATGAGAGCCGATCGAGCCCGTAAGGTGATCGGTATGGATATCGATACCGCTACGATGGCAGAGTGCTTTAAGCGTCTGGGCTTTGAATTTACGTTAAAAGACGAAGTCTTTAGCGTAAAAGCTCCGAGCTATCGCTTTGATATCGAAATTGAAGAAGATCTGATTGAAGAAGTGGCCCGTTTGGTGGGCTATGAAAAGCTCCCGGATGTGCCCCCGATGGCCAGAGCCAATATGCATTCCCGTCCCGAAGAAATGCGCAGCGTTCACAGCCTTCGCTTAAAGCTCGCTGATCTTGGGTACCAGGAACTGATTAATTTCAGCTTCGTTCCTCGCGAATGGGAAAAAGACTTTGCAGGCAACGACAATCCGATTGAGCTTTTGAATCCGATCGCAAGCCAATTGTCCGTGATGCGCACGCAGATGGTGGGCGGTCTTGTGGATATCCTCAAATATAACCTCAACCGCAAGGTAACGAGCGCCAAACTCTTTGAGGTGGGGCGCATTTTCCGCCGTGATGACTCTGTTGAAACCACAGAACACTCTGTGAAGGGCGTCGATCAGCCGGTGCGCATTGCCGGGCTTCTCTATGGAGACGCCATGGGTGAACAATGGTCAGTGTCTTCCCGCTTGGCAGACTTCTTTGATGCCAAGGGTGATGTTGAACGCTTGATTGCCCCGCTTGAAGCAACGTTCGTTGCTAAGAGCTTCCCGGCTCTTCACCCCGGCCGCAGCGCTGCGATTTTATTAAACGGCCATGAGATCGGTTTTGTGGGTGAATTGCATCCGAAGCTACAGCAAAAGTACGGCCTGCCCCATGCTCCGATTGTTTTTGAAGTTGACGTGGCTTCTGTTTTGCGCAAGGACGTGCCCTGGCACACGCCTGTGAGCAAATTCCAGCCGATTACGCGCGACATCAGCGTTGTAGTGCCGCATGGCGTCACCTATGAAGCTTTGCAAAAGGCGGTGTCTGCAGCTGTTCAAAGTGATAAGCGTTTGACGGCCTTTGTTTCTCTGGAGCTCTTTGACCTTTATCACAAGGCTGCAGAAGGCGACAAGCCCGCCGAAGTCAGCATGGCATTCCGCATGACCGTACAGCCCGAAGATGAAAATTATTCGGGTGAAGATGCTGAAAATGCATTGCAGGCGGTTGTGGAAGCCTTAGCTTCTCAGGGAGCGATGTTGCGTCAATAGTTCACAGCCGGACTTAACTGCAAAATCAGTCGGGGCCTTTTAA